>ERZ1643249.1829-NODE-1829-length-20700-cov-8.542553_pt1 | contig 20700 bp, 27 predicted proteins | sample MGYA00579263_ERZ1643249 | MGnify/ENA primary metagenome ERZ1643249 (study PRJEB29033, sample SAMEA4952264) | chicken gut metagenome | biome: Broiler Chicken; feature: Gastrointestinal Tract; material: Caecum | place: Ireland | collected 2018 | study: Broiler... | reverse complement strand
GACTTCCGTCAAATAATACTTCTTATTTTTTCAATAATCATATTAAGTGCAACATGATTATAGCCACCTTCTGGAACAATAATATCTGCATATTTTTTACTAGGTTCAACAAATTGTTCATGCATTGGCTTTACAGTAGTTTTGTATTGCTCAATAACAGAATCAATAGTACGACCTCTATCTCTAACATCACGAATTAATCTTCTAATAAAACGAATATCAGCATCAGTATCAACAAATATCTTAATATCCATCATATCTCTTAATTCTTTATTCTCAAATATTAAAATACCATCCAATAGAATAACTTTTTTAGGAATTACTTCAAAAGTCTGTTCTTCTCTTATATGGTCAACAAACGAATAATTAGGTCTATAAATAATTTCACCTTTTTTTAGTTTAGTTAAATGCTCAATAAGTAAATCTGTATCAAAAGCATCTGGATGATCAAAATTTAATTTTTTTCTTTCGTCAAAAGAAAGTTCAGAATGACTCTTATAGTAAAAATCATGAGAAAGCATAGTAATATTATCTGCAAATTCTTTTCTGATATTATCAGCTAAAGTACTTTTACCAGAGCCAGTCCCACCTGCAATTCCAATAATAATAGGATTGAGTTCCATCACAAAAACCTCCATAAAATATACTAATATATATTGTAAACCAAAAATAGAAGAAAATCAACAAAAAACGACAGAAATATTGACAAAAATAGCGAATATGATAAAATATGAGTTGCTTGGAGGTAATTTATGAAATTATATGGAAAAATTACGAGTGGACTTGGAACAGCAAAAATGTGGGTAGGAAAAATTGAGAGTGTTTTTGAAGAAAAAAACAAAATAAAGTTGTTTCATGGAACTTTAAATATAAAATTGGAAAATGACTATATAATAGACCCAGACTGGATTATAAAACCAGAAGAATATGGTGGAACCCAAAATGTTCTGGTAAAAAAATGTAAAGTATTAGGGCATATTGCATATGCTGTACGAGCAGAGAAGAATCAAATAGGAAAAGGAGACCATGACCTAAAAATTTTGGAAATAGTATCAGACATAAACTTTCGAAAAGAGTATAATTTAAAAGATGGCACATCTGTAACAGTTGAAACTAAAAAATAAGAAAAGTTTTTTAACCACAGAATTTCTAACGTGTTTTTTTATATATTATTTTTCATGTTGCATATGCTAAAATCATTATTGTGTATTTTAGTAAATGCCTAAACTATTTCCTACTAGAATTTAATTTTCTTATTTCTTTAGCATTTTTATCAGATATAACTTTCTTACCAGTTTCCATTTCTAATTGCTCTTTTGCAATTTTTGCAATGTTTCCTCCTTTTTTAACTGAGTCTTCTGCTTCTTTAAAACCTTTACGATTTTTACTTTTTGATATTTCAGTAGAAGATGTTTCTGCAAGCATATTTAAAACAAGTTCCATATTAGTCATATTGTCTCGTAAATTTTCTTTTTTTAAACCTTTTAAATTTTTATACTCTTTAACAGAATAACCACTCCAAGCTTGTGTCAAAATATTTGTTAATATTGCAAAATCTTTGCTTGCACTTATTCCTTTTCCTTTCAATTCGTCTGTAAATTCTTTTCTTATATCAATAGTTTTTAATCTTTGATTTATCCATTCTTCTGAATATCCTTTTTTTCTATATGTATCTAATGCTCTATTTATTGCTATTTCTGGATCATATGCTTCATCTATTCTTTCTTTTCCAACTTGTGCTAACCATAATTTGAAAGGCTCTGCTTTTTTAGATGGTATTGATTGGATTAAACGTAAAACTTGCTCTGTATTCATCACATCAGTATTATAATACTTACCATCAACAGATTTCATCTTCAGTTGGTTAGTATCACTAACCAACTCACTCCCTTCTTGAATTAACTTATTTTTAAGCCATTTCCAATAATTTCTCGATTTTTGATAATCATTATCCGTTAATACTGCTATCACATCTACTACTGAAAAATACCATTTTTCTTGTTCATCATTCCACTCAGCTCTAATTTTTTTATCTTCAAATAATTTTAATTCATTATTTTGTTCCATTGATACCTCTTTTCTTTAAGTTGTTCGGAAATTCCGAACAACTTAAAATCTCTTTTATCTCTTCTATTTATATCATAATTCTAATAATTTTTCAATACATTTGCGAAAATTTGTTCTTATTTTTTTATGCTTTATTAGGTCTAGTATAAGTAAATATCTGCTGATAATTACAAAAATTTCAATTGTTATTGAAATCACATGAAAATTACTATAAAATTTTTTTCATAAAAGTTAGTTCTAAAATAAATATTTCTAGCATATATATTTAAGAGTAGTAATTGTAAGGAGTATATATGTTAGAAATATTTCAGTTTTTTTCTAGAAAAATTTCCCAAATATTAAAAGAAAATTTAAGAGGACAACCAATTGAGGAATTAGAAGAAATAAGAATAAGAAGCAATGGAAGTATAGCACTTAAATTCACAAAAAAACAAGAAATATTAGAGAAAAGAGTAACATATCAAGATATATTAGAAACAATACAAATAATGTGTGATAATTCAATATATTCATATCAAAATGAAATATGTAATGGATACATAACTGTAAAAGGTGGGCATAGAGTTGGTATAAGTGGTAATTGTGTAGTAGAAAATGGCAAAGTTATAAATATAAATTATATATCAAGCATAAATTTTAGAATAGCAAAACAAATTATAGGATGTAGTAATAGACCACTACAATTTATTTTAAAAGTAAAAGAAAATACAATTTACAATACTCTTATTGTATCTCCACCAGGTGTTCGGAAAGACTACTCTATTAAGAGATATAATAAGAAACATAAGTGATGGAATAGAAACAATAAGATTTAATGGAATGAATGTAGGATTAGTAGATGAAAGAGGAGAAATCGCTGCACTATATAGAGGCACTCCACAAAATGATATTGGGATAAGAACAGATGTATTAGAAAATGTTCCGAAATCAATAGGAATAAAAATGTTAATAAGAACAATGGCACCTCAAATAGTGGCGGCAGATGAAATAGGTACAGAAAAAGATGTTGAAGCAATCAAAGAAGCGGTATGTTGTGGAGTAAAAGGCATTTTTACAGCACATGGAGATAGTAAACAAGAGTTAATGAAAAATCCAACATTAAGAGAATTAGTAGATAAGCAAATAATAGAAAGAATAATTTTTTTAAAGAAAAATAGAGAATTTTATGTTGAAGAGCAAAGCGAAAGGAATGATAATAAAGTATGCTTATAATGAGAATATTAATTTATAGTTGTATATTCTTAACTTGTTCAGCAATTGGAATATTAAAATCGCAAAAATATATACATAGGGTAGATGAATTGAAAGAATTTAAAAATGCACTTAATATGTTTAAAGCAAAAATAAAATTTACATATGAACCATTACCAGAGATTTTTAGGCAGATATCTGGCAATATAAACCCTTGCATAGGGAGTATATTTAAAATTGCAAGTTATAATATGAACTTTTTTACCGCAGGAGATGCGTGGAGTAAAGCAATAGATACAGATATATTAAATATTAATTTAGAAGACAAAAACATATTAAAAAACTTAAGCAAACTACTTGGAGCAACAGATTTAGCAGGGCAAATAAGCCAAATAGATGTTACTTCTAACTTTTTAGATGAGCAGATAAAAAAAGCAGAGAGAGAAAGAGAAAAGAATGAAGCGATGTATAGAAAATTAGGAATGGTAATAGGTTTGGGAATAGTTATAATATTAATATAAATAATTAATCATAGCGAAAACTCTCGGAATATAAACTAAAATAAGAAAGGTAAGGAAATTATGGAAATAGATTTATTATTTAAGATTGCTGCTATAGGAATACTTGTAGCAGTTCTTCACCAAGTTTTAGTAAGAGCAGGACGCGAAGACCAAGCAATGATGACAACTCTAGCAGGAGTAGTAATAGTTTTATCTATAGTAATAAAAGAAATAAGCACATTATTTAATAATGTTAGAGTAATATTCAATCTATAAAGGGGAAGATTGTAAATGGACATAGTAAAAATTATTGGTGTTGGGCTTATTGCCCTCATAATTATAGTTGTTATAAGACAGTACAAGCCAGAATTTACAATGTATGTATCTATTATAGCTGGAGTAATCATATTATTTTTAGTATTAGATAAAGTAACAGGAATAATAACATTACTTACAAATTTAAGTAAAAAAACCGGGATAAATTCAGAGTACTTAAGTATATTACTAAAAATAACAGGTATAGCAATACTTACAGAATTTGCAGTAAGCATATGTAAAGATGCAGGAGAAACTGCAATAGCTAGTAAAGTAGATCTTGGAGGGAAAGTAATAATTATAAGCATGTCAATACCAATAATTTCTGCACTTTTAGAAATTATAATGAAAATAATCCCGTAGGGGGAAATATGAAAAAAATATTAATCTTAGTATTGTTATTAATTTTAATTCCAAATAATAGCATAGCAACAGAACAGATTATAAATGACCAAATGGAAGCACTAAATTTATCATCTTTTATAACAGAAGGAGAAAAATATACAAAAGAAACATTTCCAGATTTAAATGTTGAAGAGTTAATAACAAATAGTCTGACAGGGCAAATAGATAATAGTATATTATATAAAGCACTTTTAAAGTTATTAGGAAAAGAAGTTGTAACAAGTATTACAATGCTTGGAAGTATTTTAGTAATTATAGTTATACATAGTATTTTAAAAAGTATAGGAGAAAATTTAGGGAATGATAGTGTTTCAAAAATTGCATATTTTATAGAATATATATTAATTATAACAATAATAATGAGTAATTTTGCAACAATTATTTCAAGCATACAGAATACAATATCAAATTTAGTAGGTTTTATGAACACATTAGTTCCAATGCTTATTGCACTAATAATTGCCACAGGACAAGTTGCATCAGGAACACTTATACAACCAATATTAATTTTTGCAATAGTGTTTATAGGTAATATTATTAATCTAATAATATTACCTATAATAACAGTAGCAATGGTATTAAGCATAGTATCAAATATATCAGATAAAATTCAAATAGGAAACTTAGCAAAATTTTTTAAATCAAGTGTAACTTGGTTTTTAGGATTTGTAATTACAATATTTGTAGGACTTTTATCACTAGAGGGCACATTAACAAGTAGTGTAGATGGGTTAACAATAAAAGGAATAAAAACAGCAGCTTCTACATTTATACCAGTTGTAGGAAAAGCATTAGGAGATTCAGTAGACACAGTATTAGGAGCAACTTCGCTTATTAAAAACTCAATTGGTTTTGTGGGAATAATAATAGTAATTGGCATATGTGTTCTTCCAATAATAAAGTTAACAGTATTATGTGTAATGTATAGTTTTGCAGGAGCAATCAGTGAACCTCTTGCTGATAAAAAAATAGTAAATGTTATAAATCAGATGGCAGGAGTTTTTAAAATATTATTAGGAATAATGTTTTTTATAGCAGTTCTTTTAATAGTAGGAATTGCACTAACATTGAAAATATCAAATGCAAGCCTAATGTATAGGTAATAATAAATTGGAGGTTTTATATGGTTAGCTTTATAAGTTCATGGGTGCAAGGAATTATTATAGCAGTAATTATAAGTACTATAATTGAAATGATTTTACCAGATGGTAATATTAAAAAATATGTAAGAACTGTAATAGGTACTTTTATAGTTTTTGTTATAATTTCTCCAATTATAACAAAAATAACAGGGAAAGAAATTAGCTTAAATTCATATGAAATGCCAGAAATTGAACAATATAAAGAAATTAAAATAGATACAAATTCATATATAGAAAGTACATACATAAAAAATATAGAACAAGACATAATAGAAAATATAGAAGGAAAAGGATATGAAGTTCAAGAAATATCAATAGACATAGATAAAACCGAGGAAAGTTATGGAGCAATCCATAGAATTAATCTCTACATAGCAAAAGGAAAAACAAATGATGTAGAACCAATAGAAATAAATATAAATAGTGAGCCCAAACAAGATGAGAGTATTACAGAAGAAGAAACAAAAGAAATAAAAGATTTTTTAAAAGAAAACTATGCGGCAGAAGCAATTACTATTAATGGAATGTAAGTTTAAAAGATATAATTAGGAGGAGAATATATGTTAAAAGAAAAATTTAAAAGTCTAGTTGAGAAAAAAACTAGTGGAAATAATAAAAAAACAATTGAAAATCTAATAGTATTTTTAGTGTTATTAATTATAACAATAGTATCAATAAACTTAATATGGGGAAAATCACAAGAAGAAAATTATGAAAATCCAGCAGAAGATGACTATAAAGTTCTAGCAGAAAATTCAAATGAAAGTAATATTTCACAAACTCAGGAATATAATTTAGAAGAAGAACTTGAAGACATTTTATCAAAAATATCAGGTGTAGGAAAAGTACAAGTATTAATTACATATTCTGAAACAAGTGAAGTTGTAGCAATGCAGAATGAAAATAAAAATACAAGTAAAACCGAAGAAAGCGACTCAAATCGGCGGAACAAGAATAATAGAATCAGTAGATGAAAATAAAGAGATAATAGTAGATTCAGAAAACAACCCAATAACAGAAAAAATAGTCATGCCTAAAATAGAAGGGGCAATAATAATAGCAGAAGGCGGAGATAATGCAGTAATAAAAACCAATATAATTCAAGCAGTATCAGCAGTTACAGGACTATCCACACATAAAATACAGGTATTTAAGATGTCAAAGTAAATACATAATTTAAACTTTATTAAGAAAGGTAAGTGAAAAAATGAAAATTTTAAAGAAAAATCAATTAATTATATTAGTAATATCACTAATGCTTGTAACAGCGGGATATTTAAACTTTACAACCACAGATAATAACCAGTCAAGTGTAAATACTGTAGCTGAATTAGGCGATGCAACTTTAGTAAGTAGCAATGATGTAGAAAATCAAAACAATATTGTAGAAAATACAGAAGAAGATTATGAAAAAGAAAGTAATGAAACTGTAGAAAATAACGAAGTTGCTTCTTCAGAAACATCTTCAGTAGAAAATGAAACACAAACAACTGCACAAGAAGATACATATTTTACAACATCAAAATTAGAAAGGGAAAATATATACTCACAAATGTTAGAAACATATCAGGAAACATATAATAATACGAATTCGACTAGCGAACAAAAAACTACAGCAATAGAAGAAATAGCCAAAATAAATAAAACTAAAAATGCAATAATGATAGCAGAAAATTTAGTAATAGCAAAAGGATTTAAAAACATAGTAATATTTGCAAATGACAATAGTGTAAGTGTAATAATAGAAGCGGAAGCATTAGAACCAGAACAAATAGCACAAATACAAAACATAGTATCAAGAGAATTAGAAGTAGGAGCAGAACTTATAAACATAAGTACAAAATAAACTAGAAAAAATTGTAAAATAATGAAGGAAAAAAACAAAAAAGGGAGAATAATATATTAGTACATCATAATGTACAATAAAAACTTTGGAAGGCGGTGCACATACATGCAAATAACAGACGTACGTTTAAGAAAAGTAAACTCAGAAAACAGAATGAAAGCTGTTGCTTCTGTAACATTCGATAATGAATTCGTAATTCACGATATCAAAGTTATCGAAAGTCAAAATGGATTATTCATAGCTATGCCTAGCAGAAAAACTCCAAACGGAGAATTCAAAGATATAGCTCATCCAATCAATGCTGAAACAAGAGAGAAAATTCAAAATGCTATTTTAGAAGCATATAACTCTCCTGATGCTGAAACAGCTGAATAATGATAAATAAGAAACACCTTCGGGTGTTTTTTTTATTGTATAGGAAAAATCGGCTTTTATCTTAGCTTTATATAAGATTTTTCCGTATACAACAAGAAAAGTAACATATTCTGTAACGAATATATAATTTTTTTAGTCTATATAAATAGGAAAGGGGGAAAAATGGAAGAAATATATAAAGACTACTTTCAATATGTATTTAGTTATTTATTATCATTTACTAACAATCCTGAAATTGCTGAAGAATTAACGCAAGAAACATTTTATAGTGTAATTAAAAATATACATAAATTTCAAAATAATTCAAGTTTAAAAACATGGATTTATAAAATTGCAAAAAATAAATTGATAGATTACTATAAAAAAATTAAAAAAATACAAAACATGGATATTGATGAGGTTAGTGAAAAATTTTTATTAATTAATTCTTTTGAAGAAGAGTATGCAGATAGGGAGGAATTAATAAATGTATATAAAAGAATACATAGATTAGATGAAAAATCGAAAGAAGTAGTTTATTTAAGAATTAAATGTGAATTTAATTTTAAAGAAATAGGCAATATTATGGGAAAATCAGAAGAATGGGCAAGAATTACTTTTTATCGAGCAAAAATAAAATTAAAGGAGGATTTTGAAAATGAATAAAAATGATGAGTGTGATATAATTAAAGATTTAGCTGTTCCATATGTAGAAAATTTAATTAATAGTAAAAGTAAAACATTTGTCGAAGAACATTTAAAACAATGCAATAATTGTAAAAAATATTACAGTGACATAAGTTCAAATATATTGCAAGAAACTCAAGATGAAAAAAGAAAAGAAAAATGTGAATTAGATTTTTTAAAAAAAGTTAGGAGAAAGATGAATATTTTAAAAATAACTTTAATTGGTGTTTTGATAATTATTGGTATTATTATATTAAGTTTTTTCATAAAATATCAAATTGTTACTAAAATTGTAGATGACTCTTATGATAAAATAGAATATTTAAAAGCATTGGATAATTATAAATTAACTAAAAAAACTATAGATATAAATTATACACAAGATGTCACTTTAGAAACAACATCAACGTATTATTACAAAAATGGAAAATATAAATTTGATTTTGGTGCTGGTAATAGTATATTTTATTATGAAGATAATTCTTATAATAAAATTCATGTGTATAATGATATAAAACAGATAGATTATTATACACAAAACTTTATAGAGAATAAAAAAGGCGAGACTTTTAATGAATTTTCTGAAATAATATCATATAAAGAATTACCAGGATTATTAAAATTAGCACTATCAATACGAACCGATAGATTTAATGGTATAGATTGTTATGTTATTAGAAATGGAAATAATAATAGTTATAGAGAAATCTGGATTGATAAAGAGACAAATATTGTTTTGAGGAGAATTGAAGAAAATTATTCAAAATACTATAGAGAAAATATATATACTTTAATCGAAAATGAGGTAACAGATGAAGATGTAGATAGTTCTATTCTCGAAACGGAGCAATATAGTGAATATAGCAAGAAAGAAGTTATACATAATGCAACAAAAGAAATAAAAAATGTATTAGAGAACTAGAGTAAAATCTAGTTCTTTTTTGTTTTGTTATCATTCAAACTTAGAGAAATATAATTTCTGGTTTTGGTTACACAGTACTATCAATTGATTTTAAATGCATGGTAACCGCAAATGTAGAAAGTATAAAAAAGTTTCACTTTTTAAAAATTTTGTGGTATAATATAAATGTGAAACAAAATAAAACAAAACAAACAAAAAAGTTTCACATTTATAAGGAGGAAAATTATGGAAGAAAAAATTGAAATTATGAATCTTTTACAAAACAAACAAATTTTAGAACATGAATTACAATCACTTGCATATGGAGCAGTTGAAATAAGAGAAAATAATTCAAATAAGTATATATATGTGCATTATAGAGAAAATGGAGTAGCTTTAACGAAATACGTTGGAGAATATTCAGATGAATTATATAATTTAGTATTAAATAATAGTATTAAAGCAAAACAATTAAAAAAACAAATAAGAGAAATTACAAGAAAATTAAAACAATTTAACTATATAGAAGAAGAACTTTCAGAAAAAGTAGAACAAAACATAGACTTTGCCAAAAGACATTTAGTAGATACAATTTATAAACAAGCTATATTAGAAGGTGTCGCAACTACATTTGCAGATACAGAAAGCATTATTGAAGGTGGAAAAGTAAATAATATGACAACTGAAGATATATTAAAAATAGTAAATTTAAAACATGCTTGGGAATTTATATTAAATAAGAATGTTATTTTAAGTGATACAAGTTTTGCTTTATTATGCGAAATAAATAAATTGGTAGAAGAAGGATTTTATTATACAGCAGGAAAAGTAAGAAATGTTCCAGTAACGATAGGTGGAACAACATGGAAACCAGATTTACCTATAGAAAGTGTAATAAAAGAAGAATTAGAGGAAATTTTTAGTAAGAAAATTGATGATGTTGATAAAGCTATTGAATTATTATTATATACGATGAAAAAACAAGTATTTATTGATGGGAATAAAAGAACATCAGTAATATATAGTAATCATTATTTAATTTCAAAGGGAAAAGGAATTATAGCAATTCCAGCAGAATTGACAGAAGAATTTAAAGATTTACTTATTCCTTATTATGAAGGAAAAGATGAAAAAGAAATAAAGAAGTTTATTAAAGAAAAATGTTATATGGGTATATAAAGTGTAATTAAAGGTAGTGTAACAATTATTTGTTACTGTTTAGACTAAATTAATTAATAGCACTTTCTAGCCAAAAGCAGTAATTATATGTTCTTTTCGAAAGAAAATAATCAAACAGCCTGCTGCTCAACTCGTGACCCGCATAGACCTTTTGATTTTTTCTTGAGAAAAGAACATATAATTACTACTTTTGGCGGATTATATATCTTTAAGTCTGAATGGTAACAATTATTTTGAAAATTTTACAAAAAACTATATTAATCTTTCCAATTTTTTGATATACTATTATGGAAAAAAATAAGGAGAAAAAACATATGAAAGTAAAAATACAAAAAAGAAAATTTATAAGAAATATAATAATTGGCATAATAGCCTTGCTTGTAGTAGCATTTATAATAAACATTGCACCAGGATATAAAAGAAATAAGTATCAAGATGTAACAAACCTAGTTATAGGAGATGAAAATGTTACAGAAACACTACATAATCCAATTTATAAAGATGAAAATGGAGTAGTATATATATCACAAGAAGATGTGAAACAATTCTTAGATAAAACTATTTATTATGATGAAGAAAATAATATGGTTATAGCAACATCAGAAGTATCTGTTGCTAGTATGGAAATAGGTGAAAAAACAATAAATATCAACGGTGTTGATAATGATACGTTGGATACGATAATATATCATAATAATATTATATATATACCAATAGAAGAAATGGAAATAGTGTATAATCTTGAAACTAAATATTTAAAAGATGATGATATTGTTATAATAGATAAGCTAAATGAAGGAATGATAAAAGCAGAAGCTGCAGAAGATACAAAAATAAGATTTAGACCAAGAGGATTATCAAAAAAAGTAGGAACATTGGAAACTGGAGAAGTTGTAAGTGCATTTTATACAACAAGTAAAGGCTGGAGGTTAATTAGAACAGAAGATGGAATAGTTGGATATGTAAAAGCAAATACATTAACAAATGAATATATATTAAGACAAGATATGGGTCAAAAAACTGAAACTAGTAAAATATCAGCAAATACTCAAGATGGTGCAGTGTTAAATATAGAAGGCAATAGCGTTATAATAAAAGACTGGCTAAAAATTACAGATGAAGGTATATTGCTAAAAAATACTGAATTTACAAATGAAAATTCAACAGTAATATGGTCTAATTTGGAGATAGAAAATGCCGATATAAGTAATTATGATAATAGAACAAAATTGATAAAAAACATTGTAAGCATGGTAATGAAAAATAATATAAAAGGAATTAATATTTCTGTAACAAGTGATGACAAAAATCTAGAACGTTTTATTATAGAATTAGCTCCAAGGTTAAAAGAAATAGGAGTTTCAACAAATATAGTTGTACAAGATAGTATAAATGAAGAACCATATACAAATATAGTAAATTACATAATAACTAAAGTAAATTAATGGAGGAAAATGTATGAAAAAAATAATAATTATAGTAGTGGCAGTTATCTTAATTTTAATAATAGCAATGATAGCAACATATAAAATACTTACAATGCCAGTAAGTAAAAACATAGAAGAAAAAGAAATAGAAATACCAATGGGAAGTGGAACTGAGCAAATTGCAGAAATACTAAAAAACAATAATTTAATAAAAAGTGAGCTAGCTTTTAAAATATATGTAAAAATACACAATGTATCTAACTTCCAAGCAGGTACATATTATTTGAAGGAAAGCATGGATATAAAAGAAATAACAGAAATGCTACAAACTGGAATAATGTTTGATCCAAACCAAATAACAATAACATATCTAGAAGGAAAGCCAATGTGGTGGCTAGCAGAGGCAATCGCAGAAAAAACAAACAATACAGAAGAAGAAGTATATGCAGTTTTAGAAAACGAGGAATATATAGATACATTAATAGAAAAATATTGGTTTTTAACAGATGAAATAAAAAATGAAGATATATATTATCCACTAGAAGGATATTTGTTCCCAGATACTTATTCAATATCAAATAAGGATGCAACAGTAGAAGAAATATTTGAAAAGATGTTAGACAAAATGGGAGAAGTATTAGAAGAATATAGAGCAGAAATAGAAGAAAGTGATTATACAGTACATGAATTACTAACACTTGCTTCAATTATAGAGACAGAAGGAATGAATGATAGCGATAGAAAAAATGTAGCTAGTGTATTTTATAATAGATTAGATTTAGGTATGTCACTAGGCAGTGATGTTACAACATACTATTCAGTAAAAGTAGACATGGGAGATAGAGACTTATATCAATCAGAAATAGACAGCTATAATCCATATAATACAAGAGGACCAAACATGGAAGGGAAATTGCCAGTAGGTCCAATATCTTCAATAGGAAGAGCAAGTGTAGAAGCAGCAATAGAGCCAAATACAACAGATTACTTATTCTTTGTAGCAGATAAAAATGGAAAACTATATTTTACAAAAACGAATGAAGAACATGTGCAAGTAATAAATGAATTACAAAGTAATGGACAATGGTATGAATATTAAATAGGGAGGTTTAAATTTAAGTAAAATTGTGGTAAAATAATATAGGTGTGTAAAAGCTAAACCCAAAAGGAAGGAGTTTAAATAATGCTAGAATTAAAAAATATATGCTTTACAAGAGACAATAAAAAAATATTAGATAATATAAGCTTAGAACTAGAAGATAATAAATTCTATGTAATTACTGGGCCAAATGGGTCAGGCAAATCAACACTTGCAAAAATAATTATGGGAATAAACAATCAAGATGAAGGACAAGTTGTTTTTAACGGTAAAGATATAAGCAATCTACCAATAAATGAAAGAGCAAACTTAGGAATGGGTTTTGCATTCCAGCAACCAGTTAAATTCAAAGGAATTACAGTATATGATTTAATAAAACTATCTGCAAAAAAAAATATTTCAAAAAAAGAAGCATGTGATATACTTTCAAAAGTAGGTCTATGTGCGAAAGAATATGTAGATAGAGAAATAAATTCATCACTTTCAGGAGGAGAGTTAAAAAGAATAGAAATTGCAACAGTGGCAGTAAAAAATTCAAAACTTACAATATTTGATGAGCCTGAAGCAGGAATTGATTTATGGAGTTTCAATAATTTAATAAAAATATTTGAAGACATGAGAAAATTAACTAAAGGCACAACAATTATAATCTCACATCAAGAAAGAATCTTAAATATAGCAGATAAAATAATACTATTAAATGAAGGAAAGATTGATAAAGTAGGCGAAGCAAAAGAAATAGTAGGCACAATCCTAGCGAAGTCAAATTGTTGCAAGTTAGGAGGCGAAGTCTAAATGGAAAATATAGATGTAGAATTATTAAAAGAAATATCCGATATAGATGGTAATATAGAAGGAGCATATAATATTAGAAAAAACGGAAAAGGAATAGAAAGAAAAATAACAGAAAATGTTAATATTGTAACAAAAACAGACAAGCAAGGAATAGATATATATGTAAAAGAAAACACAAAATTTGAATTTGTACATATACCAGTAATAATCACAGAAAGTGGATTAAAAGATGTAGTGTACAATGATTTCCATATAGGGAAAAATGCAAATGTAGTAATAATTGCAGGTTGTGGGATACACAACAATCACAATAAAGATTCTGAACATGACGGAATTCATAGATTTTTCCTAGAAGAAGGAGCAAGAGTAAAATATATAGAAAAACACTATGGTGAAGGTTCTGGAACAGGAAAAAGAATACTAAATCCAGTAACTGAAATTTATCAAAAAGATGGAAGTAGTTTGGAAATGGAAACAGTGCAAATAAAAGGAGTAGATTCAACCATAAGAACTACAAAAGGTGTTCTAGAAAATGATACAAACTTAGTAATATCAGAAAAAATAATGACACATGGTGAGCAATTTGCAAAAACTATATTCACAGTAGACTTAAATGGAGAAAATTCTAGTACAAAAGTAACATCAAGGTCAGTAGCAACAGAAAAATCAGTTCAACAATTTGAATCACATGTAACAGGAAATGCAAAATGTTTTGGGCATGTGGAATGTGATGCAATAATAAAGGATGACGCAAAAGTAATAGCAATACCATCAATAACAGCAAACGATGTAGATGCAAACTTAGTGCATGAAGCAACAATAGGAAAAATTGCAGGAGAACAATTAATAAAATTAATGACTTTAGGATTAGATGAAAAACAAGCAGAACAAGAAATAATAAATGGATTTTTAAGATAAAAAGGAGGAAGACAGATGACAGTATTCGAGGACTTAAAATGGAGAGGACTTATAAAAGATATCTCAAGTCCAGAACTAGAAGAGAAATTAAATAAAGGAGGAATGACATTCTATATAGGAACAGACCCAACTGCAGATAGCTTACATGTAGGACATTTATCAAGTTTTTTAATTTCTAAAAGATTAAAAGATGCAGGACATCACCCTATTTTATTAGTAGGCGGAGGAACTGGAATGATAGGAGATCCAAGACCTACAACAGAAAGGGCAATGATTACAAAAGAACAAGTAAGTAAAAATATAGAAGGACTAAAAGAACAAGTAGAAAAATTATTTGGATTTGAAGTTGTAAATAATTATGACTGGATAAAAGATATAAATGTATTAGACTTCTTAAGAGATTATGGAAAATATTTTAATATTAATTACATGTTAGATAAAGACATTATCAAAAGAAGACTAGATACAGGAATTACATATACAGAATTTTCATACATGATATTACAAGCACTAGATTTTAAGTATCTACATGAACATAAAAATGTAAATCTACAATGTGCAGGTTCAGACCAATGGGGCAATATCACAGCAGGAATAGACTTAATAAGAAAATCAACAGGAGATGAAGTATATGGCTTCACAATGCCACTTGTAACAGATTCTCAAGGAAGAAAATTTGGAAAAAGTGAAGGAAATGCATTATGGCTAGATAAAGAGAAAACATCTAGCTATGAACTATATCAATTCTTTGTAAATGTAGAAGACTGTATGGTTATAGACTATTTAAAAATATACACATTCTTATCAAAAGAAGAAATAGAAGAATTAGAAGTTAAACATAAAGAACATCCAGAACTAAGAGAAGCACATAAAGCTCTAGCAAGAGAAATAATTACATTTTTACATGGAAAAGAAGAATATGACAAAGCAGTTGATTTAGCAGAACATTTATTTAATAACAAATTCAATGATCTATCAAAAAAAGATATTGAAGAACTATTCAAAAATGCGAATATAAACGAAGTAGAAGCAAATCAAAACATAGTAGATTTTGTCATTACTTTAGGAATTGCTAAAAGTAAAAGAGAAGCAAGAGAATTTATAGAAGCAGGAGCAATATCAATAAATGGAGAAAAAGTAACAAATATAGAAACTATAATAGATAAAACTATGTTTATAGAAAATACATATATTGTAGTAAGAAGAGGTAAGAAAAATTATTATATAGGAAAAATTAAATAATAAAATAATTGTCAATGAGTTCCATACTCATTGACAATTATTTTATTGTATAGGAAAAATCAAAATATATCTTAACATAAAAATAGGTTTAGAGCATGAAAACTGTAAAAAATTTACAAAAACAGTCTGATTTTATTGCTAAAAGTACGAAAAAGTGATACAATTATAAGAATTAAATATATGAAAGGATAAAACATGGAGAACAAAAAACAGTTACAATATATTGAAGCAGATAGAAGAGAAGATTTTCCACCAGAGCCACAAGGTATGCGTTACATCCATTTTTATGGTGGAACAAAAAACTATATAGCGTATATAGCACCCGAAAGCATTTCAAGAGCAGATTTTATGGAACAATATCCTGAATATGTTCCTGAGCAAAATAAACCAATTTATGAAAATAACGGAATAATTGTTAGAGCAGATCCAAAATATCCATGCCCTGGATTCTATATTTTGAGTCTAAATAAAACTTATAGAGCGTTTGATCTTCTAGATGATATTACATTCTTGAGATTTTCATTTATTCTTAAGAAAACAAAGGAAGGAATGAGAAAAGAATTAGGATTAAACTATGCACACTTACTTTCAAATGAAAAATCCGATCCGTTTGTTAATGTCCATTTTTGGTTAGTCCCTGTGGAAGGTACAACTTCTCCAGATTTATTAGATTTTAATGTTAAGGAATATTTAAGTAGTTTTAATCCAAAAGATGAGATAGATACCATTCTATTATATAATAATAAACTAAGAGATTATTTTAAAAGAATAGATTTAGTAAGACAAGATAATGAACTAACTGAAAAATTGATAAACAATGGAAATCTTTAGTACATAAGCACAAAATCAGAAAAGGTAATTCTAAAACTGAAGGGAGGAAAAATGCATTTAAATATTTTTGTAAGTCAAAGTTGTTTTTTACATTGTAAAGGATGTTATAGCTTTTCAAGAGAAGAGGAAAGAGGCAAAGTAATACCTTCAGATAAATTAGTTAATTTTTTAGAATTTGCATATAATTCAGGAGTTCAAAAAATTACTCTTTGTGGTGGAGATCCATTAGCTCGTGATGATATCATTGAACTACTTGAAAAAATCAAAACAATTGGTTTTACTATTTCGTTAGATACAGTGGGTAGCCCTCTTATTAAAGACGCAGTAAGCGATAGAAACATAATGGTAAAGCAAATAGATGCAAATAAAATAGCTAATCTTGTTGATATAATTGGTATACCTATCGATGGTTCAACCAATGAAGTTTTTAAATGCTTTAGACAAACTAAGTCAGATATAGTTAATGAGCAATTAGCCGTGTGCCAAGAATTACATAAATATGGAGCACATATTTGTATTAATACAGTTGCACATAAAGGTAATTTAGAAGATGCTTATGAATTGGCGAAACTAGTAAAAGAGCTTAACTACATAGATAAATGGCAGATTTTTCAATATATGCCTTTAGGCAAATTAGGTCTAAAGAATAGAGAATGTTTTGAAATTACTAATAAACAATTCGCAAATTTCCAATCAACAATTATAGATGTATTTGACAATGACATAAAAAAAATACAATTTAAAAGTTCTCAAGATAGAAATAATGCATATATGTTAATTGATAATTCTGGTAATGCATGGATTCCTACGTTTGAGAATATGTCTTTATCTAAAGCTGGGTATATTTTAAATGAAAATACAATAATCGGAAATATTACCAGTCCAAAAGACTGGAATAAAATTTGTTCATATTTAGACAAGAAATTTACTCAAACGGGTGTATTACCATCTGTATCATAAGAAGTAATAATTGTAACTTAAGATGGAAGGGAGAAAGAAATATATGATAAAAAAAATTGTTGCGATAGGTGGAGGAGAAAATGGAAGAATACTAGAAAATGGAGAAAGTACACTATATGAAACTGAGCCGATGGATAAAGAAATAATAAGATTAACAAGAAAAGAAAAGCCAAATTTTTTATTTATGGCACATTCTCAATCTTCATCAATAGAAGCTCAAGAAAGTTATTATCAAACCATGAGAAAAATATATGGAGAAAAATTTGGATGTGATTGTCAAGATTTAAAAAGCTATGAATTAGAAAATATTGAAAAAGTAAAAGAAAAGATAGATTGGGCAGACATCATTTATGAAGGTGGCGGAGATACTCCAACAATGATTGAACTATGGAAAAATACGGGATTTGATAAAATCTTATATGAAGCGTGGAATAAAGGAAAGGTAATGTGTGGTATTTCTGCAGGAGCAGTCTGTTGGTTTAAATCCTGTGATTCAGAATCTGTAAGTATTAAAGAACCACAATTAGATGTAGAGTGTTTAGGATGGTTTAATGCTCATTTTACACCACACTGTGAGGAAACAGGAAGATATGAAATAACAAAAGAAAATTTGAAAAAAAGTAAATTAGTAGGAATTATGTTGTCTGATTGTGCTGCTATAGAAATAATAGATAATCAGTATAGAATGATTATAAGCAATTCTAAGGGGTATAACTTTGAAAAAGCATATGGTTTGAAAGTATACTGGAATGATAATGAATATAAAGAAGAGAAAATCATCATATCAAATGAATTTAAAGATATAACTAACTTATTGAACAAATAAAAGAAATTTAGTTGTAAAAAAATGTAGAATAATGTAAAATAATATAGAAAGAGTGAATGTATATGAATGAAAGAAAAAAGATAACTATTGGAATAGATTTAGATGATACAATATCAAATTCAAATGAAATGTTTTTAAAATATGGAAAATTGTATAATGAAGAAAAGAAGATTAATTTTCCAATTGATGAAACACAATGGGATGTAGATAAAGCATTTGGTTGGAGTGATAATGATTACAAAGAATTCTGTAGAAAATATTTAAAAACACTACTTAATAATGTTAAAACAAAAGAAAATGTAGGAAAAATAATTCAAGAATTAAAGAATGAAGGGCATAAAATAATAATTATTACAGCTCGCCATGAAGAAGAAATAGATGATCCATATACTTTATCTAAAGAATGGCTAGAAAAAAATAATATATATTTTGATAAGCTAATTGTAAATAGCAGACAAAAAGAGATTGATTGCTTAAAAAACGATGTAGGAGTATTTATAGATGATAATTTAAAAAATTGTATAAGTGTTTATGATAAATTACATATACCAGTATTTTTATTTAATAGTATTTATAATAAACATGCAAGTTATCCTAATATTGAGAGAATCTATTCTTGGGATGAGGCATATATGAAGATAAAGAACGTGGCAAAGCCAATTTCTTAATTTTTACATTTAGGGGGAATAAAAATGAAAAACATTATAAAACCGATTATACAATTGATAGGCTATATAATATTAACAATAATGATATTTGCTGAAAGCGATTTATCATATTTTATGGTAATTACAATGTTTATAATTGATATTATAGTACTTGCTATAACCAAGAAAAATATAAATTTGATAAAATTTCTAATTTCAATGATAATGATAACAACTATTATAGCTTCAATAATGTTGGAATTATTGGGACTTTTTGATTTTATTATATTAGCATGTATATTGCAAATAATTTTAAGTATAGTAGAAATAACAACTATGTTACCAATTTTAAAAAGGAACATAAAGAAAATATTGATAATATCCATCAGTATAGTTATAATATGTATTATAGCTGTAAAGATAAATGTAGTAAATTTAAAATACGATATTTATCAGCAACCAGCAAGAAACTATGGCTTGCCAGAACAAGAACCAATTATAATAACAAGTAGTACAGACTTTGAAAATTTTATGGAGAATCAATTAAAAACAAAAGAAAATTGGATATATGAAGTGTATGGAGGCAAAACACAAAGTAAATGGGCTATGAAGGAGATTGAAAAGTACAAAGAAGAGTTAAGTGGGGACAAACAGAAAATAATATTAAATTTAGGAATTAATGAAGAATTTTTTGATAAATATAATATAATATGTGGAACATATCATAAAGGTTCAAATGCAAGTTTTCCATATAGTGTTAGAAATATAAAATATAATCGAATAAAAGATAAAATTTATATTGAAATTGAAGAACCAGCTGGTATAGGAACAACAGATAGTGCATATTATGAATATTTTATTAAGATAGATAAAAAATATATTGCCCCAGTTGAATGTAAAAGTGTTTCAGGAATTTTCTAATAGGACAATTAAAATTATTTCAATATATCAAAAAAACAAAGTTATTATAGTACATAAAAATAAGGATATAAAAGATTTTGTTATATAAATATTACAAATGTAAAATATATAATTAATTATATGTAACAAAAAATAACCCACCTACATAATATATACAAAATTATGTAGGAGGTTTATTTTTATGGATTATGAAATAATGATGAACGGTATTGTAAAAATAGGACAATTTGCCCCAGAATTTGAAGCAATTTCTACTAATGGAAAAATAAGTTTAAATGATTATAAAGGAAAATGGATAGTGCTATTCTCGCATCCACGGAGACTTTACCCCAGTTTGCACCACAGAATTCATAGCATTTGCAAAAGCTAATACATATTTTCAAAATCTGAATACACAATTGATTGGACTAAGCATAGATAGCAATCCATCACATTTAGCGTGGTTAA
>ERZ1643249.1828-NODE-1828-length-20714-cov-11.781258_pt1 | contig 20714 bp, 22 predicted proteins | sample MGYA00579263_ERZ1643249 | MGnify/ENA primary metagenome ERZ1643249 (study PRJEB29033, sample SAMEA4952264) | chicken gut metagenome | biome: Broiler Chicken; feature: Gastrointestinal Tract; material: Caecum | place: Ireland | collected 2018 | study: Broiler... | reverse complement strand
TTTTATTATTTTTTACTGTTTTTTTGAAAAAACGTGTAAGATCTATATACTCGCATACCCTTTATTTATAAGGTTTTCTTGGAGGGGTTAAATAAATTGGTATCAAGCAGTTAATAACGACTTTTGATAAACTTTCCGAATTTTTCTTATTATTTTCCACCTTTATCACATCCTTTTTTGCGTTGAATTATCTTTTTTATCGTTAACACAATTATATATATATTTAAAATTTCAAAAATTAGAAAAAATGAGTATGCCAATAATTTATTAAAATATAATAAATTTAAAAGTATAAAAGGTGTGACTGCAAAATTAGTAAAAATAAAATATACTATTTCAACAATTAATGAAGCTATATTTAATGATTGTTTACTTTGTTTGTTAATAAAGTTTAAAACCAATACTACAATTTGAATTACAATTGCTATAACTATATAAGGTAATATCATAGACCCAAATGCGCCTATCAAATTACTAACTGCATCATTTGATTTAATTAAATTTTCTAAATTAAAACTGCCTACTATGAAATTAATTATTAGTATTAAAATAGTCAAAAGATTTGATATTACATATCTTTTGGTTAGTTTTTCATTAATCATTATTACCACTTCCATTATCTTTTATTTCTTCTAATAACAAATCAAAGTCTGATTTGTATAATTTATCTTGTTTTAATCTATATTTTTCAAATTCAGTTAATGCCTTATCACAAGCGATTTCGTGAGATATTTTTCCTGCGTCCTTTAAGATGTCTAAATCATCTGCAAGTAAAAATTTATCAATTCTCATTGACCAATCTTCCATTGTCATAGGTATATGTCTTTTAGCTCTATTTTCTGCTAAATCTAAAAAAGCTGAATCTATAAGTTCTAAACTTTCTAACTCATCTTTACTTAAATAATTTTTAGCTATTACATTTTGCACTTTTTTGAAAAATTTAATAGTTGTCGGAGATTTTTTATCATAATCTACGCTAGTAGCATAAATATCAGTAACCTTTTGATAAAATCTTCTTTCGGATAATCTTATTTCTCTTATTTCTGCAAGTAATGATTCATAATAATCTTCATCAAAGAAAGCACCATTTGCCATTCTTTTCTTATCTATTATATAACCTTTTTTTGAAAATTCTTTTAATATATAAGTTGCCCATCTTCTAAATTGTATAGCTCTATCAGAATTTGTTCTATAACCAACTGATATTACAACATCTAAATTATAATATAATATATTTCTAGTAATTTCTCTATTACCTTCCTTTTGAACTAGTGCAAAATTTGCACTAGTTGAATTTTCATCTAATTCAAACTCCGAATAAATATTTTTTATATGTTTTGTAACAACAGTTCTATCTATATCAAATAGTTCACCAATAGCTTTTTGTGTTAACCATAAATCACCATCTTCAAATCTAACTTGAATTCCTTTATCATGAGTTTGTCTTTCAAAAATTAAAAATTCAGCACTACCACTTCTAATCATCAAATCTTTTGACACTATTTTTTCATCTCCTTTTCTTTTTTTATTCAGCTTTTTTATTTTTTATCATAAATCGTTATTACCTATGTTTTAGTTAAAATATTATTCAAAAATCAACAAAAAATGTAAAAAGCAATTAATCTAAAACCCTTATAAAATAAGGGATTATGGAAGTTTATCATAACACGTTATATGCCAGCTGATTGTTGTCTTAGAAAAACTTTGATTAATATTCATTTCTTCCACCCACTTTACTTTAAATTTTCTTAGTTTCTAAATTTTCTAATCGTTTCTTTTCTCTTTCAAGTTCTTTTAAACTTTTTTTAGGTGTTGGCATTTCCTCTGGCATCATCCCACCAATATCTGCAATTGCTTTTCTAACTTTTTTACCAACCTCATAATGTACATCTTTTGCTTCTTTTTCACCTTGTACATTATCTCTTAAAAGTCTTTGTTTAGTTTGATTTATTCTAAATAAGTTAGCAACTAATTCATCTTCATTCATATTATCTAAAATATCTTCTCTATATCTTAATTTTTTTCTTTTAAAAATATCATCAGCAGTCTCACCATTATATAATCCTTTATATCCTTCATTATAAAATTCTGCCATATTTTTAACACCAGCAGATGACGCAACTTTTTGTAATGTATAATTACCCTGTTTTGTTAATTTTCTTTGATAAAATCTTTTTTCATCATCTGATAAAGAATCATATTCTTGTTCTGTTATTTCTTGTTTTCTCGTTTGAATAGCAAAATATGTTTGTCCTAAGGCAACAACTTCTTTACTTGGATCTGCATTTTGTACTATCAAATAACATATATATCTTGATAATTTATAATCTTTAATAATTTCTTCTTTACCTTTTCCCGTTTTTATTGGCTTGTTGACCTCAACAGCCCAATCTTCTTTACTTGAAACGCTATTATTTGCTGATAAAACTGCTTTATCTATTACTTTTTGAAAATTTCTCCAATCTTTATATTCTAATACTTTTTGCAATTCACGAGCATACCAATATTCATTTCCATATTCATCGATATGCTTTATATTTTCAAAAGTGATGTTATTATATTTATCTCCTATTTTTTTCATTGTTACCTCCATTTCTGTTAATTTTGTTTTAAAATGTAAAAATCTTTTTCTATAAAACTATTGATTTATAAGGATTTGTAGCATTCTTTCCAAAAATACCTTTCGACCAGTTGATTGCGCTTTTATGCAACCGCTCATAATTATTTTCAATCATTTTTTACACCTTCTTCATCATTATTTTGTATTTTTAAATCTAATATTTCCATATTCTTTTATATTGTGTTAATTGCTCTTCCTTTTTAATTTGGGCAACTGAGTGATATGAAGGAATTATAACATAATTTTTCTATATTATTTAAAAATTATTCGGATATTTTTAAGTTAGTTAAAGTTTCGCTTGTTAAGTCAGAATATGAAGTATATGTTATTGTATATTTGTTATCTTTGTTTTTACACATAAAAGAATACATATATAATCCACCAGTAATGCCATCTTCATTATTAGTAAAAGATGATTTAACAATATTACACTTTATTCCATACGTTTGATTTATATAATTTTCTACTAATGAGTATTTGCTATCATCAATATTATAATTTAATTTACAAACAATAAATATACTTATTATTAATAGCACAATTAATATAATTGCTATTATTAAAATTAATTTTTTCTTCATTATACCTCCAAACACTATTTTTTACTACATTAATTTCTTCAACTATAAAATTTTATAACGTCAAGTAAAAAAATTTTATTTGTATATTATTGGCAAAAATTTACTGTTTTCTTTTAACTTTAATTTTTTTATCCACATAATTATTTACGATTTTCCTAATATATTCCATTCTATCACAAGTAAGATCATTTTTATAGTTAAATTTATCTATTAATAAGTTTATGTAATTACTACTTTTAACTATTTCATATGATTCACAAAAATTTAAGTCAAAAACAAAAGCTATTACACATATCCAATAATCTAAAGCATTTTTTCTATCAAATACATTAACACACTTGTTATTTAAAACCGATAAAAATACTTCTTCAGAAATTGAAGATACTTCAATATCATGGATATTATTAATTTTTCCCGGAAAACTAGATTCAACTTTTTCTTCTAATTTTACCCTAAAATTATCTAATTTATCTGCATCCCTAATTATTTTACTATGAAGCAAACTAGATGGTGGTAAGCCAGTAGGAATAAATAATTTATTATGATTAATAATAGAATCTCTTATTATCTGATCATAAGAATCATCTTTTATAAATTCTCTTATTAATCCTCCATCAAATAACATTTTAACTCCATATTCTGCATGATTAAATTTAGTATTGTCAAACTGTTTTAAAAATGTTATTTCTTCAAATCTACCAATATCATGAAGAATACCTATTAATTCTGCAAGTAAAATATCTTCTTCAGATAAATTTAATTTAGAAGCAAGTTCTCTTGATAAAGATGCTACATGATGAGTATGTACAACCTTTAACTTAAAACTTGCATCTTCACTATTATTATATTTTTCTATAAATTCTTGAAATGTTTTTTTTGCTTTTAATATATCAACCATTATTCCCTCCATATATATCTATTAATTATTTTATTTTTTTTAATACTTTTTTAAATGCCATGTAGCGGTAAGTGTTAGATAATTCATCATCATTTAAATTTGAGAAGACTTTATTATATTCATCTAATATAAAAACCGAATAAAAATATGGCTTTATCAACTTACCAATTATTTTGTCAGCAATAATACCATGACTTTCACCTATCTCTTGAAAATAAATACCACTAGGAAGCATATATGTAATAGCACACCTATATACAGCATTTCTATTAGTAATTCCTTCTAAATTTCTTAGTAATTTGATAACACATTGATATTTAGGCAAAGTAGAATCTATTTCCCGCTCATCATCAGCATATCTTGCTGTATATACCCCAGGTTCATTATTTAATCCTTCACAAAAAAGTCCAGCATCATCAGCTATAATTGGCAAATTTATATTATTATTTTGGCAAAAGTCTCGAATTGAATAGGCTTTTATTAAAGAATTTTCTTCAATAGTTTTTCCATTTTCCATTATTTCTCCTAAATTCCAACCAATATCTTTTAAGCCAAGTATTTGTACATCTAAATTTAAATCTGCAACTACTTTTTGTAAATCTACTACTTTTCTATCATTAGTAGTTCCAAATATTATTTTCATATATTTTTCCTCCATTCAATAATAAAAACTTCCTATTAGTAATCTATTTTTACATAATACCAATTATCTTTTAACATTTCTATATTAGTAATTGAATAGGCATTTATGTTATTTCTAATTAAGTCTTCACCCTCGCTTGAATATATTAATAACTCAGAACCGGATAACATTCCACGGAATACCCAAAATCCTATTACTTGTTCTTTACTGCTATTTTGATAAACAAATACTTGTCCGCTTGTAGATAACATTTTATATTTATTTGGTAAATCTACATTACCTATTTCATCAGAATTTAATTCTTTATTTTTTATCATATTAATAACTTCTAATCTATCTTTTTCATATATATCTAATTCATAATTTGTTTTTATTTTTCTAAAAGGAAAAAACAAAACTAAAATAACTGTAATTACTAATATAATTGTAGTTATTATATTAATAACATTTATTTTTTGTTTTAAACTTCTAATATTGGTAATCAAACATATAAAGTATCCTATTAATAAAATTAGATCAATAATTATCTTAAAAATAAATAATAAATCATATAAGTAACCAGAATACCAACATTTTATAAAAGAAATTATTAATATTAAAATTGAAGCTATTAAATTACTATACTTTTTCATAACTCCTCCTAATTACTAAATCTAAGTAAACAATCATTATAATCTTGTACTAAAAGCTCTATATTCATATTAATAGTCCTCATAATAATTAATTATTTTTTCCATAGTTCCATCTTTTTCTATTCTATCATATTCTTCTTTATATACTGTTTTTGCATATTCTTTATTTAAATAATCTTTTTCAAATTTTTCTCGTCTTTCTACCAAAATCGGATTATTTGTCCATAAATTAAAATGCCCTTCTTTATTAATGCGATTCGTTATATATTTATAACATCTTTCAAAATGTTCATCAAAAGTTTTTACTTCAGGATAATTCTTAAGTGATGTTGCAAGTTGCCTTTTAGCAAGTAAAAATATATCAAAATCTCTATCTGAATCTGATAAAACTTCGCCATATATATTCCTTGGGCATTCTTTTCTTGAACCTCTATGATCCTCAACGGCTTCTTTCATAATTGTAATTTGATTTTTATCAAAATATTGTTTTAATACTTTATCTTCATTAAGAATTTTTCCTGACATTAATTCATGATTTTCTCTATCAATATTTAATCCCACATCATGAAATGATGCTATAACATAGCACATATTTTTATCTAAATTATAATAGTCTGCTAACATTAATACATTGTTAATCACATTATTAATATGTATCATTCCATGAGAATAATATTTTTCATATTTTGGAAATATATTCTTTTCTATATATTCTTTTAATTCTTTATTTATCATAACTTCCTCCTGGGTTGCCCTTTAAAATTTCTTTCGTACACTGTTAATTTTGATATTTAATTTGTTGATTTTCTATTAAATCATATATAGATAAATCGCTTTTATTTTTCTCTTGCTCTGTCATCTTTATCGCCGTAATTTGGTTGTTTGTATATGTCTTATAATAATAAATACCTTTACTTGTATTAATACAACAAGAATAAGTGGTAATATCAAAGTTCCATTCTTTTGTTATAGTAGAACCTTTAACCATAGAAACAGAATCTAATATATGAAAAAATTGTGTTATTGAACTCATTTCATCGTTTCCATTTACTGAATTTAATTTATTAAATGCTGCTCTTACGAATCTCGATGTAGGTGTATTATCGCCAGGAAGGCCAATTGCACCCATTCCTTGCCCATATTGTCCCAAATTTACTTTATTTGAAAATTTACTATCTACATAATTTGGTGTCAAATTTCGGTAATTAGTAATATTAATTAATTGATAATGAAATGGTGGATTATTGGTAAGAACTCCATAAGGATTTTCATATATTTTTAATCCATCTTTCATTTGTTCAATAACTATACACTCATCACTATCACTAATCATCCAATGTAAATCACTTACTGGATATTTAGAAGAAAATGGTATATTTGTTATATTTAAATTTAATATAAGTTCTTTTATCTCTTTAACGCTTCTATATAAACCTAAAAAATATGGTATTAGTTCATAAGGTGCTAAAGATAATTCACTATTATCATTAGGGAAATAATAAGCATTTTTAGGGAAATATAATCCCGCAATTGATAAACATTTTTCATTAGAAGCTTCAGCATATAATGGATATTTATCTTCTAAAGTAGCCATACCAATTATTGAATATTTAGTATTTATTATATTACCATTTTTCAACTTAAATTCATAATTTCTTGGAGTTATGACAACCTTTTCATTGAACCTATATTCTAAATCCAAATTTCTTCCAAAATAATTATCTTTTGTTTTAAAATTAATACAAGTACACATAACATCATTCCTCTCATTAATTATATAATATTTTTATATAAAAGTATATTTAAAATATACTAACATTATGTTTTAATATCAATTTTAAAAAAAATACGTAAATATTAAACGTATTTTATTTAAGATTTATTTTTTCTAAAAATTCATCTTCTTCCCAAATCGGAATATTTAATGAAACTGCCTTATCATATTTACTTCCAGGATTATCTCCAAGTATTACAGCACTAGTTTTTTTACTGACTGAAGAACTTACTTTGCCACCAAGAGACTCTATTATTTCTGTGGCTTTTTCTCTTGTAATATTATTAAGAGTACCAGTTAATACAAATGTTTTATTTAAAAATTCATCGCTTTCATTATAATTATTATTTGATATATAAGTCATATTTATACCAAGTTCTTTTAAATCATTTATAAGTTTAATGTTATCTTCTTCCTTAAAGTATTCTACAATATTCTTAGCAATAATTGGGCCTATATCATTGATACTATTTAATTCTTCAAAAGTAGCATTTATAATATTATCTATATTTTTATATTGTCTTGCCAATAATTTAGCAGTTTTATTACCAACTTGTCTTATGCCTAATCCAAATAATAATCTTTCTAATGAATTATCTTTACTTTTTAAAATAGCTTCTTTTAAATTATTTATTTTTTTTAAGCCATATCCTTCAAGTAATAATAACTCTTTCTCATATTTTTCTAAATGATAAATATCTGTAATTGTTTTTAAGAATCCTTCATTATACAAGTCTTCAATAGCACTTTCTCCTAGTCCTTCAATATTCATAGCATCTCTTTCAGCATAATGAATTAAGTTTTCAATGTTTCTAGCATCACATTCAATGTTAGGACAAAAATAATCAGCTTCAGTATCTTTTCTTATTAATTTAGTATGACATATAGGACAAGTATCAATCATTCTAAAACGCTCTTCGCTACCTGTTCTTCTTTCTTTAATAGATCTTACTACTTCTGGAATAACATCTCCAGCTTTTCTAATTACAACAATATCTCCTTTTCTAATATCTTTAACTAAGACATTATCTTCATTATGAAGGGTTGCTCTTGCAATAGTGGATCCTGCTACTTTAACTGGTTCAAGTACAGCATTAGGAGTTATTTTACCCGTTCTTCCTACTGTAAATATAATATCAATTAATCTTGTTGTAACTTCCGTTGCAGGAAATTTGTATGCAACTGCCCATTTAGGAGTCCTAGCCGTAAATCCAAGTTTATTTTGATCGTTTATATCATTTACTTTTATAACAATACCATCTATTTCATAAGGAAGTGTAGGCCTAAGTTCTGTCCACTTATTAATATAATCAATTACTTCATCAACATTATTTGCAATCACATTATTATCACTTACTGGACATCCTAATTTTCTCATATATTCTAGGGCATCATAATGTGTATAAATATTATAGTCAAGCGGATTTGGTAAATGATATATTATACAATCTAACTTTCTTTTAGCAGTTATCTTAGAATCTAATTGACGAACACTACCTGATGCTGCATTTCTAGGGTTTTGAAATAATGGTTCATTATTTTTTTCTCTCTCTTTATTTATTTCATGAAACGCTTTTTTACTCATATATATTTCGCCACGCACCTCAATATCAACTTTTTCCGTTAAAGTAAGTGGTAATGATTTAATCGTTTTAACGTTATTAGTAATATTTTCTCCCGTTACTCCATCTCCCCTAGTAGCACCCCTTACAAGAATACCATCTTTGTATATTGCAGATACTGATAATCCGTCTATTTTAAGTTCACATACATATTTAGGATTATCTACTTCCTTTCTTACTTTCTCATCAAAACTTCTTACTTCTTCCTCATTAAATACATTACCTAAGCTAAGCATAGGTATTTCATGAGTTACTTTTTCAAATTTATCTAATACTTTTGATCCTACTCTAACTGTTGGAGAATCTTCTCTTTTAAATTCTGGATAAGTATTTTCCAACATCATTAATTCTTGCATATATCTGTCATATTCTTGATCTGTTATATTAGAAATATTATCGATATAATAATCATAATTGGCTTTATTAATAATCTTAATAAGTTCGTCTATTCGTTTTTTTACATCCATATTATCACTCTTTTCTATTAATATAATTATAACATTTAAAGTATTATAAGTAAATTAATAGAACTATAATTTATAGAAAAAAAGATTACCCTTTTAGCAATCTTATTTGCAAAAACTTTCTTCGTATTCTAGATTAGTATCTCCAATATAAATATCTTTATTTCCATCTATTGTATTACATTTTATAAGAGCAATAGAATCATTCTTATAAAGTTTAGTTCCCCCATCTTTATAAGTATCAACTAATTTCATACTATTTATTAAATTATTAATAGAATCATCAAAAGTTTGATATGTTTTAGAAAAATAGTCTTTTAATGTCGCGTCATCTAATTTTATTTCATCCAAACACACTAAATATACTTTTTGTTCTTCATATTTGTAATATTCTATTACTTTATTATCGCAATCTTTTGTCTTAGTAATTTTTATTTGTTGATTATATTGTTGATTACCTTGAACAAACTTAATATATTCTGAATCTACAACTTCTTTTCTAAATTTTTCTTGTTCTTCACTACTATTGTCAATAAGTTCCACTACAACTACTTTATTTTCTTCATCAACGTAATGTGAACCTAAATTACCTGCTTTATCATTATTATTAATATAAAATTCAGTTATTTTATCATTAATGTCATTTAACTCTTTTAATGAAACTTCATCAGAATCACAACCTGTAATTGTTCCTATCATACAAATAAACATTATAATAATTAATACTTTTTTCATAAATTCTCCTTTACTATTTTAATAATAGTTTTAATGCTTCTTTTATTTGATTTTCAATACTATCATTATTATTAATATTTGGCACTACCTTCTTAATATCTGCTTGCTTATATCCAAGAGCAGTTAATGCTTCTAATAATTCTTGATTAACATTAACACCTACTTGAGAAGAAGATGTTAATTTTCCTTTTAAATCCAATATTATTTGCCTTGCTACTTTATCACCAATTTTAGGAAATTTCTTTAAATATAATACGTTTTCTCTATCAATAGCACTTAATATTCCAGATATAGAACCTGTTGCTAACATAGGAAGAGCCATTTTAGGTCCTAATCCTTTTACAGAAATAAGTTTTAAAAATAAATCTTTTTCCTCTTTTGTCTTAAAACCATATAAAGAATATTCATCTTCCCTAATATGTGTATAGGTATATATAGTGTACTCACTATCTATCTGATATGCATATGGATTAGGAACAAAAATAATATATCCAATACCGTTATTTTCAATTATTATATAACTACTTTCTACCTCAGTAATAATTCCTTTAATGTAACCATACATTATTTCATTTCCTCAATATCTTTCGTTAACATATCTTTAAGTATTCCTGTTTCTAATGTAAGTGTCATATCTTCTTGTTTATGAATTTCTTTAACGGTATCATTTAATATATAATTAAGTATCTCTCTATACGAAACATTTTGTCCTTCCCATAGATGATGTGAGAAAAAATTTGGTATAGTATTTATTTCATCTACATATATTTTTTTACTTTTTGTATCATATAAGAAATCAATTGTAGCTACTCCTCTATGATTTAATAGTCTAAATACTTGTTTTGATAAATCTTCTATTTCTTTAGTTAATTTTTGTGAAATTTCTGCTGGTAATTCACGATATAAATTAGTATTATCTTCAATATCTTTTTGTTTAATAACTTTATCAGCATATTTTTTTATACCATCTGTTTTAACTATTTTTTCAATATCTGATGTTTGAACCTTACTAGAGTTTCCTAATACACTACATGTAAATTCTTCAATATTTTCAATATATTCTTCAATTATTATTTTATTATCATATTTAATTGCTTTTTCAATGGCAGACTCTAATTCTTCTTTTCTTCTAATTACTTCGATTCCTACACTACTTCCAAGAGTTGCAGGTTTAATAATTAATGGATAAGATAGAGAACTAATCTTTTTAAATAAAGCTTCTTCATCATTATAATAATCAGTATCAAAAAACCAAATATATTTTGTTAATGGTACATCTTCACTTGCCAAAATTTGTTTCATAAATACTTTGTCCTGTCCAACGACAGACGCATAAATATTTGATCCAGCGCAAGGAATACCTAATAGCTCTAAAAATCCTTGAACAGTACCATCTTCTGCTTTTGCTCCATGAACCATAGGTATGGCCATATGAATTTCATTATATTCCCTTTTAAATAATCCAGTTGTTTGTAAGATAAATCTTCCTTTAATATTAACTAAATTTACCCTTTTGGCATATCTATGTATTAATCTAAAATCTTTATAACTATCTATATAGCGAAGCATACCTCCTGTATACATTTGTAAATCTTTAGTAATATAAATTGGTACAATTTCATATTTATCAGTATCTATATGATTCATTGCTTGTAATGCTGTTATTACTGATATTTCATGTTCTACACTTTTACCACCAAAGATTACTCCTAATTTTATTTTCATACTTACACCTCTATTTCATTATATAATATTTTCTATTATTTTTAAAGAAAATTCATAAAACTTTACAAGCAAACTCCTACATAACAAAAGAAATAACACATAAATATTGTTATTTCTAGTTAACTATTCTTTATCACTTTTTAATATAATAGTGGAAACATTATTAAAATCTATATTATCAATAATCTCTGTCATTTCTTCAATATTAAGTGAATTAATAATATCAACAATATTTTCCTCGACACTATTATCAAAAATAATATTATCAATAATCATTTCATTTACTATTTCCACGTTTTCATAACTAAATATTTCATTACTTATTAAAACACGTTTTTTTCTTTCTAAATCTTTTTCACTAATTTTAATATTTTTTAATTCTTCTTTTATCATATTAATTAATTCCTTATATTTGAATGTTTCATTTAATAAGGAAACTAAAATATGAGTATCACAATTTAAAATATTAACATAAACTGAGTTTGTTATAATATTATTATTTTTAGCTATTTCATTAAATTTAGAAGAATCATCAAATAAAATACTAAATAAAATATATAAATAAATATTTAATTTTCTTTTTTCAATAGAAAAATTATTACAAGATAGTTTTATAGTATATGCTAATTTAGGGACATCCGTTGTCATATTTATTGTCTCTTCTTTTAACACAACACTATCTGGTTCTTTAAAAGTTTTAATATTAATCTTCTCCATTTTTGATATTTTTTTATGTTCTTGATTTTTTATAATTTCTTCTAATACTTCTTCTTTATTAAAATTTCCTGTTACGACTAAAAACATATTAGAAGGATTATAAAAAGTATAATAACAAGTATTTAATATTTCTTTGGTAATACTGTTAATATCTTTTACTGTACCAATAATACTATCTTTAAAAGGGTTTTTATGTAAACAATTTTTTCTTATATGCTCATATAAAACATCAATTGGTCGATCATCACACATATGAATTTCTTGAGTAATAATTCCTTTTTCCGATTCTACATTTTCATCAGTAAAATATGGTTCTTGAACAAAATCTAATAAATATTTAATATTATTAATTAAATTATCCGGCCCTGAAAATAAATAAGTAGTATTCTTAAACGTCGTATAAGCGTTTGTTAATGTACCACTTTCGGCATAAAAATCAGAAGGCTGTGGACCATCTTTCTGAATGAATACTTTATGCTCTAAGAAGTGGGCAACACCCTTAGGAACAGTAATCATTTTATCTTCATTAATTGGAATAAATTCATTATATATAGAACCAAATTTAGTAGTAAACGTAACATAATTATTGTGGAATCCTTCTTTTGTATATAAATAAACGTCTAATCCATTGTCTAATTTATGATAGAATATTTCTTCTTCAATACCTTTAATCTTTATTCTTTTCATCGTCTATCTTCCCCTCTAAAGTAAACATTGCATAAATATTTATTTTCTTAGCAACTGCAATAATATCATTTGCAGACACCTTTTTTAAGTTTTCAATTCTATCATCAAAATCATCACTATTAACAAGTACCTTTGCAAAGTAATTATTAATAATTCCACTTGGGCTATCTAAACTAGCCTTTATTCCTCCAATTAAAGTTTCTTTAGCATTATTTAATGCTTCATTAGTAAATTTACCTTTAGATACATCTATCATACATTTTTTTATTAATTTAAATACTTCATTTTTATTTCCTGGTTCTATTCCTGAATAAATAAGCATTATATTATCATAACTCTTAACATCGGAATTAACATAATATGCATATGAATTTTTTTCACGAACATTATCAAACAAAATAGAATTAGAAGAACCACCTAATAATTCATTATAAACTTTAATAACATATTTTCTTTCAAAATCAGTCAAATTGTTTATACGACATAAAATTGTTAATTGCGTTTGATTTACATCATCATTCATCATATTATCAATTATTTTTTTAGCAACAGGAAGTTCAGAAACAATTATGTTTGATTTATTTTTATGAAATGTTTTAGCTTTAAAATACTTTTTCATAATTTCTTTAATTTGCGTCTCATCAACATCACCAACTACAAAGACATCAATTAAATTATTATTAATAACATCTAAATAATATTCATATAAATTTTTAGCATCTATTTTTTCTAAATCTTCAAGATATCCATAAGAATTAAATGAGTAAGGTTTATCTTTTACTGATTCTAATAATTTAAATAATGCATATTTTAATTTATTATCTTTTAAAGATTTAATATTTTTTTCAATTTTATTTTTACATTTCTCTATAACTTTATCGTCAAACTTTCCATTGTTAACGTTAGGATTAAAAATAATATCCATAAGAAATGCGATACTATCTTCATTCATTCCTTTACTAGTATACATCTCATGTAAAAATCTTGTTTTAAAAGAAATATTTGTATAATTACCCATTCTTGATGAAGAAGAAACCAATTTTAAATCATATAAATTTTCTGACTCAATAATTAGTTCCCTCTCAGATTTATAATTTTTATTAGAATTTAATAAAACTTCCTTTAATAATGCTCTTTTAGTTATTTCTTCTTTCTTAACTTCAGTTCTAAAGTTAATATCAACAGTTATTGTTTTAAACCGTTTAGTTTTTATAATATGTAAATTGTATGCTCCCATATCTATAAGTTCGTAGTTCATAAAACTCTCCTTTCATGTTTATTATTGTCTGATTTTAAATTTTTAAACTACTTTCTAAAGCAATTAATATCATGTTATCTAAATTTTGTTCCCTTTCTTTAGCATCTAATTTTTCTTCACTATAGAAAGTATCAGATACCGTAAGTAAACAACTTGCCTTTCTATTTAAAGCTCTTGCATTATTAAATAAAGCAAAAGACTCCATTTCAACACCTAGTGCCTTAAAATTTTCTTCACGCCACTTACTATTATCAGTTTTTTCATAAAATACATCACTAGAAAAAATATTACCTGTATGAATTTTTAAATTTAAATTATTAGCAGTATCCAATATTACTTTATTTAAATCTAATGATGCTTCAATATAATTAAGTTCGTATCTATCCATAACCTTAGCATAATTAGAATCACTACATGAATAATTAACTAAAATAACATCATTTATATGACAATTCTCATTATAAGCACCACAAGTTCCTATTCTAATTATATTTTCTACATTATAATCATTATATAATTCATACGAATATATACCCATACTAGGATTTCCCATTCCTGATGGAAATACGGTTATCATTTTATCTTTATAATAACCTGTATATGCAGTCATTCCTCTTATATTATTTACTAACTCAACCCTTTCTAGAAACTTTTTAGCAATCATCTCAGCTCTTTTAGGATCTCCAGGCATTAAAACTGTTTTAGCAATTTTTGAACTATTTGCATTAATATGTGTTGTACTCATTATAATCTCTCCTTTTACTCTTCTTTTAATCCGATACTTATGTATCCAATATCATCATACTTAAATGTTTCATTATTAAAATTAATAGTTAAAGATATAACGCTAGTATTATTATTAACATTTTCTTCAATTTTTAAGTCTTTATTTTCTACATTAATAATTTTTTTATCAGCATCATATATATTAATATCCATATTATTATTAAACTTTGTTTCTTCACTAGTATTATCTAATGTCTTATATTCAATAACACCAGAATAACTAAAAGTATTTAAATTAGTATCATAGTTAGAAGAAATATTAGATATTTTTAAAGTTTCATTTTCTAAAATATAATCTTTCTCTAGAATAGGAATTAATTCATTGAAATTATACTTTAATTCTATTAAATTTTCCCATTCAAAATTAATATCAATTTTTATTTTTATTTTATTTTCTTCATTTATAAAAACAATACCATTATTACTTTCTTTTGTTTCAAAAAATTCTTTAGCAATATCTACACAATTTCCATCTTTTAATCCTTTTGTTTGGCAAATATCATCAAAAAATTCAACAAAAATACTTTTTATATCATCTTCATTTTCTAGTATCTCACTAAATTCAAAAGTTATTATATTGTTATCAATACTTCCTTTTATTTCATTAACAAATACTCCTTTTTCACTAGTTATCTTGTATTCTTTATCTTTTCTTAATACGGATATATTAATATTATTAGGTTTACTTTCTTCAATAATACCTGATTTATTAAATTTATCAATTGTATTTGCTAAAAATAAAATTGTATTAGCTTCTTCTACATAAACGTTAGTTAAATCAGGTTTATAAGTTAATTTTACAACAATGGTATATACAAGCACACCGATTAATAAAATTAAGAATATTATCCATTTAATATTACTGACTTTTTCTTCATTTTCTTCCATAATATCACCCTTATTCTTCTTTGTTTTCTAATTTAACTAATACCTCTCTTGGCTTAGAACCATTAGGAGGGCCAATTATTCCTCTTTCTTCCAATAAGTCAATTATTCTAGCTGCTCTATTATACCCTAAACGATATTTTCTTTGAATTAATGATGCACTAATTTTGCCTGTCTTAACGGCAAAGTCTACTATTTCATTATAAAGTGGATCATCATATTCATCTTCTGATTGATAATTATCATCTACTGAAGATGAAGTTCCAGACTTATCAACAGTAAGTGTTTCATCGTATTGAGCTTTTTGTTGACTAATAACATAATCCACTATTTTTTCTAATTCCTCATCGCTTACATAGGCACCTTGAATTCTAATTGGGACATTTTCACCCATTGGTAAAAATAACATATCTCCTTTACCAATTAATTTTTCAGCTCCAGTAGCATCTAATATTGTTCTAGAATCTATTGATGAAGAAACGGCAAATGATATTCTAGATGGAATATTTGCTTTAACTACGCCTGTTATTACATCAGTAGAAGGTCTTTGAGTTGCTACGATTAAATGTATACCCGCTGCTCTTGCCATTTGAGTAATACGCATTATTGAATCTTCAACTTCCTTAGCGGCTACTAACATTAAATCAGCAAGTTCATCGATTATTACCACTATATAAGACATTTTTTGATATTCAGGATGAGTTTTACAATATTCATTATATGACTTAATATTTTTATTTTTTGTATGTTCAAAAATATCATATCTTCTTTCCATCTCACAAACAATATTTTTAAGAGCAATAGAGGCCTTTTTAGGATCAGTTACAACCGGTGCTAATAAATGGGGAATTCCATTATACATAGTTAATTCAACCTTTTTAGGATCCACCATAACTAATTTTACTTCATCTGGTTTAGCACGCATTAAAATTGAAGCTATAATACAATTTATACATACAGATTTACCAGAACCGGTAGCACCTGCTACAAGTAAGTGAGGAGTAGCATTAATCTCCGCCCATTTTACTTTACCCATTATATCCTTACCTAATCCAACAGCAAGCAAACTTTTTTCGTTAACTTCTGGAAGATGCGCTAATACTTCTTTAAAAGATACTGAAGAAATTGTTTTATTGGGTATTTCAATACCAATAGTATTCTTCCCTGGAATAGGCGCTTGAATTCTAATATCTTTAGCAGCAAGAGCTAACTCCATTTCTTTTTGAATACTTAATAATTTATTAACTTTAGTTCCTGCCTTTAGTTCAAGTTCATACTGAGTTACTGTAGGGCCAATATGACATTCTACAATTTTTCCTGGAACATCAAAATCAGAAAGAACTCTTTCTAGTATTCCGATATTCGCCTTAACCCCATTAACATTTTCTTTGTCATTAGTATTCTTTATAGTTTTTAATAAACTAAGTGGTGGTAATTTATAATTTGTATTAACCTTAATTGATTCTTTTATTTCAGTATTATTTCCATTAACAGTATCTTTTTCAATGTTTTTCTTTATTGGGATATCATCACTAATATCTTCCTCATTTTCTTTAAAATGAGTTAATTCTTCCATTGAAGATATAATAATTTTTTTATCACCACTATCTTCCTCTTCTTTTTCTTTAATAACACTCTTTTCTTTTTGAGTATGTCTCTTTAAATGAATCTTTCCTTTTAATTTTTTTAATAATTCAATTATGCTAACATTAAATAATAAAATAAAGCCCATTATTCCTAAAGAAATGACTACAATATATGTTCCATCATTAAAAGCACTTACAAAAGCATAGGAAAAAATAGCGCCTATTATTCCACCACCTGACTCTTTTATTGCCAAATTTGATTTAAACGCAAGCATCAAATTAGAAAAAGTATCTGTAATAATATTAATTCCTGATTGATTATTTTTAAAAACATATTCAGTATGCAAAAATATTAATACTGAAAGAAGGATAATATAAAATCCAATAAATTTAAGAGAAAACATATTAGGTTTATCTCTTTTTATAATTAAATATCCGCCCCATAATAACATACCAATTAAAAATATTATGTATAAACTTCCAAATAAAAAAATTGAAAAACTACTAATAAAGTGTCCAACCGGGCCATAACCACCTAAACCAATAATTCCCATTAACACGATAATAATGCCAACAATTTCATTACTATATTCAAATTTTTCTTTTTCACTATCTTTTTTTTGCTTTTTCTTCGACACTATTCTCACCCTCTACATTAAAATTATAACATTTAAGAATATAATTGTAAATAAAATTATTAATAAAAAAAGAATATACTATTTTGTATATTCAAACTCATAATCTAATATTCTTACAATATCTCCTTCTTCTATTCCCATCTTTTCTAGTTCCTCATCTATTCCCATTCTTCTTAACTTTCTAGAAAAAACCAAATATGCTTCATCACTATTAAAATTAGTCATTTTAAATATTTTTTCTATCTCTTCTCCCCTTATAACATATACATTTTTGTCTTTATATATATTAAATGGTTTTTCATTTTTAAACTTATATAAGACATGTTTTTCTTGAACATCATCTTCAAATAACACTTCATCTTTTATGGAATTAACCATTATTTGTAATTCATTTATCACTTTATCTAATCCAATATTATTAATTGCTTCTACTTCATATATTGGAGTATTAGGCAATTTTTCTTTAAATTTTAATAAATTTTTATGGGAATTTTCTAAATCCATCTTATTAGCAATTATTATTTCTTTTTTTGTTAATAACTTCTCGCTAAAAGTTTCTAATTCTGTTCTTATTTTAATATAATCTTCATATGGGTCTCTTCCTTCTTGGCCACTCATATCTATAATGTGAGCAATTATTTTAGTTCTCTCTATATGTTTTAAAAATTTATGGCCTAATCCAGCGCCTTCACTAGCTCCTTCAATAAGACCTGGAAGATCTGCAACTACAAAAGATCCTGTTTTAGTTTTTACAACTCCTAAATTAGGAGATAATGTTGTAAAATGATAAGATGCAATTTTAGGATTCGCATTTGTTATCATTGATAATATTGTACTTTTGCCCACACTTGGCATTCCTACTAAACCAACTTCTGCAAGCATTCTAAGTTCCACTTTAACTACTCTTATTTCGCCTGGTTCTCCTCTTTCAGCATAACTAGGGCACGGATTACTTCTAGTAGCAAGAGAAACATTACCACGACCACCACGACCTCCATATGCTACAACTACCTCGTCATTATTTTTTACTAAATCAGCAATAATTGCTCCAGTCTTATTGTCTTTAATCGTAGTTCCTAATGGAACTTTAATAATTTTATCTTGAGCATTTTTACCGTTTTTATTTTTACCTTCACCGTTTAGACCAGCATCACCTTTAATAATCTTTTGATATCTTAAATCTATTAATGTTTTAAGGCCTTCATCTGCAACAAAAATAATATCAGCACCTTTTCCCCCATTACCACCATATGGTCCCCCCATTGGCACATATTTTTCACGTCTAAAAGCCATACATCCATCTCCACCACGGCCTGCATTTAACTCTACAATTACTTCATCTACAAACATAGTATCACCTCAACACACATATTATACATTAAAAAGCAAAAAAATAAAAGAGCATTATTTTTTAGTAAACATAACTGCTCCAATTAATATAATAATAACAACAACCATACCAATTATTATTAAACTAAAATTATTGGAATTAGTAATATCATTTACTACTGCTCCATATTGAATAATGGCATTAAAATTAATTAAAGGAAAATAATTACTATGAGTGCTAACACTAGAACTTGCATCTATATTTAAAGGATTCACTAAAAACATAAAAAGCAAAGTTAAAAATTTATATTTTTTTCTCATAAAAAATCTCTCCTTTTATTAAAAAATAATTATCGCTACATTTAAAAGTGCCAATAGAAAAGGAATTAAATTATAAATCATTCGATATCCCATTGAAACAAAAATATTATCGGTTTCATAATATATATATGATAGCATACCATAAAACACTGCTGTAGGGATTATATTAACCAAATTATATATATTTTGATAAGACAACACTACTTCAAACGAAGCATTAATAATTGCCGTAGTTATTATAAAAAACCATTTATTTGTCAAAACATCTTTAAAAGTTTTTTTAAACACTAATTCTTCAATTATTGGATAATAGAATATGGCAATTATAATTAACATCATTGGAGACTTATCAAATATATTTAATAAACTATTCGTATTAGCATTTGTTGCTTCAGGAACTATAAATATAAACACAGAAGACACAATTGTATAAACTATAAAACCTAGTATAAATATTTTACCGCCCAGTATAAAAAATTTTTTAAAGTTCTTTTTTAATTTAATAAAATCATTTCTTAATCCATCAAAATATATTGATATAATTACAATCATTAAAATAAAATCAGCTGCCAACGTCAAATATACTGATAGTGGTTCTTTAATCCCTAAAAGTGACAAAATTGAATTTACAAAATATGGCCATATAAAATATAGTACAATAACACATATACTTGTAAATAATTTCATATAACTTTGATTTTTTTCAATACGTTCTTTACTTATTTTTGATTTCACAATTAAACACCTACCCTACATTAATTGTAGCAAAAAGGCGAAAAAAAAACAATACCAATCTTAAAAATTACATAAAGA
>ERZ1643249.1827-NODE-1827-length-20717-cov-17.397977_pt1 | contig 20717 bp, 16 predicted proteins | sample MGYA00579263_ERZ1643249 | MGnify/ENA primary metagenome ERZ1643249 (study PRJEB29033, sample SAMEA4952264) | chicken gut metagenome | biome: Broiler Chicken; feature: Gastrointestinal Tract; material: Caecum | place: Ireland | collected 2018 | study: Broiler... | reverse complement strand
GCGCACGAAAAGCTCTCCAAGCGCAACGGCGACGCGAGCTATCAGGATCTCGTCGCAAAGGGGTACAACAAGGAAGCCATCATCAATTATATCGCCCTGCTCGGCTGGAGCCCCAAGAGCAACCGCGAAAAGATGACGCTGAAAGAGCTGGAAGAGAGCTTTTCCCTTTCCGGGCTGAACAAGTCGCCGTCCATCTTCGACGAGCCGAAACTGCGCTGGCTTTCCGGCGAATATTTCCGCGAAACGGGGGAGGAAGAATACGAACGCGCGGCGCTGCCCTTCCTCAAAAAGAGCAAAACGTACGGCAAATACGATACGAAAAAGCTGCTCGCCATCGTCAGATCCCGCACCGACGTGCTGGAAGACATCCCCGCGAAGCTCGACTTCCTCGAAGAATACGGCAGCATCGACCCCGCCCTCTATTTCAACAAAAAGATGAAATCGGACGCGGAGATCGCCAAAAAGGTGCTCCCCGCCGCGGAAGCGGTGCTCGCGGGGCTGGAAAAGTTCGAAAACGCGGAGATCTACGCGGCGCTCGTGCAGCTCGCGCAGGATCTTTCCATGAAGAACGGGCAGGTGCTCTGGTGCGTGCGCATCGCGCTCACCGCGCGGGAGAACACCCCCGGCGGCGCGAGCGAGATGGCGGAGCTTTTAGGCAAAGAGCGCTGCCTTTCCCGCCTGAAAGAGGCGCGCGGGGCGCTCGGGGCATGAGCGCGGAAAAGCCGCGCCGCCCCGCGGAAGAAAAAAAGCGCTTTATTTCCGAAAGCGCGCTCGTGCAGGCGATACGGATCGCGATCCTGCTCCTGCTCGTCGCCGCGTGCATCACCGTCATCGTGCCGCTGTTCGCTCTGGAGAGCCGCATCCCGCTCATCTCCATCCCCGTCGCGGCGGCGCTGCTGTTTTCGATGGCGATGAAGACGTTCGTCGTGCACGACTTCCGCAAAAAGATCGCCTGGTACGTCATAGACGCGCTGCTCATGCTCGCGCTCTCCGTCTTTGCGGGCTGGTGGGCGCCGTCCGTCGTCGCGCGCGCGACGTATACCTATTTCGTGTACGTCGTGGTGCTTTCGGAGTTTTACCTCTCCTCGCCCTCCCTGCGCGACAACGCCGTCATGTTCGGCGTAAATTTCGGCATCTACACGGCGGTGTTCATCGCCGCCGCCGTCGGCAACAACGAGTTCGCCACCGCGTTCGACATCTCCTCGCAGTACTTCGTCGCCCTCATCGTTTTCGCGCTGCACTTCGTCGTGTTCAATTTTGCGATGACCGTATCGCGCAAAAACAGACAGATCGAGGAGAATATGCGCGAACTCGAAGAGAGCCGCAACGAACTTCTGCACGCCTACGACAAGCTCGAAGAGGCGACGCTCATCGAAGAGCGCAACCGCATCGCGAAGGAGATCCACGACACGGCCGGCCACTCCCTCACCACCGTCATCATGCAGACGGAGGCGGCGCGGCTCGCCATAGACAAAGACCCCGCCGAGGCGAAGCGCAGCATATCCGCCGCCAACCTGCAGGCGAAAAACTGCCTCGAACAGCTCCGCCTCTCCGTGCATCTGCTCTCGGGCCGGCGCGAAAACGTCACGCTCAAAGAGTATCTCGAGGGCGTGCTCGAAGAGACGGGCAGCGGCACGGGCATCACCTTCCGCAGCAAGATCGACGACATCGAGCTGACGGGCGAGGCGGAACGTTTTATTTCCAACACCCTGCGCGAGGGCATCTCCAACGGCATACGGCACGGCAAGAGCACGGCGTTCCTGTTCGAGCTCAAAGACATGGGCAACTACATCGAATTTCTGCTCTCCGACAACGGCACGGGCGCCGGGCGCGATTTCCGCGAGGGCTTCGGGCTTTCGGGAGTCCGCGCGAAGGCGGAGTCGCTGGGCGGCATGGTCAATTTCTCTTCCGAGGAAGGGGAAGGCTTCGAGATCCGCCTGAGCCTGCCGGCGGGGCTGAAAAAGGAAAAGGAGGAAAAGGCATGAAAATAAAGGTCATGATCGTGGACGATCAGGTCATTCTCTCCGAGGGGATACGCAGCGTGCTCGCCTCCTCCGAAGACCTCGACGTCATCGCCGTCGCGCACGACGGGCAGGAGGCGCTCGACGAGATGGAAAAGGGCAGCCTGCCCGACGTCGTGCTGCTCGATATCCGCATGCCCAACATGAACGGCGTCGTCACCACGGGGGAGATCAAAAAGCGTTACCCCGACGTGAAGGTGCTCATGCTCACCACCTTTGACGACAGCGATTACATTTTGAGCGCCCTCAACAACGGCGCGTGCGGGTATCTGCTGAAGGACATCAGCGCGCCCGCCCTCATCGACTCCATCAAAAACGCCTACGCGGGAGACACCATCCTCCCCGCAAAGATCGCCAAAAAGATATCCGACGCGGCCAAGCTGGTCACATCCGACCGCGAACTGCGCCTGCGCCGCGCCTTCGGCCTGTCCGACCGCGAGGTGGAGATCGCCGTCATGATCTTCGAGGGCTTCAACAACCGCCAGATCGCCTCCGCGCTCAACCTCTCCGACGGCACCGCGCGCAACTACATCAGCGCGATCTATCTGAAACTCGGGTGCGACGGCAGGGCAGACGCCATCGCCAGGATGAAGGAACTGCTCGGCTGAACCTGCATGAAAGCGCAAAGCCTCCCCGCGCGGGCGCCACGGAACGTTTTACGGGGCGCGGACGTGCGCGGGGAGGCTTTTTCGTTTTCTCTTTTCGCGGCTCGCGTCAGTCTTTTTTCATCTCCGCCTCGCAGGGGAGGAAGAAGTCGTCGTAGCCGCATTTCAGGATATTTTTGAGCGCGACGAGCTCGCTCACTTTGATATTGAGGCGGTTGGTCTCTATCTTCGCGTAGCTGCTCTTGCTGATGGGGATGCCCGCCAGCTGCATCTTCGCGAGCACCTGTTCCTGCGTATAGCCGCATTTGCGGCGCAGGGCCTGTATGTTTTTGCCGATATCGAGGTCGGGGCGTAGCTTCTGCATATCCGTTTATTTCCTTATTGCGAAATTTTTAATTGATTTTAGTGCATTTTTCTGTTAAAATGTTTCGTGATAAGGAATTTTTTGAGAGGGGAACATGAAAAGACGCATCAACAGACGGAAACTGTGCGGAGAACTGCGCGATTTATGGCGGCTCTGCGGCGCGGAGGACAGGGAGCGGCTGGCCCGCGCGGAAGAACTTTCGGCGAAGGAGCGGCTGCGCCTGTTCTGCCTTGCCTGCGCCTACGGCTGCGCAGAGGCGGGGTTCTGCCTCTGCGCGCCGGGCGTAAAAGATCTGGAAGAAATGCGCGCGCTGACGGAGCGCGGCGTAAAGCGCTGGGGCGTTTTCGCGGAATATATCCTCGCGTCGCTTCCCTCGGCGGAGCAGGCGGAGCGGCTTGCGCCGGGCTGCCGCGCCGTCCTCGGCGAATTGCGGCGCTGAAAGGGGCGCGGCCTGCGCACGGAAAACATTTTCCGTGCGCGTTTTGCATTTCCGTAAAAAATTTCTTTTTCGCGTCAACTGTCTTGACAGATGTCAATTTTTTGTGTATAGTAGAACGGACAAAAAGCGCCGCCCGCGGGCGGCGGAGGTTTGCATGAGAGCGGAAGAACTGAAAGAACGCAAAGAGCGGGCAGACGCCGTCGTGCTCGCCCATTACTATGTGGACGGCGCCGTGCAGGAGATGGCGGACTATGTGGGGGATTCCTTTTACCTCGCGAAGGTCGCCGCAAAGGAGAAGAAGAGCACCATCGTGTTCTGCGGGGTGCGCTTCATGGGCGAGAGCGCGAAGATCCTCAACCCCGGCAGCCGCGTCCTTCTGCCCGACGCGCAGGCAGACTGCCCGATGGCGCACATGGCACAGGTCGCGCAGATACAGAAGCTGCGCGCGGAAGTGCCCGACCTCGCCGTCGTCTGCTACATAAATTCCTCGGCGGAATTAAAGGCGCACAGCGACGTGTGCGTCACCTCCTCCAATGCGGTGAAGGTGGTCTCCGCCCTTCCGCAGAAGAACATCCTCTTCATTCCGGACAAAAACCTCGGCTCCTTCGTGGCGAAGCAGCTCCCCGGCAGGAATTTTTATTATTCGGGCGGGTACTGCCCCGTTCATGCCGTCCTGCTTGCGGAAGACGTCCTCGCCGAAAAGCGCGCGCACCCCGCCGCGGAAGTGCTCGTCCATCCCGAATGCACGGAAGAGGTCGTAAAAGCCGCGGATTTTGCGGGCAGCACGGCGGAGATCATCGCGCACGCGGAGGCGGGCGCCGCGCGGGAATTTATCCTCGGCACCGAACCGGGCGTGCTGCACGAGCTGGAGCGCCGCTGCCCCGGCAAAAAGTTTTATCCCGTCACGCCCGTCTGCCGCGACATGAAGCGCATCACCCCCGAAAAGGTGCTCGCCTGCCTTACGGGCGGCGGGTACGAGGTCAAAATGGGCGCGGAGCTCATGGATGCGGCGCGGGCGCCCCTTGCGCGGATGCTCGAACTTGCAAACTGACCGGAAAAGAGGGAAGGTTATGTCTGAACCGAAACGATATGACGTGCTCATCGCGGGCACGGGCGTGGCGGGCCTGTGCTGCGCGCTCAATCTCCCGCCGCAATACAGGGTGCTGATGCTCTCCAAAGCGGCGGAGGACGAGAGCGATTCCTTCCTCGCGCAGGGCGGCATCTGCATGCTGCAGGGGCAGGAAGACTTCGCCGCCTACTTCGAAGACACCATGCGCGCGGGGCACTACGAGAACGACGAAGCGGCAGTGAAACTGATGATCGGAAGCTCCCCCGCCATGATAGCGGAGCTTGTAAAAGACGGCGTCGATTTCGCCAGGGACGGAAAGGGGAACTTCCGCCTCACGCGGGAGGGCGGGCATTCCCGCCCGCGCATCCTTTTCCACGATGACGTTACGGGCAAAGAGATCACGAGCAAGCTGCTCGCCCTCGCGAAGGGGCGCGAAAATATCGAGATACGCCCGCAAACCGAGCTGCTCGACATTATCGCCGAAGGCGGGGAGTGCTTCGGCGGCGTGCTGCGGAGCAATGCGGACGGCGAGGTGTACCCCGTTTATGCGGCGTTCACGCTGCTCGCCACGGGCGGCGTCGGCGGGCTGTTCAGGCACTCCACCAACTATCCGCACCTCACGGGCGACGGCGTCGCCATCGCGCTGAAAAACGGCGCGGAGGTCGAACATATCGACTATGTGCAGATCCACCCGACGACCTTTTATTCGAAGAAGCCGGGCCGCCGCTTCCTCATCTCCGAATCGGTGCGCGGCGAGGGCGCCGTGCTGCTGGACAAGGACGGGCGCCGTTTCTGCAACGAACTGCTCCCGCGCGACATCGTCACCGGCGACATCCGCGCGCAGATGAAGAAGGACGGCACCGACCACGTCTGGCTGGATATGCGCCCGGTGGGGGAAAAGGCGCTTGCCGAACACTTCCCCACCATCTGCGCCCGCTGCCGCGAGGAGGGGTTCGACCCGTTCAGGGAGCCCGTCCCCGTCGTGCCCGCGCAGCATTACTTCATGGGCGGGGTCAGAGTCGACCTCGACGGGAAGACGAATATAAAGCGGCTGTTCGCGGCGGGGGAAACCGCCTGCAACGGCGTGCACGGCAAAAACAGGCTGGCGAGCAATTCCCTGCTCGAAAGCCTCATCTGGGCAGAGCGCGCGGCAAAGTGCATGGCCGCATCCCGCGCGGAGGTATCGTCGCGCACGCCCGCTGCGGATCTGTCCGCATACCGCGCCTATGCAGCGCTCAAACAGGAATACGCAAAAATGATCCGCGAAGAGGCGGAGAGGGAGGCATACATTGATTGACGAAGTGACGATGAAGATCCGTGCGGACGAACTCATCCGCATGGCGCTCGCGGAGGATGTCACGAGCGAGGATATTTCCACCAACTGCATCTTAAAGGCCTGTGCCTTCGGCAGGGCGGAGCTGATCTGCAAGCAGGACGGCGTCGTCGCGGGCCTGCCCGTGTTCGCACGGGTGTTCGATCTGCTTTCGGAGGGCGCCGTGCGCACCGAACTTCTCGCAAAAGACGGCGAGCGCGTGCGCAGGGGGCAGCTGCTCGCCCGCGTCGCGGGGGATATGCGCGTCATCCTCACCGGCGAACGCACCGCGCTGAACTTTTTGCAGCGCATGAGCGGCATCGCCACCTATACGGCGAAGATGGCGCAGCTTCTGGAAGGGTCGGGCCTGAAACTCGTCGACACCCGCAAGACGACGCCGAATATGCGCCTGTTTGAAAAGTACGCCGTGCGCATGGGCGGCGGCGGCAACCACCGCTGGAACCTCTCCGACGCCGTGCTTCTGAAGGACAACCACATCGGCGCGGCGGGCGGCGTAAAGCAGGCGGTCGCCGCGGCGAAGGCGTACGCGCCCTTCACGATGAAGATAGAGGTCGAAGCGGAGACCCTCGGCATGGTGAAGGAAGCCGTCGAAGCGGGGGCAGACATCGTCATGCTCGACAACATGAGCGACGAGCAGATGAAGGAGGCGGTCGCCCTCGTCGGCGGGCGGGCGCTGGTCGAAATTTCCGGCAACGTCACCGCCGAAAACGTCGCGCGGCTGAAGGATATCGGGGCAGACGTCGTCTCCTGCGGGGCGCTCACGCACTCCGCACCCATCCTCGACGTTTCCCTCAAAAACCTGCGCCCGGCAAAGGAGTGAGAGCATGACGGGGGAAGAGCGGCGCAGAAGGATCGCGGAGATGCTGGGGGAAACCCCTCTCTCCGCCACAAAACTGGCGGAAAAATTCGGCGTTTCGCGGCAGGTGATCGTGCAGGACGTCGCCCTTCTGCGCGCGGAAGGGCGGGAGATCGTCGCCACCAACCGCGGCTATATCCTGCCCCGCGCCCGTGCGCGGCGGGTATTCAAGGCGCGCCATTCCGACGCGCGCACCCGCGAAGAGCTGTATCTCATCGTCGACGCGGGCGGCAGGGTGGAAGACGTGTTCGTCTGGCACAAGGTCTACGGCAGGATCGCCGCGCCTATGGGCATTTCTTCGCGCAGGGAGGTGGACGAATTCATGCGCAAGCTGGAAAGCGGCGTCTCCGTCCCCCTCAAAAACATCACGGGCGACTATCACTACCACACCGTGTCTGCCGACAGCGAAGCCGCCCTCGACGAGATCGGCGCCCGCCTCGCCCGCGGAGGCTTTCTGGCGGAAGGGGAGTAGCTCTCCGCCATATGCGGCCGTTCCTCCCGTACGGCAGAAAGGCGCCGGTTTTTGCATATTTTCACGCGTTTTTCGGTTGACAAATCTCTCTTTGCCGATTATAATGGTAAGGTAAATTCAATCATTCCCGTGGGGGAGTAGCCGGCGCAGCTTCTGCGCGGCGGAGTTCTTCATCCCGTGTTCGCCGAACACAGGGCTCCGCCTGAAACACGGCAAGACCCATATATCCGCGCTTTCCGCGTATATATGGCGTCACTCTGCCCATTCTGTTGCCATATATGCGCGTGCATATATGGTTTTTTTTATCTAATTCTGCGCCGCGGCGCGTCAATAAGGCAGGTTATTTATGGAGTATTACACACAGACACCCGAAGAGGCGCTCTCCCGCCTCGATACGGACAGGTCGGCGGGGCTGTCTTCCGCGAAGGTGAAGGAGCACGCCGAAAAGTACGGCAGGAACGAGTTTACCCGCGCGAAGCGCAAGAGCCTCCTGCGGCGGATCTGGGAGGCGCTGACCGAGCCCATGCTCATCCTCCTGCTCTGCGCCTGGGCGATCACCATCGCCGTGAACGTGGTCAACGCCGTACAGGAAGGGATTGCGGCGTTCGACTGGGCGGAATGCGCGGGCATCCTCGTCGCCGTGCTCATCTCGGTGGTACTCACCGTCGTCATGGAAGGGCGCAGCGCAAAGGCGTTCGACGAGCTGAACAAGATCAAAGAGGGCGTCGAGATCAAGGTCGTGCGCGACGGCATCGTGCAGTACGTCCCGCAGCAGGAACTCGTCGTCGGCGACATCGTGTACCTCGAAACGGGCAACAAGGTCGCGGCGGACGGGCGGCTGATCGAAAGCACCTCGCTCATGTGCGACGAATCTTCGCTCACCGGCGAATCGGCGCCGGTGGAAAAGGACGCCTCCGCCGTGCTCGAAGACGAAAAGACGCCCGTCGCCGAGCGGCTGAACATGGTGTATTCGGGCACCTTCGTCACCGGCGGCACGGGGAAGATGGCGGTCACGGACGTCGGCGATTTCACGCAGTTCGGGCTGATCGCCCGCGAGATACAGGGCGGCGGCGAGGGGCAGACCCCCCTGCAGGAAAAGATGGGCAGGCTGGGCAAGAGCATCACCGTCATCGGCGCGGTGTTCGCGGCGCTCATCTTCGTCATCCAGCTCGTATATTTCCTCGCGGTCGGGCCGCGCACCTTTGAGACCATCAGCAGCGTGTTCATCGAGAGCATCGTGCTCATGGTCGCGGCGGTGCCGGAGGGCCTGCCCACCATCGTCGCCATCTCGCTCTCCATCAACATCGCGCGCATGGCGCGGCAGAACGCCCTCGTCAAAAAGATGGTCGCCTGCGAGACCATCGGCTGCATCAACGTCATCTGTTCTGACAAGACGGGCACGCTCACCGAAAACCGCATGACCGTCGTAGACGTATGGTCGGGCGGTCAGTTCAGAGACGTTTCCTCCTTTTCCGACGAAAATATGCTCTCCAACTACTGCCTCAACAGCACGGCGGATCTCTACGAAGAAGAGGGGAACGTCCGCTTCGTCGGCAACCCCACCGAGGGCGCGCTGCTCGTTTCGGCGAAAAAGTGCGGCGTCGACTACGCCGCCCGCAGGGAGGGCGCGCAGGTCTGCGACCTGTACCCCTTCTCTTCCGACACGAAGAACATGACGGTCTGCGTCCGCACGGCGGAAGGGTACACCGTCTACACGAAGGGCAGCCCGGAAAAGATCCTCGCCCTCTGCTCCGTGGGAGAGCCGGAGCGGCTGCGCATCGAAGAGGCGATCGTGGGGCTGCAGAAGCGCGCCCGCCGCGTGCTCGCCTTCGCGCATAAAGAGGTGAAGGCGCGCCCCGCCTCCCGCGAGGCGGCGGAAGAGGGGATGACCTTCGACGGCTTCGTCGGCATCGCAGACCCGCTGCGCGCCGAAGTCAAAGACGCCGTGCACGCCTGCAAGACGGCGAACATCGAAGTCAAGATGCTCACCGGCGACAACATCGTCACCGCCACCGCCATCGCAGACGAGCTGGGGCTTTTGGAAGGCGGCGGCATCGCCGTCGAGGCGTCCTACCTCGAGGGGCTCTCCGACGAAGAATTTTCAAAGGTGCTGCCCTCCGTGCGCGTCATCGCGCGCAGCACCCCCCTTCTGAAGATGCGCGTCGTCAAGGAACTGAAATCGAAGGGCAACGTGGTCGCCGTCACAGGCGACGGCATCAACGACGCCCCCGCGCTGAAAAACGCCGACGTCGGCATCGCGATGGGCATCTCGGGCACAGAAGTTTCCAAAGAGGCGGCGGATATCGTGCTGCTGAACGACTCCTTCTCCACCATCGTCACCACCGTCAAGTGGGGCAGGGGCATCTACGAAAACTTCAAGCGTTTCATACAATTTCAGCTCACGGTGAACGTGGCGTCTGTTCTCACCGTGTTCCTCTGTACGATCATCGGGCTGTTCGTGGAGGACTTCCATTCTCCCTTCTCCGCGCTCGATCTTCTGTGGATCAACATCATCATGGACGGCCCTCCCGCGCTCACGCTGGGGCTTGAACCCATCCGCGACGACCTGATGACCCGCAAGCCCACGGCGCGGGGCGAGAGCATCGTGTCCAAAGAAATGCTGCTGCGCATCGGCGTGAACGGCGCCTTCATGTGCGTCATCTGCCTCGCGCAGATGGGCTTCGACTTCCTCGGCATGGGCGCGGAAAAGGTGTCCACTTCCGTATTCACGCTGTTCGTGCTCTTCCAGCTGTTCAACGCCTTCAACTGCCGCGAGCTGGGCGATAAGAGCGTTTTCCCCAACTTCTTCAAAAACAGGCTGATGCTCGCGGCGTTCGTCATCGCCTTCGCGCTGCAGGTGCTCATCACGCAGTTCGGCGGGCAGGTGTTCGATACCGTCGCCCTGAACGCGCTCGACTGGCTCAAACTCATCGGGCTGGCGCTCTCCGTCATCGCGCTCGACGAACTTGTAAAAGTTTTCCGCCGCGCCGCGAAGGGGAAGAAGATGCGCGCATCGGCATAATTCTCTTCCGCATCGCCGAAAACAGGGCCGCAGGCTTTTTGCCGCGGCTCTTTTTTCACGGAAAAAGCGCCGCGGCGCCGGATATTTTTTGCTTTTCCGTTGACCTTTCTCCCTTTCTGCGATACAATAGAGTCATAAAACGGAAACGGAGGGAAAAACATGATGCTGCCCATGCGTTACAGGCTGATGACGGAGAAGATCCGCCGCACGTCGGAAGAGATGGCGCGCACGCTGTACGAGCGCGTCGCGCCGCTGCGCGCGGAGTTTGCGCGTACGGAGGAGCCCGTCCCCTTTGCGGAGCGGGAAAAACTGCAATATGTGCCGCTCGCGGAGGGCGACGTATGGAGCCGCACGCTGTTCGACTGCGCCTGGTTTCATTTCACGGGCGAAGCGCCCGCGGGCATACCGGAAGAGGAGCTGTACCTCGGCATCGACGTAGACGGCGAGGGCTGCCTCTTCGGCGAGGACGGCACGCCCGTGCGCGGGCTGACCAACGTGTCGACGCTGACCGAGCATATGCTTCCCTTTCAGGGCAAACGCTATGTGCCTTTCCGCGAGGGGACGTTCCGCACCCGCCCCGTAGACGTATGGGTGGACGCGGGCAGCAACGATATGTTCGGCACTTTCAAGGGCGGCCGCCTGTGCATGGCGGGCATTTACCGCTGCGACGAAAAGCGGCGCGAACTGCTCTACGATTACGCCTTCCTGTTCAGCCTCGCGGAGGGGCTGGACGGGCGCGACCCCGAAAAGATGGGCATCCTCTACGCACTCGAAGAGGTCGCCGTCAACTTTTCGGCGGATATGCCGCGGCAAAAGACGGAGCGCCTCCTGCGCGTGCTGAAACCGCACCTTCTTCGCCGCGGGCCGTCGCGTCCGTCGCTCACCTTCTTCGCGGTGGGGCATTCCCATCTCGACCTCGCGTGGCTGTGGCCGCTGCGCGAAACGCGCAGGAAGGCGGGCAGAACCTTCTCCACCGCGCTCGCCAACCTGAAACTGTATCCGGAATATGTGTACGGGGCGAGCCAGCCGCAGCAGTTCGAATGGGTCAAAGAGGACTATCCCGCCCTGTACGAAAAGATCGGGGCGGCCGTCGCGGGCGGGCGCTTCGAAGTGCAGGGCGGCATGTGGGTGGAGGCAGACACCAACGTCACCGGCGGAGAATCGCTCATCCGTCAGTTCTATTACGGCAAAAAGTTCTGGAAGGAAGAGTTCGGCAAAGAGGTCAACACCCTCTGGCTGCCCGACGTGTTCGGTTTTTCGGGCGCGCTCCCGCAGATCATCCGCGGCTGCGGCTGCGAAAACTTCCTCACCATCAAATTGAGCTGGAACATGGTCAACGCCTTCCCGTACCATTCCTTCCGCTGGAAGGGGATCGACGGCAGCGAGGTGCTCGTGCATATGCCGCCGGAAGGGACGTACAATTCTTCCGCCGCGCCCGACAAGATCATCGAGGCGGGCGGAAATTACGCCGAGCGCGGCATCTCCGCAAACGCGATGCTGCTGTACGGCGTGGGCGACGGCGGCGCGGGGCCGGGGCGCGAATTTCTCGAATTCGTGCGCCGCGAAAAGGACATAAGCGGTATGCCGCGGGTAAAGAGCGCCACGTCCGCCGAATTTTTCGCCGCCCTCGCGAAGGAACGGGAAAAACTGCCCGAATACCGCGGGGAGATGTACCTCGAACGCCATCAGGGAACGTACACCTCGCAGGCGGAAAACAAGCGGTGCAACCGCCTCGCGGAAAACAGGCTCGCCGAACTGGAATTTGTCTGCGCGCTCAAAGGCGATAGCGGCGTCTATGAGAGGGGGCTTGACGATATCTGGAAGGAAGTGCTGCTCTATCAGTTCCACGACGTCCTGCCCGGTTCCTCCATCCGCAGGGTATACGAGGAGACGGGCGCCCGCTACCGCGCCATCCTCGCCCGCATCGGGGAGGAAACGGCGCGCGTGCTCGGCGGCGGAGAAAAGAAGTGCGCGCTGAACGCAACCTCCTTCTCCCGCGGCGAATACCTGAAATGCGGCGATGCCTGGTACAGGGCGGAGGCGAAGCCGTGGTCGCTGACCGCGCTCGTCCCCGCAAAGGGGAAGGGCAGCTGCCGCGCGCGGGGGCTGCGCATCGAAAACGGCCTCATTCTCGCCGAATTTTCCGAAAAGGGCGAACTTACCCGCCTCTTCGACAAAGAGAACGGGCGGGAGGCGATGTGCGGCGGCAATACCTTCCGCCTGTACGACGACAGCTTCGACGCATGGGATACCTACGTCGGGTATCCGGGTTCGGATGCGCAGACGCTCCGCGGCCGCCGCGTCGGGTATGTCAATGAGGGCTTTTGCGCCGGCATCGTGTTCGAGTATGCGTTCGGCGGTTCGCTGCTCCGCCAGACGGTCACTCTCCGCGAGGGCGACCGCGCCCTGTACTTCGGCAATCACATCTCGTGGCAGGAAACGAAAAAGATGCTGCGCGTCGATTTCCGCCCGAACGTTGTCGCCGAAGAGGCGACGTTCGATATCCAGTTCGGCAGTCTGAAACGCAGCATGAAGGAAAACGATTCGCACGAATGGGCGCAGTACGAGGTCTGCGCGCACAAGTGGGCGGATATCTCCGGGCGCGGGTACGGCGTCGCGCTGCTCAACGACTGCAAGTACGGCTACCGCGCCAAAAACGGCGTGCTGTCGATGAACGTGCTGCGCAGCCAGATGTACCCCTGCGCCGACCAGGACAAGGGGGAGCACGACTTCGCCTATGCCCTGCTCCCGCACGCGGGGGATGCGCATGCGGGCGGCGTCGCGAAGGCGGCGTACGCGCTGAACAGGCCGCTGCGCGTCGTCGGCGGGGAAGAGACGCCCTCCCTCGTCGCCACGGACTGCGAACACGCCGTCGTGGAAACGGTCAAGCCCGCCTATGACGGAAAGGGCATCGTCGTGCGCGTGTACAACGATCTGCCCGAAGAGATACGGGCGCGCGTCGCCTGCGGCGGCAGGCAATGCCGCGCGGCGGATATGCTGGAAAACGCGGGCGAGGCACTGCCCGACGCGCCCCTTACTTTCCGCCCCTTCGAGATTAAAACGTTGCGTTTCCTGTGATTTTACGGCTTTCCCCCGCATAAAGAGGATAATGCAGGAATAAGCGGTAAAAAGTTACGCATACTTTTCCCGACGACAAGCCGCGGCAAAGGCGGCGGAAGGGAGGAAAGCAATGAAAGCAACGGGAATCGTGAGGAGGATAGACGAACTCGGCAGGGTGGTGATCCCGAAGGAGATCCGCCGCACCCTGCGCATCAAGGACGGCGACCCGCTGGAAATTTTCACGGACAGGGACGAGCTCATGCTCAAAAAGTATTCGCCGATGGCGACGCTGGAAAAGTTTTCGGAGGGCACGACCAAATCGCTGAGCGATTTGAGCGGCTGCACGGCGGTCATCTGCGATACGGACGAAGTGCTGTACGCCTCCGGCGGGGAGCGCAGGGGGTTCACGCGCAGGCAGATCTCCGAGCGGCTCGAACAGGTGCTGCGCGACCGCCGCAGCTATATCGCGAATCTTGCCGAAGGGGGAGACATCGTCCCCCTCACCGAAGGCGAAAACGTGCGCGTCACCGCGCAGATCATCGTGCCCATCGTTTCGGGCGGAGACTGCCTCGGCGCGGTCTCCCTGCTCACGACGGAAGAGGGCGCGCGCATGGAGAGCGGCGCGGTCAATCTCTGCCGCCTCACCGCGGAGATCCTCGCAAACCAGTTTGAATGAAGCGGTGCGGGGTTTCCCCGCCTACATATGAAAAAGCAGAGCTTTCTCAAGGGCGCGGTCATCATATCCGCGGGCGGCATCGCGGCAAAGATACTCGGCGCGTTTTACCGCATTCCGCTGGCAAACCTGCTCGGCGGGCAGGGCATGGGGGTGTACCAGATGGTATACCCCTTATATTGCCTCCTGCTCACCCTCTCGGCGACGGGCATCCCCGCGGGGCTTGCGCGCATCGTCTCCCGCCGCGCGGCGGACGGGCAAGAGGTGCGCGGCGTGCTGTTTTCGGCGCTTTCCCTGTTCTGCGCGGTGGGCGCGGCGGGCAGCCTCGTCATGTTCCTCGCCGCGCCCTTGTTCGCGGCGGCGCAGGGCGAGCCGGCGGCTGCATCGGCGTACCGCGCGCTCGCGCCGTCCGTCTTTTTCGTATCGGCGATCTCCTGCGTGCGCGGCTGGTTCCAGGGCCGCAGCAGTTTTCTGCCCACGGCGCTCTCCGAAGTGCTCGAACAGCTCGTAAAGGTGGGCCTCGGCCTCGCGCTCCCCGCCCTCTTTCCCGCCCGCGCCGTGCAGATGGCGCTCCTCGCCGTCACGGCGAGCGAATTTGCCGCCTGCGCATGGCTGCTCCTGCAATGCAGGCAGCGCCGCCCGCTCTACCGCGAAAGGGCGGGGCGCGTCTCTCCCTCGCAGCTTCTGCGGGTGACGGTGCCCGTGGCGGTGGCGGCGGGCGTTCTGCCTCTCTCGAACATCATAGAGAGCATCCTCATCGTGCGCATCGTGGGCAGCTATGCGGCGAACGCCACCGCGCTCTACGGCCTGTACGCGGGCAGCGCGGTCACGCTCATCAATCTGCCCGTATCCGTCTGCTACGGCATCGCGGCGGCGATCGTGCCCTCCGTATCCGCGGCGCAGGTCACGGGCGGCGCTGCGGCCGCGGAGCGCCGCGCGCTGCAGGCGGCAAAGTACACGCTGTTTATCGCGCTGCCCTCGGCGGCGTTCCTGTTCGCGTTCGCGGGGCAGACAGCCCGCTTTTTATATCCCTCCGTCGCAGGGGAAGAAGGGGAGATGCTCGCCGCCCTCGTCCGCGCCCTTTCGGGCGGCGCGGCGCTGCTGTCGCTGGTGCAGACCTTTTCCGCCGTGCTCACCGGCAGGGGAAAGCCGAAGGTCGCGGCGCTGTCCATGACGGCGGCGTGCGCGGTAAAGCTCGCGCTGGAAGCGGTGCTGCTGCGCGACGCGCAAATTTCCGTTCTGGGCGCGGCTTATGCCTCTTTGGGGTGTTATTTTGTTGCGCTTCTCGTCAATTTGTTATATAGTATAAGGGAAGCAAAAAACCGCCTTCGCTTTCTGCGGCACGCCGCGGGGTTCTCCCTCGCCGCCGCGGTCTGCGTATGTGCGGCGCTCCCCGCGGCGCGCGTGCACGTTCTGCTCGCTCTCGCCGTCTCGGCGGCGGTGTATCTCGCCGTCACCTTTCTCGGCGGCGCGTTTTCCGCGCGGGAGCTCGATCTTTTCCGGAGGAAAAAACATGATCCATATCATAGGCTTGGGGTGTGACCCCGCAGACCTCTCCGCCGCGGCGGAACGCGTGCTCCGCAGCGGCGTGCGCGTCATCCTTCGCACGGGCACAGGCGCCCCCGCGGAGGGCGTGCGCGCGCTCGGCATCCCCTTTGAAACGCTCGACGCGCTCTATGCGTCCTGCCGCAGCTTCGATGCGCTGAACAAAAAACTCGCCGCCGCCGTGCTCTCCGCCGCAAAGGAGGGCGACGTCGCCTACTGCGTGGACGGGAGCGTGACGGACGACGTCTCCGCGCAGCTCGTCCTGCGCCGCGCGAAGGGCGCGCGCGTGTATGCGGGCGTGTCCAAAGCAGACGCCGCCTTTGCGGCGGCGCGCGTGCCCGCGGTGGGCAGGTCGGCGTTTTCCGCCTATTCCCTCCCCGAAGGCCGCCCCGCCCTCCCGCTGTGCGTGTACGACGTCGACTGCGACCTCATCGCCGGCGACGTGAAGCTGCGCCTCTGCGAGCTGTACGGCGACGAGGCGGACGCCTTCTTCGTGCAGGGCGGCAGGGCGAAAAGGATAAAGCTGTACGAGGCGGACAGGCAGGGTACATACGACGCGTGGAGCGCCGTCGTCGTCGGCGAAATCCCGCTCCTCAAGCGCACGCGCTTCGGCTATGAAGACCTCGTCGCGATCCTGCGCCTTCTCCGCGCGCCCGGCGGCTGCCCGTGGGACAGGGCGCAGACGCACGAGAGCATCCGCGCGAACATGATCGAAGAGGCGTACGAGCTCGTCGACGCCGTCGACAGCAAAGACGATTCCAAGATCCTCGAAGAGGCGGGCGACGTGCTCATGCAGGGCGCCTTCCACTCCGTCATCGCCGAAGAGCGCGGCGCGTTCACCCCCGAAGACGTGCTTTCCGCCGTCTGCGAAAAGCTCATCTTCCGCCATTCGCACATCTTCGGCAAGGATAAGGCGGAGAACGAGGCGGGCGCGCTCTCCGTATGGGAGAAGAACAAGCGGGAAGAGAAGGGGCAGAAGACCGCTTCCGACACCGTGAAAGACGTCCCCGCGGCATTCCCCGCCGTCATGCGGGCGCAGAAGACGGCAAAGCGCGCGGCAAAGTTCGGCTACGACTTCAAAGACGCCGCCGAGGCGGGGGAGAAGGTGAAGGAGGAGCTCGCCGAACTTCTGTCCGCGGTAAAGGAAGGGGACAAGGCGCACATAAGCGAAGAGGCGGGGGATCTGCTCTTTTCCACCGTCAACGTCGCCCGCCTCGCGGGCGCGGACGGGGAGATGAGCCTCAAAGAGAGCACGGACAAGTTTGTCCGCCGCTTCTGCGCGACGGAGGCGCTCGTCCTCGCCGACGGCAGAAAGATGGAAGAGCTGGACGCGGAAACGCTCTGGAAGTACTACGAAGAGGCGAAAAAGCAGAATGGCTGAAATCGGGCAGAGCATAAAAATCGGGGATACGTTGCTGCCGAACAACGTCCTGTTGGCGCCGCTCGCGGGATATACCGACTTTGCCTTCCGCAAACTGTGCTATTCTTTCGGCGCGGGGCTTTGCTTTACGGAGATGGTCTCGGCGAAGGGGCTGTTTTACAACAGCGAGGCGACGAAGAGGCTTCTGCACCTCGCGCCCGAAGAGGAAGGGCGCACGGCGGTGCAGCTGTTCGGCGGCGACCCCGCCGTCATGCGCGCCGCCTGCGAGAGCGAACACCTTGCCCCTTTCCGCATCGTCGATATCAATATGGGCTGCCCCGTGCCGAAGGTGTACAAAAACGGCGAAGGGAGCGCGCTGCTCGCCGATCTGCCGCGGGCGGAGCGCATCATTTCCGCCTGCAAAAAGAGCGGAAAGACGGTCACCGTCAAATTCCGCATCGGGCTGGATAAAAACAGCATCGTCGCGGCGGAATTTGCCGGAATGTGCGAGGGCGCGGGCGCGGACATGATCACCGTGCACGGCCGCACGCGGGATATGTACTATGCGGGAGAACCGGACTATGCGCAGATCGCCGCGGCGAAGGAGGCGGTGAACATACCCGTCATCGCCAACGGCGGCGTCTTTTCCCGCGCCGACGCGGAAAAACTGCTCCGCGAAACGGGCGCCGACGGCGTCATGGTCGCCCGCGCGGCGCTGTACGACCCGCATATTTTTTCGGAGATACTCGGCTGCGGCGGCGGATGGAGCAAACGCGCCGCCGTGCTCGGGCAGATAGAGGATATGCTCCCTTTTTACGGGGAACAGTTCACCCTCGTACAGATGCGCAAGATGGCGGCGTTCTACCTGCGCGGTACGCGCGGCGGCGCGAAGCTGCGCGCGGAGCTGCTCGCCTGCCCCTCCGTTTCCCGCCTGCGGGAGATGGTCGGCGAGATCTACGCGGAAGAATAGGCGCGCTTTTATTGACAATTCCTCCCGAAAATGGTATATTGTATACAATGTATCGCAGCGGAATAAACGTCCTCCGCCCGGGCGCGGAGGGCTACAAAACAATGACCCGCCGTTATAGCGGCAGGGGAAAAGATCGCTTCTGGGAGATCGACTTCCTGCGCGGGCTGTGCGTGCTGCTGATGGTGTTCGACCATCTCATGTACTGCCTGTGGGATCTCATGCCCGCCATCAACCAGATGTTCGGCACGCACCTGTTCACGGAGAGCAGGCAGCTCGCGCTGCGGTATTGGAATTGGGACGTGCGCGAGAACGTGCGCCTTATCGTCATTTCCGTCTTTTTCCTTCTTTGCGGCGTCAGCTGCACCCTCACCCGCGGCAACTTCCGCCGCAGCATCCCGCTCGCGCTGGTCGCCGCGGGCATCTCGTACGTCACCGCCCTCCTCGAAGAGCCGGGGATGGGGCAGCAGGTCATCTTCGGCGTCATCCATATGCTCGCCTGCGGCATCTTCCTCTATGCCGTGTACGACGGCGTCGCGGGCGCCGTCTGCGGCGTGCTCGGAGAAGGGAAGGCAGCGCGCATCGCAAAGTATGCGATAAGATTCCTGCCCGGCGTCATGGGCATCGTCTTTCTCGCCTGGCTGTTCGGCGGCGGCTACGCCGAACTGCGCTTTGCGTACGGGGTGTGGGACGTGCATTCCCTCTACGACGCGGCGGGGGCGACGAACGCCGAAAAGACCTTCGTCTCCACCTTCCTGTATATCCGCAATTTCACGCCGGACTCGGGCGATTATTTCCCCATCCTGCCGTGGGCGGCGCTGGTGCTTATCGGCGGCATCTTCGGCAGGCTGTGCTACCACACCGACGCGAAGTATGCCTTCGCGCCCTTCGGCGGCGCGTGGAACAGCGGCATCTGCTTCTTCGGCAGGCACGCCGCCGTCATCTACATCGCGCACATGGTCGCCATTCCCGTATTCCTCGCGCTCTGCGCGGCGATCTCAATGCTCTTCACATAAAAAACCAAAAAGGAAGCATACGTCTGTATGAAAACGATCCCCGCAGACACCTCTATGTACGATGCGCTGCTGCTGAACGTTTCGGGCAGCACCGTCCGCACCGCGATCTCCTTCTACGGAAAAAAATATTCCTTCGACGACGTGTTCGCCGCCATCGACACCCTTGCGGACAACCTCGCGGCGGAGTACAGCATCGGCAAGGGAGATACCGTCACGCTGTGCATGCCCAACTCTCCCGCCGCGCTGTACTGCTTTTATGCGGCGAACAAGCTGGGCGCGCGCGTCAATCTCGTGCATCCCTTTCTCCCGCCCGAAAAGCTGAAAGAGAGCGCGCGGCAGACGGGCAGCAAGCTCATCCTCGTATACGACCTGTACAAATGCGGGCAGGCGGACTTCGGCATCCCCGCGCTTGTGAGCGACAGCTCCTCGTACATGGGGCTCGTCCCGCGCATCTATTATAAGATGACCAACGAACGCACGGCGTTCGGCGAGCCGTTCGAGCCGCTCCTTAAAAAGCGCGGCAACCCGCGCCTCCCCGCGGCAAAGTGGAAAGACGGCGAACCCGCCGTCTATCTCGCCAGCGGCGGCACGACGGGCGAACCCAAGATCATCGCGCACGACAATTCCGTGTTCAACCGCCTCTGCGCGAAGGCGGAAGAATTTCTGAGCGAACCCATCGGAAATTACCGCGCTCTTTATAACGTTCTGCCCATTTTCCACGGCTTCGGGCTCTGCATCAATATGCACATGTGCACGCTCATGCGCCGCACGAACATCATGTGCATCAAGTTCAGCCCTAAAATGAGCGCCCGCCAGATCGTAAAGGGCAAGGCGAACATCCTCACGGGCGTTCCCACCATGTTCTTAAAGCTGCTCGGCGAAAAGGCGTTCACCGGGGCAGACCTCTCCAACATAAAGGACGTCTACGTCGGAGGAGACAGCGTTCCCCAGCAGCTCATCGACGACTTCAACGAAGCGCTGGAAAAGGGCGGCAGTTCGGCGCGGATGTACGTCGGCTACGGTTTGACGGAAACCGTCACCGTCTGCCTCGTCAACACCCTCGCGCACCACCGGGAGAACTCCATCGGCTATCCGCTCTCCGGCACGCGCGTGCGCATCGTAAAGGACGGCAAAGACCTCCCCGCGGGAGAAGTGGGGGAGATATGGCTGCACACCGACCAGTTCATGCTCGGCTACCTGCACGGGAACGGTTCTCCTTTCGAGGAGGAAGACGGCGTCCGCTGGCTGAAAACGGGCGACTACGGCTGGCTCGACGAAGACGGCTACCTCTATTTCAAACAGCGCATCAAGAACATGATCAAGGTGAGCGGCGTGCCCGTATACCCTTCGGAGATCGAAGCCGCCGCGCAGGGCGTGAAGGGCGTGCGCAAGGCGTGCGCCGTCGGCATTCCCGACGCGGTGAAAGGGCAGGTCGTCCGCCTGTTCGTGGAGCCTTCCCCGGGGGCAGACCGCGCCGACCTCTCCGTCCGCATCACGGAAGAGTGCCGCCGCGTCCTCATCGCCTACGCTGTACCGAAGGAGATCGTCTTCGAAGACCGCCTTCCCGTCAATCTCATCGGCAAGATCGACCGCAGCGAGCTGGAAAAGAGATGATATTTGTCCGCATACGGGCTTCCCCCGCGGGGGAAGCCCGTATTTTTTTCCGCGGCGCCTTTTCCGCCGCGCGCGGGCGCAAAAATTTTCTTTTTTTGTCAAATAATCTTGACATTTTGCATATTCTATGGTATTCTTAATTCATAAAAATCTGTAAAGATTTTATTAAGGAGGAGAGAATATGTTCTGCAAACAATGCGGGAAAGAGATCGAAGACGGCAGCTCCTTCTGCCCCTTCTGCGGTGCGAGCCAGGCGGATGACGCGCAGGCGCAGCAGCAGGCACAGAACCAGCAGGCGCAG
>ERZ1643249.1826-NODE-1826-length-20717-cov-27.719243_pt1 | contig 20717 bp, 24 predicted proteins | sample MGYA00579263_ERZ1643249 | MGnify/ENA primary metagenome ERZ1643249 (study PRJEB29033, sample SAMEA4952264) | chicken gut metagenome | biome: Broiler Chicken; feature: Gastrointestinal Tract; material: Caecum | place: Ireland | collected 2018 | study: Broiler... | reverse complement strand
CCAAAACTGCTTTTTCGTTTACCCCATCATCGATTCTAACCTAAAGAATTTGTTGTCATCTTCATTATACTTCATTGGCTATCGAAAAGCAGAAAGTTCTTCAATCGCTTTATCTAAAAAAATCATACCGTCCAGATGTTCCAGCTCATGGCAGAAGCATTTTGCCATTTCATCTTCTCCGTCAACTATAATTTCCTCTCCATATTCATTGAGTGCCTGAATCGTGACCTTTTGTGGACGAATTGTTTTTACAAAACGGTTCGGGAAACTAAGGCATCCCTCAACACATTCCTGCACACCGCTTTGGCTTATCATTTGCGGATTTACAAGTTTTAATCGTGTGTCGTTAAAATCAGATTCGTTCGAGCTTCTCATAAATCCCGGTTACAGACTGATAAATGACAGCCAAACTGTCTCTGTCTGTGATATTCATACCGATACGGATACCCGCAGGCGTTTTAACGCCGCCGATCAATGAAAAGTTCGGCATTTCCGGCGAACACTGGAAAAGTTTCATCAGCTGATACAGTGCCTCCGCTTTCGTTTCCTTCGGCAATCCCTTAAAAATTTTATAGCCGGATCTATAAATATCATAAAACCTGCCAAACATCACCTGATAAACGCTGTCATGAAGTTTACTGCAGAGTTCCAGATACAGATCATCCAGATCCTTTTCCTTTAACTTGCCGGGTAATGCCGCCTGCCTGTACTTCTGCAGTTCCAGCATATATCTATTGATCTGGTTTACTGTCCGGTTATATTCCTCCGGAAGCGCTATCTGATTAGCGTTATGGAAAAGAAGCTGTGTACCGCTTTTTCCTGCCAGCCGCATCCTGAATCCCTGATAGACAAAAAGCGTCTGCATCTTAAATTTGCGGAGAATCTCTACCTGGTTCAGGCCGTACTCTTTTTCGAAATACTCTTTTGCGTATGCCGCGGATGCTTCAATCCTGCTTTTTTTATACAAAGGGACCGGGAGTATCCAGAGCGTAGGTTTCCCTTTCTTGTTCAATGCACGTACCAGGACAAAATAAGCGATCGCGGCCCCGTTATATCCGCCATAATCCCCTATGTCAGAACCTCTGCCTTTTTCTTTGAGCGGGACCTGTCCACAGCCCTTTTTCAGCGGCTGCACATCAAAGAGTTTTCCTTTTTTCTCAAACGTATAACGTGTGGTCAGGACCTTTGTTTTAGAGAACATTTCCTTTACTGTGGAAATAGAGTGTTCGGCGTCCCACGCCTGTTCATCCAGGAACACAACATCCCTGTCAAACATCTTATAAAGGTTATAGGTGCGGTATGTACCTTTTTCGAGGAAGAATCTCCGGACATCCTTGGTGAACTTCAGGTGGAACACGTTTCCAACAATGATATCCAGATATGCTTCCAGGGCATAACGGGAATCATTGGGTGCTGATGAAAGATCGAATCTCCGGCGGAAATCCGCTACGTGCCCGGCCTTCACATAAACGATCTCTGTTTTCTCCGGCATGATCTGGTGCAGAAGCTCCGCAAGAGCCTTTGTACTCTGCCGTACCTCTACAAGCTGGCGGTTGACATATCCGCAGAGTTCTTCCTGTGTCAATGCCGTTGTGCGGGTCAGCCGGCGGTATTTTTCATCACTGAGCAGTTTTTCGCTGTGCCATTCTTTCCATGTTGCGAGCATCCGGTTCCTGTATTTTTCGTCAATAGGGTAATTATCTTTTTTTTCAGCCTGGTTGAGCCTGGTTTCGATCAAAACAAGATTATCAAGGCTGTCGTCTGCGGTAAGGGAACGGGGATAAATGTGGTCAATATTATACCCATCCCCGTTCAGCGCTTTTGCGAATGGGATTTTTTCCCCTGTATAAGCGCTGCGGCCTTTCTGGATGAAATAAAGGAAGAGCCTGTCTTTCCGCAGCTGTTCGTTTGTACAGCTCTCCAGTTCGTCTAACAACTGTTTGTCCGGTTTTGCATGTGCATACATCTGCTTGATCTGGGATTTCCGGTCAGAAGTCCGTTTTGATTCCTGCTTTTCACGGGCCATCTCAACAAAGATACGTTTGGGAGGACATCCCATGAATCCCTGTACCTCATTGATGATCTTCAATGCTACCCAGATCTGCCTGCGTACTGCTGGAGAAACATACAGGTCTTCTACAAGGCTGTACAGTATCCTGCCTGTTGCTACTGATGTATCTGCATTTTCTTTTTCAATCATGCCCTGGAAACCATATCCCGTATGGAACAGGATCTCATTGAAATTTTGCTGTGTATTCCATAAATAATACATGATAGTTCCAACAGGCTCCCTGTCATCTGTTTTGGCGTTCAGCCCCTCCAGTAATTTCCGTGAAAATGGAGCCCATCCATCACATTTCACATATTTTATGACAGCAGGGATCTGGTCCTGGTAAGCAGGATATTTTTTCATGAGCCGCTTTTTCAGGAGAGACTGGTCCGCGCCGAACAATGTTATATCCCGTATAATATCTTCCTTCACTGATACGGGCGCATCGAACGGGATCTGTTTAAATGCCAGCAGGGATTTCATAGAAGATTGGAAATCCTGGTCTATACCGGAGATGTCTTCTATCCCTATCCCATTATAAACTCCTGTCGCTTTCAGATACTGCACCAGTTTTTTTTTGGTAACTTTCTGATAGCAGCAGAACAGATCTTCAAAAACTTTCTGTTTGGCCGGTACCGGAAGCCGCTCTCCCCGTATCTTGACCGTATTCAGCTCGTTGAGAACTTTATATTTTTCAAAGAGAAGGGAGCCTGCCGGAAGTACATCTTCTTTTTTCAGATAAGTACACTTATTTGTCATACGGAGGATAAACTCCTCGGCGGATCTTTCCGCATCAACCTTCTGATCAAAATTCCATGGATACACCTTGCCTTTTTCTCTGCGCACAACCCATGCATGATTGTTTTTCTGATTGTTCAGTGGCCCGATGTAAAATGGGATACGGAAGGTCAGCAGCTGAAGGATTTTTTCCGAAACTGTAAACCCGCTGTCATCTTTCTTTTTCAAAAAGGGCAGATAACCCTCTGCGTTTTCCAGGATCTGTTTTAGTTCTTTTTCATGGATCTGATAGGGAATCACCGAATTATCCGACACTTTCTGTTTCGGAAGGAACTGTCCCAGGGCAATCTGCTGGCATATATATGTTTTTTCTTTACAGTCTTCCATCCTGGACAAGACTTCCTTTTCCAACAATTTATAAAAATCTTCTTTGGAACAGCGCTCTTCTACGATCTTCTTTTTTCCATCGTATTTTGTCATTCCGATATAAGCCGTATAGTTTGCCAGCCCCTTCTGGGAGATACGCAGGATCCTGTTTACAGAATCTGGGCAATATTTCTGCAGGGCCCTCTTCAATATCCTCAGATCTTTTTTATGCTTTTCGTAATCCGCTACTTTCGCATCCGATAACCTGCCCTGGGGATTGTTCTTCAGGATCCTGGAAAGCGCGCACCAGTTGTAAACCGCTTTTGCTGCCGCGACCAGCGCAAAAGAATCTCCCAGTGTTTCCTGGTAATAACCCTCTTTTTCTTCATACGAAGCAGAATCAAACTGCAGTTTATTTTCCTCAAGATTCTTATAGCCTGGATCAGCAAACAGTTTATCCAGCGATACGGAAGCGCCCACGAGCAGGGATATAAGTTCCTTCACCTGCTTCTCATTTCTATCCAGCAGAGCAATGATCTGCTTCTTCTTTTCTGTTTTTGTCTTACCAGTGTCCAAAAGAATGTGTTTCAGACTTTCCAGTTCTTTATCCTGCAGTAACAGCCCACAGTCAAAAAATGAATTCCAGATAGTAAAAAGCTGTCTGATAAGTTCTTCAAAGGACTCTCCTTTTCCGTTTACATCAACATTGGATAAAAAATGGCCGCGGTGTTTTAAAATATGGGCAATGGCAAGATAAACCAGACGGATATCATGCGCAGAGGGATTTTCCATCAATTCCTTTCTCAGATGGTAGATCGTCGGATATTTCTGGTGGTATTCCCTGTCAGAGTAATCCCTGTCCACAAAAAGCGTATACGGGAACTCTGGCCTTGCACTATCCAGCCCTTCCTTATCTTTCCATACATAACGGCTCTCTTTCAGCCGCAGGAAGAATCCTGGATCGACCTTATTGATCTCCTCTGCAAAAAGCCCCTGCAGGTTCCGGATCCGTTCATGCTGCCGCTGAAGCCTTCTCCTCGCACAGCGGATAGCCCTTCTCTCCCCTGCGGTCTCGGCAGCCGGGAAAAGGGCGGATCCGATCGTGGATTTCCTGTTCTGTTTCAAGATATGGTAATTTGCGTCTGTTACGCACCAGCCAACTGCGCCGGCACACAGGTTCACCCCTAAAAAATATTCCTGATTTCTCATAATTCCTCCTAATAAATGATTTGATGCAGATCTGCGCACACCTCACAATAGTCCTTATGTCCCATGAGCAGCATCTTGTTTTTCAATTCCTCCATGGAAGCTTCGAACTTTTGTATATCTGATTTTCTGATCCGGCAGAAAATGATATAATAATTTGTCCTCGGACTGAAATACTCTACCCCAAACCTGACAGGGATCTTGTTATTGATGAAAATCTGGTCTGCAAGATAGTCCCCAGTATCAACAAAAGCATAATGCTGATGAAAAAAAGAAAATTTTTCCAATTTCCAGAAGTTATTGGCAGTCACGGTATCGCTCCTTTCCATATGGTCTTTTATTAAAATATGTCAGATTTTTGGATTTTGGGACGTGTTTCCATACGGGAGCTTTTTTGGGCGCAATACTCTGCTTTTATATCAAAACGTGGGATTTTATAAAAAGAAAATTGTTATTTTTCATTGACATTCCTGAAAAGACATGATACTATATTTAATAGGAATTATATTTTTATACTCATTCATTTGATTTTAATTTTTTTGAGTTCAAACAAGATTTTATCGAAATCACTTCTTTATGAAGGACTGCGGATGCAGTGGAAAATGCTGTAATATCGGGATCGGTATTACAGTTTTTTTTTGCATAAAAAAGACAGCCGAAGCTGTCCTTTTTCTGATGGTTACAACATATTTAAAAATTTTTCAGGAGTCACCGCCTTAACGCTGCTGTTCTGAAAATCTTTGACGTTTCTGGAAATAATGAAATCGGCGTTTGTTCTCTCTGCACAAATAGACTGGAGAGCATCCTCATAATCCTTGAAGTCCATCACTGCTGCTTTCAATAAATCTGCAGCTTTCAAATCCTCGATCTTAAAAATTAATGATAACTTTTGAAGGACAATCTTTATCGCATCATGATCAAGTTCCTTCCTCATTATATAGACCAGATTAGGGATGGATAAAGCAGAAATCACACCGTCCAATTTTTTCATTTCACAGAGTTTAAAAACCATACTTGAATTTTCAAAAAAGCGTTCCCGTTGGCAAAGGACATCCAAAATAATATTGGTGTCAATCAACGCTCTCATATTTTTTCAACCTTTCTTCTCTTTCTTCTTTCTCGTTATAATCATTACGCAATATTCCAGTAAGAGAATCTGTTAAGAAAGATACTGCATGGTTATGAGATATGAGGCGGGCGACTTCTTTTCCATTCTTTAAAATAATAACCTCATCTCCACTTTGAACAAGTTTCAGGAATTTCCCAAAATTGTTCTGTACCTCGGAAGTTGTTGCTGTTATCATAGAGACTCCTCCTGACATTTTTCTTTTATTATACGCGTTAACACGTAAATAATCAAGATTTTAGCTAAAATAAATCAATTAATTTTAACTAATTCACTTCGACATTTTGGATGTAAACTCTCCTGGTATCGAATCCAGGTATCCTTTTTTGAGAAAGAGAATTTTTTCTTGACTATTTTCATTGACCATATGTATCGCTTCCATAAATATCTTGTGTGGAACATTATCCAGCAAGAAACAATACTGATCGATTTCTGGCAGGGATGAGAACCATTTCTCCCATTCCTCTGCCTGTCTTGCTGCGGTTTCTTCAATCCGGATGCGATCTTCTTCTGGCACATAGGTTTTGGGATCTACATACCATTTTAGTTTCCCACAGTGATAGATGAAGCCAATCTGCTTGTAGTCGTTATTGACGGTAATGGCCTTATTACAGATCACGGTGCCGCCGCCAGGACAGCACATAAATAATTCGAATGAATGATTCATAGTTTCTCCTTTCTACTTTTTTCATATTCTTCCAAACAATACAAGTTTGCCATCCTGATCGAATATGTTGTGAGATACAGTCATACGGAAAAATTTTTTGCCATTGGACATTTGAGCCAAAATGGTCGGGCAGCCAATTTTCTCCGCCTCGGTAATAGAAAGCTCTGTAAAATGAGGGTCTTTCCAACCGTCCTGTCGGAACTTCTCCTCCATATCTGCAACGGTGATTTCCCATTTCCAACCCCGTTTCTGGCACATACGCCGTGCATCTTTTGTAGCGGCGTTGTCTGGATGCCCGTAACGGGCTGTTTCAATTGTAATCTCTTTCCTTGTCTTGGGAATGATCTTGCCACTTTCCACCGATTGGTAATATTCCCGTATGGCAGAAGTCCTTTTTTCGTGGTATTTCCTTGAATGTTCAAATGCATCTTTTTCCAGTTGTTTTCTCTGACGGGCGGTAAGCCCATGCGGAAAAATAGTTTTATCCTGCATGTAACCGGAAATTGGATCTCGAAGCCCCCTTTTTCCTAAGAATTCTTCTAACGATAATTTTTCAGTCATAGTTTTCCTCCTATTGATTTTTGAACCGATCCATTTCGGCTACACTGATTCCGACAATACCTGCGGTTTCATCGCTGCTTGTAGCGCGGAAGTGCGCCTTTTCATGCTGTGGGAACATAAACTCCAGCATCAGGTAATTCGCTGCGTCTACAAGATACTCTGTATTACCTGTGTCTTGGTATTTCTGTACACAGCGTTCCATGGACGGCAGCGCCTGAATATTACCGGAAGCATAATTTGCTCTTGCCGGACCATATTTGTAAAAACTCTGCTCCATCCTGTTTTTCCGCAGCTCATCAAAATGGCTGCTGTACTCCTCTTTTAATTCGAATTTTCTCATGATTTTTCCTCCTTATATATTTTTCCTATATAGAATCATTTGGCAAATAAGGCAAGCATCGTAAAAGCAAATTGAGCCACCTCGTATGTTTTTTCAACATCATCTTCTATATAGAAAGAATGATTTTTCTGTTTGTGTCATAAATCCGGGCTTGTCTTATATCCCATACGTAGGAATAAATGGCCCAGTTCGTAAGCAATTAAATAGTCTGTATTCTCCTGATCGAGATGAGGCGAGACGTAGATCTGAAAATTATCTTTGTGTCTCATAATGCCGCTTTCCAAAGTATCATTGGAAGCGATGCATAATGTTCCACCTAACGACCTGATAAGATCCTTTACATTTTTCGCAGGATAAAGATGAGAAATATCCTGCACTAATCTTGAGATCAGCGTTCTTGTTACCATATAGATTTCCTCCTTCTTTTATGCGAAGAAACATCAGAAAAGTTAAAAATCAATAGGGACTACAATTCCCATTTCCGTTTTTAACCTTTTTTCAGCTAACCACATCTCAAGTTTTTCTTTCGCCTCTTCGATCAGTTCCTCCTCTTTTTCCGATATCTCTATTTCAATTTTTTTGTGATTAGGGATATCGGGATCGACAAATGCAATTCCCAATTTACTGAATTCCATTTTTTTCTCCCTTCTTTTCAGCATGGTACCCCATCCGACATAATATCGGATGAAGTATTTGAATTTTGCTGTTAGCATTTCCTGCTTACCGGTCCAGATAAATCCTGATTGGATCCTCCCCAGATTTCCATGTAAATTCGTAAACATGGTCAGGAGACTCTTTTTCCATATCATTTAAGATAGGATATATAAACCGGGCCAGTTCAGAATCTGAATCATAATCAAATCCTAATTTCTCTGCTGCTTCTGTTGCAACAAATCCCATTGCAGCGGAATCGACATTTGCCTTATAAAACTCTACAGGGTAATATGTTTTATCCGGATCCATGAATTGCGTAAGGCGGATAACATCTTTATGCGAAAGTCCTTCTGCGCCAGGCCGCTCCAAAAGAATAACATCATATTATGTAAATTGATTCTTTGGGCATTCTTTGTATATATCGCAATATTCTTTCTTACAGAAATGATCCTGTTTCACAAAATGGTGGAAAGGGAGTGATTGGCGTGATTGAAAATCTTCCATCGCAAATTCTGCTGCTTTCCTGCAGGGATAAGATGCTATAATATCGGGAATACCGATCGCCTTGATATTGCTGCCATCGATCATAAATCCGTAATTTTCATACGGAAGATCGAAGGTTTTGTCCTGACTGATAATTCTCATAATTTTTCCTCCTTTTCCAGATCCTCAATTGCTTTTTCATGGTAAGCGATCCGGCTCATATTGACTGCCGTATCCGAATTCTCACAATTCCGCAGCACTTCAATCTGCCTTCTGTGAGATTCGATCTTTCTGTTGCGGATCAATCTCCTTGTCGCCTCTTCTGAGTCAGCAGAGAAATCGTGGGCAATCCACGCAACAACCTGGATTCTACAGTACGGATTGTAACCGTCTGCATCTAAAAGAGAAAAACGGGGATAAAATCCTGTAACTTCCTTGTCCATATATTTTTCCAGGCATGTATAGGTTTGTCCGTTATATTCATCTTTAAGAATGATGTTGTTTACTTTACAAAAATCTTTAAATTGTTTAACCTTCATGTTTTTTCTCCTTTTCATGATTTTCAATAATTTCTCGGATTTTTTCCGTATCCTCATAAGAAAGAATCCAATCGGTACGTCGGAAAAATTTCCGGATCAACACTTCGCTTTCTTTTATCCGGATGTCCCGTGTCAGATCTTCTTTGGAAAGATACAGTACATGATTTATGCAACCGTCATATTTTTCCTGGAAATTATTTTCAATAGAAAATTTAGCTTCGCAGATTTCCGGGAACCCTTTTGGACAGCATGTAATATACTTTCTGCCAATAGAAAGCACTTCCCATTCCTGTACCCTTTTTTCCTGAGAAGGACAACGAAGAGCGGCGTTCCCGACCAAATAGACCCAAACAGTCTGGCCTTTGTAAAAATCTTTTTTCTCCATGTTCTTTCTCCTTTGTTTTTTGTCCTTAATTTCTTTTTTGTTAAACCATCAGTTTTCACTCCTTTCTTCTAAAAATAATGTTCATAAAGAATATGTCTTTTTGTTTCCCTCATAAAATCACAAAAAAAGACAGCCGTAGCTGTCTTTTAAATGAGCTTTTTTTTCACTCTTCTTGAAAAGCAGAAAACTGCTAATAATGCTTGTTTTCCCGCATCTTCCTTTCCTTGTATTATGCAAATTTAAGCTGTCCGTTTTCTTCCACTTCAATAATAGGGTTCGGGACACGCTCTCCTATCTTCAGGTATTCGCAATTGGCTTCCACCAAAGCCTTCGCCATGACTGGGACAACGCTGTTCCCAATCCGGGCTACCTGTTTGTGAATTGGGTATTTCTTCCAACGATAATCCCGGTCGATGATATAATCTGCCGGGAATCCCTGACCGAGCTTAAGCTCCTCTGGAGCCAACATACGCAGATAAATATCCAAAAGTGCATATTGTTGTCCTAAAATAGTGATCAGCGCAAAACGGTCTTTTGTAACAATGGTATGGAGCGGATCCTTCACAGATTGGCCGGTACCGCTGCCATAATATTCCATGATAAAGTTGCTTACCCAGGTACATTTCCGGGCGGTTTCTTCATCCACGCCAGCTGATTTGAGCATTTCACATGGAACCATCGCAACAGAAACCTGCCCAAAGTGGCCAGGACTTGTTGTAATCGTATGTATCGGTTCTGTCATAGCCTGCCCAGTGCCCGACTTGTAAAACTTTGTTAGGAACGCAGAGACAAGGGCATACCGGTTGCTTGTGTCAATGGTCTGGATTGGATCCGTAACCTTCTGCCCGCGAACCTCACTGCGCCTTGTTTCAGAATGGTACTGAACTATAATCGGCGTCAGCAGACGATTGTGGTCCACGGTTGTAATGGTATGCAGAGGTTCATTTATCCCACTGCCGGCACCCTTATAATTTCCGCCATACGATTTATCGATGAACGGAGAAAGTATAGGGGAGACAATGCCATATCCATGTTTTGATGTAATCGTTGTCAGTGGATCATAGATGCTCTGGCCGCGGAAGTTGCTGCCCCCGTGGTTTACCTGGACAATGAAGGGATCCGGATTATTTAGAACGAATTTTTCAATTCCTTTTGCAATCCGGGCCATGGTCTTGTCTGCCAGGGGCCTTTTCCTTCCAAAGATGGACCGTCCCAGGTTGCCAAAGTCCAGGTATTTGTAAATCGGCTCCCATGGTATCAGCTCTCCAACGCCTCCCTTGCTGTGGGTAGGTTTCGGCCAGACAATCGGTCGTCCGTCCCGGCGGAAGACCGCATACCAACGTTTCCTTGTTGTCGGCGCGCCGTAGTCGGCAGCGACAAGCTCCCGACTTTCAAACTGGTAACCCAGGCTCTTCATGGCTGTCACAAATCTCTGGTATTCCTCACCTTCTCTTTCCTTGATAGGGTATCCCCGGTCATCCAGGGGGCCCCATTTCTGGATTTCCTCGACATTCTCCATGATGATCACATCCGGGAGAATCCTTTTTGCGTGCATAAACACCGCCCAAGGGAGGACGCGAATCCCATTCTCCTTCGGTTTGCCGCCTTTGGCTTTCGAGAAAGATCGGCAATCAGGACTCATCCACATCAGATCCACATGCCGTCCTTTCACGTACTTCTGCAGGTCTACCTTGAAGATATCCTCCGTCAGATGCAGGGTTTTCGGGTGGTTCGTCTGGTGCATCAAAATAGCGTCCGGATCGTGATTGATCGCAATGTCAACCGGTCGTCCTAATGCCATCTCAATTCCTACTGATGCCCCGCCGCCACCAGCAAAGCCGTCAATGATCAGGTTTTTCTCCATTATTTTTTCCTCCTTTTGATGTGAGATACCCGTCTTCTTTTGCAGCATCCAGGTCATCCAGGAATTTCTGGATATCCTGTACAGATCCGATGGAAAACTTTTCTGTATCCTTGAATGCAAAATCGCATACGGGAAGAATATTTCCATCCGAAGACAGGTATAATTCTTCAAAATAAAACGTGTCTTCAAATGACTCAAATGGTGCATCATAAAAGTTTTCTTTTTGATACACGCGATATCCATTTTCTTTGAAGTAGCTTTTATTGTCTGCTGCTCTTCCGATCAAGGAAACAGGATATTTTTTGAAGTCCGTTTCTTTTTGCGATGAATAATAAGGCAATCTTTTTATCCATTCCTTATTTTCATGTGGAATATCTTCGTGAAAGGCGTCTTTGGATAAAGAGATATTGGTATATTCATTTCCGTAGTCAAAATAAGAGCAATATCCAACCCAAAGCAGATAGCATTCCACGAAGTCGTTCGTCATTTGTTTCCCGTTTGTTGCAATAAAAATATTATAGACGGGGATTTCTTTCTCTTTTACATAATCAAGCGCTTTCTTCATAAGCGGGACGTTCAGAGAAGGTTCTCCACCTGTGAAGGTTATGGTGTTGATACTTTCTGTAACATCCATCATTTTTTTGAATGTCTCGAAATCCATATCGACATTCTGCGTTTTTCCTCGCATACAGTGCATGCAAGACATATTACATCTTCGTGTAACTTCCACACACAACTGATCTACAGCTATTTTTTTCATAGAATTCTCCTTTCTTGCTGGATTATTTTCCAACGGGTTTGTCCTAAAGCTCATTTTTTCTCCTTTCTTCCCAAATTAAAGTTTCATAAACAATATGTGTTTTCGATCAGTTGCATAAAAAAAAGACAGCTGATGCTGTCTTTTCTAACCTGCTAAGAAAGCCTGTGCGTGAAATTGTTATAACGCTGGTCTGTTACTATTACAGACTGGTCGTTCTTTACAAATTCTGAAAAGTCTTTTCCCGAGTCTGGTCCGGAAGAAACCGCAATGATGTGATAACTTCCATAGACCCCTTTATATAAAAGCGTTTCCTTGATCTCTTCGAAAAACTTCTCCGCCTGTACCGGATCCTGTTCCAATATAAATATCTCTGTGGAGTTGGTAACACCGCTGCTGTCTGCCATGATCTTAGCTGGCGTGAGAGTTTCATCATATTTTTCACCAAGGACAGTGTTAAATACTGTCGATACCGCAGCAGTTTCCGGAACAGCTTTCTGGAGGATTTCCAGTAGGCTTTTTTCGTAATCCTCTTTTACCAGATAACCATAGAAATTATCTTCATAACCAGAATCTCCGATACATAACTCGTAATCTTCCGGTACCCCTTCCGCGGTAAACCAAAAAGTAGTGTTCATGTTATTGATCTTGTTTTCGGGCCGGCAGTCTGTGATCGTAAACTCATAAGAAGGGTATTTCCGGGAAAGATACTCCAGTGCCTCATCATACTGGACCAGGATCTCTTCCTGCCAGCTGTAAAACTTCCCTTCATCGATCCTTTCTTCGTCCACAGATATGGATTTTAGCAGGTCAATCTTTTCCTGGGTGTGTGTGGTTTCAGTTTCTTCCGGTGTATCGGAACATCCTGCCAAGCAGCAGGACACAGCAAGTATGTATAACCATTTAATTTTCATGTCTCCCCCTTTCCGGCATGGTTCCGCAGCAACTGCTGGAACCAGAGCCTGTTTTCTTCCTTATCCGCGGGGCTGTTGCCGCATAAGATCTGATAGCCCGTATTGGTATACAGATACCCTTCCTGATCTAAAAGCAGAAGATAAAGTTCAGCCCCATTCTCCGAATAGACCGAAATCCGGTATTTTTCCTTTAAATTTTTGACTGGTTTTCTGGAAAAAGAAACTCCATATAAAGTAAGGATATCCCAAAATTCTGAATACTCCTCTTCATTTAAAGCAAATGATGTCCCTTCCACAAAGTTGTTTTCTGTGATCTCATTGATCTCTGCACGTTCTGCTTCGTCCATCAGGCATAAATAGTTTTCGCCGGGGGCCCTGTCCAGCATACTATGATCAAAGCTGGTAGAAGCCTCTATGTCCTTCAGCCAGTTGTCCAGAGCATCAGTTTCCGTATAAACACGCCCTTCTTTCGAATATACAGAATGATCTGCACAGACAGTCCATTCTGTAGTATACTTCTCCTCTATGAGCCGGATCCGGTAAAAAGGTTTGGCCAACATTTTGCCGGGTTCTGTCAGCAGATCAGGCAAAAACTGATTAAATTCCTTGACCATATTTGCAGATAATCTGATCTCCAATGGATTCCGGTACTGCTCTCTGTCCATGTCTTCGATCATGATCTCTCCAATGGAATCCGGATATTCCTGGCTGGATATCTGACCAGATATCTGACTGGAAGCCGATTTTATCTCCGTGTTCTGATAGATGCAATAATCTGTGATAAGGAGCGCCAGAAGACAGATCCCTACGACTAATATTTTTTCCATATCCTGCCTCCCTGACTATTCTTCGATAACCGTTATGTTCGAAACAGAAATCTCATATGCGGTACGCTGTTCTTTTATGGTACCGTCTTCGTGTTTTTTGAAATAATTTCTGCTTTGGATGCGTCCATCCACCCTGAGCCTGCTTCCAATTTTTAAATCGGCTACGAACTGCGCATTCCTTCCCCAGCAGATGCAGGGGATATAATCGGAATTCCTATATGGGCGGTTCACGGCAAGGATGATATCGGTTATTTCCCGGCCAAGCGGGGTTTTCCGGTAGACCGGATTTTTGCATATGAAGCCATCCAGATGGATCGCATTGTACGGGATGGCGTCTGCATTTGTCTCTGCAAAGGCACAGGATCTTACAAAGACGTATAAAAGCAGACGGCTCCTGCCATCTTCCAATTTATTAAACGAACGGAACTGTCCTTTTACGGTAATGTACTCCCCGATGTAATCTTCGTTGACATCGATGAGGCGTTCTGAGATCAGGACTACGATCGTGTCAGCTGTGTCGCTGATCCTTTTGACAAGAAGATCCATATAGTAGAATTTTTCACCATAGACCTCATGGCTGAAGGTGAATCCGGAATTGATCATTCCTGTTATTGTTACGCGGTTGCTTTCAATTATTTTTTCTGACATAGTATTTCAGCCTCCTTTTTTCTTTTGAAAACGGAATTATAATTTTCTCAACGCTCAAACATACTCCACGTTACTAATATTATGTCAGATATTATTTATTTTTGTGTTTTCTCATACGGGAGCTGGTTTTTGAATGTTTTCCGTAAAAAAAGAAGGCAGTCGAAGCCGCCTTATAGAAAAGCATTTATTATTTTTTTATACTTATTATTGTTTTCTAAAACACGGCTAAGACCCGCGACTTTAGTCGTGGGATACAGCCGGATCTCTCTCAGCCGATAAACACAAGGCCCTCGTTATGCCGGACCACCCTGCATTCTGCCGCTGAATAGTTTGTTTTCGGGTCCCCGACCGCACGGTAATACTTCCCTCTCGAAATCTGCCCTTTCAAGACGTGCAGCTCCCCTTTATACAGGAACACGGCACCCGGCATGACACGGGACGGGTTGTTGTAGCGCCTCCGGCTTTTTTTGACGGTAAGCCGGCTCCGCATGCGGTCAGCCCCTGCCTTTCCATGCAGCTGCACCTGTTTGTTATACCAGTCCTCCAGGGATTCCGTCTTCTGCTCGGTCCGTTTCTTACGGTTAGTCGCAACCGTTTCTTTCCCGATCTTATAGGCCCTTTCTGTCTGGCTTTTTACTATTGCGCGGTCCTGTCTCCGGAACTGCATGATCCGGAACGTATCCGTAAAGTCAGGGATCCAGTCCGGGATCCGTCCCAGCGCCAGCATGCCGATGCACCAGGCATCTGTCTCATGCATCTGATTTTCCCTGGTCTTGTGGATCCCCAGGGACCTCCTTGCCATGGCGGTATCCCTGCCAGTACAGTAATGGACATGGGGTTTCCCGAATCCATCCTCCAGTCTCTGGCAGATGGAAGGGAACGCCTGGTTCAGGGCGCTTACCGCGCCGTACTTCTTGTCCAGACCCTGTTTCTTTTCCGCCAGTTCCGCCGCGAAGCCGGCATCCTTATGTACCCGCTCATGGCAGCCGTCGCATAGCCCTGCAATGTTTCCGATAGTGTTGGAACCATTTCTGGAACGGGGTACGATATGGTGGTACTGGGAGATGTCTTTTTTACACATCAGGCATTTCCCCGCCTGCAGATCCCTGACTGCCGCATGGAGGTCATCGAACCCCTTTAACGGCCCGTTCTGGAAGTCCACACCGGAAACGGACGGGTCTTCCATGGACAGGAAGGCAAACCGGTTCACCTCTATGGCGACGTCTGTTACCGGAAGGTACTTCTGGATCTTCTGCACCAGGCCGGTATGCGTTCGCGCCAGGTGTCCCACAGTGGGCGTCAGCCATCCCTCCGGGCGTCTGCGGTTACAGAAACGCGCTTCGGTATTCCGGATGACCTTACAGGTGATGAACTTGTCCGCCGCGTACTGCGGGAGCTTCCGCATCCTCATCCCTGCCCGGATTGCCGTCCCGTACTTCTTCGCCAGCCGCTGGCGTGCTTTTCGTTCCCCATTCCGGGAGGCCCTGCGGCACTGGCGGCGTTTTTCCATCAGTTTTGCTATCTCCTTGTTCCTGGTCTCTGCGACGGCGGAAAAAAGGAGTTCCCCTTTTTGGGAAAGGGCCGCGAGGCCGATATTGGAACGTCCGGGGTCTACGGCCAGCATCACCGGCTGCAGGACAGGGTCGTTCTTATAACGCAGCTGTATGGTAAAAGGGACATGCCCGGCAATGCGTGCCCTGCCGGTATCCAGTAACTTCTGGACATGCCTCCTCCTTTTTGTAGGCATCTGCGGTTTCCCGTCCATGCCCAGGACATAGATATACGGCATGAGATGCCTCCTTTCGTATTTTGCCATGCAGTGCCGCGGGGAAAACGGTACTCCCCGCATCGGTGGTAAGCCTGTGCATGGCGGTAAAACAGTCTTCCTAAACTCGGTGCCTGCTCTGCAGGGCTGCAGACTGGAAAAATCCGCAGGTGCCATCCCGTAAAGGGAACGCAGGCATCATGTTTCTGCTCAGTAACCCACATCCAAAGTACAGGCCTGTATATACAAGCCCGTGACTTTAGTCATGGGTTATTGACTAAATTAGGATTTTGGAAAATGTTGCCGATTATTTTCAGGGGAGTATCTACAAAGACTACCTGTTCATCCTCTGTCACAGGGTCGAACGCGATAATCCGATATGGTTCATATTCCATTTGTATCACATATGGATTTTCCATATAGTCATACATTACGATATCGCCTGTAAACACTGGTTTCCCATTATCATCATTTCGGCTGATACCATACGATAAGGTGTTTTTACGGATCTTGATGAGTGGCGCACTGACAATCTGCCCTTCCGACATGAATGGTTCCGCAAGGATCCGGATATCGTCCTCTCCTATATAGAAAGCAGCTCCGAAGACCATGTTGCCGGATTCTTTGTCCAGTCCGCGATTCATAACAGACGGGACAAGATACTCGTAGTTATTATCTGAATATTTTCTGTCACAAATTTCATCCAATAGTATATTCGCTACAATATGGAGCGCTTCTTTATTGTCAATCTGGTAGTTATATTTTTTCCGGAAAGACAAAATATATGGATCAAGGCATCTGGGAAATTTGCCCTCCTCGGTGTTTCGATATTCATCATAAAACTGCTCCAGCTCTTCTGTGGTGTTGTCCTTGAACAATTCTTTATCTTTTAGTTTTGTCATACATATCCCTCCGTAAGATATTTGCTTATGCATGTTTTTATAATAACATTAAAGCCGGATTTTTTCCAGATACTTGTTTTATACAGAAGATCTTTTATGCGCATGCAATAGAACATATGTTTTCCCTTGTGAGAAAGCAAGAATCATGGTAATGTATTGTGTAGTTTGTACAAAGGAGAAAATTATGAGAAAACTTGTTTTTTCGATCGAAGATAACGGTCCGATGCTGGAAATCGGCAGAGAATACCAGGTAACAGAATATTCTGGGGTAAATTATTATTATCTGTTGGAAAATTCTTATGGAATGAGTTCCCCTATCCCGGCCAACCGTAGGCTAAAATGCCGCGCGGGAAGACTTGTGGAACTGACAACCAGGAATCAGTCTAATATAGCGGTTTTGGAATTCGATGAACCAGATCCAGACAAATAAGGAGGCTCCCGCCTCCCTATTTTTGTGCGCTTCTTAGCATACAGAATAATAATTCCGACATGGAACGTTTTCTTCTTCCTTGGTGGCAGGGAAGAACGGTTTTAAGGTTCCAGTTGATTTTCGTATTTAGTTTTAATGATCCCCTCTACTGCCTCCAGGTCCGCATCAAACAACCTTTTATTTTTACAACATGGACAAGCCACATGCACTTCCTGCATATCTTTTCGCCTCCCGCAAGAGGCCAGCCAAAAGGGAATGTCAAACTGACCGTTGGTAATTTTTTTATTTTCCTCTGCACTGTTTTCCGTGACTTGGTTCCTATGGTAGCGATAAATATAGTATATCGAACATGTGTTCTGTTGTCAATAATTTTCGCTCTCCCAAGAAAATCCTGGCGAAGTTTTATTCGGTTGAAATTTACATCTGACCTTTATACCAATTTCATTTATTCCGCAGGTAATGTTCCAGACGATTATTCGCAGTTACATCCGCATCCACCGTTTTATGAGTATAGGTATGAGATATCCGTGTTTTCCGATTTTCCTCCTATATTGCTTTAGGATATTTACAACCCATCATCTTTCTAAGCGCTTTTTTCCGGCAGCTTTAGCTTGACCTTAAATCGGCTTCGATGGCGTACAGCTCGCTGAACACCTCAGCTAAATCAGAGGAAGCAATCTGATCAATAGCAGAAGCCCCATATCTATATAAGGTTGAATCCACAACCTCTACCCCGATTTCCGAAGCAATATAAGAAGCCATGTTCTCAATGTTTATAATCCAGTTTTCCCTCTCACTATTTGACATTTCTGCACCTCATGTCCCTTGATTTTCAGTAATTATCTGGATCATAGCACAAACTCTGATTTTGCCCGTTGAAGAAAGTTCTACAGAAAAAAGGTACAAAAAAGGGCTCTGCGAAACATCCAATCTCGCAAAACCCATAAATGCATACCAATCTGTAGAAGAAAGTTCAACAAAAAAAATAGACCGGATTTCTCCGATCTACTTTTCATAGTTGCTGTATTTCGATATTAAATTGGAGGTTGATGTATCAGATGCTCATAGTGATCAGCTTTCAACTCATCATAAGTATCAGAATAATCCTGTGCCCAGTTCAAATGCAAGATCTGATCATACACCCCGTTCTCTTCACCCTTTGTTCCAGGCAAAGTCAAATCAATCGGTATCTCCGCAAGCTGAAGCATTCTGTTACTCACTCTGAACGGAATATGTATTCCCAGACATGCAGATACTACATTCGACTTATTAAGGTTGATACCTTTTTTCATGTTGCTGACCGTCGTGTTATCCAGTCCAGTCGTCGATTTCAATGTTCTGAAAGTGACACCACATATCTTTTTATCCATAAGAGCAGCTAGCGCATCTCCAAAATCAAGGCCATTGATAGCTGTCAGCATTTCATTAGAGATTTCACTTACAAGACCAAGACTCAACTTCTCGTCATCCGATAAAACCGAAAGTTCATCATAATAATTAAAGGACTTACTTGCCATGGAACTCGGAAGCGTAATATAGTGAAGAGCACCTGTCTCATCATCAATTACAAACTGCAGGAAGCACTCTTCCTCATGAGCCTTTGCATACTCTGTGAAAAACAGTTTCCCACTATCATCACGCCTCAAATACTTTTTGTCATACACACAAAGCTTGTTATCAACATAAGCAAAGCATAGCATTTATCCCTTTACTCTGCAACAAAATCTCATCGACAAATAATTACATATCCCGACATATACAAGAAGCCCCTCCACAATAAATTATCGGGAGGCTTAACTCTTTAAGAGGTTTTCTGTTTATACAAACGCATCAGTTCTGCTACACATTTGCTTTCAGTAGTCGTTTTAATATCAAATCCATATGCCTGCATAACAGCACGGTCATTATTCTGATGGGCTTTCCGCAATTCCGGTGGCATTAAAACCTCATCATACAGATCTGCCAAACTGCTATCTGGATACAATGCCCGTGCATCTAAGATAGCCTGCGCAGTCTGTTCGATCTTCGCTTTCTGCGCCTCTGTTGGCTCCGGCCAAGGGAAGTTATTATAGACTATCGAGTTCGAGTAACTATAATCGCTTTTTAAGCGTCCGCACACTGCCCTCATCCATGCCATATGTACATTTGATGTCAATATGCCCAATTCATATAGAGATGCATCTTGTAACATAAAAAGTTTATCTCCCGGTATAATATCTGCAGATAAATACTCCATCGGTATATATCTCCGATTTTGTGAAGATACCTTTGGAATGGCTACATAATCTGTTTTGCACTCTCGAACCTCATCAAAAAGCATAGGCGTTTCAGCCTTTTTTCTTGTAGCTGCCTTAGAACTGGCAAGCCGATATTCACGTACTTGTTCTATTCTCTTTTTAACCTGTGGGCACTTATTAATCAAAACAGGACTTACCCCCACCATCCATAGGCAATAGCGTGGCTTACGTTCTATAAAATCTTTTCCCATCATATATGGGCGAATAAGTTTTTCTGCCTGCGGTTCTTCTCTCAGTAATGTGCCCTTTTCTTCCTCTGTTAGAATCAGGAATCCCCCTTCTGTAGGCTTACCGCCATTTTGTAAGACAGGGACATCGCAGATAGGTTTTGACCTGCCTTCGATAAAAACATTCTCAGCATCTACCAAATAAGCATTAATATTATTCACTATCTGAAAACGCTCTGATGTATAAATTTTTCTGGCTTGTTGATTAGGAGTAGTACTAAATCCTACTATAACGCAATGGACATGTGCTTTAAGGCTTGCTTCACTATCCCAAATAAATGTACGATGTGCAAAATCAATATGTATACCAAAACGCTCAAACAACGGTTTCCACACGCCCGCAACCTGCTCACCTTGTGTAATAGAATTTGTTGAAACAAAAGCAGTTCGTATAGAAGTGTTCTGCATAAGCTGTGCTGCCTTAAAATACCAACCTGCAACATAGTCAATTTTTCCAGCTGTCTTATAAGTTTTACCTTTTTCATCCACGTAAATGGAAAGTATATCTTCTTTTTGCTGTTTTGACTGAAGAGAATATCCTACAAATGGCGGATTTCCCATGATATAAGACAATTTATATTTAGGCACCACTTCTTCCCAATCTATACGCAGAGCGTTCCCTTCCACAATACTTGCATTTGTTTTTAATGGTAGGAAGTCCAACTGCATAAGGACAATACTTTCTGTTTCCTTCATCATTTGGCTTTCTGCGATCCAAAGCGCAGTTTTTGCTACCGTCACGGCGAAATCGTTAATTTCTATACCATAAAACTGATTAATAGAAACTTGAATAGGATTCCACGTAGCATCACCAAAGACCATCTGTCCCTGCTGCAGTTCTCGCAGAACATCATTCTCCAATCTGCGCAAGCTAATATAAGTCTCAGTCAGGAAGTTTCCAGAGCCGCAGGCTGGATCCGTTGCCACTCTGAAATTGATACAATGTAACAATGCACCGGATACCCCATTAA
>ERZ1643249.1823-NODE-1823-length-20744-cov-5.001305_pt1 | contig 20744 bp, 19 predicted proteins | sample MGYA00579263_ERZ1643249 | MGnify/ENA primary metagenome ERZ1643249 (study PRJEB29033, sample SAMEA4952264) | chicken gut metagenome | biome: Broiler Chicken; feature: Gastrointestinal Tract; material: Caecum | place: Ireland | collected 2018 | study: Broiler... | reverse complement strand
ATCGGGGTTTACAACTATAACTTGTTCATTACTAATAAATGAAGCTAAAGTATCAGTTATAGGATTTATAAATAAAAAGGTAATTCCTAATAAAATTATACAAATAATAGGAACAATTATTTTTTTCATGATTATCACCTACTATAATAATATCAAAAAAAAATAAAGTAAACAATTGTTACTTCATATTTTTTACTTTTTGTGTCAATCTAGATTTTTCACGATCAGCAGTGTTTTTCTTAATTAAACCTTTGCTAACTGCTTTATCCATATATTTTTGAAAGTCTTTAAGCAATTTATCTGCATTTTCTTTATTATTAGCAGCTATTTCTTTTTCACAGTTTTTAATAAGGTTATGTACACGCATTTTAAGTTCATGATTGTTATCTGTTTTCTTAGCTATAACTTTAATTGCTTTTTTTGAACTTTTAATATTTGCCATAATTCGCTCCCTTCTTGTTTTCTTCATTATTTTACCAAATATTAGGCGTTTTAGCAAGTAAATATTAAAAAAATTGCGATATAAACCTTATTTCGACATATTATTTACTATAAATATAGTATGATATTCTAGGGATGATTATGAAAGTAAAATTAAAAGGAAGAAAAAAAGTACAAATTTGGGGATTTAAAATACTAGGAGTAGTAATAGTAATTATAGTTTCATTTATGCTCGCATTTAAATTTTTGTTTGATAATATTGATTTAGAGATGAATAATAATACTTATTTAAATTATTTAGTTAATGCATCTTTTGGTTATTATGATATTGCTGATATTAGTAATTTGTCGAGTACAGAATTTTTATTAAAATATTCTTTTGGAATTGATAAATTTAATAGTGGATTAAACAATGTTGATTTAAGTATTCCAGTAAACTCGGATGTTGAAGTGGATAGTAATACTAATGATGAACCTTTAGTTTACATTTATAATTCGCATCAAACAGAAAGTTATGTATCCGAATTTGCCGAAGATTTTAATATAAATAATACCGTTTATTTAGGAAGTTATATTTTAAAAGAATATCTAAGTGATTTAGGTATTAATGCTTTAGTTGAAGATAATAGTATTGTTGATGTTTTAAATACTAATGGTGGGAAATATAATAGTAGTTATAAAGCTAGTAGAATTTTAATGGAACAAGCTAAAAAAGATCATCCTAGTTTAATGTTTTTTATTGATTTACATCGGGATGCCGGAAGTTATGAGAGGACTACAGCAGAGATTGATGGAGTAAAGTATGCTAAGATGATGTTTGTAGTAGGTCTTAAACATGAAAATTATCAACCCAACTTAGATTTAGCTAATGCCTTAAATGAAAAAATTCGAGCAATTGATTCTAGTTTAACTAGAGGAGTACTACAAAAAGATAATGCTGGTGCTAATGGGATATATAATCAAGATTTTGATCCAAATACCATTTTAATTGAAGTTGGTGGTCAATATAATTATATTGAAGAAGTAAATAATTCCCTCAAAGTGTTTGCCAATGTTTTATATGATTATTTGAAAGGAGAACTATGAAAAAAAAGAAAAATTGGTTTTTAAGGTTACTTACAATTTTATTTATTGTTTTTATTGGATTATATATTGCATCAATTAGTGGTTATTATGAGGCTTCACTCGGTAATAAAGTAGCTTTGACTGATGAAGCAATAAGGAGATTTGAACAAGATGTAATCGAAGGTAAAGCGGTAGATGTTGAAGATTACATATTGGAAGAGCGAGTAGATTATAGTAATACTTTTACTGATGCTGGAGATAAAATAACGGAGTCAGTGCAAAAAGTGTTAACTGAAGGTATCGGAGGTATTTGGGATGCAATAAAAGTTTTATTTTTCTAAGTTTTCTGTTATAATAATTGCAGGTGATTTTATGCAAGATGTAAAAATTAGAAATTTTTCAATTATTGCTCATATAGATCATGGTAAAAGTACTCTAGCTGATAGAATATTAGAATTAACTGGTGCGGTATCAAAAAGAGAGATGAAAGACCAACTTTTAGATAGTATGGATTTAGAAAGAGAGAGGGGTATTACAATTAAACTTAATGCGGTAAGGCTTATGTATAAAGGTTATACTCTTAATTTAATTGATACACCAGGCCATGTCGATTTTTCTTATGAAGTATCTCGCAGTTTAGCTGCTTGTGAAGGGGCATTACTTGTTGTTGATGCCGCTCAAGGAATTGAAGCCCAAACTTTAGCCAATTTATATCTTGCTATGGATAATGATTTAACTATTATTCCCGTTATTAACAAAATTGATTTGCCAAATGCCGATGTTCCGAAGGTCAAAAAGGAACTAATCGAAGTATTAGGATTTCGTGATGAAGATATAATACTTTGTAGCGCTAAAACTGGGGAAGGGGTAAGTGAGATAATTGATGCTGTTATAAATAAAATACCAGCTCCTAAAGTTAATACGAATTTGCCTACCAGAGCTTTGATATTTGATTCTTTTTTTGATTCTTATCGCGGTGTAGTTTTACTAGTTAAAGTGGTTGATGGTAAAATCAAAATTGGGGATAAAATCAAGATGATGGCAACTGGTAGCATTTATGAAGTAACAGAACTGGGAGTACATACCCCTAAAATAGAAAAATTAGATGAACTTAAAAGTGGTGAAGTAGGTTTTATTTGTGCTTCAATTAAGGATATTAGTTCTATTGCTGTTGGAGATACTATAACTTTAGTAAGTAATCCCGCAAGTACGCCAATAAAAGGCTATAAAAAAGTTCAACCAATGGTTTTCTCAGGAATATTTCCGATTGAAGCTAGCAAATTTGATGAATTAAAAGAAGCTTTAAATAAATTAAAATTAAATGATGCATCACTATCTATAGAACCAGAAAATAGTGTTGCTCTAGGTTTTGGTTTTCGAATTGGCTTTTTAGGACTTTTACATATGGATGTAATAATCAGTCGTATTGAAAGAGAATTTAATATTGGTATAATTGCGACTTCCCCTAGTGTAATTTATCATGTAACACTAACTAGTGGTGAGATTGTAGATATTGATTCTCCAAATAAAATGCCTGATAGAGCTAAAATTAGTGATATTGCAGAACCATATATTTATACTAGTATTATTAGTCCAAGCGAGTATGTTGGACCAATTATGGAATTATGTCAAAACAAAAGAGGAATTTATAAAAGTATGGAATATATTGATCAAACCAGGGTAAATATTCACTATGAAATACCATTATCGGAACTAGCTTATGATTTTTATGATAAACTTAAAAGTATTTCTAAAGGTTATGCTTCATTTGATTATGAACTGTGTGGCTATAAATCTAGCAATTTAGTAAAAATGGATATAATGCTAAATGGCGAAGTGGTTGATGCCTTAAGTGTTATTGTTCATAAGGATTTTGCTTATACTAAAGGTAGAGCGATTGTTGGTAAACTAAAAGAACTTATACCTCGCCAAATGTTTCAAATTCCAATTCAAGCAAGTATTGGTTCAAAAGTTATTGCTAGGGAAAATATCAGTGCCATGCGGAAAAATGTTTTAGCTAAATGTTATGGTGGTGATGTATCTCGTAAAAGAAAATTATTAGAGAAACAAAAGGAAGGAAAAAAACGCATGAAAGTTGTAGGTTCTGTTGAAGTACCGGGGGAAGCTTTTATTGCAGTTTTAAGTGGTGATGAATAATGACAACAATAATGAATAATATTAATAAAATGTTTCCGAGCATAGAAAAAAGATTAGACTTTTTGAGTTTAGTGACTTTAGAATATGGTTTAAGTCTAGATTCTTTAGAAGAACTTTTAGGAGTAGATAAAGAAACTTTATACCAAGAATTAGTTAAAAATAATATTAAATATAATACTCCTCTTTATAGAAGGTTTTCTTCTCCTGCTATAAATCAAGAAGAAGCTCGCAGGAAATTTAAAGAATATATCAAAGAATTAACATATGCTTGCATTGATAAAGATGTAGAAAAAATTAGGGCTTTGTTAAGAGAGGTATCAGATAAAGATATAAATGAGTTTGTAGCTAGGAAAGTTAAGGGCCAAAAAATAGAAGATGAAGAAATGTTAATGATTTTAAAATATCAAATTAAATATCAATTAAATGCTAAAGAATTGTGTGCTAAAATCAATATGAATTATGCATCTTATAAAAGAAGAGTATTAGTAATAATTGAGAAGTATCCAGAGTACCAAGCGGAATATGATACTCTAGCAAACATCTATTACAAGAGTGAACGGAGTCACCACCATGGCTAAAGCTATTTACATTCACATTCCTTTTTGTAAAAGTATTTGTTCTTATTGTGACTTTTGTAAGTTTTTATACAATGAAAAATGGGTTGGAGCTTATCTTACGGCATTAAAAAGAGAAATTAAAGATCGCTATATGGATGATGATATTACCACAATCTATATCGGCGGAGGAACACCTTCAGCTTTAAGTTATGATGAAATCAAAAGACTTATGGAAATAATAAGTGTGTTTAAGACTGAAAACCTAAAGGAATTCACATTTGAATGTAACTTAAGTGATATAAATAAAGAATTACTCTTACTTCTTAAATACTATAAAGTAAATAGACTTAGTATTGGTATTGAATCATTTAATAAGAAAAATTTAGAATTTATGGAGCGTAGTGCTGATTATAAGGATGCCAAAGAAAAAATCAAACTATGTCAGGAATATGGCTTTAATAATATCAATATTGATTTAATGTATGCAATTCCTGGTGAAACCTTAAAAGATTTAAAGAAAGATTTAGATTTATTTATGAGTCTAAATCCAACTCATATTAGTACATATAGTCTTATAATTGAAGAACATACCAAGCTTGATAATATAAATGCTCAAGTTATTGCAGAAGAACTAGATTATGAAATGTTTAAATTAATAGAGAAAAGACTTAAAAATGCTCATCACTATGAAGTAAGTAATTTTGCTATTAAAGGTTATGAGTCAATTCATAATTTAGTATATTGGAATAATGAAGAATACTATGGTTTTGGCCTAGGTGCTGCAGGATATATTGATGATATAAGATATGAAAATACTAAAAATTTAAAAGAATATTTACTTGGTAATTATGTAAAAAGTAAAGAAATATAAGATAAAAAAGAAAAAATGGATTATGAAATAATGCTAGGCTTAAGAAAAATTGATGGTATAAATATAAAAGAATTTAAGGCTAAATTTGGTGAAGATATAGAGACTGTTTATAATTTAGCACCACTTTATAAAAATAAAGATTTAATAAAGAAAAAAGGTTATATTTATATCAATCCTATTAAAATATATATTATGAATGAAATATTAATTAAAATTATTTAATAGGTTATTTAAAATAAAATTGACCACACTATAAATGGTGGTAAATGTGTTAGAAGATTTAAATATAGTAAATGGTGAGTTAACTCCCGAATTTGATATTTATAATAATATTTATTCAGTAAGCATTTCAGAAGAAATCGATGAACTAGTCATAGATTATAAAGTTACTGATGGCTATGTAGTTAATATTATTGATAATCATGATTTAGTTCCTGGAGAAAATGAAGTATACATTCAAGTAATCAAAAATGAAGAAATAAATACTTATACTTTACTTGTTAATAAAAAGAGTAGTGAAGAAGTAATAAATTATGATTATTTATTAGAGCCTTTAGAAGTAGAAGAAGAATTACCAGAGTATGTTGCTCCTTTAATCGGAGGTATATGTTTTTTTATTATATTATGTACATTTTTACTTCTTTTTAAAAAGAAAAAGAAACATAAAAAAACGAACTAAATAATCATAGTTCAGTTTTTATAATTGATTAAAATATATATTATATTCATCTAATATATAGTCGTAAATATATTTTTCTTTTCGTTTTACTGATTTAGTATATTTCATTTTCTTTAATTTTTTAGAAAATTGCTTTATATTATCACTATCAAAAAGACCAACTGTTTGCAAAGCTTCATCTAAATTATTATAAGTATCATCCGATAAATCAACAAAATTAATGATTTCATTATCATCTTCATCATCGAGTTGAATTACTTCAGATTTTTCTATGAAATATGTATTAATAAGTCCTATAATATCATCTTCTTAAATCTACTACAAGTAAATTATAGCTGGTATTTTTGATATTATCAACAGTAATTGCTAAAAAAGTATATTATTGACTTTAAAACAGAGTATTTTTTTGCCATTCTTTAACAATGATTTTATAACTATTAAAACTAGCTTTATTTTTAATTATGGCGAATTTGCCATAATTAAAATCCGGGTTATGAATTCTTGGCTTTTGGTAAATACTTGTCAAAAACATAAAAAAACGACGGGATAAAAAACCCGTCTTTTATATCATCAAAGCTTAATTGCTTTGATACTTATATTATATGCATTAAATAGAAATATATACACAAAAAAACTGCTTTATGCAGCTTTTTTATTAAAAGTTCTCGCTTCTCTTGCACTTATGATAACTTTTTCTCCATTAATAGTTTTCTTTTGTAAATTTGGTTTTTGTTTCATTTTAGTTGCTCTTAAAGAATGCGATCTTCTATTTCCTGTTAAAGGTTTTTTGGTTGTAACTTTTGTAGCCATAATTTGCCTCCTTTTTTCTACTTCAAAATTTTACCATTATATCGGGCTTTTGTCAATCACTAAACGAAATTTCACACATAGATAGTTTTTTATAAGTAGTTTTTATTTTCTTTCTTTTAAATCCCGTAAATATTAAATCATATATAATTTCCCAAACAACTACCCAGCCGGCTATTAAAAATAATTCACTTAAAACATCGATTAAATGTTCTGATATTATTATAAAAACTATACCTAGGATAAGTAAAAATATTCTTACATAATCATCATATTTATCAATTAAATGATATTGTTTAAATTTTTCTTATAATATCCATGAATTAAATTAATAGCATTTTCTTGTTCAATACTATTTAAATTGCTATTTATTTTAAGTTCTATTTTTTCTTTTCTTGGCATTAATTTTGTACATTCCATAATATATTCTTCTAAATCTTTATTTATGTGTTTTTTGTTATAATCATTTTCTAATTCTTCTAAGTTGTTAATATCTATGTTTATCACTTTATCACCTTTTAAATTATAACACATATTTTAACTTAAGGGATTAATTTTCATTTACTAGTGCTTATTTTTGCTATATAATAAATTATGAGGTTTAAATTATGTATGTACCACTAAAAGTAGTAACAGATTATAGTATTTTAAAAAGCTTAATTAAAATTAAAGATTTAATTACTTTTTTGAATGATAAAAAAATAAATGCTTGTGGTATATGTGATGAAAACTTATATGGGGTATTAGAGTTTTATAATGCTTGTTTAAGTAATAATATTAAACCAATTATTGGTCTAAATATCAAAATAGATAATTTAGATATTTATTTATATGCTATGAATTATAAAGGATATCAAAATCTACTTAAAATACATACAATTAAAGAAACTAGAGAGTTAAACATTAGTGATTTAGAAGAGTATCAAGAAAGTATACTAGTAATAATTCCTTATAGTAGTATAACTTTATATAAAAGTTTAAGTTTTTATGAACATTTATATTTAGGATATAGTAATACATTTGAGCATAATAATGCTTTAATACTTAGTAATAATGTAGTTTATGTGAGAGATTTAAGAGTATTAAATAAGGAAGATACCAAGTATTTAAAATACTTAGATATGTTAAGAAAAGATGATATAAGTATTAATGAGAACTGTTATTATGAACCTGTTAGTGATATAGGTTGTCTTGATGAAATTGTTGGTTTAATTAATTTAGAAATTCCTAAAAATAATAGATATATACCCAAATATTTAGATGAGTATTCTGATGCATTTTTAGAGAAGTTAGCGATTGTTGGACTAAATAAAAGATTAAATGGCAAAGTAAGTGATGTATATAAAAATAGACTTAAATATGAGCTAAGTGTTATTAAAAATATGGGTTTTGTTGATTATTTTTTAATTGTTTATGATTATGTTTTATATGCGAAGAAAAATAATATAATGGTTGGTCCTGGTAGAGGTTCTGCAGCGGGTTCCTTGGTAAGCTTTGCCATAGGTATAACTGATATTGATCCAATTAAATATAATTTGTTATTTGAGCGTTTCTTAAATCCATCAAGAGTTACTATGCCTGATATTGATATAGATTTTGATGCCACCAAAAGAGATTTAGTAATTGATTATGTTAGAAGTAAATATGGCGAAAAAAGGGTAGCTTTGGGACTAACATTTAATACTTTAAAAAGTAAACTAGTAATAAGAGAAGTAGGAAAATTACTTAAAATTGATTCAGATTTAGTTGATAAATTTGCTAAAGTAATTAATGCTAGTATGAATTTAAATGCTAATTTAAATAATGAACTTGTAAAAAAATATCTACATAACTATCCGGAATTAAGGAATGTTTATAACATTTCTTTAAAACTTGAAGGGTTAAAGAAGAATACTTCAACTCATGCAGCGGGAGTAATTATATCAAATGTTGATATTGATGAAGTAATACCAATTCACATGAGTAATAATACCATGCTTACGGGAGTAACTATGGAATATCTAGAAAATATTGGTCTTTTAAAAATGGATTTTTTAGGGCTTAAAAATTTGACAACTATTGCTAGTATTATTAAGTTAATAGGGAAAAATGTTTTAAAGGATATAGATTTAGAAAAAAGTGAAGTATATAAAATGTTATCAAGTGGCAAAACTGATGGCATATTTCAATTAGAAACACCCGCAATGCATGATTTAGCATTAAAATTAAAACCCAATTCTTTTAAAGATTTAGTAGCTTTAATAGCTTTAGGTAGACCTGGTCCCAAAGATCAAGCAAATAGCTATATCAAAAGAAAAGAAGGGATAGAAAGTGTAACTTACTTACATCCAGATTTAGAGCCAATTTTAAAAGAAACTTATGGTATAATTATTTATCAAGAACAAATTATAGCCATACTTACTAAATTTGCAGGTTATACTTTAGCTGATGCCGATATAGTAAGAAGAGCAATATCAAAGAAAAAAGAAGATGTGTTAAAAGATGAAAGAGAAAAGTTTATTTCTTCATCTATAAAGCGAGGTTATAAGAGTGAGGTAGCAGAAGAAATATATAATTTAATAGTAAAGTTTGCAAGCTACGGATTTAATAAATCCCATTCCGTTGCTTACGCATTAGTTGCTTATGAGCTTGCTTATTTAAAATGTTTTTATCCAATGTATTTTATTGTTGAAGAGTTAAATAATTCAGTTGATGCTACTAAAAATACTTATTACTTTACTTATTTAAAAAGTGGGGGAGTAAAATTATACAAACCAAGTATTAATAATATTTATGATAATTATTATATTGATGAATCAATGCTTATAATGCCTTTATGGGTTATTAAAAATATAAATCAAGATATTGCTAAAAAAATAATTGAAAATCGGAGTAATGGATATAGTGATGTCTTTGATTTTGCTATTAAAAATAAGGAATTTTTAACTAGAGGTATAATGGAGATATTAATTAGAGCAGGAGCTCTAGATGAATTTAATGTAACGCATCAAACTTTAATTAATGCTCTTGATAATATCTTTAATTATATGAGCCTTGCCAGTGATGATTATACCCCAGAAAAACCAATTTTAACCGAGTATCCGGAATATTCTAAAGATATTTTAATGACTGATGAAGAAAATAGTTATGGTTTTTATATAACAAATCACCCCGCAAGTAAGTATGTCGGTAGTAAATACATGAAAATGGCAAGTATCAATAAATATTTATTTAAAAATGTTACTTGTGTGGTTTTGGTTGATAAAATTAGAAAAATAAAAACTAAAAACAATGAAGATATGGCCTTTTTTGTTGGTAGTGATGAAACAGGTTTTAATGATTTTACAGTGTTTCCAAATGTATATCCAGAATTTAAAGAAATTAAAGAAAAAGATTTAATACTAATTTCTGGTAAAGTCACAAAGAGGTTTGACAAATGTCAGATTATAGTTAATAATATAAAAAGAAGTAGGTGATATAATGAGTGCAGATTTAAAAAGATTTTTTGATAGTATTAGTTTTTCTGGCGAAGGCTTTGAAAAAGCTACTTTAGATAAAGTTGTTTTAAAGAAAAAAGAAGAAAAATTTATTGTTTATATAAAAAATAAAGATGTAATTGATGTGAGTAATGTTAATCAATTATTTTGGTGTGCTAGTAATGGTATTAATAATGAACTTGCTTGCGTTGTCAATTTAGTTTATGAAAATGTTACTTTTGAAGATATAAAAAACTATTTAGATTATTTTATTGATGAAATAATTATCAGAAGACCTTCGATGATTGGAATTAAATCAAGTGAAATTGAAATAAATGGTGATACTTTGTATTTTCAAGTTTTAAATGATTTTGAACGCGGTGGTTTACTTCATGAAGCTCCCTCTATAATAAATAATTTAAAAAGATATGGTTTAGGAGAATACAAATTAGATATTTTAATTAGAGAAGATTTAAGAGAAACATTGAGAGAAGAAATTAAACATGATAAAGATACTGTTATTAAAGAAGAAGATTCTCCGGTTATTATGGGTAAACATATGGATGGGGCAGTAACACAGCTTAATAACATTCTTGGAGAAGTTCGTAATATCATTGTTGAGGTATATGTCTTTGGCAAGGAAGTGGTCGAAAGACAAGGTAAAAAAGGTCCAATATTTATTATGAATTTGAAAGTCAGTGATAAAACTGATAGTTATCTTATGAAAATTGTTAAATTTGATGAAGAAGAATTCGAACCATTAAATAAAAAGATCAAAGAAGGTAAATGGTTTAGAATTCATGGTAATATGGAAATGGATGCTTATTTAAAGCAAATGGTTCTAAATGCTAAAAATATTGAAGAAATTCCTAGTAAAGATATTAAAGTTGTGGATGATGCAGAAGAAAAACGAGTAGAATTACATGCTCATACCATGATGAGTGCAATGGATGGGGTAATTGATGCAAGCTCTTTAGTTAAATTTGCCGCAAAACTTGGACATAAAGCAGTTGCTATAACTGATCATAATTGTCTGCAAGCGTATCCTGATGTTTATAATACTGTTGCTAAGCTTAATAAAGGTAAAGAAGATAAAGATAAATTTAAAGCTTTATATGGAGCTGAACTTAATGTTGTAGATATTGAAGCTAATATAGTATTTAATAATAAAGAATATAATTTGTTTGACCAAGAATATGTCGTATTTGATACGGAAACAACGGGACTTAATAGTGGAATTGATCAAATGATTGAAATTGGGGCCGTAAAGGTTAAAAATGATGAAATTATTGAACGATTTGATGAACTTATTGCTTGTAGCCATCCTCTACCAAATATTATTACCGAACTTACTAATATAACTGATGAAATGCTTGAGGGTAAAGATAGTGAAGAAAATGTTACTAAAAGATTCCTAGCGTTTGTTGGTGACCTACCAATGGTTGCTCACAATGCCCAATTTGATATCGCTTTTGTATCTAGTGCGATGAAAAAATATAATCTTGGTGAATTTAAAAATACCGTTATTGATACTATGGGTATGGCTCGTAATATGTATCCGGAATGGCGTAATCATAAACTTTCAACTTTAGTTAAAAATTTAAATGTTGAATGGGATGAAGATAAGCACCATCGAGCTGATTACGACTGTGAAGGTACCAGTAAATGTTTTTATCAAATGTTATATCAATTAAAAAGAGAAAATGTTAATACTACTATAGCTCTAGAAGGCCTAGCTGATAAAGAAAATGCGATTAAATTTGCTCGTCCTTTCCACTTAACAGTAATTGCTAAAAATAAAGTTGGTTTAAAAAACTTATTTAAAATTATTAGTTTAGCTAATACTAAATATTTATTTAAAGGAAAAGATGCGAAGATTCCAAGGACTGATTTAATGAGTATGCAAGAAGGACTCCTTATTGGTAGTGGTTGTATCAACGGCGAAATTTTTGAAAAAGGAACTCACATGAGTGATGATGAATTAGTTGATGCTATGAACTTTTATGATTATATTGAGGTCCAACCGGCATCATGCAATTCTCATTTAATTGGACCTGATAAGAAGTTTCATAATGTTTTAGAATATAATGGTTATGTTTCAAGGCTAGTGAAAACCGCTAAAAGGATGGGGAAATTAGTGGTAGCTACTGGTGATGTCCATAATTTAAGACCAGAAGATTTAATTTATCGTAAGATTATTGTTCATCAAAAAACTAATGGTAAAATTCATCCATTAAATAGAAGTGATATTGAACTACCTAATATGTACTTTTTAACAACTTCCGAAATGCTTGATGCATTCTCCTTCCTAGATGAAGATTTAAGACGCGAAATAGTTGTGACTAATCCGAATATTATCGCTGATATGTGCGAAGAACTACAAATCATTCATGATAAATTATATACCCCAATATTAGAAAATTCGGCAGAAACGACTAAAGAAATGGTCTATAATAAAGCTCATGAAATATATGGTGATCCACTTCCTAAAAATATTGAAGAGAGACTCGAAGCTGAACTTTCTGGTATCATTGGTGGTGGATTCGATGTAATTTACTTAATTGCCGAAAAATTAGTTAAGAAGAGTAATGCTGATGGTTACTTTGTAGGATCCCGTGGTTCTGTTGGTTCATCACTTGTTGCAACCATGATGGGAATAACTGAAGTTAATGGACTTCCTCCGCATTATGTTTGTCCAAAATGTAAGAAATCTTATTTTGATGATGAAGAAGGCCATCCTTTAACGGAACATTATGATTCCGGTTATGATATGCCTGATAGGATTTGTGAGTGTGGTACGAAGCTTAAAAAAGAAGGTCAAGATATGCCATTTGCGACATTCCTAGGCTTTAAAGCCGAAAAAGTTCCTGATATCGATTTGAATTTCTCTGGAGATAATCAAGCAGATGCTCATAATTATGTTAAAGTCTTATTCGGTGAAGATCATGCATATCGTGCGGGAACTATATCTACTGTTGCTGATAAAACTGCTTTTGGTTATGTTCGTAGATATTGTGAAGATAAAGGTATCATTATGAATAATATTGAAATTGAGAGAATTGCTCTTGGTTGTACCGGAGTTAAAAGAACTACTGGTCAACATCCCGGAGGAATTATCGTTATTCCGCAATATATGGATGTTTTTGATTTTACACCATACCAATATCCTGCTGATGAACCAGATAGTACTTGGTATACAACACATTTTGATTTCCATGCTATCCATGATAATGTCCTAAAACTAGATATTCTCGGACACGATGATCCAACAATGCTTAGATATTTAGGAGATACAACAAAAGTAAATATTCTAGATATTCCTTTTGATGATAAAAATGTCATTAGTTTATTTACATCCCCAAAAGCCTTAGGAGTTACTGAAGAACAAATTTTATGTAAAACTGGTACTTTAGGAATTCCCGAATTTGGAACAAACTTTGCTATCAACATGCTTTTAGAAATTAAACCAACTCACTTTGCAGATTTGGTAAAAATCGCAGGTCTTGCTCATGGTACTAATGTATGGCAAGGTAATGTGCGTGATTTAATTGTTAATAAAGTTGCTTCATTTAGTGAAGTTGTTGGATGTCGTGATGATATTATGGTTAGTTTGATGAATTACGGCATGGAACCATCCGCCGCTTTCAAAATTAGTGAATTCGTTCGTAAAGGAAAACCTAAGAAAGAACCGGATAACTGGATTCCTTTGTCTGCCCAAATGCGCGAATATAGTGTCCCTGAGTGGTTTATTGAGTGTTGCAGAAAAATAGAGTATATGTTTCCAAAAGCCCATGCTTGTGCTTATGTTATGATGGCTTATCGGGTTGCTTGGTTTAAAGTATATTATCCACTTTATTATTATTCCGCATTTTTCTCAATTAGAAGAAGTGACTTTGATGTTTCTGCTATGCTCGGTGGTTATGATGGAATTAAAAGACGCCTTGCGGAAATTAAAGAAAAAGGATTTTCGGCAACTGCCAAAGAACAAGCTGTCGGAGATACTCTAGCAGTAGCTCTAGAAATGCTTGCCAGAGGCTTTACATTCAAAAACATCGATATTGAAAAATCTTTAGCTAAAACATTTTATATTGATGAAGAAAATAAATGCTTGTATCTACCATTTATGGCAGTTGATGGTCTAGGTGAATCAGTTGCTAATAAAATAGTAGAAGAAAGAAGTAAGAAACCATTTTATTGTGTTGAAGATTTTCAAACCCGTGGTAAAGTAAATCAAACAACCGTAAATTCCTTAAGAGAACTTGGTGTATTTGAAGGGTTACCGGAATCTGCTCAATTAAGCTTGTTTTAAAACTGGATTTTTCCAGTTTTTTTTTTGTTTTTAGAGCTTTTCGACAAACTCTGAGTTTATTCGACAAAACCTGACAAAACTAGACAAAAGTTTTTTAGACAAAATAAATAGTGTTGTGGTAGCATAGTGAGTTAAGAAGCACGCTTCTTAGAAAAGAGGACAACATGAATAAAGAAGAATTAAAAGAAAAAGTAGAAAAAAGGAAAGGAGACAAATTTATGGCAAGTGTAGTAAATTATGCTAATAAATATTTAGCAGATGAATTTTACAATGGACTTGGTAGCCAATGGGATTTGCAAATGCAAAAAGTTGAAGCTAGAGCTGAAAAAGTTGGAATGAAAGCTAATCAAATAGAAACAGCTAAAAGAATGTTAGCAAAAGGTATAGATCTAGATTTAACTGCTGAACTAACCAGTCTAAGTATTAAAGTTCTCGAAAAATTAAGATGATATGTTTAAAGCAGAATAAAGATTATTGTTTCTTTTTCTGTTTTTTATAAATCAAACAAATTGTTTTCATTTAGTGATACTCAAAGAAATTTGACACATTTTACATTAAAAACAATAAAATTTTGATTAATTTATTTACAAAAACTTTATTAATTGATACCCTATTATTAGGAGTGATTATTGTATGGAAAAATTTATTGGAAAAAAAGAGGGTAGGTTTTATATAATAGCATTAATTATAGTAGCTTTATTATCTTTTGGTGCTATAGGTTATCTAGTTTATGATGAATTCATAAAAGAAGAACCAGGAGAAAATAACGAAGTTAATAATGAAGAAAACAATCAAAATAATGAACAAAATAATAATGGAGAAAATGGATTAAGTGCAGAACAATTAAATGCACTTGGTTTAGAATTATTTGATATGATTGACAATCGTCAAGCCTATAGTTTGCCATTATTTAACACTGAAAATATTTTAACTTATGATAGTATAATGGATAATAACAAATTAGCTTTAGCACATAAATTAATACCAGATAGTGAAAAAACAATCAATGAAGAATGTACGGATAGATTATCTTCATGTGTAAGAGAAGTAATATCAAAGTCTACAATGGAAAAATATTATTATAAATTATTTGGTAGTGATAAAACAGTAAATCATCAATTTTATACAGATTTTAGTAATTATTTAACTTGTAGTTATAACAATAATGAATATCAATGTGCTATGCGTATCGGTGGAGATGTAACAGATGTTGTTAAATATATAAAATATGATTCTACAAAAGAAGTTGCTGGAGATGTAATTGTAACTGTTAAAAGTCTATATGTAATTAATAATGATGGTATATATAGTGATAGTACTGAGAGTAATAGAATAGATAATTTAGATTATTATGATAATTTAATGGATTCTTTATCAAGTGATGATTATATCGATGGTATAAATGGTATTAATAATAGTAATTATAATAATTTTATCGATAATTTATGTGCTAGATATGATAGTAATGCAGGAATTTATGAAGTAACATTTAAAAAAGATACCACCGATAACTATTATTGGTATTCTACTGAATTAATGTAAGGAGTTAAGTATGGAAGAAAAGAAAAATACAAAATTTATAATAATTATAGTAATATTAATAATTTTATTAATAGGATGTGTTGGATATATTGTATATGATAATTTCATTAAAGAGGATGAAGTTGTAGAAAATAATGAAAATCAAAATAATAATAGCGATAATCAAGATAATGAAGAAAACAATAATAATGAAGAAGATGAATTGAGTACAACAGAATTAGATGACTTAGGGGAAGCTTTATTTAATAAAACAGAAATAAAATATTGGACTGGAGACCATTATTTGTTATATTATGATGAGATGATTACCTATGATAATTTATCTGATGGCAGAAAGTCTACTATAGCTTTTTTATCTATTCCAGCAGGATATTTTGAATTTAATTATGATAATTTTGCTAATTTAAGTGAAGATGGAGCTGGTCAATATTTATATAGTTCTGTTGAATATAAATATTATGAAGAAGCATATAAAGAAATGTTTGGTAGCGATAAAGAAGTGTTGTATTCTGGCGGTAACTGGCAATTTCCGTTAGTGGATTTTTGTAGACATGAGGGAGAATATATTAATTGTTATAACAGTAATGGAGGAGATGCGGTAGATACTATAGATTATATTAAATATGATCATGCTGAAAAAAATGACAAGGATATAATTGTGTATGTTAAATATGTAAGATGTACGCCAGAAAATATATATAGTGACCAAGGTAAAACTATAATTGATTCTGGAGATTTTTCTTCAACGGTTTATTTGGCTTCCACTACAAGAAATACTAAAGAAGCCACAAATGCAGTTTTTGAAGATTATTATGAAGAAGCTGGTACATATAGAGTAACATTTAAAGAAGACTTTAATGGCAATTATTATTGGTATAGAAGTGAGATTGTTAAATAAAATGGACTTTAGTCCTTTTTATTTTGAATGAAAATTGTTATAATTATTTAGAAAGAAGGTTTTACTATGGATTTATTAATACCTGATGTTTATCAAAAAAGTATTTATTCAATTAATTATAAAAAACTCAAAAAAAATGGTATTAAATGTTTATTATTTGATTTAGATAATACAATTGTACCTTGTAAAGAAAAAGAGCCAGATCAAAAATTAAAAGAATTATTTGCTTGTTTAGAAGAAGATTTTAAAGTAATAATAATATCTAATAGTAATAAAGAAAGACTTACACCATTTAAAGAAAAGTTAAATGTTGATGTAGCTTTTAGTAGTAGAAAACCTTTTAAGAAAAAATATAAAAAAATATTAGAATTATATCACTTTAAAGAAAGTGAAGTTGCTTGTGTAGGGGACCAATTACTTACCGATATTCTTGGAGCTAATCGCATGGGATTTACTAGTATTTTAGTAAATAGAATGGCTAGATATGAATTTTTTCCTACCAGAATCAATCGTTTTATTGAGCGTTTTTTCTTAAAGAAACTTGTTCGAGAAAACATTTTAGTTGCGGGTGAATATTATGATTAAAAAGTGTTTAGGTTGTGGTGTTACTTTACAAGATACTGATGATTCTGCTTTAGGTTATACTCCAAAATTAAGTAATGATTTATGCATGCGTTGTTTTAAATTAAAGCATTATGGCGAAAATTTAAATAATAGTAAAGTACAAGATAATGCTAGTATTATTAATTACATTAACAAAACAAAAGCAACAGTATTATTTTTAGTAGATTTTTTAAATATAAATAATGAAATTATTGAATATTTTAAGAAAATAAAAAATTCTAAATATTTAGTTATTACTAAAAGTGATATAATACCTAAAAATATTATAAAAAGTAAATTAGTTGAAAATATTAAAAGAGTATATGAAATAAATGAAGATATAATACTTTGTAGTGCACTATCAAAAGAAAATATTAATGTGTTATTAAATATTGCTGAAGATACTAGGGTAATGCTTTGTGGTCTTACTAATATGGGGAAAAGTAGTTTAATAAATAAGATGATTGGCAGTGATATAACTGTAAGTAATAAAGAAAATACAACTCAAGAATTTATTAAAGTCGGTTCATTTATTGATGCTCCAGGATTTGTAAGTAACTATAAAGTATTGGTAGCTGCATCAAAGATTAAACCAATAACTTATCAACTTAAAAGTAAATATTATTTATTAATTGGAAAGTATTTTTTAGCAAGTGATAAAGATATTAATATAACTTTGTATTTACCAAATAATATAACAGTGGAAAAAAGAAGAAAAAGAGAAGAATATAATTATAATTTAAATATAAATAATAACGAAGATTTAGTTATCAAAGGGCTTGGTTTTATTAAATTTAGTAGTGAATCCTGTATTTTTATAAATAATTCTGAAATTGAGATTAGATCATCAATAGTAGGAGGTAACAATGAAAATTAGAGTAATGAGTGAGAATCTTGCTAATAAAATTGCTGCTGGTGAAGTTGTCGAAAAATGTGCATCAGTAGTAAAGGAGTTAGTTGAAAATGCTATCGATGCGGGCTCAACTCATATCAAAGTTAATTTAGAAGATGGGGGAATTAAAAAAATTGAAGTAATTGATGATGGCTCAGGAATGGATAGGGATGATGCTCGTCTTGCATTTGCGAGACACGCCACTAGTAAAATATATAAAGATGATGATTTATATTTCATTGAAACTTTAGGGTTCCGTGGTGAAGCACTAGCAAGTATTGCAAGTGTTTCCGAAGTAAATATGCTTACCTGTAGTGGGGAAGTTGGCACCCACGTCCATATTAAAGGTGGCCTTATGGATTTAGTGGAAGATGCCCAGGCTCGTATTGGTACAACTATTACAATTACTAATCTTTTTTATAATACTCCAGCCAGGCTTAAGTATTTAAAAAGTGAAGTGACTGAAGCTAATAACTGTATTAGATATATTGAAAAACTAGCTTTATCTAAACCTGATATAGCATTTACTCTAACTAATAATGATAGAGTAGTAGTAAAGAGTAGTGGTAGTGGTAATTTACTTAAATGTATTCATGAAATATATGGATTAAATACATCTAGTAATATGTTAGAAATTGCATCTAGTTCTGATGACTTTGAAATATCTGGTTTTGTTTCTAAACCTAGTGTTTTAAAGAAAAATAGAAATCATTTAAATACGATTGTTAATGGCAGAGTTGTAAGAAACAATGAAATAAACAGAGCTATAAATGATGCTTATAATACTTATAAACATGAAGGCTTTTATCCAGTAGTTGTTATAAATATCGAAACAGATCCCACATTAGTTGATGTCAATATTCATCCAACTAAGCAAGATATTAAGATAAGTAAGATTGAAAACTTAGAAAAATTATTATATAATACTATTAAGAAAGCGTTGTACGATAATTTATTAGTACCTAATGCTTTAGTTGATGAATCCTTAAATAATGTAAAAGATGATTTTGATGAATCTAGGTATGTAGTAGAAAATAGTAATAATACCACAATTATTCAAACAAAATTGGATTTTGCAACTCCTAAGGATATTGAAGATATAAGTGCAGAAAAAAATACGGAATTAAAAACCTTAAACTTATATCCTATAGGCCAAGTCCATGGAACCTACATTATTGCTGAAGATGAGGATGCTATGTACATTCTTGATCAACATGCGGCGCATGAGAGAGTTAATTATGAAATGATAAAGAAGAAGTTTCATGATAGTGAGGTTACAATAACTGATATGTTAGTTCCTTTAGCTATTGAACTATCTACAAGTGACTTTAATACATTTATGGAAAATAAAAGTGTTTTAGATGAACTAGGTTTTAAAATAGAAGAATTTGGAATTAACACATTAGTTATTAAAGCTCATCCAACTTGGCTTACTAAAAATTTTGAAGGAGATAATTTAAGAAGTATTATTGATTTAGTTATTACGAGTGGCAAGAATTTTAATAAGGATCGTTTTTTAGATAGTTTAGCTAAAATGGTTTCTTGTAAGATGAGTGTTAAAGCTAATGAACATTTAAGTTTTGAAGAAATGGATAAGTTATTAAAAGATTTAGTTAAATGTGATAATCCTTATAATTGTTGTCATGGTAGACCTTCAATAATGCGATTTTCGGGTTATGAATTAGAAAAAATGTTTAAAAGGGTGATTTAGAGTGTTGCCAGAAAAAAGAAAAAATTTAATATTTATGATTATTGCTGTTATTGGAGTAATAATTGTTATAATAGTTATGTATAATTTAGCTAAGTATATGCGTAATAGAGGTGTAGATACTACTGTTTATGATGATCCATACCCAGAGGTCTATCCATATTATGGCGTATATTATGATGAGGAAAATACCTATAAATTGGCGGGGATAAATGGAAGTTTTAATGAAACTGATTTAGGTTTATTAATTTTTTATCCTATAAATAATTTATATTGGCGAAATAATCATTTAGCATTTTATTCAGATGCTACAAATTAGCTTAGATATAATAGTAATGATGAAGTGTATACTTTATATGAACTTGATACATTTTATAGTAATAATGTTGATGTATTTATTAGTGGTGATATACTAGTAATGCTTGAAGATAATAGATTAAGTTATAGAACTATTGGGGGAGAAGAGGCTAGTGAAATAAATAATAATTTAGTTAGTGATAAGGTATTATGCTTAAATGATAAAGTGTATTATGTTATTAATGAAGGAATTTATGAATATGATTTGAGCACTGGAAGTACCAAGTTAATAATGATTAGAGGTTCTAATAATGAACAAGAATTATTAGCGATAAATGATGAGTATTTAGTATTTAGAAATGATAATAATTATTATTTTTATGAATTTGATAGTGGAAGAACTAATGAAGTTAATTTGGAATTAGAAAATGCTACATTTGTGGCTTTAGTTGATGTTTATTTT
>ERZ1643249.1819-NODE-1819-length-20771-cov-5.628886_pt1 | contig 20771 bp, 18 predicted proteins | sample MGYA00579263_ERZ1643249 | MGnify/ENA primary metagenome ERZ1643249 (study PRJEB29033, sample SAMEA4952264) | chicken gut metagenome | biome: Broiler Chicken; feature: Gastrointestinal Tract; material: Caecum | place: Ireland | collected 2018 | study: Broiler... | reverse complement strand
CGCCAGAAACCCGGCTTATGCTTGACGCATAGGCCGGGTTTTTCGACAGACTGACAAGGGATATGCATTGCAGCATATCCCTTGTATCGTCATCTACGAATACGTTGAAAATGGATGCCGTCACAGACGCGCTCAACCAGCCAGACCGCGATACACCCAAGCAGGATTCCTAACACAGCACCGCACAATACATCGGACGGATAATGGACCCCGAGATACAGGCGGGAAAATCCAATGAGCGCCGCCAACACATAACAGCCGATCCCTGCTCTGCGGAAATAGCCAAAGCAAGCCGTCGCAGCACAGAAGGAAGAGACCGTATGTCCCGAGGGGAAGGAGAAGCCGCCCGGATGGGACAACGCTGCAATATCTGGATAGGTCAAAAATGGACGCGGCCGCGCAACCCAAGGTTTGAGAATTAGGTTGCCGGCCAACAACCCCAACAAGAGCGCAAGAAGCATTGCCATGCCGCATCGTCTGGTCTTCGGCCGTATCAATAAGACCAACGCAATCAGCATCCAGATTTCCCCATGATTATTGATCGCCGAAAGAATAGCCTGCACATGCGTCATCCAGCCCACACGCAGGGTATCGGCAATCCAAAGCAAAATCTGATGATCCACATTCTGCAGCCAGCCCACAGAAGCACACCCTTTCGTCTATATTGCTACTATTGTATAAAATCTTCCTGCAAGATGCAAGCAAAGAAAGCGGCAAATTGCGGCAGATAAATTTTTTCTCAAAATGCTTGACAGCATCCAGAAAATGGTCTATCATATAGATGTATTCTTTCATGAACTAAATTGATAAAAGCGATGAACAGGTAAAGTAGCTGTGCTTCAAATCTCAGAGAACTGTTGGTTGGTGGAAAACAGTATTTGAAGGCTGTGAAACTCGCCTAGGAGCTGTGGGCTGAAACTTTTAGTAGGCTCTACCGGTTTCCCTCCGTTATTGGGGAGGCATATTGTTGGATATGCACTGAGGTGGTCGCCCGATTGGGCGGCAATGAGAGTGGTAACGCGGAGTTTTAAGCTTCGTCTCTTAATGTATTTAAGGGACGAAGCTTTTGTTTTGTCCCGCAAGTCCCAAATTTTATTTTCAGGAGGATTTTGACGATGGGAAGAACGATTCGGATTTTTGATACGACCCTGCGCGACGGCGAACAGTCTCCCGGCTGCAGCATGAATTTAAACGAAAAGATCGAGGTCGCACGTCAGCTGGAATCGATGAAAGTGGATATCATCGAAGCAGGCTTTGCAATCGCTTCGCCCGGCGACGCGGCCGCTATTGCCGCCATCGCAGATACCGTGCATGATTCCACCGTGTGCTCGCTGGCGCGCTGCGTAGAGAAAGACATTGATGCGGCATACAATGCCATCAAGCGTGCGAACTCGGCGCGAATCCACGTTTTTCTGGCAACTTCTCCGCTGCACATGCAGTATAAACTGAAGATGACGCCCGAAGAGGTACTCGAGTCGGTCGCACATAACGTTGCTTATGCCAAGAAGTATCTTGATGATATCGAGTTTTCTGCGGAAGATTCCACCCGCTCGGATCTGGATTTCCTCTGCAAAGTATTCGAAGCCGCGATCAAAGCTGGCGCTACCACGCTGAATATCCCGGATACCGTCGGCTATATGGCGCCGAACGAGTATGCGTCCCGTGTACGCTATCTGCGCGAACATACACCGGGCATCGAAAACGTCATCCTGTCCTGTCATTGTCATAACGATCTTGGCATGGCCGTCGCCAATTCTTTGGCAGGCGTTGAAGCTGGCATTAACCAAATCGAATGCACCATCAACGGCATCGGCGAACGTGCTGGCAACGCCTCGATGGAGGAGTGCGTCATGGCATTGCGGGTCCGCCGCGACTACTATCAGGCAGATACTAATATTGATTCTACGCAGATCTACCGTGCAAGCCGTATGATCCAGACCATCACCGGTGTTCCGGTTGCACCGACCAAGCCGATCATCGGCGCGAATGCGTTCGCACACGAGTCTGGCATCCATCAGCACGGTGTCCTCGCAAACAAGCAGACCTATGAGATCATGACCCCTGAGTCTGTCGGCATCCCGCAGAATGCGATTGTACTTGGCAAGCACTCGGGCCGTCACGCCTTTGAAGACCGCTTGCGCACGCTGGGATATCACCTGGATGCAGAAAAGCTGGATAAGGCCTTCGCCAAGTTCAAGGCCCTGGCTGACAAGAAGAAGGTGATCAAGGACCGTGACTTGGAAGCCCTGGTCGGCGCTGTACCGGTTTCCGGCAGTGAGCGCTATACGCTGGTCAACTTCGTCATCAACTCGGGCAACTCGATCACCTCGACGGCCGTCGTCCGCGTCAAGCATGGCGACGAGACCAAGGAGCGCGTCGCCGCTTCTGATGGCCCGATCAATGCAGCGTTCCGCGCAATCAACAAGATTGTCGGCCGCGATGTCGTCCTGGAGGATTACTCGCTGAAGGCTATGACCGAAGGCGAGGACGCACAGGGCGAGGCCATCGTTAAGATCTCGGTGGACGGCGATGACGAGATCATCACTGGCCGCGGCGTCGCCGTCGATATTATCGAGGCGTCCATCAAGGCGTATCTGAATGGCATCAACAAATTCTTCATGGAATAAGGGATCGAGGAACAAAGCTATGGCAATGACAATGACTCAAAAAATTCTCGCAAAACATGCGGGACTTAACACGGTAACAGCGGGCCAGCTCATCGAGGCACAGGTCGACTTGACCTTGGCGAACGACATCACCGGCCCGGTTGCTATCCGTGAGATGGAAAAGGCTGGATTTGACAAGGTCTTTGACCGCACAAAGATTGCGCTCGTCATGGACCATTTTGCGCCGAATAAGGACATTAAGTCGGCCCAGCAGTGCTTAGAATGCCGGGAATTTGCAAAGAAATATGATATCGTCAATTTCTATGATGTGGGCGAGATGGGTGTCGAGCATGCGCTGCTGCCCGAAAAAGGCTTGACCGCTCCCGGCGAACTGATTATCGGTGCGGACTCCCATACCTGTACCTATGGTGCGCTGGGCGCCTTTTCGACCGGCGTCGGCTCAACCGATCTGGCCGCCGGTATGGCGACCGGCATGGCGTGGTTCAAGGTGCCGTCCGCGATCCGTTTCGTGCTCAAGGGCAAGAAAGCGCCCTGGATTTCCGGCAAAGATGTCATCCTTCATATCATCGGCATGATCGGTGTGGATGGTGCGCTCTATAAATCAATGGAATTCACCGGTGACGGTGTTGCAGAACTCTCGATGGATGACCGCTTCACGATCTGTAATATGGCGATCGAGGCCGGCGCCAAGAATGGCATTTTCCCGGTTGATGACAAGACCATGGCTTATATCAAGGGCCGCGTACACCGCGATGTAACGGTATTCGAGGCAGACCCGGATGCCGAATATGAGAAGACTTACGAGATCGATCTGTCCACTCTGCGCCCGACCGTTGCCTGCCCGCATCTGCCGGAAAATACCAAGACCGTTGATGAGCTTGGCCATATCGAGATTCAGCAGGCTGTGATCGGTTCGTGCACCAATGGCCGCATCGAGGACATGCGTATCGCAGCCTCTATCCTGAAAGGCCGCCATGTCGCACACGGCGTGCGCACGATCGTGATCCCGGCGACTCAGGAGGTCTATCTTCAGTGCATCGAGGAAGGCCTGGCTAAGATCTTTATCCAGGCCGGTGCTATCGTCTCGACGCCGACCTGCGGCCCGTGCCTTGGCGGACATATGGGTATCCTGGCGCAAAACGAGCGCGCTATCTCGACCACAAACCGCAACTTTGTCGGCCGCATGGGACATATTACAAGCGAGATTTATCTGGCCAGCCCGGCTGTCGCAGCCGCTTCGGCCGTGATGGGCTACATCTGCGCGCCCGAAGACGTGAAGTAAGAGGGAAGGAAGGCACTACCATGGTTGTAAAAGGATCTGTTTTTAAATATGGAGATAACGTCGACACCGACGTTATCATCCCCGCCCGCTATCTGAACATTGCCGACCCCGCTGAGTTGGCGACCCACGCAATGGAAGATATCGATACAGAATTTGTAAAGAAGGTGCAGCCCGGCGACATTATCGTGGCCAAGCGCAATTTTGGCTGTGGCTCCTCGCGCGAACACGCCCCGTTGGTGCTCAAGGAAAATAAAGTGTCCTGCGTCATTGCTGCCTCCTTTGCGCGTATCTTTTATCGCAATGCGATCAATATCGGTTTACCCATCTTAGAGTGTGAGGCTGCAGCAAACGGCATTGATGCGGGCGACGAAGTCTCTGTAGATTTTGACACCGGTGTGATCACAAACATCACAAAGGGCGAGAGCTATCAGGCTGCTGCTTTTCCGCCCTTCATCCAGTCCATCATCCAGGCGGGCGGCCTGCTCAAGTCTTTGAAGGAAAGAGGCAAGTAAGTTGAACTATCAGATTGCGGTAATTAAAGGCGACGGCATTGGCCCGGAGATCGTCTCCGAGGCAATGGCTGTGCTGGAAAAGGTGGGCCAAAAATTCGGCCACACCTTTGCGTTCCAGGAAGTGCTCGCGGGCGGCTGCTCTATCGATGTCAATGGCATCCCGTTGACCGACGAGACAATTGAAATCTGTAAAAACGCCGACTCGGTTCTATTGGGCGCTGTTGGCGGCCCTAAGTGGGACAGTGTCCCCTCGGAAAAGCGTCCGGAAAAGGCGCTCTTAGGACTGCGCGCGGCACTTGGCCTATTTGCAAATATCCGGCCTGCTATGATGTATAAGGCGCTCGCCGATGCCTGCCCGATCAAGCCGGAAATCATCGGCGATGGATTTGATATTGTCGTCTGCCGCGAATTGACCGGCGACGTCTACTTTGGCAAACACTATCGCAAGGAGAGCGACTGCGGCTGGGGCCAGATGGGCTGCGACGATATGAATTACTCGGTCTACGAGGTAGAGCGCATCGCACGCCGCGCATTTGAAATGGCACGTGTACGCTCTAAAAAAGTCACCAGCGTGGACAAGGCGAATGTCCTCGAGACCTCCCGCCTGTGGCGTGAGACAGTCACGCGCGTAGCGGCCGAATATCCAGATATTGAGCTCAATCACATGTATGTCGATAATGCGGCCATGCAGCTTGTGCATAATCCGGGACAGTTTGACGTGATCTTGACCGGTAACCTGTTCGGTGATATCCTGTCCGATGAAGCATCCATGATTACCGGCTCGATCGGCATGCTGCCGTCCGCCTCGATTGGCGAGACCGGACGCGGTATGTACGAGCCCATTCACGGATCAGCACCTGACATTGCAGGGAAGGGCATTGCCAACCCCATCGCGACAATCCTCTCGTGCGCTATGATGCTGCGCTATTCCTTTGGGCTGTCCGACGAGGCGAACGCCATCGAAAAAGCTGTCGAAAAGGCACTGGACGACGGCTATCGCACGGCGGACATCGCAGCCCCGGGCCAGGAGGCGCTGTCCACCAGCCAGATGGGTCAGATAATTCGGGAGAACATCTAATCGCTGCAATACGATTTTTACCCAACAAAAATATCAGTCGGCACGGCATGTGCCGGCTGTTTTTGCTGTCTTGGCGAGTTCGGCAACGGCCTGTCCATTCTGCCCGTTTTTCCCCCATAACCCAAATCTTTCTGGAGCATATCGCCCAATTTATCTTCATTTTCTGGGAGTGTAAAAGATAATACTTGTGGTTTTCGGGGAAATGCGCTAGAATAGAATGGGTAAAAAATATAGAAATCAAATGGAGATTCAGCTGTGAAAACTGCAAATATTTTAGGTGTCACTTTTGATAATGTTACACTCAAAGACGCGGTCGACGCGGCAATGGAACAGATCCGTGCCGGAAAGAAAGGCTATGTAGTAACGCCCAATCCTGAGATCGCCTATACGGCCCTTCAGGACCCAGTCTACCGCGATATCATCAATCGCGCTGCACTCGTACTGCCGGATGGGATCGGCATCATCTATGCCGCCCGGATTTTGGGGGTCCCGCTGTCCGGCAGAGTGCCAGGCATCGACTTTGCCGATGCGCTGATGTACCGCATGTCACAAGAGGGGATGCGCTTATTTTTATTGGGCGCCAAACCAGGCATTGCGGAGAAAGCTGCCGAAAACCTCAAAAAGAAGTATCCGGGCCTGGTCATCGCGGGGAGCCGGGATGGCTACTTTCAGGAAGATCAGCAGGCGTTGGATGCCATCCATGATGTCGGCGGCGCCGATGTATTGTTTGTATGCTTGGGCGCACCCAAGCAAGAGCGCTTTATGGCCGGACATATGGAGGAACTCCCGGTCACGCTTTCCTGCGGTCTGGGCGGCTCTCTCGATATTTTTGCCGGCACGGTCCAGCGCGCCCCTGAGCTTTTCCGGCGGCTAAACCTGGAATGGCTTTACCGCCTGCTCAAGCAGCCAAGCCGAATCGGCCGCATGATGAAATTGCCGCTTTTCCTGCTGATCGCTCTCAAGACCAAACTATTCGGAGGAAAGAAAGCATGATGAAGGTTCGCCTGCTGTCACATACGCCTGAGCCTGAACGCCTGATTGCCGCCGCAGCCAAGAACTGCTATTCCGCGGTGGATGTAGACGGTATCCTAGAGGGGTTGACTGAAGAAAAAACACAGTCTTTCTTGCAGATGCTGACCGAAATCGGTCATGAAAGTCCTATCGAGCATGTCTCGTTCACGTTCGCGATCGAAGGCGTCTCCCGCTCTCTGCTCGCACAGATCACTCGCCACCGCATGGCATCGTACAGCGTACAGTCTCAGCGCTATGTCCGGGAAAAAGGATTTGAATATGTCGTTCCGCCCGAAATCGAGAAAATCCCCGCCGCCAAGGAGCAGTTCATCCGGGCGATGGAGGACGATCAGCGCACCTATGAGGCACTGACCGCAACCCTCATGGACGGGTATCTGGCTGAAAACCTGGCAGCCGGTATGAGCGAAAAGGCTGCGCGCTCCAAGGCCGAAAAGAAGGCCATTGAAGATGCGCGCTATGTGCTTCCAAATGCGTGCACCACCCGCATCGTGATGACGGCCAATGCGCGATCCCTGCAAAACTTCTTCCGGCTGCGCTGCTGCAACCGCGCCCAGTGGGAGATTCGTGCACTGGCGGAAAAAATGTACCAGTTAGTTTATGCGGTTGCGCCCACGCTGTTCCGGCACGCAGGACCGCCGTGTGTCTATGGCCCCTGTACCGAGGGAAAGATGAGCTGTGGTCAGGCGGAAGCAGTGCGCGCCCATTATTTGGCGCTGCAATCGGCCGAATAATGCAGCTTATGCCTGCAAACCATCCAATTGAAATGTAAAAAAATCAAAAGAAGGGTCCTATCTTGTTAGAATTTAGAGAGGTAACGCTAGAGGACAAGGATCGCATCGAGGCATGCGCGCAGGCGTATAACTACCACCTGTGTGAGCATTGCTTTGTCGATCTGTATATCTGGCGCAGCCACTATAACACACAAATCTGTTTTTTAGATGAATTCCTGCTTGTTAAGATGCAGGACACCGAAAGCGGCCAGGAAATGTATCTGGCACCTATTGGTGACGGCGATCTGTGCCGCCCGATCGAGGCACTCCGGCAAGACGCACAGGCACGAGGTATTCCCTTTGTCATGGTCTCTGTCGCGGAGGAGATGATCCCGCGCATCGAGACATGCTATCCCGATGGCTTTGAATTTTCCTATAATGAGGGTTCTGCCGACTATGTCTATCTCAGCGAAAAACTGCAAACTCTGTCCGGCAAAAAATTACAGACCAAACGTAATCTCGTCAACCGCTTCCTAGCCAACTATGAAGGCCGCTGGTCCTATGAGGATATCACCCCGGACAATGTACGGGATGCGCTCAAATTCCATTTTAAATGGTGTGAGCTTAACGGTTGTATGCGCGACCAAGCCTTCTTCGGAGAGACCTGCGCCATCGGAATCGCCCTGAACAACTGGGATGCGCTTGGACTGCGCGGCGGAATCCTGCGGTTGGACGGCGAGGTCATTGCATTCACTTTTGGCTGCCAGGCCACCGATGACATGTATGTCGTGCAGATTGAGAAGGCAGACCATAACATTGCAGGCGCCTATCAAATGATCAATCAGCAGTTTGTAAAGCGCAACTGCACAGAGGTCCTATATGTCAACCGAGAAGAGGATCTGGGGATTGAGGGCCTGCGAAAGGCAAAACGCTCCTATCATCCGGCGTTTATGGCAAAAAAATACATGGCCGTACCGAAAGGAGCCAACCAATGATCCGCTTTGCCGCACAGGCAGATCTCCCTGCGATTCGGGAACTCTGGGAACAGTGTTTTCCCGATGATACGGGATTCAATCCGTACTATTTTCGGCATCATTTTTCACTGGAGCATACACTGCTCTATCTTGTGAACAGTACCGTCGCCGCCATGGTCCAGATGCTGCCGTATACGCTGCAGCTTGGGCAGGATCTCTCGGCCGCAGCGACCTATATCTATGGGGCATGTACGCATCCAGGCTATCGAAGGCAGCATTTGATGAGCCAGCTGCTCACAGAATCCTTTGCGCTGGACCGCGCACAGGGCCGTGCGGCATCGATGCTGATTCCGCAGGAAGATTGGCTATTTGATTTTTATCGTCCTTTTGGCTATCAGCCGCTGTTTTCAGTACATGCAGACTGCGCCACAGTAAAACCACAGCTCAGCAGTCGGCTGCGTCCTTTAACAGCGCAGGATCTTGCGGCATGCCAGGCGCTTTACCGTGCGCAGACTGTATCCTACGATTTTACCGTTGTTCGTTCCGCATCCCAGTGGGACGCACAGCTCACGCTTTTCCAGCAGCTCGGCGCCGGAGCCTTTGCTTGGGAGAGCAACACTGGCACGCTGACGGGGTATGCCTTTGTCTGGCAGGAGCACGACGGAGTATGGGCACAGGAGCTCGTCTGTGCAGATCCCACCCAGGTCCGGCCGTTTCTCAGCGCATTGGCCGCCGAGAAACGCTGCACCGCCGTGCGCTGGAGCGGTCCCGGCAGTCCAGAGACGCCTCTGGGATGCATCTTATTTTATGACAAGCAGCCGTTTTCACACGGCTATATGAATCTTATGTTCAACTAGAAAAGGAGAGATTATATCATGGTATACGTATTCTTAGCAGACGGTTTTGAAGAAGTTGAGGCGCTGACCCCCATCGATGTCCTGCGCCGTGCAGGGGTAGAGGTGCGCACGATCGGTGTGACCGGCAAGACTGTTACCGGTACGCATGGCGTCCCCATGGTCGCAGATATTCTGCCCGAGGAAACCGATCTGGCTGCCGCTGACATGATCTTCCTGCCCGGTGGAATGCCCGGCACGACCAATCTCTATGCATCTGATTTCGTGCGCGATGCGGTCAAACAGTTCACGGAAAGCGGACGCTATGTGACCGCAATCTGCGCTGCGCCCTCGGTTATCCTCGGCGGCATGGGCATTCTCAATGGCAAGCGCGCGACCTGTTATCCGGGCATGGAGAGCGGTATGACCGGCGCAACCGCAGTGGATGCGCCGTGCGTACAGGATGGTAAGATCATCACGGGCCGCGGTGCCGGCGCAGCATTCGACTTTGCCTTGACGCTGTGCGAAGTCCTGTGCGGCAAGCAGACGGCTGACGAGATCGCGGCCTCGGTCTGCTATGTGCGCTGAAAAGCAGGCCCTGCGCAAAAAGCTATTGGCCTTGCGCGCGGCGGAGCCGGTTGAGATCCGCGAACGCCGCGCGCGGGCAATCGCGCAGACTCTGTTCACCCTGCCGCAATATCAGTCCGCCCATACGGTATTTTGTTACTGCTCGACCGCGGAGGAAATCTCAACCGAAGCCATCCTTCTGGATGCGTTGGCACAGGGGAAGCGGGTCTGTGTGCCCCGGTGCGCCGCACGCGGCATCATGACCGCGCGGGAAATTTCTACACTGGCGCAATTGCAGCCCGGGAAATTTGGAATCCGGGAGCCAGCGTCCTCCAGCCCCGTTGTCCTGCCGTCTGAAATCGATCTGTGTATCGTACCGTGCCTTTGCGCCGATCCGGATGGATACCGGCTGGGGTACGGCGGCGGATACTACGATCGTTTTCTGGCTCAGAGCACTGCATATCGCATTGCACTGTGCGCGGCAGACCGTCTCCTGCAGACACCGCTGCCGCGTGAGGCGACCGATATCCCATGCGACTATATCCTGACAGAAAGGCGGTAAAACTCCGATGAAAAGCAAGTCTGCACTGCGCCTTTGTCTGTCGCTCTTTATCTGCTTTGCACTGCTGATCGGTGCCCAATCGCTTTTACCCAATATCCTGACGTTGTATCCGGAATGGTTCGGCATTTTGCTTGATTTTGCTGCCATGCTGATCCCCATCTTCCTGCTCCATCTCCTGATGCCGCGCAAGGAAGTGTTCCGGCCCAAACTGCGGCCGGCACGCATGTCGGCCGAAATGCTGGGCTTTACATGCTGCATTGCGCTTGCTATCACTTGGCTCCGTTTTGATGTAGACTATCTTGTTTATCGGATTACGGGCGCAAGCGAGTTTACGCTCTCTTTTTCCTTACTGCCAATTCCATTTGGCAACTCGATCTCTGTGCTTGCCGTGTTCGGCGCGATCATTGTGCCTGCGTTCCTGGAAGAACTGTATTTGCGCGGCTATATCCAGACCTTTTTGAGCGAATACATGAGCACACGGCAGGTGCTCGTTCTCATTACAGTCATCAGCGCAATGCTGTACGGCTCGCTTCCAGCGCTGCCCGGTGGGCTGGTGTTCGCATTCGGCATGAGCTGGCTCGCGTTTGTCCTAGGATCGTTTTGGTATGCGGTCATTGCCCATGCGATATCATCGATGCTGTATTTGTTTTTGGGCTGGATCTTATCTAAATTCATGCTCTATGGCATTCTCCGATTCCTGCCCGCCCTTGCTGTGATCTTTGCGCTGCTCTTTTTCTACATTGCACTGCGCTTGGCCGAACGCCTCATGCTACGGCAGGCGTTTAAAAAGCTGCACTATGTACAGCACAGCGATTATTCTTTCAGCAAGTTTGCCGGCAATGCCGCCGCGCTGGCCTTCCTGTTTGTCTTCATCGCAAAGGCCGTGATCGGCATTATTTAGTTGAGGTACCATCATGGAAAATCACCGTTATACCCCAAAGCATGCGGAGAGCAAGGCTTCTCCGCGACATACAAACAACCCACAGCGTACGCGCGCCTCAGGCGAACCTGTACGCAAGACATACCGCAAGACAGGCGATGACCTCTATGCCGCAGAAGCACCCCAGCGCCGCAATACCCGGCGCAGCGTGTCCGCTGAACCTCAGCGGACACGTCGCGGCCGTACTTCCCGCTATCGGGACGCTGATCTATTTGAAAATGAAGCACATGCCTATGAGCGTCGTCCACCTAGGCGAAAAAAGGCAAAGACAGGATGCGCACTGGCCTCACTCTATTTTATCTGCATTTTTGGCATTGCGCTATGTATCTCGCTCGTGCTGATCTTTTCGGCCAACGATGTCCTGGCCCTTGTAAAACCTGACCAGGATATCTCGATTGTTGTCGCCGAGGATACCACGGTCGACGGCATCAGCGACCAGTTGGACACAAGCGGTGTAGTCAACTACGGTATGGTCTTTCGGCTGTTCAATGCTCTGCAGGGCGACAGCGATACCATCATCTCAGCTGGCACTTATACGCTGAACCCGACGATGGATTATGACCAGATTGTCAGTGCGCTAACGCAGACCACCTCGACCACAACGGTGAAGGTGACAATTCCAGAGGGCTATACCATTAAGCAAATCCGGCAAACCTTACTGGACAATCAGGTAACTTCGGAGAGCCTTCTGGACGATGCGCTGAACAACTACCCGTTTAAGCATGAGTTCCTGAAGGACCTACAGCCGCCAGAGGATAATTGGCTGGAAGGGTATCTGTTCCCAGATACGTATGAGTTTGTCCAGGATAGCAAGCAGCCGGTCTATGAAGTCATCAATGTCATGCTCAATAACTTCGATGACAAATACGACGAGCAGATCCAGGAGGGCGCAGAAGAACTGGGCCTGACGACCAATGAGGTGGTTATCATCGCCTCGCTCATCGAACGCGAGGCGCGTGAAGAAGATGAATTCGCCATGATCTCCGGCGTTATTCATAATCGCCTCAATCATAGCGATGAATTCCCATATCTTCAGATCGATGCATCTCTTCAGTATGCTGTTGGGCACAACAACCCGCTCACAGAAGCCGATCTGCAGCTTGACAGCCCATACAACCTCTATACCCATGAAGGGCTGCCGCCTGGACCGATCTGTAATCCGGGATACCGTGCACTCTATGCTGCGACCCACCCGGACGATCACGACTATTATTATTATGTTGCCATGCCTGACGGCACCCATCTGTTTGCCGAGACCAACAGCGAACACAACCGCAATCGTGAGCGCGCAGACGAGGCCTGGGCTGAGGCGGAAGCAGAATAATTTGATTTTGAATCATGGAGAATACTGATTTTGAACAAACCTGAAATCCTATCGCCGGCAGGCGACTTCGAAAAAATGAAATACGCCATTGCGTATGGCGCAGATGCCGTTTATATGGCCGGACAATCGTTTGGAATGCGTGCCGCTGCGGCCAACTTTAACGCCGATGAACTGCGTACAGGCATTGCCTACGCCCATGCGCGCGGTGTAAAATGCTATGTGACGGTCAACATTATCCCATCCAACGCCGACCTTGCTGCGCTGCCCGATTATCTGGCTTTGCTGCAGGACTGCGGAGCAGATGCCATCATCGCGGCAGATGTCGGAGTGGTCGCCTTGGCAAAAAAATATGCGCCGCATGTAGCGCTCCATATCAGTACTCAGACCAGCATTCTAAACTATGCATCCGCCAACTTTTGGGCGGAGCAGGGGGCGGAGCGCATCGTGCTCGCCCGCGAGTTGTCCCTGGAGGAGATCGCGGAGATCCGTGCCAAAACACCAAAGACGCTCGAAATCGAGGCATTTGTACACGGCGCTATGTGCATCTCCTATTCTGGGCGCTGTCTGATCTCACAGTATATGACCGGCCGGGACGCGAACCATGGCGCCTGCGCCCAGCCTTGCCGCTGGAAATATGCGCTGATGGAAGAAAAACGTCCTGGCGAGTATTTCCCTGTCATGGAAGATGACCGCGGCACCTATCTGTACAACTCCAAAGACCTCTGTATGATCGACCACATTCCCGAGCTAATCGCAGCCGGAATTGACTCGTTTAAGATCGAAGGGCGCAACAAAACGGCATACTATGCTGCCGGCATCACCTCCGCGTACCGTCGGGCGGTCGATGCCTACTGTGCGGCTCCGGATGGGTTTGTTCTGCCGCGCGATATCCACGAGGAAATCGGTAAGGTCAGCCACCGCAACTATTACACCGGATTCTACTTTGGACAAGAAGAAAACGGGCAATACTACGAAGACAGTCAGTACATTCGTGACTGGGAAGTGACCGGCCTTTTGGCTGAGGCAGACGCAGCGGGCCATGCTGTCTTTACGCTGAAAAACCGTTTTTATCCGGGCGATACCTTAGAGCTCGTCCAGCCAGGTAAGGCTCCGTACACCTTTACTGCCCAGGATATTACGGATGACGACGGAAACCTGTTGCCGGTTGTACACCATCCCGAGATGCGCTTTCATCTCACTTTTCCGTTCGCCGTACAGCCGTTTGCAATTTTACGGCATGCGCGTAAGAACTAATTGACAATCGGACAAAATATGATAAAATAAGTATGTAATATCGACTGAATGTGATGAAGAACCGAATCTGGATACACAACCTTTAGAGAGAAGGGAAGCGGTGGAAGCCCTTTGGCCTGTGTACCGGACAGCCAGTTTGGAGCAGCCTGGGAAACCAGGCCGTCATTTCCCGCGTTAAGGGAAGCCTGAGACGCCATGTTTATGGCAATTAGGGTGGTACCGTGGAGGTTTATTGACAGCTTCCGCCCCTAAATTTGGGGTGGAAGCTGTTTCTTTGTCGGGCCCCCTCTTCATTTTGCTGATCTTTTATTGATATTGGAGGAAATCACACTATGCAGTACAGAGGCTTAAATGAGCTTCGCGAGATGTATCTCTCGTTTTTCGAGAGCAAGGGACATCTGCGTCTGCCCAGTTTTTCGCTGATCCCGCAGAATGACGCGTCCCTGCTCCTGATCAATTCAGGCATGGCCCCGATGAAGCCCTATTTCACAGGCGAGCAGGAGCCGCCCTGCCGCCGCGTTACGACCTGCCAGAAGTGCATCCGTACCGGCGACATCGAAAATGTCGGCAAGACCGCGCGCCATGGCACATACTTTGAAATGCTGGGCAACTTCTCGTTTGGCGATTATTTTAAGCGTGAGGCGATCCACTGGAGCTGGGAGTTCCTGACCTCGCCCGAATGGGTCGGCATTGATCCCGACCGTCTCTATCCCTCAATCTACGTCGACGACGACGAAGCCTTTGAGATCTGGAACAAAGAGATCGGTATCCCGGCTGAGCGCATCTTCCGCTTTGGCAAGGAAGATAACTTCTGGGAGCATGGCTCTGGTCCCTGCGGCCCGTGTTCGGAGATCTACTATGACCGCGGTGAGGAATTCGGCTGCCATAAGCCGGGCTGCACCGTGGGCTGTGACTGTGACCGCTACATGGAGGTCTGGAACAACGTATTCTCCCAGTTCAACAACGATGGTCACGGCAATTATACCGAGCTCAAGCAAAAGAACATCGATACGGGTATGGGCCTTGAGCGTCTGGCCTGTGTGGTACAGGGCGTTGGATCGCTGTTTGAGGTTGACACCGTCCGCAATATCATGAAGCATATCGAGCGCATTGCGGGCGTCGAATATCACAAGGACGAAAAGACCGACATCTCGCTGCGCGTCATCACCGACCATATCCGTTCGACTGCCATGATGGTATGCGACGGCGTAATTCCCTCCAACGAGGGCCGCGGCTATGTGCTGCGCCGTCTGCTGCGCCGGGCTGCGCGCCATGGTAAGCTGCTTGGCATCAACCGCCCGTTCCTGTCCGAAGTGCTGGACACTGTAATCGCAGAGAATAAGGATCACTATCCGGAGCTTGAGCAGAAGAGCGACTATATCCACAAGGTCATCGAGATGGAGGAGGCACGCTTTGACGCCACGATCGACAGCGGCCTGTCCATTTTGGGCGATATGATCACCGCCGTCAAGGCAGAAGGTAAGACCGAGCTGCCGGCAGCAGACGCTTTCAAGCTGTACGATACCTACGGCTTCCCGATTGATTTGACCCTGGAGATCCTGGAAGAACAGGGCATGACGACCGACCGTGAGGGCTTTGACGTGCTCATGAATGAACAGCGTGTGCGCGCCCGTGAGGACCGCAAGAAGATGGGTGACCTCGGCTGGGCTTCGGAGAACCTTGGATTGGATAAATCGATCAAGACCCGTTTTGACGGCTACACCATCTACGACGAGAAGGCAACAGTCCTGGCTATCGTGGCCAACGGGGAAGTCGCTGGCTCCGCGGCCACCGGAGACCGTGTCACGATCGTGCTGGACCATACGCCTTTCTATGCAGAGATGGGTGGCCAGGTTGCAGACCATGGCTTGCTGACCAACGAAAAGGGGCTCTCGGTCTGTATCTCTGATGTGCAGAAGACCAAGGACGGCAAGTTCATGCATATCGGCGTGGTAGAGTCCGGCGTCATCGCTGTAGATGACATCGTCACGGCTGCTATTGATACGGCACGCCGGCAGGCGATCGCCCGCTCGCATACTGCCACCCACTTGCTGCAGAAAGCGCTGCGCATGGTGCTGGGCACCCATGTCGAGCAGGCCGGTTCCTACACCGATGCCGATCACGTCCGTTTTGACTTTACACATTTTGCGGCCGTAACGCCGGAAGAACTGAATCAGATCGAAGACATTGTCAATGATGCAATCTTTGCCGCCTATCCGGTTATTACCGAGGAAATGCCCATCGATGAGGCCAAAAAGCGCGGTGCAATGGCGCTGTTTGGTGAAAAGTATGGCACTGTTGTCCGTGTTGTGCAGGCCGGCGATTTCTCGATCGAGCTGTGCGGCGGCACCCATCTGACCAACACGGCACAGGCCGGCATGTTCAAGATCATTTCGGAGAGCTCGGTCGCGGCTGGCGTGCGCCGTATTGAGGCGCTGACCGGCAAGGGCGTGCTCAACTTCCTGCAGGAAAAGCAGAGCCTGATCCTGAATGCAGCGCAGGCCCTGAAAACCACGCCGCATGATCTGCTCGATAAGGTAGAGCAGGTACTGGGCGAGCTGCGCGATTCCAACAAGATGGTCGAGCATCTCAATACCAAGGTTGCCAATATGCAGATGATCGATCTGTTCAATCTGTCCCGTGACGTCAAGGGCGTCAACGTTATTGCGGCCAAGCTTGAAGATGTCACCCCGGATATGCTCCGCATCATGGGAGACCAGATCAAGTCCAAGGCGCCCAAAATGGTTGCTGTGCTGTCCACTGTATTGGACAACGGAAAGATTAACTTCCTGTGTGTCTGCGGCGCAGAAGCAGTCAAGGCTGGGGCACATGCAGGCAAAATCATCAAGGAAGTCGCCAAGATGTGCGGCGGTGGCGGCGGCGGCCGGCCGGATAACGCAACCGCCGGCGGCAAGGACGCTTCCAAGCTGGAAGAAGCGCTGGAAGCGGTCAACAACATTGTAGACGCTCAACTGTCCTAACGGATAGTCAGCTTATCGCACGGGAAAGGAGGTCTCTATTATGGATTGTCTATTCTGCAACATTGCATCGGGAAAGATCCCCTCGAAAAAGGTCTATGAGGACGATCTGTGTTATGCCTTTTATGACATTGATCCGCAGGCACCCACGCATTTTCTGGTAATCCCTAAGGCTCATATTGCGTCGGTCTCTGCGGTTACCCCCGAAAATGAAGCGGTTGTCGGCCACATGTTCTCGGTCATTGCCAAGTTGGCACAGGAGCTCGGGCTTGACAGCTACCGCGTGGTCTCCAATATCGGAGAACAGGCAGGACAGTCGGTCTTCCATCTGCACTTTCATGTGTTGTCTGGCCGTGACATGACCTGGCCTCCGGGCTGATTTCGTGGATTGTTTTGGAAGTGGCGCGCAGCGATGCCGCCACTTCTTTTCCTATCGTGCCATTTGCGACCAAGGGAGGCCTGCGTATGCGCCGTTTTGTGTTCTGCTTCGCCCTGGCATTTGCGGCCGGCTTATGGGTCGTACTGCAAATTTTCCCCGGACATATCCCGATGCTCACACGCCATGCACCGCTGCTGGCGCTTGCCGCAGTCTATGGGATCTACACCGCGCGCTATTTCTGCCGTCCACTGATCGCCTGTATCTTGGCCGGTTTTGTCGCTGGTGGGCTGTACACAGCTGTCTATCATCAAGTGTTTGTCGCGCCTTTGGATACGCTGCGCGAGCGCACCGTCATTGCACAGGCCGAAGTGCGCGCAGAGCCCGACGTCTATGACCGTAACCAGCGCGTTGAGGTCAAGGTCCGCTGTGACTCGGTCGGACTGACAGGATATCCGCTCGATACCTTCTCCGCCATTGGCTATGTGCCGCTGACCGAGACCGCTCTGGCCCCAGGCGACCAAATCCAAGTGCTTGCGACCTTCTATGAGCCTACTGTACGGCAAGGCTTTGACCGGCAGCGGCATCAAATGTCCAATGGCAATTTCTTATCTTTTTCCTACCTGCGTGACCAGGAAAGTGGGGAAGCTGCTCTGTTTGAGGTGACGCACGCGGCATCTACGCCACTGCGCTACCGGCCGCAGGCATTGGCTCGTCAGTTTGGCGATCGCATCCTATCCTTGTTGCCGGAACGGGAGGGCGGCTTCCTTTATGCGCTGCTGCTTGGCAATCTCTCTCATCTGGACCCTATGGACGAACAAAACTTGCAGAAAGTCGGCCTGAGCCACATTATCTCTGTATCTGGTATGCACCTAATGTTCCTGATCGGCTTAATTTACCGGCTATTTAGCCGCCGGATTGGCGTCTTTCTATCATTTTTTGTCATTTTAATTTTTATTCCCATGGCAGGGGCTTCGCCATCCATCATCCGTGCGGGCATTATGTCCGCACTCTCGGGCGTCGCCTTTCTCTTCGGGCGGGAGAGCGATGGTCAGACCTCCCTGGGCGCGGCGTTGCTCCTGCTGCTGTGCTGCAATCCGTATGCACTGTTCAGCCTGAGCCTGGAGCTCTCCTTCTTATCAACCTTTGGCATTCTCCGCTATACCACTAGGCTGGAGCATATCCTGTTCGGCAAATTGTATGTGCGCATCGCAAACCGCATGGCCCGGAAACTTGTACAGACCTGTGGTGCGACCATCAGTTGCTCCCTATGTGCCATGCTGTTCACAACGCCAATCCTGATCTGCACGTTTGGATATGTGACCCTGCTCTCTGTTCCAGCCAACCTCATCACACTGAGCGCAATCAGCCTAGTATTCAGCCTCGGTGTATTCTTCTGCCTGCTCCCATTTTTGTCCGGACTCCTCACATACATCCTGACACCGCTCATCGACTATATCTTTTGGTCCTCTGCGCAGCTGGGACGCCTGCACTGGGGTATCCTCTACTGGGAGGAGTCCAGCGGAAAAATCGCCGTTGTTGCTTCTGTCCTGTTGGTCGTGCTCATTTTGGGACATAAATATCTCAAGCCGCGGGTTACGATTCCGCTCTGCTGCTGTGCCCTGATCGGTGCAACAGGATATGGGCACTTCGTACACAGCCGAACCACACGGGTCACCCTGCACGCGGTAGGGGAGGGGCAAATGATCTCGATCGCTCAAGGTTATCAGCACTTGTCCCTCATTGACTGCGGCTGTGCGGCCAATCAAGACGGTATGGAAATCTTGCGGGAGACCATGAATTGGTATGGATTTTCTGAAATTGACACCATCTTATTTACGGCGGTAGACAAAGCGCATGCGCGCAGCGCTGCCGAGATCCTATCGACCATCCCGGTATCACGCTGCATCCTGCCAAACCATCTCAAGGAGAGCGATACCCTGGATGAGCTGACAGCCGCCGCACAGGCGGCCGACGTCCCGCTGATCGTCTGGACGCGGGAAGGGGAGAGCCAGATTGATCTGCCTGGTATCGCACAAACCACACTCATCGGTGGAATTGACCGCAAGCTCGGCGTACAATTGCGCGACGGCGCGTTGGATTTGCTGATCCTGCACAGTATGACACAAAACATGCTGGACGAACTGCTAGCCGTGCAGCCAGTTACAGGGCAATGTGTCATCTTGGCAAATCAATTTGAGAAACAGGATTACTTACAGCGCGCACTGGCAATTACTCAGCCAGAGGAAATTATCCTATCCACTGGATATGGCTCACTCACGTCTCTTTTTGATATCCCGGTCCGTTCGACCAGCGAACTTGGCGATCTGTCCTGGACCATTCCACACCTCTAAGGAGAGCGATTATGGCAAAGAAGCAAGAATCTAACGGGTTTCCTGAACTGAAACAAGCTCTAAAATCCGGGGCGCTGAAGCGTCTGTACATTTTTTCCGGGGAAGAGAGCTATCTGCGCATGTACTATCTCAACGCATGCAAGGAAGCCGTTCTAGGGGACGGTGCCTTCGCAGAATTTAACCTGTTTGAGTTTGACGGCAAGACCGTGACGCCTGACCAATTGCGGGACGCAATTGAGAGCTATCCCGCTATGGCCGAGCGAAAGATCGTCATCGTCCATGATTTTGATCTATACAAGATGCCTGCAGCGTTCAGCGATTTCCTGCCCGGATTGCTGTCCGACCTGCCCGAATATATCTGCCTCATTTTCCACTATGATGTGATCGAGTTCAAACCGGATAAGCGCCTGAAAATCCATCAAGTTCTGTCTAAAGCTGGCACATTCGTGCAGTTTACGCACTTGGATGAACGGCAGCTTGTAGATTGGATCCGACGCCGCTTTCGTGCACTGGATCGCTCGATTGATGACGATACCGCGCGGTATCTCATCTTCCTGTGCGGCTCCTCTATGACCAATCTCATCACCGAGATCGAAAAAGCTGCGGCATTCAGCACGACGGGTGAAATCAAGCGCTACCATATTGATGCGGTGTGCACCAAAGTGCTGGACGCCGTCATCTTTGACCTGAGCGATGCCATCACCGACCGACACTTTGACCGCGCGATTGCACTGGTCCAGGACCTGCTGGCCCAGCGGAATTCTGAAATCGTGATTTTTACTACCATTGCGCGGCATATCCAACGGCTATATGCCGCAAAGCTAAATGAGGCGGCACACGGGAGTGAAAAAGAACTGCTCGCCCTTTTGGGATCGGCTTCGCCTTACTATGCGCGCCGCATCCGCATGGCGGCCCATCGGCTGCCAGAGGATTGGCTGCGCCAATCTGTCCTGCTATGCGGCCAGACCGACGCTGCCCTCAAGAGCAGCGCAGCCGACAAACAAAAACTCATTGAGCTCGCCTTACTAGAAATGGCGGCTGGATTGGAGCATGCATGATTAAGATCAAGGAAGCAATTATTGTAGAGGGCAGATATGACGTCAATACGGTAAAGCAGCTTGTGGATACGATCGTACTGGAAACCGGTGGATTTCGCATTTTTTCCGATAAGGAGCGTCTGTCCATGTTCCGGCAATTGGCCCGTACCCGTGGGCTCCTGATCCTGACCGACAGCGACGGCGCCGGTATGGTGATCCGCAACTATCTCAAAGGTGCAATCCCGCCGTCCCAGGTCAAGCACGCCTATATCCCAGAGATTTTTGGCAAAGAATCTCGCAAGCGCACGGCATCCAAGGAGGGAAAACTTGG
>ERZ1643249.1814-NODE-1814-length-20793-cov-17.226878_pt1 | contig 20793 bp, 19 predicted proteins | sample MGYA00579263_ERZ1643249 | MGnify/ENA primary metagenome ERZ1643249 (study PRJEB29033, sample SAMEA4952264) | chicken gut metagenome | biome: Broiler Chicken; feature: Gastrointestinal Tract; material: Caecum | place: Ireland | collected 2018 | study: Broiler... | reverse complement strand
GGATTTATCTGGGCCTGCAAGAATTATGACGGCGACGTAATGAGCGATATGGTATCCTCTGCCTTTGGTTCTCTTGCCATGATGACTTCTGTACTGGTATCTCCTCACGGATACTTTGAATATGAAGCGGCTCACGGAACGGTACAGCGCCATTATTACAAACATCTGAAAGGTGAAGAGACTTCCACAAACTCTGTAGCCACCATTTTTGCATGGACAGGCGCTCTGAGAAAGAGAGGGGAGCTGGATGGAAATCAGGCTCTCTGCGAATTTGCCGACAAGCTGGAGAAAGCGACGGTAGATGTGATCGAAAGCGGAAGAATGACCAAGGACCTGGCATTGATCACCAGCCTGGAGAATCCTGTGGTTCTGAACAGCCAGGAGTTTATCCAGGAAATCCGCAAAGAATTGGAAAAATAATGGAGCAGATTTAAATATTATAAGAACTTTAAAAATGGGAAGAGCCTGCCTATTGAGCAAGCTCTTCCCATTTTTCATATAGTTCTTCTAATTTTTCAGAGATTTCAGCTTTTTCTGCAGAAAGAGGGATGCACTTTGAAGGATCAGTTGCGATTTCCGGTTTTGAAAGTTCCTCATCTATCTCCTTGTCTCGGCTTTCAAGTTCTTCGATGGCTTTTTCCGTTTTTTTCAAGTCATTCTCCCGTTTTCGGATACGAGCCTGTTCTTCTTTTTTCTGCTGCCAGTCCAGCTTAGTGGAAGAAATTTTTTCCGGAGTTTTTTCTTCCTGGATCTCCGGAGCATATATAGAAGTCAATTCTTCTTTTTTCTCCAGATAATAGTCATAATTTCCAATATAGTTTACTAGTTTGTGATTGGTCAGTTCCAGGATCCTTGTGGCTGTCCGGTTAATAAAATAACGATCGTGCGACACATAGAGAACAGTTCCTTCATAATTGTTCAGGGCGTCTTCCAGGATCTCTTTGGAGATAATATCCAGATGGTTTGTGGGCTCGTCCAGGATCAGGAAATTGGCCTCCGACAGCATAAGTTTTGCCAGGGAAACACGGCCTCTTTCTCCGCCGCTTAATGCGGAGATGGGTTTGAATACATCATCTCCTGTAAAAAGAAAAGCCGCCAGAAGATTCCGGATTTCTGTATTGGTCAGATTTGGATAATCATCAGAAATTTCTTCAAATACAGTCTTTTCCATATGAAGTACATGATGTTCCTGATCGTAGTAGCCGATATGTACCTTGCTGCCTAGCCGGAAACTGCCTTCATCTGGAGGAAGAAGGTGATTTAAGATTTTCAGGATAGTGGTCTTTCCGGTTCCGTTATTACCGATGATCGCAACTTTTTCTCCCCTTTTAATGGTAAAATTCAAGTCTTCAAAAAGCGGGAGAGAAGGGAAGGATTTGGAAAGATGTTCTACCATCAGCACATCATTTCCGCTGGTGATCCTGGGTTTTAAGGAGATCCGCATGGCGGCGTCTATTTCCTGGGGTTTTTCCAGAACCTCCATTTTTTCCAGCATTTTTTCTCTGCTCTCCGCTCTGCGGATAGATTTTTCCCGGTTAAACTGCCGCAGCTTGGCAATAACTTCTTCCTGATGTTTGATTTCCTGCTGCTGGTTCAGATAAGCCTGGTAAGCGGCTTTTCTAAGCTGGGATTTTTTTTCACTGTAGGCAGAATAATTTCCTGAAAAAACAGTAGCTTTTGTATTGTCCAATTCTACGATCTTGGTAACTACTTTATCAAGAAAGTACCGGTCGTGAGATACAATAAACACAGCCCCGGGATAGTTAAGAAGATAGGTTTCCAGCCAGGAAATAGATTCCATATCCAGATGGTTGGTAGGTTCGTCCAGCAGAATGATATCCGGACTGGAAAGAAGAAGACGGCCAAGAGCTACCCGGGTCTTCTGTCCTCCGGAAAGAGTAGAAACCATTTTATTAAAGTCTTTCTCTTCAAAGCCAAGGCCTTTCAATACTCCGGTTATTTCACTTTTGTAGGCATAGCCGTTTTCCTGTTCAAATTTCTGTGTAAGGCGGGAATAAGATTCCATGATCCTGGAAAGCTTTTCACCTTCGGCCTGCTTCATTTCCTCTTCTAATTCCCGCATACCCCGTTCCATATCCAGGACATGCTGTTTCATTTCCAAAAGAGAGTCGTATATGGAAAGTTGGCTGTCTATTTCCTGATGCTGCGCCAGGTAGCCGACAGTTTTTCCTTTCGCCAGGATCACCTGCCCTTCGTCTGGAGCTATTTCTCCCATGATGATTTTTAAAAGAGTAGATTTTCCGGCGCCGTTGATGCCGATGAGAGCAGCTTTTTCCCGTTCTTCTATATGAAAGTTCACATCATGCAGCAGAAGCTCCCCGTCAAAGGACTTTTCAATATTCTGACATGCAAGTATCATTCGTTGTAGTCTCCTTAATATTTATCATTAAAGTCTGCCTTTCTATTATAACGAAAAATCAGAATTTGACAACTGATAAAAGGAATTATAATTGACTTTATTTTAACAATTCTATATAATATATATTAAATATGTTCTTTTTATTAGGAGGGTTTGTCGTGGACGATAAAGGTATATCAAAAGCAGTGATTAGAAGACTACCCCGCTATTACAGATATTTAGGAGAACTTTTGGAAGAGGGTGTGGAGCGGATTTCTTCCAACGAACTCAGTGAAAAAATGCGGGTAACCGCTTCTCAGATCCGTCAGGATCTGAATAATTTCGGTGGTTTCGGACAGCAGGGATATGGCTATAATGTCCCATATCTGTATACGGAAATCGGGAAAATCCTGGGGCTGGACAAGACACACCATATGATCATTATAGGTGCAGGAAATCTTGGACAGGCTCTGGCAAATTATGTACAGTTTGAAAAAAGAGGCTTTAAAGTTGTGGGGATATTTGATGTGAATCCAGTTCTGAAGGGAATCTCTATACGAGGAAATGAAATACGTATGATGGATGAACTTCCTGAATTTCTGAAGACTCATGATGTACAGATCGCAACCCTTACTCTTCCCAAGAATAATGCTGCAGAAACAGCAGATCTTTTGGTGAAGTACGGAATAAAAGCAATCTGGAACTTTGCACACCTGGATCTGGATGTCCCTGAAGATGTGATCGTGGAAAATGTGCATTTATCTGAAAGCCTTATGCGTCTGTCCTATAATTTGAATTGTTATGTATCAGAACATAAAGATAAAAAATAACGGAGAGAAGCTGCTGTGAAAGAAATTTTGCGGCAGTTTTTCTGTATGCAGGAGCGGAACAATCAGGCAGAAAGGCGGTAAACGGTATGGAAGCGCTGGTAACAGGAAACCAGATGAAAGAATTGGATGCTTATACTATAAAGGAAATGGGGATCCCTTCTCTGGTGCTGATGGAGAGGGCAGGGGTAGCCGTATATCAGGAAATGCTGAAAGAAAAGCTGTCTCTGGATAAAACCCTTGTTTTGTGCGGCGGAGGAAATAATGGAGCAGATGGCGTTGTGATCGCCCGTCTTCTTTTTTTAGCTGGCTATAAAGCGGATGTCTGTATTTTAGGAAATCCGGACCATTTTACAGAAGAAATGAAAAAACAGATAGAAATTGGGAAAAAATATGGACTTTCCTTTGTCAATACTTTTCTTCCTGATGAATATACTACTATAGTAGATGCTGTTTTCGGGGTGGGGCTGTCAAGAGAAGTAGCCGGGAAATATCGGGAAGCGATACTTCAGGTTAATGAATTTAAGGGTAAGGTAGTATCTGTAGATATTCCATCTGGAATCAGTTCAGATACCGGGGCAGTATTGGGAGCCGCTGTGAAAGCAGATCTGACAGTAACCTTCGGATACAGAAAAACCGGTCTTTGCCTTTATCCCGGCATTTTGTACGGCGGAAAAATCATAGTCGCTGACGTGGGCATCTATAAAGATCCGAGAATAGGCATAAAGCCGGAAATTTTGGCCTGTACTTTAGAAGACCTGAAACAGATTAAGAGAAAACCAGATGGAAACAAAGGAACCTTTGGGAAGATTTTTCTGGCGGCAGGAAGCAGAGAAATTTTCGGCGCTGCTTTTTTAAGCGGATATGCAGCTATGAAAACCGGAGCAGGAATGATAAAAATATGCACGGCCCGGGAGAACAAGCCTCTATTTGCAGGCTTTCCTGAAGCTATGCTGCAGCTGTATGATAAAGATACAGATTTAGAAGATTTGCTGCAGAAAGGCATGGAATGGGCAGATGTGCTTGGAATCGGTCCGGGGATCGGCACTGGAAAACAAGCAGAAAATATGCTGGAAATTTTATTGACGAAGGGTAAGAAACCTTTAGTCATTGATGCAGACGGGATCAATCTTTTAAAGGGAAAAGAAAAATTGCTGCGGAATTATCCAAGGGAGATTATTCTGACTCCTCACCTGGGAGAATTTTATCGTCTTACAGGAGTTCCCCCTTCGATGTGGAAAAAAGATCCTTTAAATATCACAGGAGAAGCGGCTGAGAATCTGAATACTGTGCTGGTCTGCAAAGATGCAAAAACTGTAATAGCCAGAAAGAAAGAACAGATTTTTCTCAACCTTTCTGGAAATGACGGCATGGCTACCGCCGGAAGCGGAGATGTACTTACCGGAATTATTCTTGGACTTCTAGCTCAGCAGATCCCAGCTTTGGAAGCCGCATGCCTGGGAGCTTATCTCCATGGGGCAGCAGGGGATATGGCTGCTCTGGAAAAAGGCCGTGCAGGCCTGCTGGCAAAAGACATAGCCGATTATGCAGCTGAAATATTAAAGAAACTTGAAAAAGAGAGGATAGACAAATGAATTTACCAAGCAGGATCCAGGCGGATATTGATCTGGATGCGTTTATATTTAACCTGAACAGTATAAAGAATAATATAAAAGAAGAAACTCAGATTATTACGGTATTAAAGGCAGATGGTTATGGCCACGGGGCTCTTCCTCTTGCAAAAGAGGCTGAAAAAGAGCCGCGGGTCTGGGGGATTGCTGTAGCTACAGTGGAAGAAGCAATGGAGCTGCGCCGCGGAGGAATCAAAAAGCCTCTGCTGATCCTGGGATATACCTACGAAGAAGATTATGATCTGATCGCAGAAGAAGAACTGCGGCCTACAGTGTTCAAACTTTCTATGGCAAAGAAACTGTCTCAGGCGGCATTAAGGAAGGGAAAAACAGTAAAAGCCCATATAAAGATCGATACAGGTATGAGCCGTATCGGTTACCGCGATCTGGAAAAGGCTGTTCCTGAGATTCTGGAAATATCCCGTCTTCCAGGTCTTGAAATAGAGGGGCTTTTCACTCATTTTGCAAGAGCTGACGAAAAAGAGAAAACACCTGCATACCTGCAGCTTGAGAAGTATCAGGCATTTCAAAAAGCTTTGAAAGAGGCCGGTCTAAAAATCCCCCTGTGCCATTGTTCTAACAGTGCGGGGATCATCCGTATGCCGGAAGCAAATATGGATGCAGTGCGGGCCGGCATAATTCTTTATGGTCTGTATCCTTCAGAGGATGTGGAAAAGGAGCCGGTTCCCTTAAAGCCGCTGATGACACTGAAAAGTCATATTGCGTACATAAAAACTTTGGAGCCGGGAGTCCAGATCAGCTACGGAGGCACCTATACTACCCAAAAGGAGACAAGAGTAGCCACGATTCCTGTAGGTTATGCTGATGGTTATGCCAGAGGCCTTTCAAATAAAGGATGGGTTTTGATCAGAGGGAAAAAGGCGCCGGTTTTAGGCAGAATTTGTATGGATCAGTTTATGGTGGATGTGACAGAAATTCCGGAAGCCCGGGAACTGGATGAAGTGATCCTTCTGGGAAAAAGCGGCGATCAGCAGATCACCATGGAAGAACTGGGTGAATTGTCAGGAAGATTCAATTATGAATTTGCCTGCTGTATCAGTAAAAGGGTTCCCAGGATTTATTTTAAAGGAGGAAAAGCTATAATATAAAAATACCTTGGATAATACATGAATACACACAAAAAATCTGGGTAGAATTATATCAGACAGGAGCAGCCTCTGCCAAGGGCTTGAGGAGGTTCTTAAACTGAACATAAAATCGGAGTGTGAAATCTGTGGTTATCAAACGAGGTGATATTTTTTATGCTGATCTGCGTCCTGTTGTTGGGAGCGAGCAGGGAGGCATCAGACCAGTTCTGATCATTCAGAACGATGTCGGCAACAAACATAGTCCTACGGTAATCTGCGCAGCTATTACATCCAGGATGAATAAAGCGAAACTGCCTACACATATAGAAATCGATGCGGCTTCTTATGCCATTGTAAAAGATTCTGTGATTCTTCTGGAACAGCTGCGTACGATTGATAAACGCAGGCTGCGGGATAAGGTATGTCATTTGGATGCAGAGATACTTCAAAAGGTGAATCATGCCCTGTGCATTAGCCTGGAACTTCCTACATAATCCCTTCTTACAGTGGTTTTTGCCGGGAAATCTTGACGAATGTAATAGAAAATGGTATTTTATTTCTGCAGGCTGTCTGCCGAAAGGACATGCTTGGATGTTTCAAGGCAGCGTCAGTAATGGATGAAGGCCTGGAAACAAACTGCTGAAAAGCAGTAATAAAGATACAGGAAGAAGGAATAGAAAAAGTTTATGGACGATAGTAGCGGCCCTTTATGGGCTTTGATATTTTTTGTCTTGTTTATTATTATCAATGGGGTTTTATACGGATTCGGCGCTGCCGTTCAAAAAATAAGTGAAAATGAAATAGAAAAAAAGGCTTCGGAGGATCAGGATAAGAAATCCATATGGCTTCTGAAAGCAATGAATCATCCGGTTCCCATTGTTAACACGATTTTGACAACCGCTACTCTTTTAAGCATTTTGACCGGCTACATAGGAATCAGCGGGATCACTCCTTATGTATATGAGGGAGGCATGTGGGCTGTTCGGACCGCGGGGCTGAAGGTCCCAGACTGGGGGATCATGGCAGGTTCTGTTTTTTTAGTGGTTGTTTTTGCTTTGATCCTTCTAGTTTCACTTGGTGTAGTTTCTGCCAAAAAAATTTTTAACAATAATCCGGAGAGATGGGTATATCGGACGGCAGGCATCGTTCGTTTTTTTGTGGGTTTATTTACGCCTCTGACCTTTATTATTTTGAAGATATCCAACGGTGTGGTCCGGCTTTTCGGAGTAGATCCCCATCGTCACGAAGACCAGGTGACAGAAGAAGAAATCATTTCTATGGTAGATGATGCCCACGAAAAAGGCGTCATAGAGGAAGATGAGGCAGAAATGATACAGAATATAATGGAGTTTTCCGAAACAGAAGCACAGGATATTATGACGCACAGAAAAAATATCAATGGTCTGGATGAGAATACCCCATTAAAAGAAGCGCTGGAATTTATGCTGAATAACAGCAACTCCAGATATCCTGTATATAGAGAGGATCTGGATAATATTGTGGGTATTCTTCATTTAAAAGATGCCATGCGGCAGATGTCGTTTTCTCACTGCGGAGATCTGGCTATCGGCGTCATTCCGAATCTTATCCGCGAGGCTTCTTATATTCCGGAAACCAGAAATATCAATGAGCTTTTTAAGGCCATGCAGGCAAAAAAAATCCATATGGCTATTGTAGTGGACGAATATGGACAGACGGCAGGTCTTGTGACAATGGAAGATATCCTGGAAGAAATCGTAGGAAATATCCTGGATGAATATGATGAAGAAGAACAGTTTATCCATGTTCAGACCGATGATTCTCTGATCATGGATGGATTTACGCCTCTGGAACAAGTTGACGAGGTGCTGGGCTCGGATTTTGATGAAACGGACGAGTTTGATACGCTGAATGGATATCTTACCTCTGTTTTAGGACATGTGCCGAATATAGAAGAAGATAAAGAAATCAGGACAAAAGGTTATTTATTTACCATTCTTGGAGTGGAAAATAATACAATACAAAAAGTCAGGGTGGAAAAGCTGCCCGAAGAAGAAAGAGGAGAAGAAACATGTCAGGACATTCAAAATTTGCAAACATAAAACATAAAAAGGAAAAAAACGACGCAAAAAAAGGTAAAATCTTTACTGTGATCGGAAGAGAAATTGTGGTTGCCGTAAAAGAAGGAGGACCAGATCCTGCCAATAACAGTAAATTGAGAGATGTGATCGCTAAGGCAAAGGCCAATAACATGCCTAATGATACTATTGAAAGAGGAATTAAAAAAGCTGCTGGAGATGCAAATGCTGATAATTTCGAAAAACTGACTTATGAAGGCTATGGCCCCAGCGGCGTGGCGATCATTGTCGAGACTCTTACAGATAATAAAAACCGTACAGCGGGAAATGTAAGAAGCGCTTTTACTAAAGGCAATGGAAATATTGGAACTCCAGGTTCTGTTTCTTTTATGTTTGATAAAAAAGGACAGATCATAATTGATAAAGAAGAATGTGAAATGGATCCGGATGATCTTATGATGACCGCTTTAGATGCAGGGGCTGAAGATTTTTCAGAAGAAGAGGACAGTTATGAAATCATTACGGATCCGGATGATTTCAGCAAAGTAAGAGAAGCTTTAGAACAGGAAGGAATTCCTATGGCAGAAGCACAGATCGCAATGATCCCTCAGACCTATGTGAAACTTACAGATGAACAGGATATTAAAAATCTTCAGAGGACTCTTGATCTGCTGGAAGATGATGATGACGTGACGGATGTGTGGAACAACTGGGACGAAGAATAAAATCAATAAGGATACACATAATACCTCCAGAAAGTGAATCTGGAGGTATTTTTATGTCTGACAAGAAAGAAGATAGGCTGGAAGCCGTCCAGGAGCAGAATCAGCAGATTCAGGAGTTCGGCGAAGCTATGCTGGAAGATAATGAGAAGAAATATCATATTCAGCTGTTGTCAATCATAGGAGAGGTAGAAGGCCATGAATGTCTTCCTAATAACAGTAAAACCACAAAATATGAACATATCCTTCCTAAGTTGGCTGTTATCGAGGACAGTCGGGAGACAGACGGACTGTTGATCCTGCTGAATACAGTAGGGGGAGATGTAGAAGCAGGACTGGCCATAGCTGAAATGATCGCATCTATGAGTAAGCCTACGGTTTCTCTGGTACTTGGAGGAGGGCATTCCATAGGTGTTCCAATGGCGGTGTCAGCTGACTACTCTTTTATAGTGCCAAGTGCTACAATGGTAATTCATCCGGTCCGCAGCAGCGGGATGTTTATCGGCGTAATGCAGACCTATCGAAATATGGAAAAAATCCAGGACAGGATCACCCGCTTTATAGCGGAACATTCAAAAATGAAAAAAGAACGGATTGAAGAATTGATGTTGGATACTTCCCAGCTGGTAAAAGATGTGGGGACTATGCTTGAAGGCGAAGAAGCGGTAAAAGAAGGACTGATAGACGAGACCGGAGGAATCAAAGAGGCCATGCAGAAATTATATGAATTGATTGAAAAAAGAAAATGCCGATAACGGAAATGAAACTTTATTGGTTGTGCCAGTACAGAATTTATGATAAAATAAGCTGTTGAGAATTATGAAAAATTACAAAAGAAGAGGATAAAGCAATGACAATAATCGAAGCACTGTTTCTGGGCCTGATCCAGGGAATTACGGAATTTATTCCTGTGAGCAGCTCAGGTCATCTGGCGATTATAGAGAATCTGTTAAATATAAAAGATGTATCCGGCCTTCCCTTTGCAGCGGCAGTCCATCTTGCTACTCTGATCGCTGTTTTTGCGGCTTTACGCAGGGAAGTAAAAAAACTTTTTATAGAAATATGCCGAGGAATATATGATATTACAGAAAATTTCAGGATATATCGTCATAACCGGCATGAAAAAGACGCCAGAAGATATAAAAGAATAGTCTCCAATAATTATAGGAAACTATTCTTATTATTAGTTGTATCCGCTGTTCCCACGGTGATCGAAGGATATCTTTTGGAAAATGCAGCAATATTTGCAGGAAACAGCCTTTTTACGCCGGCGGTAGGAATGCTGATCACTGGGATCATCCTTCTGGTTGCTGATTTTTTTCCAAGAGGCAGAAAAATACCGAAAGATGTCAGTTATTCTGCAGCCTTTGTGATTGGAGTCCTTCAAGGACTGACCGTATTTCCAGGAGTATCCCGTCTGGGAATTACGCTGGCAGTGTGTCTGGCATATGGATTTCAGAAAAAATTCGCGATAAAATATACGCTTCTTCTGGCAATCCCTGTATTTATCGGAGCGTTTATTCTGGAATGCGCCCAGCTTCCTTCAATTCCGATGACATGGGGTCTGCTGGGATGCTACGTTCTTGGAGCAGCAGCAGCGGGAATTGCAGGATATTTCTGTATTGGAAAAATGATGAAAGTTTTGCAGAACAAAAAATTTTATGGCTTTTCTGTCTACTGTTTTATTATAGGCGGCGTTACAGCAGTGGGAAGTATCTTGTTTTCATAAAGCAGACAGAAGAATATTAAGGGGAGAATAAAAATGGCAGCGAAAAAAGGCGCTACAGGAAGAAAAAAGAAAAAAACAACAAGGACAAAAGGGCAGACAGGAAAAAAAGAAGTATATGACAGCCGCAGTATGGAAACTGAAATTATTTTATGGATCATATTGGCGCTGTCAGCGGTTCTTCTTGTCAGTAATTTCGGCATAGGAGGATCTGTAGGAAATGCCATCAGCAGCTTCTTTTTCGGACTGGTAGGATTAGTATGCTATCCTCTGCCTTTTTTTCTGTTTATAGGAACTGCCTTTGTGATTTCCAACAGCAGAAATCCCAGAGCATATCGGAAAATGGGAGGCTTTGCCCTGCTTTTTATCACAGCGTGTATGTTTATGCAGATGATCACAGAAGGCGGACTGCTGGAGGACGATCTGGGAACTTATTTTGATATTTCTGCCGAGTATAAGACCGGCGGTGGAATTTTAGGAGGCGTACTATGCCGTCTATGTGTGATCGCTTTTGGCGCTGCGGGTACTTACGCGATTATTATTGCGGCATTGATGATCTCTTTGGTTCTTATTACTCAAAAGTCTATTTTTGATATGATCAGAAAATTCAGCCGTTCCCTTTATGAAAGAGCGGCCAAGAGACAAGAAGAAAGAAAAGAAGCTGCAAGGATCCGTCGGGAAGAGGAAGAAAAGCAGGAAGAACTGGAGGAGAAGCGCCGCCGCCGCAGAGAAAGAACTGTTCAGGATGAAGAGGAACTTAATGTTTCCGGAAAAGGAAAGAAGAAAGAAAAGAAAGAAAAATTCCTGAGAAGTGTCTTTGAATTTCAGGACGATTCTGAAGAGGGGAAAAAGGAAAAAACAGAAAGTTTGGAAGAAAGCATGCCTTTTGTTCCAGAAAAAGCCTTTCCTATACACAGGACAGACCGTCTTATACAGGATCTGGATGAAATCGCTGTTCCTGAAGAAGAAAAGGCAGAAGAAACAGATGAAAGTATCCCTGAGAAAGGAGGAAAAAATCCCAAATCTTCTCCTGAGGAAATACAGCAGGGAGTGGAAGAGGTTAAAACCCAGATTGCTACAAAAGAGGCCGGAAGAAAAAAAGAGTATAAATTTCCGCCGCTTTCTTTGCTTCGGAAGGGAAAACATACCGGAGGGGATTCCAACGCTCATTTACGGGAGACCGCCAGAAAACTTCAGGAAACATTACATAATTTCGGCGTAAATGTAACAATTACAGATGTAAGCTGCGGCCCTACTGTAACGCGATATGAAATACAGCCGGAGCAGGGCGTAAAGGTCAGCAAGATCGTCAGTCTGGCAGATGATATTAAATTAAATCTTGCTGCCACTGATATACGTATAGAAGCGCCTATTCCGGGAAAAGCGGCGGTAGGGATTGAAGTTCCTAATGAAAATAATACTACGGTAATGCTTCGGGATTTAATACAGTCGGAAGATTTTAAACAGTGTCCGTCCAAGCTGGCTTTTGCAGCAGGAAAGGATATTGGTGGAAGACCGGTGATCGCAGATATAGGGAAAATGCCTCATCTTCTTATCGCTGGAGCTACCGGATCGGGTAAATCTGTATGTATTAATACGATTATTGTCAGTCTTCTTTACAAGGCAACGCCAGATGAGGTAAAACTGATTATGATAGACCCGAAAGTGGTAGAATTAAGCGCATACAACGGAATCCCCCATCTGTTCATCCCAGTGGTCACAGACCCCAAAAAAGCGGCTGGAGCTCTTAATTGGGCAGTGGCCGAGATGATGGACCGGTATGATAAATTTGCTCAATGCAATGTGAGAGACTTAAACGGTTATAATGCTAAAGTAGAGGCTTTAAAGGATTCAGAAGGGGAAAAGAAGCTGAAGAAGCTTCCTCAGATCGTTATTATTGTAGACGAGCTGGCCGATCTGATGATGGTTGCGCCTGGTGAGGTAGAAGATGCGATCTGCCGCCTTGCACAGCTTGCCAGAGCGGCGGGGATACATTTGATCATCGCTACTCAGCGTCCGTCTGTAAATGTTATTACCGGATTGATCAAGGCGAATATGCCTTCTAGAATCGCTTTTTCAGTATCTTCCGGCGTGGATTCCAGAACGATTTTAGATATGAATGGAGCAGAAAAACTCTTGGGAAAAGGGGATATGCTTTTTTATCCTCAGGGTTATCAAAAGCCGGCAAGAGTCCAGGGAGCTTTTGTCAGCGATCAGGAAGTCAGCGCTGTTGTCGGCTACCTTTCAGCTCAGCATCCGGATACAGAATATGATCAGGATATTCAAAAGAAAATAGAGGCCGCAAAAGAGAGCGGAACTGCCAATGGCTCAGCAGGCAGCGAGAGAGATGCCTACTTTGTTGATGCCGGAAAATTTATTATTGAGAAGGATAAAGCTTCTATCGGTATGCTTCAGAGAGCTTTTAAAATTGGATTTAACCGTGCAGCCCGAATTATGGATCAGCTTTGTGATGCCGGAGTGGTAGGAGAGGAAGAAGGCACAAAACCCAGGAAGGTGCTGATGTCTATGGAACAATTTGAAAAATATATAGAGGAATATCTATAACAAAAAACTTATTCCCAGTGAAATATCATCATAACAGTTCCCGAAAGCTGTACATTCTACTATTGATCAGCGCAGTCTATGTATAATCTGACATAAAGATGCAGGTATAAAGGCAGATTGCACAAAATTCAGTACTTTAATGAGAAAGTGGATTGAATTTTTATGAGGTTTGTCTTATACTTAACTTTAGCAATCATCACAATATATCGACAAAAGCAGAAAAGTTAAGCAGAGTCTGTACAAAAATGCAGATTGAAGCCGATATTTTGTAGAAAATATGAGGAGGAGACTATGTATAAGATTCTAAAAGCACAACAGCTTAATGAGGTAGTATACCTCATGGATGTAGAAGCGCCTATGGTTGCAAAACACTGCATGCCGGGCCAGTTTGTCATTGTAAAATTAGATGACAAGGGTGAAAGGATTCCTTTGACCATTTGTGATTATGACAGAGAGGCGGGCACGATCACTATTGTATTCCAGCCGGTAGGAGCCTCTACGGAGAAATTTACAAAACTTCAGGCAGGTGATGCTTTTGAGGATTTTGTTGGCCCTCTGGGATGTCCATCCGAACTTGTAAATGAGGATATAGAGGATTTAAAGAAAGAAAAACTTTTATTTGTCGCCGGCGGTGTTGGTACTGCGCCTGTTTATCCTCAGGTGAAATGGCTTCATGAGCAGGGGATTGACGCTGATGTTATCGTAGGCGCCAAGACAAAAGATCTGATCATTCTGGAAAAAGAAATGGAAGCTGTAGCAGGCAATTTATATATTACTACAGACGACGGTTCTTACGGCCGCAGCGGTATGGTTACCAAAGTGATCGAAGACCTCATGGCAGAAGGAAAGACCTACACAAAATGTGTATCTATCGGACCGATGATCATGATGAAGTTCTGCTGTCTGACAACTCAGAAATACAACATTCCAACTATCGTATCCATGAACCCTATTATGGTAGACGGTACGGGTATGTGCGGTGCCTGCCGTGTGATCGTAGGCGGAGAAGTGAAATTTGCCTGTGTAGACGGACCGGAATTTGACGGTCATAAGATCGACTGGGATCTGGCTATGAAGAGACAGCAGATGTATAAGACTGAAGAAGGAAGAGCATTGCTGAAAGAACGTGAGGGAGATACTCATCACGGCGGATGCGGAAACTGCGGAGGTGACGAATAATGGGTAACGTATTAGAAAAAGTTCCTGTAAGAGAACAGGATCCGAAGGTAAGAGCAACAAACTTTGAAGAGGTTTGTCTTGGATATAATAAAGAAGAAGCTATGGAAGAGGCTTCCCGCTGCTTAAACTGCAAGAATGCGAAATGTATCAAGGGATGTCCTGTTTCTATTAACATTCCGGCTTTTGTTCACGAAGTGAAGGAAGGCAATTTTGCAGAAGCCTATAAGATCATCAGCCAGTCCAGCGCCCTTCCTGCTGTATGCGGACGTGTTTGTCCTCAGGAAACCCAGTGTGAAGGCGTTTGTATCAGAGGCGTGAAAGGTGAAGCGGTTTCTATCGGTAAACTTGAGCGTTTTGTTGCTGACTGGGCAAAAGAAAACGGCATTAAGCCGGAAGCTCCTGCCGAGAAGAATGGCCATAAGATCGCAGTGATCGGTTCCGGTCCTTCCGGACTGACCTGTGCAGGAGATCTGGCAAAAATGGGCTATGATGTAACCATTTTCGAAGCCCTTCATCAGCCGGGTGGAGTTCTGGTATACGGTATTCCTGAATTCCGTCTTCCAAAAGATAAAGTAGTAAAAGAAGAAGTGGAAAATGTAAAATCTCTGGGCGTTAAGATCGAGACAAATGTGATCATCGGTAAATCTACCACAATCGATGAACTGTTGGAAAAAGGCGGTTTTGAGGCTGTATTTATCGGATCCGGCGCAGGTCTTCCAATGTTTATGGGAATCCCCGGAGAAGTGTCAAACGGCGTCTTCTCTGCCAATGAATACCTGACAAGAAGCAACCTGATGAAGGCTTTCCGCGAAGATTATGATACGCCGATCAAGACAGGCAAGAAAGTTATTGTAGTAGGCGGCGGAAACGTTGCTATGGATGCAGCAAGAACAGCTCTCCGTCTTGGCGCAGAGGTACATATCGTATACAGAAGAAGTGAAGAAGAACTTCCTGCCAGAAGAGAAGAAGTACATCACGCAAAAGAAGAAGGCGTTATCTTCGACCTTCTTACAAATCCGGTAGAGATCATTCCTGATGAAAACGGATGGGTAAAAGAAGTAAAATGCGTGCGTATGGAACTGGGCGAGCCGGATGCTTCAGGAAGAAGACGTCCGGTTGTCATTGAAGGCTCTGAGTTTACCATGGAGGCAGACACCGTGATCATGTCTCTGGGTACTTCACCAAACCCGCTGATCTCTTCTACAACCATCGGCCTGGATACCAACAGAAGAAAATGTATCATTGCCGATGAAGAGAACGGACAGACCTCAAAAGAGGGCGTATTTGCAGGGGGCGACGCCGTAACAGGAGCTGCTACTGTTATCCTGGCTATGGGCGCAGGAAAAGCTGCTGCAAAAGGAATTGATGAATTTATCAAAAACAGAAAATAAGCTTGATTAAAAAAGCAGAAAGCAATCGGTAAAGCGATGTTTGCACAGCGTCCGATTGCTGTGTATAAAAGGGCTGCTGAAGGCACAGGATCAAAATACAGATTCCGTCTCAGCGGCCCTTTTATTTGTGCAGATTTTATTGACATACATAACAAGGAATCAAATTCAAATAAGAAATAGATATAAATTGCATATATTGAAGAAATAATTTAGAATATAGAAAAGATCTCACATAAACATTGATGAGGACAAAGGAGAGAAGGTATGTCAGAAAACGAAAAAGATGCAGTTTCCGCCGTCACTAGGTGGATTCGGGAGGAATTGGAAGAAAATGCGGATCCCTCCTACCGGGAATTTCACAGATCCCTGGTTCCGGGACTGGAGAACTTTCTGGGAGTACGTGTGCCAAAGCTTCGGGAGATCAGCAAAAAGGCTGCCAAAGAAGATTACTGGGGATTTGCCGGGGAGGCAGACAGAGAAACTTATGAAGAACTTATGATCCGGGGAATGATGATCGGGTACGCCAGATTGACCCGGGAAGAGCGGCGCCGGGAGTTGGAAAATTTCGTCCCTTTAATCAACAACTGGGCGGTGTGCGATTGCTGCTGTTCTACTTACAAGTTTATGAAAAAAGACCAGGAGGAGTGGTTTGCCTTTTTGAAAACCTATGCAGCCAGTGACAGAGAATATGAAATCCGTTTTGCCCTGGTTTCCATGCTGGATTTTTTCATCAATGAAGATTACATAGATCAGGTACTGGAAATCCTGGGGCAGGTACGGCATGAAGGCTATTATGTGAAAATGGCGGCAGCCTGGGCAGTTTCTATCTGTTATGTGAAGTTTCCGGAAAAGACAGAGAAATTTCTGAGAAAAAATCTGCTGGACGACTTTACCCATAATAAGTCCATCCAGAAGATTCGGGAGTCTTACCGGGTTTCTAAAGAGGATAAGGAAAGATTGAAAACCCTGCGGAGAAATCCCGGGTGACACATAGATTGCTTCCCCTTGTATATTGAGGGTAAGCAGACAGGAAGGGGAGAATGAAGAAATGAAGATTACGATTGTTACGGTAGGAAAGATCAAAGAAAAATATCTCCGGGACGCCATAGAAGAATATGCAAAGAGACTGAGCAAATACTGTAAGCTGGAGATTATCCAGGTGGCAGATGAGAAAACCCCGGAGAACGCCAGTCAGACTGTGGAGGATCAGATCCGCCAGAAAGAAGGAGAGCGGATCCTGAAATATCTGAAGGACGACGCCTATGTGATCACCCTGGAAATCGGCGGCAATATGCTGGATTCCGTAGAGTTCTCAAAGAAAATAGAAAATCTGGGGATCCAGGGCAAGAGCCATGTCATCTTTGTGATCGGAGGTTCCATCGGCCTGGGCCGGGAGGTGCTGAAGCGCTCTGATTATGCACTGAGTTTTTCAAAAATGACATTTCCCCATCAGTTGATGAGGGTGATACTGCTGGAGCAGATTTATAGAGGGTATCGGATTATGGCGGGAGAACCATATCACAAGTAAGGGCGGTTTGTAAGAGAGTGGGCAGATGATGTTCCGCTCTCTTTTTTGTATGAGCAAAAATAGAATGACAGGGAAATATTTAGGGTGTTATAATAGACAAAACAGCTTGATAACTTGAAATTTTCCGGAGGGGCAATTTATGGATAAGAAACGGTTGAAACGAGCGTTGGGAGGCGCAATTCCGCTTGCCATCCTTATAATCGGTATAAGTTATAACAGCTATATTAAGATGCACACTTTCACCTTTTCAGGAAACGAGAGAGTGAAAAGCGAAGAGATTCAGCCTGTTAGCGGAAGCGTAAAAGTTACCGGTACTGCTGATACCGATGTCGTATTTACGGATACCGAAAGCGGAGAAACTTATGTAATAGGTTATATTACTTCTGGAGCAGGAGAAACAATTAAACTTGAACGAGGAAAATGGTACAGGGTTGAAGGGGCTGGAGAACTTACAGTGAGACCAGTCAATGTTCGTATAGAATAACATATGGCATTGTCGAGGGTCCAATGGCAGATGATATAATCTGGGATTATGTTGAGGACTATATGGCTGAACGAATTTCGAAAGATGAGAGAGAAAATGCGGAAACTGATTATACTTAGAGGAAATTCAGGCAGTGGTAAATCTACTATTGCGAAAAAATTACAAAATAGACTAGGGCAGAATACTATGCTTATTTCACAAGATGAAATAAGGAGGAACATGCTTAATGTCAATGACGGTGAAGATACACCTGCATTGCCTCTTATGAAAGAACTTCTGATATATGGCAGTAGACACAGTGAGTTCGTTATACTGGAAGGTATTATGAATAGAGAGTGGTATAAACCATTATTTGAATTAGCTGTTCAATTATATGGTACAGAAGTATATGCCTACTATTTTGATCTAACTTTTGAAGAAACTTTAAAAAGACATTTGACAAGGTCCAAGTGTCATGAATTCGGCGAGGAGGAAATGAGAAGATGGTGGAGAGAAAAAGATTTTTCAGACGTATTAAATGAAACCCGTATTACCTCTGAGAAAAATATGGAAAGTATTGTTATGGATATTTGCAGTACCATATTTAACAAATGATGCTGTTGAATGGTGAGATAGAAATTGTTTATTCTGATATGCAGGAAGATGGAAAAGTAAAAGTGTATATAAAGAGACCGGATGAACAATATGGTTTTAAGTATACTTAGATATGTTATAGCGCGCATATCATAAAATTGTATCTGAAAGGAGAGCGGACAGAGAATGTTTCGCTCTTTTTTCTATATGAAAGAAGATAGCAAGGAAATATGACAAGAAAATCCTGTGGTGCTATAATGGAGAAAGATGGACAAAATTCATATTCAAATATACAGGAGGAAATTCAGATGGCAAAAGAAGTACATAAAATTTTGTGGGATGTTCTTGATAATGGTCGATTTGAACTGATATGGGATGATGCAGCAGTTTTAGGCGCATATGCCCAGGCACGGCATATCGACGGCCGGATGATAGACACCAGAGAGGCAAAAATGACGGAAAAGACATGTCTTCCTGACGGATGGAAACTGGTATATTCTTCTGAAAATAATCTAATGCTGACGGAATATCTCCGGGTTACGGAGGAGGGCGTGCCCACTGCAGTCTGCGAACTGTCAGAGAAGGGAAAGAAGGTTGAAACTTCCAGACTGGTACCGCTGATCTTTTGCGGTCCGGAAAATAATACAAAGAAAATCTGGAAAAGCCTCTGGACTCAGATGCTCCTGGTGCCATACGATAACACTATGTGGACCAGATATGAGGCTCAGCCCCTGAAACCGGGAAGAAGAAGCTATGACCTGACAGTGATTTTTGATGAGTCTTCCAGAGAAGGACTGCTTGTGGGCGCTATGGATTTTTCTGTATGGAAGAATGGGCTGACCTGTTCCGGATATGATGCGAAAACATTGTATGCGGAAAGCGGAGTGGCAGACAGGGGAACCCATGATACAATGCCTCATGGAAGCCTGTCAGGCAGCAGTGTGGCCTCAGCGCCATTTTGTATCCTTTACGGTCCTGACTATCGGAGACTTCTGGAGAGGTATGGAGATCTGCTGTCAAAGGACCGGAAACTTACATGGGATAATGGAGTACCCTTTGGGTTTAACAGCTGGGCCGGACTGGAATTCCGGCTGAATGAGGAAAACTTCCGGAATACAGGAAAATTCCTTGGCGATACACTTCGCCCTGCCGGCTATGAGAATCAAGGCTGCAATTATGTAAATATGGATAATGGATGGCAGAATCTGGACACCAGCAGATTAAAAGATCTGGTAGAGGAACTTCATGAAAACGGACAAAAAGCAGGAATCTATGACGCTCCGTTTATCTTTTCCGAAGAAGATGCAAGCAAGGAAATCCCCGGTGCTCCGGGACATAGATATGAGGAGATCCTGCTCAGAGATGATCAGGGGCACGTTCTTCCTAAATTGGATGGTTCTTATCCTCTGGATGTAACTCATCCGGTATGGAAACAACAGATGAAATGGAAATTGGACCGGTTTGTGGAATGGGGATTTGATTATCTTAAGATGGACTTCTTAAGTCATGGAGGTATTGAGGGGTGTCATTATGATAAGAGCATCCGGACAGGGCGTCAGGCCATTGCGGTGGGGTATCAGTGGATCATGGATAACCTGTCGAAAGAGTGGATCGGAAGAGACTTTTTTATCAGTCTCTCTATTGCCCCCCTGTTCCCTCACGGATATGGACATGCAAGACGTTTTGCTTGTGATGCTTTTGGAAGAAATGAGGATGTGGAATATACCCTGAACGCAGAGACATATAGCTGGTGGCAGAACGGCAGGCTGTATTCTTTTAACGATCCGGATCATATCTGTCTTCTCCGGAGCTTTGAAATGGAGCGGGACAGCTCTTTAGGAGAAGCCAGGGCCCGTTATACAGCCTCTGTGATCTCAGGCACTGTGATGATGCTCAGTGACGATTATGAGCGGCCGGAAGCAAGGGAGCGTGCTATGCAGCTGGCTACCAACCGGGAAGTTAACCAAGTGGCACGATCAGGCGTGGCATTCTGTCCTGTTTCCAGCAACGGCGGTTTTGCCTGTGATACATATACGGCAGTGATCAACGGAAAACATTATCTTGTGGTGTTCCACTGGGAAGATAGCAAAGAAGTGAAGGCAGTGGATCTTTCCAGGGCACAGCTTACTCCCGGCACGGTGTGGAAAGAACTTTGGAGCGGAAAGACCATGCAGGATGAACAGGGGATCCTGAAATGGGATGTAGAGGGATGTGATACCATTCTGCTCGAAGAAGTGACAGAAAATACGCAGCAGAATTTCTGAAAAATAAGATGGACATCCATGTCTAATTGAAAGAATGGGGCATTGTCTCGCTTTGTGTCGTGTTGAAAAATTTATGCCAGTGGTATTCTGTCGGTGAAAGGAGGAAAAGGGATATGGATCAGATGAAAATCGGAACTTTTTTGAAAGCGCTCCGGAAAGAGAAGTATTTGACCCAGGCGCAGCTTGCGGAACAGTTAAATATTTCCGGAAGAACCGTATCACGTTGGGAGACTGGTAAAAACATGCCCGATATCAGCATTTTAGTTGATCTGGCAGAATTTTATCATGTTAGTATCCCTGAAATCATCGATGGAGAAAGGAAAAGCGGGAGGATGCATGAAGAAGTAAAGGAAACAGTATTAAAATTATCGGATTATACAGAGACAGTAAACCAGAAGA
>ERZ1643249.1811-NODE-1811-length-20809-cov-7.794497_pt1 | contig 20809 bp, 17 predicted proteins | sample MGYA00579263_ERZ1643249 | MGnify/ENA primary metagenome ERZ1643249 (study PRJEB29033, sample SAMEA4952264) | chicken gut metagenome | biome: Broiler Chicken; feature: Gastrointestinal Tract; material: Caecum | place: Ireland | collected 2018 | study: Broiler... | reverse complement strand
AGATAGAATTTAAACATTCTACCTAATTTTTATCGTGTTCCATCTGAACTGTAACAATTCTTTTCTTTTTTCAATAAAAAAAGATAGTAGTTAAGAGCAAGAACTGTTATAATGGAAAGCGAGAATAAAAAGAAAAATAAAAATAGAATTCATTTTCCTAGTGGGGGAAAAGTGTGATATATTAGAACTAACAAGAGTAGTTTGGGGGCAATAGAATGAATTTTAAGTTAGTGATCAATGACTATATTTTAATATGGAATATTCTTTTTCAAGCTTCTATTTCCAAAGAAGTACAAGATTTAAAACAAAAATTATGGAAAAATTATAAGAAAGCTTATAATGCCTTATATAAAGAAAAAGATGTTATTTTAAAAGATTATAAAGATTATATTCCAACGGATGATACTATCTTTGATATGGTAAAAAGTACTGAGACTTATCAATTTGTGAAGAGTCGGACGGAAAAGTATCGCCTTGGTTTTATGAAATATTTAGAAGAGAAGAAAAAAGATCTTAACAAAGAATTGAAAAGCATCTTACGTTTTGATTTGAATCCTTGTTATGTTTTGTTTATAGAACCTCATTTTAATTATATCGAAGTAAAAAAAACATCAGAGAAGTCAAAATATGTCATGATATGGGGAAGAGAAAAAAATCAAGATAATATTGTCTTATCCTTTGTTGATTTACTCCATGTTTTATTAGAAAAAGAACTTGAAAATTATCAAAAAGAATATCGCGATATTGTCCAAGCAATAATTGAATTAGCGATTGATAATGAATTAGCAACTCGTCTTTTAGCAAAGAGTGTTTATCTAAGAGGGAAGCATTCTTTAAGCTTTTTGAAGGCGCAAATTTATCCTTATTGGTTAATGTATTTGGGCTATAAAAAAGATGAAATTGCAAATTGTATGAAACGGGATCGAATCTTGTTTGATCTTGATAAGTATACTTATGAGAAAGGGTTAGTAAAGTTAAACTTATTACAATTTATTGACTTTTGTATTAAACATCAAAAAGCCATATTGAAGATAAATGAATTAGAAATTATTTAGTAGTTGGAGGCAGAAATGGAAGAAAAAATAAAAATACTATTAGAAAAATTACAATTGACTGAAGAAAGTTCTTCCTTTTTTGAGAAAGCAGAACTAAAAAAAATCATCATTAATAAAAAAAGTAAAGCTTGGGATCTTATGATACAGATAGAAAAAGATTTACCTCTTGAAGTTTTAGAAGAAATGGAAGAAAAAAAATACATTTTAGGTGATGATGTTACTTTTCATTATGAAGTAAAAAAGCAAAATCCTAATTTACTTCTTTCTTATTTCTCTTATTTTTTAGAAAAGTTAAAGAAAAAAGGCAAAATAAGAGTAAAAGAAATTTATCAAGATTCTCTTATTCTAGAAAAAGAAGAGTTAAAACTACAGGCGACAAGCAAACTAGAAGAAGAAAAATTATTGGGAATTCAAAGAGAAGTAAATCAATTTTACCAGTGTTTAGGATATCAAGAATATATTCCTGTGATCTTAAAAGAAGATGGTTCTATTTTAAGTGAAATTAATCAAGAGTTGAAAAAAGCAGTGATAGAAGTTCCAATGAAAAAAGAAAAAGAAAAGGAAAAAGAGGAAAAGCCGAAATATAGTAGAGCAAAAAAAGGAACGGAAGAAGGTTGTATTTTAGGAAGAAGTTTTAAAGAAGAACCTTTGAAAATGAGTTTAATCGCAGGAGAAGATAATAATGTTGTTGTAGATGGTTATGTTTTTGGGGTTGATTATTTTGAATCAAGTAAGAGTGATTTTAAGATTATTACTTTAAAAATAACAGATGAAACGGATAGTATTTATTGTAAAGTCTTTGTGAAAGATAAGGAGGAATATGCTCGTCTTTGTAAAGAATTAAAGACAGGAAAATGGTTTCGAATTCGGGGATATATTAAAAATGATACTTTTGCTAAGGAGTTTGTTTTAAATGCTAGAGATATTATGCCTTTAGAGAAAGCGAAAGAGGAACGGATTGATACAGCAGAAGAAAAAAGAGTAGAGCTTCATACTCATACCAAGATGAGTCAAATGGATGGAGTCGTCGATGAAGTGGCTTTAGTAAAACAAGCGATTAAATGGGGACACAGGGGAATTGCGATTACCGATCATAATGGAGCGCAAGCATTTCCGCATGTTTATAATTTTGTAAAAGATTATAATAAGGGTTTAAAAGAAGGAGAAGAACCGTTTAAAGTCATCTATGGAACAGAACTTACGATGGTAGATGATAAAGTGGATATCGTATTACGCCCAAATGATCATAAATTATTAGATGAAACATATGTGGTATTCGATTTTGAAACAACCGGTTTTAATGCTGGGGGAGCAGATTCCATTATTGAAATTGGAGCGGTAAAGATGCGTCATGGGGAAATACTCGAAAAGTATGATGAATTGATTAATCCGGGTAGACCTCTTCCTCAAAAAATAGTTGATGTTACGAATATTACGGATCAAATGCTAGAAGGAAAAGATAATGAAGAAAATGCCGTAAAGCGCTTTGTAGAATGGTTTTCCGATTTTCCTATGGTTGCGCATAATGCCAAGTTTGATGTTTCTTTCTTGGAAATGGCTTATCAAAAATACAATTTAGGTGAATTTAAAAATCCGGTGATCGATACTTTAGAGCTTTCTAGAACCTTGGATAATAATTATGCCCGTCATAGTTTGTCAGCTTTGGTAAAACGTTATAATGTCCCATGGGATGAATCGGCTCACCATCGTGGTGATTATGACGCAGAAGGTACGGCTTTGGTTCTTTATAAAATGTTAGAGAAATTAGATTCCCGCAACATTGAAACGATGAAACAATTAAGTGAAATGGTTTCAACCGATGAAATGTATAAATATGGAAATACGCATCATATTAATCTTTTGACTTTAAATAAAAAAGGTTTAAAGAATCTATTTAAAATTATCAGTTATGCCAACACTACTTATTTATATAAGACGCCAAGAATTCCTCGAAGCGTGTTAGAAAAGTATCGAGAAGGTATTTTGGTAGGAAGTGGTTGTTATGAGAGTGAGATTTTCCAACAAGCGAAAAGTAAAAGTGAAGAAGAGTTGTCGAATTTAATCCGTTTTTATGATTATGTTGAAGTACAACCTCCAGAATGTTATGATCATATGATTCAAAGTGGAGATTTTGGAAATGAAAGAGAGCTTATTGCTCATTTGGAAAAAATTATTCGTACGACGGAAGAAGCGGGGAAATTAATTGTAGCAACCGGGGATGTTCATCATTTAACAAGAGAAGATAAAATATATCGGGAGATTATTGTCAATCAAAAAGTTCCCGGTGGAGGACGTCATCCTTTAGCGCGGAATGGAATTACGGAAATTCCATCCAATCATTTCCGCTCGACGGATGAAATGTTAAAAGATTTTTCTTTTCTTGATGAAGCAACAAGAAGAAAAATTGTCGTTGAAAATCCCAATAAAATTTTAGATATGGTTGATATTATTGAAGTTATTATTGAAACAGGAGGAATTCCTTTTTCTCCTAAAATTGAGCATAGTGTGGAAACCGTAACGGAGTTAGTCTTTGGAAAAGCTTCTAGTTGGTATGGCGATCCTCTTCCTCATAACATTGAAGAGCGAATCAGTAAAGAGCTTTATGGGGATGGAATTTTTGATGCGATCAAAGAAGAAGCAAAAGAAGATCATATTCCTGAAGATCAATATGAAGATGAAATATATCGCCGACTTCATGCTACCTTATTAAAAGGGTTTGATGCCGTAAAGGATAAGATTCGAGAAAGTTTAAGACGTGCGAATAAAGAGATTACTTCCGAAGAAATTGAAAAAAGTTTATCGAAAAAATTAGGAGGCGTCATTGGAGGAGGCTTTGATGTTATTTATTTGATAGCCCAAAAATTAGTAAAGCATTCAAACGACGATGGCTATATTGTCGGATCACGGGGTTCTGTTGGCTCTAGCTTTGTGGCCACGATGATGGGAATTACGGAAGTAAATCCACTTCCTGCTCATTATTTATGTCGTAATGGTGATTGTAAATATTCTGAGTTTGAAAATGAACAAGGGGAACCTTATGGCAAAGAATATTCTTCTGGTTATGACCTACCAGATAAGATTTGTCCAAAATGTGGTGGAAAATTAAGCAAAGAAGGACAAGATATGCCATTCGCTACCTTCTTAGGCTTCAATGCTGATAAAGTGCCCGATATTGATTTAAACTTCTCCGGTGAATATCAATGGAAAGCGCATGAATATACGAAAGTTCTCTTTGGGGTCGATAATGTTTATCGGGCTGGAACGATTGGTACCGTAGCGGAAAAAACGGCTTTTGGTTATGTACGAGGTTATTTTGAGGAGCATGGCATTACGGGTAAAAGAAATGCGGAAATTGAACGGCTTGCTCTTGGTTGTACCGGGGTAAAAAGAACCACTGGTCAGCATCCTGGTGGCATTGTGGTTATTCCAGGCTATATGGATGTCTTTGATTTTACACCATTTCAATATCCAGCGGATGATAACACTTCCCTTTGGCGGACGACACACTTTGATTATCATGCCATCGATCAAGATGTTTTAAAGCTTGATATTCTAGGACATGATGATCCTACCGTCTTAAGAATGCTTCAAGATTTATCTGGTATTGATATTACCACACTTCCGATGGATGATAAAAATATTTTTGCGATTTTATCAAGTCCAAAACCTTTAGGGGTAACGGAAGAAGATATTTTGTGTCCTACGGGGACACTTGGCCTACCGGAATTAGGAACGAATTTTGTCATTCAAATGTTGGTCGAAACGAAGCCTAGTACCTTTGCTGAATTGGTTAAGATCTCAGGCCTTTCGCATGGTACTGATGTTTGGGCGGGGAATGCGAGTGAATTAATTCGTAATAAAGTGGTTCCTTTTAAAGATGTTATAGGCTGTCGTGATGATATCATGGTAAATTTAATGAACTGGGGCATGGAACCAAAGTTAGCTTTTAAGATCATGGAGTTTGTCCGAAAAGGAAAAGCCAGTAAAGATCCGGAGACATGGAAAGATTATGCTGCTAAGATGAAAGAAGCTTCTATACCAGATTGGTATATCGAATCTTGTCATAAGATCAAATACATGTTCCCAAAAGCGCATGCTTGTGCTTATGTTATGAGTGCCATCCGGATTGCTTGGTTTAAAGTCTATAAACCACTTTTGTATTATGCTGCTTATTTTTCGATTCGGGTAGATGACTTTGATATTGAAACCATGATCAAAGGCTATCAAGCCATTAAAACAAGATATGAAGATCTTATGGCTAAAGGTTTTGAAGCGACGAATAAAGAAACAAGTATTATTGATTCCCTTCATGTAGCCTTAGAAGCAACAGCAAGAGGCATTCACTTCGGACCTATTTCTCTTGAAAAGAGCGACAGTACAAGATTTCGCATTGATGAAGAACACGAAAATACATTAATCCCTCCATTTTCTACTATTGATGGTCTCGGTGGGTCTGTTGCGACGGCTATTGTCGAAGAAAGAGAAAAGCAACCTTTCTTAAGCAAGGAGGATCTTCAAAAACGAGGGAAAGTATCCAAAACCATTATTGATAAAATGGTATCTATGGGCATTATTACAGGGCTTCCTGAGTCCAATCAATTAAGTTTATTTTGACAAATAAAGAAAAATAAGCTATAATATGGCTACATTTTACCAAAAGGGGGGAAAAGAAAATGGAGAATTTAAAAATTTATAAGTCTGGATTGTTACCAGTTCAAAATTTACGAATTATGGAGACAGGAAATCGCTTTGGAATTATGACTACTAAAAAAACTTATTATCCTGAAGAGTTTGACAAAGAAGATAGAGAAAAAGCTTTTTTACAAGCACGTATGGAGGCAAGTAAACATTACAACAAAGATTTTGATCCTTACAAATTTTATATGCCTACCCAAGATGGAAAAGGAAAAGCTGTAACCTTAACCAAAGAAATGATTGAAGCGAGTTGGGATGGATGGAATTTAGATATACAAGCCGATATCTTGCTTGTTACTGACAAAACACCTGGTGTCGTCGTAGGTTATCCCGTGGCCGATTGTCCAGTCATTATTGCAAGTGACTTGAAACAAGGAGTTACCGCTACAGCTCATTGTGGAGCGGAAATGATTGATCAATACTTACCAAAATTAACAGTAGAATCACTCCAAAGCAAATACGATAGTAAATTAGATGATATTTCTATCTATGTCGGAGCGCATGCCGGTACTAATTGGACTTATGATAGATGGCCAGTATGGGCAAATGATTCTTTTTGGGCCCAAGCGATTACCAAAGAAGATGGGATGTATAAAATTAATTTAAAAAAGGCAATATTAAGACAATTAAATCCAAGAAAATTTGATAGTTTCTATATGAATGATGACAATACACTTACTAATCCAAATTACTATTCAAATTCAGCTTTTAAAAATGGAGCAGAGGAAAAGAAAGGTCTTAACTTTACAGGAGCCTATTATAAGAAAAAATAGTTGTAAAGAAAAAGGAAAAATGCGAAAATATAAGGCATTTTCCTTTTTTTCATGCTATAATCAAGGAAAAGGGAGGATAGAAAATGGAAGTACACAACACAAACGTGAATTACATACAGTATGGTAGAGGGAAAGATATTGTGTTATTACATGGTTGGGGACAGAATATTGAAATGATGCAATTTCTAGGAGATCCCTTATCGAACAGTTATCGTATTACCATTTTAGATTTTCCTGGTTTTGGCGAAAGTGAAGAGCCCCAAGAAGTATGGAATATTACCGATTATGCCAATATGCTTCATGAATTGCTCACCAAATTAAAAATAGAAAATCCCACTTTAATTGGTCATTCTTTTGGGGGAAGAGTAGCCATTCGTTATGCCGCCCAATATCCAGTAGAAAAATTAGTTCTTTTTGGCTCCCCTTGTGTCATTACAAAAAAAAAGCAGCCTTTAAAAGTAAAAGCTTTAAAAGCAGCGAAAAAACTTCCTGGTATGAAAAAAATAGCAGAAATAGCTAAAAATTATATTGGGTCCCGTGATTATAAGGCAGCAAGCCCGATGATGCGGAATATTCTAGTTCAAGTTGTCAATGAAGATTTATCTGATTATGCGAAGAAAATTACTGCACCTACCTTATTAATTTGGGGTGATCAAGATACGGAGGCTCCCGTAGAAGAAGCAAAACTACTAGAAAAGCTTTTAAAAGATGGCGCCCTTATTATTTTGCCAGGTACCCATTATGCTTATTTAGAAAACCTAAATCAAGTGGTTAATATTATAAATAAATTTATGGAGGGATAAAATATGATGGTCATGAAAATCTTACTCCTGTTATTATTAACAGTAGTTATTATCATAAAAAGCCAAAAAAGCTTACATATGTTACAACAAAATCTATATAACGAGAACAATCGCTATTTAAAATGGATGATCAGTCATTCTTCCAATTTGATCTCGATCGAATTTATCATTTTTTTAATCATCTTTCTAGCTGACAGCTTTTGGGTAGAGAAAAAAGGAATTTCTCTTGTTCTAAATGTAGTAGCGTTCTTCCTATACTTGAATTTTATTTTACGATACTATAAAATTCAAAAAGAATCGCCAGTAAAAAAACCTCTTGTTTATACTGCTCGAATTAAACGTTTAATTGTAACGACTACGATCGTTTATTTTCTACCGCTTCTTTTCTTTTTTCTAACTAGAGAAAGCCTAGTTCTATCATCTTTTTGTCTTTTCCTTTACGCTCTTCTTACTTATTTAAACCCATTCATTTATTTAATCACCAATTTTATCAATAAATATACAGTGGAAAAATATGTCTATTTTCATTTCAAACATCTAGCCTTAAAAAAATTAAAGCAGATGAATCACTTAAAAGTAATAGGAATTACGGGAAGTTATGGAAAGACAAGTAGCAAAAACATACTAGCAGATATTCTAAATATTAAATATATTACTCTTCCTACACCGAAAAACTTAAATACCCCTTATGGCTTGATCATGACGATCAACAACAACCTTGATAAATTCACCGATATTTTTATCGCGGAAATGGGCGCTTATCGGAAAGGAGAAATTAAAGAACTTTGTGATTTGGTTCATCCAAAGTATGGAATCTTAACTCGTATTGGTACGGCTCATTTAGAAACATTTGGTAGTGAAGAAAATATTCAAAAAACAAAATTTGAATTAATTGAATCCTTACCGAAAGATGGAATTGGTGTTTTAAATCGAGATGATCCGAAGCAAGTGAACTATCTTTTAAAAAATGACTGCAAGATCTTGTGGATTGGTATTGAAAATAAAGATGTTGACGTGTTAGCACAAAATATTAAATGTAGTAATACAGGAACGCATTTTTATGTTATCTTTAAAGGAGATAAGAAAAAATATTCTTTTGAAACGAAACTATTAGGACAACATAATGTCTATAACATTTTAGCTTCTCTTGCTTTGGGCAGAGAATTCGGTATTAGTATTCCTCAATTGCAACAAGCTGTAAAAGCTGTACGTCCGATCGAACATCGATTAGAGCTAAAAAAACTAGGCAACTTCTATCAAATTGATGATGCTTATAATTCCAATCCAACGGGAGCGAGAAATGCTCTGGAGGTTCTTAGCATGATGCCAGGAAAGAAAATAATTGTAACTCCTGGTATGATTGAACTAGGGGATAAAGAAGCAGAATTAAATGAAAAATTTGGCGAGCAGATCGCTGAATTAAGTAAAGCCGATTATGTCATCCTAATAGGGAAGAAGCAAACGGGACCAATTCGAAAAGGCTTAGAAAAGAAACATTTTGATATGGATAAGGTGATCGTTTACAATAATGTATTAGATGCATATACTTTTATTAGAGGAATCAAAGGAAAAGAAGACATCTATGCTTTATTTGAAAATGATTTGCCAGATACTTATAATGAAAAATAGAAAGGAAGTAAGAAAATGAAAATAAAAGTAGGCGTTATTTTTGGAGGGGAGAGTGTAGAACATGAAGTAAGTATTATCTCTGCCGTTCAAGCGATGAATAAAATGGATCAAGAAAAATATGAAATTGTTCCTATTTATATTACGAAAGATAGAGAATGGTATACTGGAGCGATGTTAAGAGATGTAGAGAGTTATCAAGACTTAGAACTCATTAAAAAATATGCTACGAATGTTGTACTATATTACAAAAATGGTAATTTTGTTTTACAAAGCAAGGGCTTTCTAAAGAAAATTGTAGCTGACATTGATATTGCTTTTCCAATTACCCATGGAACCAATGTCGAAGATGGAGTATTACAAGGTTACTTACAAACCATTGGAATTCCTTATGTTGGACCAAATGTTTATGCGGCAGCCGTAGGGCAAGACAAAGTCTATATGCGAGATATTTTTAAAGCCAATAAACTATCAATTCCAGAATATACTTGGTTCTATGATAGTGATTATAACCAAGCAAAAGAGGAAATATTAAAAAGAATCGCAGCTTTAAAATATCCCGTTATTGTCAAACCAGCTACCACCGGAAGTAGTGTCGGAATTGGGATTGCAGAAAGTGAAGAAACAATTGAAGAGCTAATTGAAGAAGCCATCACTTATGATAATAAAATCATTGTTGAACAAGTCATTCCCAATTTAATGGAAGTTAATATTTCTGTTTTAGGAAACTTTGAACATCAAGAAACAAGTGTGATTGAAGAAGTATTATCCGCTCATAAATTTTTAACTTATGAAGATAAATATATTGGTTCTTCAAAAGTAAAAGGGAAGTTAGCTTTAAAAACAGCTCCAAGAAAAGGATCCAAAGGAATGGCTTCGGCCAATCGTAAAATTCCAGCAGATTTAAGTGAAAAAATGGAAAAAGAAGTAAAAGAACTGGCTGTCAAAGCCTTCAAAGCTTTGGGGAGTAGTGGAGATGCTAGAATTGATATGTTAATTGATACGAAAGCCAAAAAAGTATACTTAAACGAAATCAACTCTATCCCGGGTTCTCTTGCTTTCTATCTCTGGGAACCGACTGGAAAAGATTATAGTGATTTATTAGATGATATGATTAATATTGGAGTAAAAGACTTCAAGCATCGTCAAAATAAAACCCATTCTTTCAAAACCAATATTCTAGAAGGTTTTGCCAATAATGGTCTAAAGGGAATGAAAGGAAAATTATCCAATAGAAAATAGGACTTAGGACTCCTAGGTTCTATTTTTTTCAATTTTTTTTTGAATAAAAGCAAGATTATTTTTAATTCGTTCATTTTTGGGATTAAAAGCAAGTGCTTTTTGACAGGCTGTTGCCGCTAATTCGTATTCTCCATAATCACAAAAAGCAAGACTTAAAAGATCATAGGGTGTCTCATTAAAACTAAATACTTCATTGATATAGCTTTCCGTATGCAACTTTATTTTTAAAGCTTTCATCGTATAAAGGAGTACTCCTTCCCAATCTTCTAAGTGATAAGCAAGTAATGCTCTTTCCATAAAGGGATCGCGTAAATAAGGAGCCTCCTTCATGGCCTTTTCTAACCAATCTTTCGCTTCTTCAATCTTCCCTAGATTTTTATAACATCGTGCAATAAAACGCATCGAGGCACAACGTTCATCCCGCCAAGTGGCTCGTTTTAACGAAAGATGCCTTTTTAAAGTTTCAATGGCTTTTTCATACTGTCCATAATACATATATTCTCTTCCTAAATAATGCATATTACGATCATCTTCTGGATCTTCTTGCACTGAAAGTTCTAATAAAGGTAGGTAACTAGCCCGTGATTTGGTCACATCCGGATAATGGTTTAAGACAATTTCGTCTGCTGTAATTTTCTTTTCCTCTTTTCCATCAAAAGTAAGAATTTCATGAACGGGATGTGTCCATTGATAATGATGCCTTCGATGTATCTTTTCAATGTAAAAATGAACCGCTGGTTTTCCATTTTCATCAAAGCTCCAATTATAGCGATAAGCCAAACGATCGGTACCCTCTTTCCAAACCTTTTCTAATTTATCTCGCCATCCTGGTACAAAGACTTCATCCAAGTCCGTGCAAACACAAATGTCAGCATTCTCATCAACCATGGCCAGGGAAAGATTTCGCGCGACATCAAAGCGCCAAGGATCAATCTTTTTTTCTTCTACCTGAACCCCTAATTCCCTTAATTTTTTCACCGTATCATCACTAGACCCTGTATCAAGAACATAAATTTCGTCCGCTTCCTTCATGGACTCTACCCAACGGGAAACGAACTTCTCTTCATTTTTACTAATTGCATAAACACAAACTTTATACTTTTTCATTCTACACCTCTAGTATAATGTATGCAAAAGAGAAAAAGTATTTATAAAAAAGAGAAAAAATACATATAGTAAGAAGAGGTGATGAGTATGAAAAAAAGAATTTTTTATAGTATTTTACCTATCCTGGGAGGGATTGTGATTGGTCTTATTATCTCAGGCTATATAGAGTATGAAAGCTTAGTGAAGCCACCTTTCGCACCACCCGTGATTCTTTTTCCCATTACTTGGAGCATCCTTTATATTTTAATGGGAATTTCTTATTTTCTAGCTTCAGAAAAAGAAGATAAAGAACTAGACAAAATTTATTTGCTACAACTATTTTTGAATCTTTTATGGCCTATTATTTTCTTTGTCTTAAAAATGTATTTTGCTGCCTTTTTATGGCTTCTTCTATTATTCTATGTTGTCATTCTATGGTACAAAGAACTATATCAAAAGAAAAAAATTAGCGCCTATTTACAAATACCATATCTTATTTGGCTTTGCTTTGCTGGATATTTAAATCTAGGAATTTATATTTTAAATTGAGAAAGAGGAGAACATTTTTTCTTAGTAAGTTTCAATTTTTCTATTAGTAAAAAAAGAACAATTTAAAATTGTCAAGAAAAAAAGAAGGAATAATTCCTTCCTTTTATTATGGACCCGTTGGACCTGTAGCCCCTGTTGGTCCAGTTGGACCCGTTGGACCTGTAGCCCCTGTTGGTCCAGTTGGACCCGTCGCACCTGTAGGACCTGTAGGACCCGTACTTCCAGTTGGTCCTGTTATTCCGGTTGTTCCTGTAGGACCGGTAACCCCTGTTGGTCCAGTTGGACCCGTCGCACCTGTAGGACCGGTAGGTCCTGTACTTCCTGTAGGACCCGTACTTCCCGTAGGGCCAGTCACTCCAGTCGCCCCGGTTGGCCCCGTAATACCCGTAGGACCAGTAGGACCAGTGCTTCCAGTTGGTCCAGTCACTCCGGTTGTTCCCGTAGGACCTTGTGGAATTGTTAAATTCAACAAAAAGTTAGGGGAAATTCCTGTAATACTTGCTGCAGCAGTACTTCCAGGAAGACCGGTTGTGACAGTCCCAATCGCTAAAGATGGTGTAGCTCCTGTAGACCCGGTAGGGCCGGTAGATCCAGTTGCTCCCGTTGGCCCAGTAGGCCCCGTGGGACCTGTAGCCCCTGTTGGACCAGTAGGCCCCGTTTCACCCGTCGCTCCTCCACTAGGTCCAGCTGGCCCCGTCGGTCCGGTTGGACCTTGTACATAGCAGAAACGGCATTGGGGAAAGAATTTATTTTGATCCGAGTTATTGCAACAATTCGACATTTTTATTCTCCTTTCATGATATTCTATTACAAAACAAGAAAAAGATGAATGATATCTGTCTAAGAAAAGTATAAACATTCATTGAAAGAAAAAGAAGATCTGTGATAAGATAAAAATAGGAGGAATAAAGATGCGGGTAGGAATGATTGTTTTATTTGCCATGTTATATGTAGGATTGGGACTTTTCCTTTACTTAGGAAAAAAAAGACAAAGCAAAGCCTTATTAAGAACAGGAATCATAGGCTTGATTGTAGCTTTGATTATTACCATTTATATTGTCATAACTTATGCTTAGAAAGTGGGGGGGATACATGTTTTCCAAAGAAAATTATAAAATGATTGCCACAGATTTAGATGGAACCTTATTAGATAAAGAAAGCAAAATAAGTACTTATACCTTAGAGGTCTTAAAAAAGCTAAAAGAAAAAGGATATTATCTAACCATTGCTACCGGAAGAAGTTTAGAATCGGTCAAATCCGTCATACCAGATCTAAGTCTATTTGATTACATTCTTTTAAATAATGGTGCTTTTTTGTATCTCCCACAAACAGGAAAAGGCGAATACTTTGGAGTGATTGAAGAAGATGTTTTAAAAGATCTAACCGCAAATTTTGATGAACAGTGTACGGAAATTAATTTCTGCTCTGCTTACTGCTATTACATTTATAAAGCTACTCCCAAAAAGAATCAGGCTTTTATCAAAGGAATTAAAGAGATATCCGAAATAAAAGAAGAAGATAAAATCACTAAAATAAACTTTTTTCCAAAAAAGGAAACAGATTTAGAAAGCCTTTATCAAATGTTTCAAACAAGGTATCCAAATTTAGATATTATGATTATGCAAGAAAGCAAAGAGGAAAAGAAGTGGCTTGTTTTATTGCCCAAAAATATCAATAAAAAAACCTCTGTTGAAAGAGTCTGTAAAGAGTTAGGTATTTCTTTAAAACAAGTCATTGCTTTTGGTGATGCGACAAACGATCTTCTTTTGCTCGAAGCAGCCGGTTATAGTGTTGTCGTTTCAACTGCCCTAGAAGAAGTAAAAAAAGTAGCCAAAAAAATCTTAAAAGGAGAAGAAGGGGATTCGATCGCTCACTTTTTAGAAGGAAGCCTTTTATAAGTTGGAAATCAGAGATCATCTGATTTTTTTGCTGAGATGAAAAAGTAAATGCAACTTTGAAAAGTTAAATGCAACCTTTTACAAAATAGGGGTTGCGTTTAGAAAAACTTTTCACACATATGATTTTTTTGTCTAGTGACTTGTCAAATGAAAAGAGATCCGTATGTCTTTTTTTTCTTTGTGATATAATAAGAAACGGAGGTTAAAAATGAGAAAAGAATGGAGAAATTTTAAAGAGGGCGCTTGGACAACGGAAGTCAACGTCCGGGATTTTATACAAAAAAACTATAAAAATTACGAAGGAGATGAATCATTTTTAGAAGGTACCACCAAAAAAACGGATAAAGTTTGGGCTCATTGCACCGATTTATTAAAGGAAGAATTAAAAAAACATGTCCTTGATATTGATGTCGATCACATGGCAGGCATTAATGCTTTTGCATCTGGCTATATTAATGAAGAAGACAATGTTATTGTAGGGCTTCAAACGGATGCTCCCTTAAAGAGAATTGTCAATCCTTATGGGGGAATTCGAATGGTTTATCAAGAACTAGATGCCTATGGATATAAGTTAAACCCTACTGTAGATAAATACTTTAATGAATTTCGTAAAACCCATAATCAAGGGGTCTTTGATTCTTATACGGATGAAATTAAAAAAGCCCGTCATGCTGGTCTTTTAACGGGACTTCCTGACGCTTATGGAAGAGGAAGAATTATCGGAGATTATCGCCGTGTTGCTTTATATGGAATTGATTTTTTAATGGCCGAGAAGAAAAAAGATTTTGAATCTTTATTAGGCCCTATGAACAATGAGTTAATTCAATTAAGAGAAGATGTTTCCATGCAATATCGAGCTTTAGATCAAATCAAAAAAATGGCTCAAAGTTATGGCTTCGATATTTCTAATCCCGCTCACAATGCCAAAGAAGCGGTACAATGGACTTATTTTGGTTATTTAGCAGCGGTAAAAGAAAATAATGGGGCGGCGATGAGTTTAGGAAGAGTTGATGCTTTCTTCGATATTTATTTTGAACGAGATCTAAAAGAAGGAACAATTACCGAAAAAGAAATTCAAGAGATTATTGATCAATTCGTTATTAAACTAAGACTTGTTCGTCATTTAAGAACTCCAGATTATGATGAACTATTCTCAGGGGATCCTACTTGGGTAACGTGTGCCATTGGAGGAATCGGAGAAGATGGACGTAGTATGGTGACCAAAACAAGTTATCGTATTTTACATACTTTAACAAACTTAGATACAGCACCAGAACCGAATATGACGGTCTTGTGGAGTGTCAACTTACCAGAAACCTTTAAAAAATACTGTTCAAAAATGAGTATTGAAACTGACGCTATTCAATATGAAAATGATGATGTTATGCGTCCAATTTATGGCGATGATTATGCTATTGCTTGTTGTGTTTCGGCTATGCGAGAGGGCAAAGATATGCAATTCTTTGGTGCTCGTTGTAATCTTGCTAAAACGCTTCTTTATTCCATGAATGGTGGAATTGATGAAATGATAGGCATGAAAGTTTTAGATAGTTTTAACAAAATGACCGATGAAGTCTTAGACTATGACAAAGTAATGAAAGAATACTTTAGAGCGATTGAAAAAGTAGCGGAAATTTATTCCAATGCCATGAATATTATTCACTATATGCATGATAAATATGCTTATGAAGCAAGCCAAATGGCTCTTCATGATACCCATGTGAGACGTCTTATGGCCTATGGAGTAGCAGGACTTTCGGTAGTAGCAGATTCCCTATCGGCTATCAAATACGCCAAAGTAAAACCAATTCGTAATGAAGAAGGGATCATGGTTGATTTTGAAATAGAAGGGGACTATCCAAAATACGGAAACGATGATGATAGAGTCGATAACATTGCCAAAGAAGTTTTAGAGAAAATGTATCAAGAACTATCAAAGCATAAATGCTATCGCGGAGCCTATCCCACTCTTTCGGTCTTAACAATTACGTCAAATGTTGTCTATGGTAATAAAACAGGCGCTACCCCTGATGGCAGAAAAAAAGGCGTTCCTTTTGCCCCAGGAGCCAACCCTATGCATGGAAGAGATGCCAGCGGAGCGATTGCTTCTTTAAATTCTGTGGCGAAACTTGACTATGCTTCTTGTTGTCGTGATGGCATTTCCAATACCTTTTCTATTGTTCCGACTTCCCTAGGACATACGAAAGAGGAACAAACTGAGAATTTAGTGAGTTTATTAGATGGCTATTTTGTTCAAGGGGCTCATCACTTAAATGTCAATGTTTTAAGCCGGGAAACTTTAATCGATGCCATGGATCACCCAGATAAATATCCACTTTTAACAATTCGTGTTTCCGGCTATGCCGTAAGATTTAATCGCCTAACGAGAAAGCAACAAGAGGAAGTTATTGCCCGTACCTTCCATGAGAAGATGTAATGAAAGGCGCTATTGATTCGATCGAAACCTTTGGGCTTGTGGATGGCCCAGGAATTCGAACCGTTGTTTTTCTAAGTGGCTGTCGTCTGCGTTGCCTTTATTGTCATAATCCTGAAATGTGGATAAAAGGCAAAGAAAATATGACAAGTGATGAACTCTTACAAAAAATATTACGCAACAAACCTTACTTTAGAAGAAATTCGGGAGGAGTGACCTTTTCTGGTGGCGAGCCTCTTCTCCAAATTGATTTTCTCTTAGACATTTGTAAAAAACTAAAAAAGGAAGGTATACATATTGCTTTAGATACTTGTGGGGTAGGGGTAGGTCATTATGATGAAATTTTAAGTCTTGTTGACTTAGTTCTCTTTGATGTCAAATATACAACAAGAGAAGGTTATAAACAGATCACCGGTCAAGAAATGGATGAATCCCTAAAATTTATCGAAGCCATGAATCGCAGCGGAAAACCAGTTTGGATTCGGCAAGTCATCGTACCTTCCATGATGGATAGTGTTGCTTATATCGATAGTTTAGTAGAATATATTAAGAAAATAAAAAATGTAGAGCGAGTAGAATTTTTACCTTTCCATCATATGGGTTTTGAAAAATATGAAAAATTAAACATACCGAATCCGTTAAAAGATATCGCTCCCATGGATGTAGAAAAGTGTAATCAGTTGCATGAACTTTTCATAGAAAAATGGGAAGCTTCGAAACAAAAAAAGGCCTAAAAGCCTTTTTTGTTTATAAAAAAATGATTTCAAATAAAAAAACAAGTCAAAGACTTAGTTTCCTTATCCATTTATGGTGGGCTGTTAGGGATTCGAACCCTAGACCCACTGATTAAGAGTCAGTTGCTCTACCAACTGAGCTAACAGCCCATAAATTCGACTACGGATATACTATAACACAAAAAAAGAGAAAAGGGAAGAGAAAATTTGCAGAAAAAAATTTGGTAAAAGTGCTTCGATTCAATTTGTGAAGAAAGAAAAAATTGAATAAGATATTTCGCAATGGTATAATAATAAAAAAAGATAGGTGATAAAGTGAAAGATGCTTATACTAAAGATCAAGAAGAAGTATTAAAAGAATTAAAGACAACCAAAAAAGGTTTGAGTGAAGAAGAAGCAAAGAAGCGTTTCGAGGAAAATGGTCCAAATACTTTGGAGGAAAAGAAACAAAAAAGTATTTTTACTGTGATGTTAGAACAGTTAAAAGATAAGATGATTTTAGTCTTATTCTGTGCTTCTATTCTTTCTTTTTGTCTAGGAGAAGTGGCAGAAGGTATTGTTATTCTTGTTATCATTGCTATCAACGCTATTATTAGTATTATGCAAGAGAAAAAAGCTGTGGATGCCATTTATGCTTTAAAGAGTATGAATGCCCCGCATAGTGTGGTAGTTCGTGAGGGCAAAAAGCAAGAAATTTTAACCCAAAATCTCGTCCTAGGAGATATTGTCTTCTTAGAATCGGGAATGATCGCTCCAGCGGACATCCGCCTATTAGAAGATCATCAGTTGAAAATGGATGAATCATCTCTAACCGGAGAAAGTACAACAGTTGAAAAAGATAGCAATTTAAAATTGAAGGAGGATACCGCGTTAGCAGATCGAGCGAATATGGTATTTTCTTCGACCATTGTCGCTTATGGAACGGCTTTTGGAGTAGTAGTGGCCACGGGAATGGATACCGAAGTTGGAAAAATAGCAAATCTTTTGGAAGAAAAAGACAATCTAGATACTCCTTTAAAAAGAAAATTGAACAAAGTAGGAGAAGTGTTAAGTCTTATTGGAATTGGGATTAGTATTTTAATTTTTATCATAGGTCTTCTTTATGGAAAAGATGTTATTTCTATTTTAATGGTAGCGATCTCTCTTGCTATTTCGGTCATTCCAGAAGGGCTTCCTGCTACGGCTACGATTGTTATGGCTTTAGGAGTAGAGCGAATGGCCAAAAAAAATGCTTTGGTGAAAAAGTTACCTGCCGTAGAAGCCTTAGGAAGTTCTACCGTAATCTGTACGGATAAAACCGGAACTTTAACGGAAAATAAAATGACGGTAGTAAAATCCCTTTTGTATGAGGATTTAAGAGATCAAAAAAAGAAGAACCAAGTATCAATAGAATTGATTCAGGCTGCTGTATTATGTAACAATGCTTCTTTTTCCAACGAAAAAGTAATAGGTGATCCGACGGAAGGAGCTTTGCTTACTTTTGCTATCAAGAAGCATTATGATGCGAAAAAAATAAAAGAAGAATATCCCAAGTGTTATGAACAACCTTTTGATTCTAATCGAAAAAGAATGAGTATAGTAGTCAAAGAAAAAGAAAATTTTGTCGCTTATACCAAAGGATCACTCGATGAACTTCTTGATATTTGTCGCTATGCAAGAGAAGGAAACGATACCAAGGAATTACCTGTCCCTGAAAAAGACCAAATCAAAAAATATGCAGCCTCCTTGGCAGAATCCGGTCTTCGGGTATTAGGGTTTGCTACAAGAACATTAGAATCTCTTCCCAAAGAAGGAGAAAATATAGAACAAGATTTAACTTTTCTTGGCTTAATGGGAATGATGGATCCACCGAAAAAAGAAGTGAAAAAGGCAATCAAAAGTTGTCATGAAGCGGGGATCCATGTCATTATGATTACAGGCGATCATAAATTAACAGCTATTTCTATTGCCAAAGAATTAGGAATTTTTGAGGCAGGAGATTTGGCCTTGAATGGCAAAGAACTTGTTAAAATGAGTGATCAAACCCTAAAAGAAAAGATTGGAAAAATCTCTGTTTTCGCACGAGTTACCCCAGAAGATAAGTTAAGAATTGTCAAAATTCTTCAAGAAAAGAAAGAAATTGTCGCCATGACAGGCGATGGAGTAAATGATTCTCCTGCCTTAAGAAAAGCAGATATTGGAGTTGCTATGGGGAAGATGGGGACGGATGTAGCGAAAGAAGCAGCTGATATGATCTTGTTAGATGATAATTTTGCCACCATCGAAGTAGCAGTAGAGGAGGGCAGACGAGTTTATCGTAACATTCAAAAAGTCATTCAATTCTTACTAGCAGGTAACATTGCCGAAGTATTAGTCATCTTTATTTCCATTCTGATAAACATGGATAGTCCATTACTAGCTGTGCATATTCTCTTCATCAATCTAGTAACAGATACCTTACCATCTCTTGCTTTAGGAGTAGATCCAGCTTCTCCAGATATTATGAAAGAAAAACCCATCAAAGAAGGTAGCCTGTTCGAAAAAGGATTAGTTTCTCGTATTGCTTTTTATGGAATTTATATCGCCTTTATGACGTTGCTAGCTTATCTCATCGGGAATACTCGTAGTTATAGTATAGGCATGACTATGGCTTTTCTAGTTTTATGCTTATCCCAAATTTTCCACTCGCTAAATCAAAGCTCTGCCACCATTTCTATTTTTCAAAAAGAACATCCAAGAAACAAATTTTTATTTCTAGCGATATTAGGATCTCTACTTATTGTTTTCACTGTTTTGTTGATTCCTACTTTAAAAAACTTCTTTTCTCTTGCTAGTTTAAGGGGAAGAGAATGGGTTTTTGTTTTAATCTTATCCCTTTCCCCAATTTTATTAGTAGAAACAGTCAAATATTATAAACGACACAAAAAAAGTAATTCTTAAAGAAGAGATTACTTTTTTTAAAATGGAACCCTTTCTTTTAGATCTTGATGCCTTTCGATAAAATAATTTAATAGGAAGAAAAGAATAAAGGTAATAAACAAGACAACCGTAATCAGATAACCAGTTTGATAAAGAGGAACTAGAATTTGGCCAATGGAGATCGTACCTTGTCCTTTTAAAAAGGTAGAAGCAATATGGGAAAGAACCGAGCAGCCAAGGAAGAATACCATCAAAAACAAAGCGATAGAACTGTAATAATGAAAGAATCTTCTTTCTTTAATCGTAAGAACGAAAATAACAATCATACCAATGATAGAAATAGCAATTAAAACAGATCTTGTATTGGGTTGTAGGATTTGTTGTAAAAAGGGAGTTATGGTACTGATAACCTTATTTTCTGTTTGTGCTTCTGTAAGATTAGGCTCTACTTCATCTACAATATAAGAAGTGGTAAAGTTTTCTAGCCTTTCTTTCGCTCCAGGAGATAAAACTAAATCTTCTTTTTCTAAGGCTTTGTCATAAAATTCTTTTGTCAACTCCAAAATTTTCTCTTCATCTAGCATTCCATCCTCTTCTAAATTACTATTGATCACTTCTTGTAATACTCCTCCAACATAGTCTTTCACTTCTGGTTGATTTAAAATGTCATCCATTTTCTCTCTTGATATGCCTTCCTCTTCCGCTGCTTGATAAAAAGAATCAAGTGAATCCGTCTTCTCTAAATATTCTGTAACGGTTTGTTGATTGACCTGGTTTGCAAACTGAAAAGTAAAGCCACCTTTCAAGAAAAAGGAAAGAGCAAAAATCAAAATTGCTAATAAAAGAGACACTGTCGTAACAATAGAAGCAAGAACTACGAGAAATTTTCTCAAAATAAAACACCTTCTTTCTAAAAATATTATACAAACTTTATAAGAAACTTTCAATTAGAAAAGAAAATATGCTATTGCATTCTAAATACTTAAATAAAAAACAAGTTTTTTCATAAAAGGTA
>ERZ1643249.1809-NODE-1809-length-20823-cov-18.668529_pt1 | contig 20823 bp, 12 predicted proteins | sample MGYA00579263_ERZ1643249 | MGnify/ENA primary metagenome ERZ1643249 (study PRJEB29033, sample SAMEA4952264) | chicken gut metagenome | biome: Broiler Chicken; feature: Gastrointestinal Tract; material: Caecum | place: Ireland | collected 2018 | study: Broiler... | reverse complement strand
GGGCAAAGACCAGTTCAACGAAGAGTAAAAAAAGACAAAAGGGAGCGGGCGGTTTTGCCCGCTCCCTTGCTTTTTGCCCCGTCCGCGGTCTGCTTTCCGATTATTTCGTCAATCTTTCACAGTTCCGTGCCTGTCCGCCGTTGTAAAGCATTTGACATATTTCCGCCGCGCGTGATATAATTTTTAGCATATATTTCGGAAAGGAGTCAGGAATGTTCAGGGTACTGAAATTGCTGAAAGTGCGCGAATGGATATTCGCGCTGCTCGCGGTCGGGCTGATCGTGCTTCAAGTGTGGCTGGATCTGACCATGCCCGACTATATGGCGACCATCACGCAGCTCGCCGTCACCGGCAGTTCCGCCAATATGGGGGAGCTGTGGAAGAACGGCGCGTTCATGCTCGCCTGCGCTCTCGGCAGCGCGTTGAGCGCGGTGGCGGTCGGCTTCTTCGTCGCGCGCATCGCGGCGGCGGTCTCTTTCCGCCTGCGCGCGCAGGTATTCGATAAAGTGGAGAGCTTTTCGATGGAAGAGATCAACCGCTTTTCCACCGCCTCGCTCATCACCCGCACCACCAACGACATCATGCAGGTGCAGATGGTCATGTCGATGGGGTTGCAGATGGTCATCAAGGCGCCCATCCTCGCGGTCTGGGCGGTGTGCAAGATCCTCACCCGGCAGTGGGAATGGTCTGTGGTGACCGCCGCCGCCGTCGTGCTGATGCTGGCGCTGATGCTCTTTATCCTCGTCGCGGTGTTCCCCAAGTTCCGCAAGGTGCAGAAGCTGACCGACAACCTCAACAGCGTCACGCGCGAGAACCTGACGGGCGTGCGCGTCGTGCGCGCATACAACGCCGAAAAGTATCAGGAAAATAAATTCGCGAAGGCGAACGGGGAGCTGACGAAGACGCAGCTGTTCACCTCCCGCGCGATGGCGATCATGGCGCCCGTGATGACGATGGTCATGAGCGGGATGTCGCTCGCCATCTATTGGATCGGCGCGTACCTCATCGACGCGCTGCCCACCGGCGCGGAGCGCTCCGAGCTGTTCGGGCAGATGGCGGCATTTTCCGGGTACGGGATGCAGGTCGTCATGGCGTTCATGATGCTCGCGATGATCTTCATCATCCTTCCGCGCGCGATGGTATCCGTCCGCCGCATCAACGAGGTGCTGGATACGCCTGCCTCCGTCGCGGACGGCACCCTCTCCGCCGCTCCCGAAGGCTCGCCCGTCGGCACGGTGGAATTCCGCAACGTTTCCTTCAAATATCCCGACGCGGAGGAGTATGTGCTGAAAAACCTCTCTTTCCGTGCGGAAAAGGGGCAGACGGTCGCGTTCATAGGCTCCACGGGCAGCGGGAAGTCTACGGCGGTCAACCTCGTTCCCCGCTTTTACGACGCGACGGACGGCGAAGTGCTCGTCGACGGCGTGAACGTGAAGGACTATACGCTGCGCGCCCTGCATGACAAGATCGGGTACGTTCCCCAGCGCGCCGTGATGTTTTCGGGCACGGTGGAGAGCAACGTCGCCTTCGGAGAAAAGGACGGCGCGGAATATACTCCCGACGACGTGAAGGAGGCCGTGCGCGTCGCGCAGGGCAAAGAATTCGTCGAGGAGAAGGAAGACGGCTACTTTGCGCACGTCGCGCAGGGCGGCACGAACTTCTCGGGCGGGCAGAAGCAGCGCCTCGCCATCGCGCGCGCCGTCTGCCGCGACCCGGAGATATTCATCTTCGACGACTCGTTCTCCGCGCTCGACTATAAGACGGACAGGGAGCTGCGCACCGCGCTCAAAGAGGAGGCGGGCGGGGCGACTTCCCTCATCGTCGCCCAGCGCATCGGCACCATCCGCGACGCCGACCTCATCATCGTCCTCGAAGAAGGGGAGGTCGTCGGGCAGGGCACGCACGAAGAGCTGATGGAAAACTGCGAAGTTTACCGCGAGATCGCCTATTCGCAGCTCTCCGAAGAAGAACTGAAAAATTCGATGGGAGGTGACCGCGCATGAGTGAAAACGGAGAGAGGCGCCCGCCCCGCCGCGGGCCGCACGGCCCCGGGCCGCGCGTCGCCGAAAAGCCCAAAGATTTCAAAAAGGCGATGTTCCGGCTCATCGCTTTCATAAAGCCGTACCTCGCGCTCGTCATCGTCGCCCTCGTCTTTGCCGTGGGCGGGACGGTGCTGAACCTCCTCGGGCCGAACGTGCTCGGCGACCTCACGGCCGCCATCCAGAATTCCTTCCTCTATCTGCCGCAGTCCGGCATAGACGAAGTGTTCGCGATGGATATGGCGCAGATCCTGCGGCTGTGCATCTTCCTCGTCGTCATCTACGGCGCGGGGCTGATCTGCTCCTATGTGCAGGGGCTGCTGATGGCGACCGTCACGCAGAAGAACTCCCGCGACCTGCGCGAGGCGATCTCCGAAAAGATCAACGTCCTGCCGCTGAAATACTTCGATTCGCACTCGGTGGGCGACGTGCTCTCGCGCGTCACCAACGACGTGGACACCATCGGGCAGACGCTCAACCAGTCCGTCACCACCTTCGTCACCGCCGTCGTCATGCTTTTCGGCAGCGTCGTCATGATGTTCGTCACCAACTGGATCATGGCGTTCACCGCCATCGGCGCCAGCCTCATCGGCTTCGTGTTCATGTTCCTCATCATGGGCAAATCGCAGAAATTCTTCGCCCGCCAGCAGCGTTACCTCGGCGACATCGACGGGCACATCGAAGAGGTCTATGCGGGGCACAACGTCATCAAGGCGTACAACGCCGAAGGGAAGATGAAGGCGCAGTTCGACGCGATCAACCGCAAGCTGTACGCGAGCGCGTGGAAGTCGCAGTTCTTTTCCGGCATGATGCAGCCGCTCATGTCCTTCATCGGAAACCTCGGTTACGTCGCCGTGTGCGTCGTCGGCGCGGTCCTGCTTGTGAACGGACGTATCGCCGATTTCGGTGTCATCACCGCCTTCACGCTGTATGTGCGGCTGTTCACTTCGCCGCTGTCGCAGCTGGCGCAGGCGTTCACGAGCATGCAGTCCGCCGCCGCGGCGAGTGAGCGCGTGTTTGAATTTCTCGACGAAAACGAACTCTCCGACGAGAGCGGCAAAACGGCGTATCTGCCGCCCGCCGAAGTGAAAGGCGACGTCGCCTTCGTGCACGTCCGCTTCGGCTACGACCCCGGCAGGGTCATCATCCACGACTTTTCCGCCGAGGCGAAGGCGGGGCAGAAGATCGCCATCGTCGGGCCTACGGGCGCCGGTAAGACCACGATGGTCAACCTGCTCATGCGCTTTTACGAGCTCGACGGCGGCAGTATAAAGATCGACGGCATCCCGACCGCCGAGCTTACCCGCGAAAACGTGCACGACCTGTTCTGCATGGTGCTGCAGGATACCTGGCTGTTCGACGGCACCATCCGCGAGAACGTCGTGTACAGCAAGCAGAACGTGACCGACGAAGAGGTCGTGCGCGCCTGCAAGGCGGTGGGGCTGCACCACTTCGTCAAGACGCTCCCGCGCGGATACGACACCGTGCTCGACGACAAGGCGAACCTCTCCGCCGGGCAGAAGCAGCTCGTCACCATCGCCCGCGCGATGATCGAAAACGCGCCCATGCTCATCCTCGACGAGGCGACCTCTTCCGTCGACACCCGCACGGAGGAACTGATCCAGAACGCGATGGATAAGCTGACGGTGGGCAGGACGTCCTTCATCATCGCGCACCGCCTCTCCACCATCCGTAACGCCGATCTCATCCTCGTGATGAAGGACGGCGACATCATCGAAAAGGGGAACCACGAGCAGCTGCTCGCGCAGGGCGGCTTTTACGCGGAGCTGTACAATTCGCAGTTCGAACAGGCGTAATCTTCGGCAACGGGAGAAGCAGGTATGGAAAAGCCGCTTTATCATTTTGCCCCGGCAAAAAATTGGATGAACGACCCGAACGGCACCGTTTTCGACGGGGAGAAATACCATCTCTTTTATCAGTACAATCCGAACGGAAGCAGTTGGGGAGATATTTGCTGGGCGTATGCCGTCAGCCGCGACCTGCTGAACTGGCAGCGCCGCGGCATCCGCCTCTCTCCGGAGAGGGTACGCGGAGAGGCGCACTGTTTTTCGGGGTGCGCTTTCCCCGCCGAAGGCGGATATACGGTCGCCTATACGTCGGTCGGCGAGGGGGAAAACGCCGCATCAGAGCGCGCGGAGCAGGTCTTTTGTTCCGCAGACCCCGCCTTCTGCGGCATAGAACGCCGTGCCCGTATAAATGCCGGTATAAATCCCTTCCCCGTTCGCGAATGGCGGGATCCTTTTCTTTTTTCATACAACGGAAAGAACTATATGCTTCTCGCGGGGATGCGCGGCTCGAGGGGCTGTATTTTTCTTTACGCGCAGGGCGGCGGCGCATACGATTGGCGCTTTGTCGGAGAATTGTACGGCAGGGAAGGGGAAATGCTCGAATGCCCCAACGCCGTGCTTTTCGGGAACAGGATGGCATTGTTTTATTCCTCTTCCCGCGATGTATGCATCCGCGCGGCCTGCGGCGATTTCGACGGAGAACGCTTCGCGGTGCGGGAAGAGTATCCCGCCGATTTCGGGGATTGCATTTATGCCTCCAACCTGTCCGCGGCGGCGGGCGGGGGTACCGCCTTTTACGCCTGGATGCGCGAAACGGAAGAAGACCCCGCGCGCGGGTACAGCGGCTGCCTCGCATTGCCCCGCCTGTTTTCCTTGAGCGGATACCGCCCGCTGTTTGCGCCTCTCCCCGCCCTTTGCTCTCTGGAAGGGGAACTTCTCCCTGCGGGGGCGCGCGTTTCGCGTGCCCGTGTCCGTCTGCCGCTGCGCGGAAACGTCTGCTTGCTGCGCGGCAAAGAGGGCGACGGGGTCCGCATAGAAGCGGGCGGCGGCAGAGTCCGGGTTTTCCGCACGCGGAAGGGCGAATCGCTCGCGCCCCTTTCCATGCCCGCGGAAGGGGATTTCGCCGACCTGTATCTGGACGGGACGGCCGCCGAGATGTATGCGGGCGGCAGGGTCATGAGTTTCCGCTTTTACGGGGAGGGCTGCGCTCTCCTGCCCGAAGGCGGCGCGGCTGCTCGGGAAATGCGCCCTGCGGAAATTTCGGGGGAATAGCTTTTTTTCGGTGAAAAAGACAAATTTTATACAAGTATGTGCTATACTGCTCTCACAGGCGGCGGAAGCCGCGGGAGGGCAGTATGCTTATTTTATACGGCAGCAAGTACGGCACGGCGAAGCGCTATGCCGAAGAATTCGCAAAGATCGCCGGGGGCGAAGCGGCGGAGAGCCGCGGCAGGCTCGTTCCCGCCGCGGGGGAAACGGTCATATTGTTCGGGGCGGTGTATGCGGGCGCGGTGCGCGGCCTCCGCGCCGCGGCGCGGGCGGCGGAGCGTTCGGGCGGCGCCTTCGCCGTCGCCACGGTGGGGCTGACCGACCCGCGGGACGAGGGCGTGCGGCTCGCTCTCGGCAAAGCGGTGCGCGCTTCCCTTCCCGCGCTTTTGCGGGAAAGGGTGCGGCTCTTTCATCTGCGCGGCGGCATAGACTACGGCAGGCTGACGTTCGCGCACGGGCTGCTCATGAAGATGATGTACGCGGCGCAGAAAAAGGTGCCCGAAGAGAAAAAGAGCGCGCAGGAGCGCGTCATCGCGCAGACATACGGCTCCTCCGCCGATTATACCGACTTTTCCGCCCTGCCCGCGATCGCCGAAGAGATAGAAAAGGTCTGACTTTTCCGCTTTCTTGCATAAAATAGCGGAAGCATATACAAAACGCTTGCAATATGCGGAGATATATCGTATAATAAATCTAACAGATTAGAATTTTCTAATAAATCAGAATTTAATGAGAGGGAAACGGAAAATGGACGACGGCCACAGTAGTACCGACGGACGACCGCGCCCAACCAAATAGCGAAGCGACAGGCATAACCGTATAGGCTATGCCTTTTTGCGTTATAATTTTTTTATAGGAGGGGAACCACCCTTAAAGAGTATGGAAACAGACACTGAACAGCAGCAGCACAAGCCGTGGCACGCGATGTCCGTCGAAGAGACGGCGCGCGCGCTCGGGACGACAGAAGACGGGCTTTCCGACGCCGAGGCGGCCGAACGGCTGAAATTGTTCGGCCCGAACAATCTCCGGCAGAAAAAGGCAAAGAGCATCTGGCGCATGATCTGGGAGCAGCTCACCGACGTCATGGTGATCATCCTGTTCATCGCGGCGGCGTTTTCGCTCGTCCTGTATTTCGTCAACCCGGGCGGCGGCGAGCCGGACGGGCTTGCCGAAGCGATCGTCATCCTCGTCGTCATCGCGCTCAACGCCACCGTCGGCGTCGTGCAGGAAAAGAAGGCGGCGAACGCCCTCGAAGCGCTCAAAAACATGACGGCGCCGACCGCGCGCGTCATGCGCGAGGGGGAGGAGAGCGTCGTTCCCGCGGCGCAGCTCGTTCCCGGAGACGTGGTATATCTCGAAGACGGCTGCATCGTCCCCGCCGACATCCGCATCATTCAGGATTCCAACATGAAGGTGCAGGAAGCAGCGCTCACGGGCGAGAGCGTGCCCTCCGAAAAGGACGGCCCCACCGTCCTGCCCGAAGACGCGCCCCTCGGCGACCGCATCAACATGGCATACAGCTCCTCCGTCGTCATGTACGGCAACGCCATCGGCTATGTCGTCGGCACCGGCATGAACACGGAGGTCGGCAAGATCGCGAACCTCCTCGACGAGCAGGACGAAACGGACACGCCGATGAAGCGCAAGCTCAATTCGGTGGGCAAGACGCTCAGCCTCGTCGGGCTGATCGTCTGCGTGCTCGTCCTCGGCATCAGCCTCATCCGCGACTACACGAAGTGGGTGTCCATGATCATGACGGCGATCTCGCTGGCCATCTCCATCATCCCCGAGGGGCTTCCGGCGACGTCCACCATCATCATGGCGCTGGGCGTGCAGCGCATGGCGAAGAAAAACGCGCTGGTCAAGAGCCTGCCCGCCGTCGAAACGCTGGGCAGCGCCACCGTGGTCTGCTGCGACAAGACGGGCACGCTCACCCTCAACAAGATGACCGTGACCTGCGCCGCGGTGGGGGACGACTTCATCGAAGGCAGCGTCACGCCCGTCGCGGAGCTTGCGGGCAAATATAAAGAAGAGGTCTACGCCGACCTCGTCGACGGCTGCGCGCTGTGCGTCAACGCCAAAAAGGATCCCGACAACCCCGGCAACATCCTCGGCGACCCCACCGAGGGCGCGCTGGTGCTCTTTGCCGAGCAGTTCGGCATAGAATCGGAGGCGTTCGAAGACGCCAACCCGCGCCTGTTCGAGCAGCCCTTCGATTCGGACAGAAAGCGCATGACCGTGCTCAACAGGACGGAGCGCGGGCTCATCGCCTTCACGAAGGGGGCGGTGGACGAAATGCTCCCCCTGTGCACGAAGTACCGCACCAAAGACGGCGTGCGCGACATGACGGACGCAGACCGCGCCCGCATCCTCGAACTTTGCTACAAGATGAGCGGAGACGCGCTGCGCGTTCTCGGCTTCGCCGTCCGCGAACACGCCGCCGTACCCGAAGAAGAGGCGGCGGACATCGAGGAGGGCATGACCTTCGTCGGCGCGGTCGGCATGATCGACCCGCCCCGCAAAGAGGTCATCAAGGCGGTGGAGACCTGCCACACGGCGGGCATCCGCGTCGTCATGATCACCGGCGACCACAAGGTCACGGCGATGGCGATCGCGAAGCAGCTGCACATTTTCCGCGAGGGCAATACCGTCATTTCCGGCCCCGAGCTGGACGACATGACGGACGAAGAGCTTGACAAGGCGGTGGAAAAGTGCGTGGTGTTCGCGCGCGTTTCCCCCTCGGATAAGCTGCGCATCATACAGTCGCTCAAGCGCTGCGGCGAAGTCGCCGCCATGACGGGCGACGGCGTCAACGATTCCCCCGCCCTCAAAGAGGCGGATATCGGCGTCGCGATGGGCATCACGGGCACAGACGTCGCCAAAGACGCGGCGGACGTCATCCTGCTCGACGACAACTTCACCACCATCGAATACGCCATCCGCGAGGGGCGCAGGGTCTACCGCAACATACAGAAGGTGATCCAGTTCCTCGTCGCCGGCAACATCGCCGAGATCCTGATCCTGTTCATCGCCGTCTGCGCGGGGTTCGAGCAGATGCCGATAGAGGCGGTGCATATCCTGCTCATCAACCTCGCCACCGACTCGCTGCCCGCCGTGGCGCTGGGCGTCGACCCCGCGAGCGCGAACATCATGCGGCACAAGCCGGTGAAGAGCGGAACGCTCTTCGAAAGGGGAATGATCTACCGCATCGCGCTGCACGGGCTGTTCATCTCGGCGGCGTCGTGGGCGGCGTACCTGATCGGCACATACTGCTTCGCGCACGACCATGTGCAGGCGATGACGATGACCTTCCTCGTGCTCTCCTTCTCGCAGCTGTCGCACGCGCTCAACCAGCGTTCCAATACGGATTCCGTGTTCAAGGGCGGGCAGGGGCACAACAAATTCCTCGCCGTCGCCCTCACCGCATCCGCGGCGATCGTGCTGCTCGTGGCGCTGGTGCCGCCCCTGCAGGGCTTCTTCAACCTCACCGATCTGAACTGGCAGGAATGGCTCATAAGCCTCGCGCTCTCGCTGTTCCCCCTCGTTGCGGTGGAGATCTCCAAGATATTTATCCGTATCCACGGAAGAAAAGCGCACAGGCCCGTCCGATAGCGGGCGCGGCGCGGCGGCCTTCGCGGCTGCCGCGCCTTTCTTTTTGCGCTGCGTCCGCACGGCGGCAAAAAAGTGAACGTTTCGCTCATTTTTTGTAAAAAAAGTAAAAAGAATTTTCGTCGATCTGTTGATTTTTCCGCGATTTTCTCTTATAATGTTACTGTAACCGGAAGCGGACTTCTTCCGGGGCACAATAACCGGAACGGGGGTCGTTTATGGACAACAGCACAAAGAAAAACATCGAGGCGGGGAAAACCGCCCTCGGCATAGAATTCGGTTCCACGCGCATCAAGGCGGTGCTGGTGGACGAGCATAACGTTCCCGTCGCGAGCGGCAGCCACGAATGGGAGAACCGCTATGAAAACGGGATCTGGACGTATTCGCTCGAAGACATCTGGACGGGCGTGCGCCACTGCTATCAGGAGATGGCGGTAGACGTGAAGAACAAGTACGGCGTCATCCTCAAAAAGATAGGCGCCATCGGCTTTTCCGCGATGATGCACGGCTATATGGTGTTCGGCAAGGACGGCGAACTTCTCGTCCCGTTCCGCACCTGGCGCAACAACAACGCCGCGCCCGCGGCGGAGCGGCTGTCGCAGCTGTTCGGGTTCCATATCCCCGCGCGCTGGTCTGTCGCCCACCTGTATCAGGCCATCCTCAACGGCGAAGAACACGTCAAAGACATCGCTTTCCAGACCACCCTCGAAGGGTATGTGCACTGGAAACTCACGGGCAGGAAGGTCATCGGCATCGGCGAGGCGTCGGGGATGTTCCCCATCGGCGCAGACCGCCGCTACGACGCCGCCATGCTCGACAAATTCGACAAGCTGGTGGAGGACAGGCACCTTCCTTTCAGGCTCAGAGAAATTTTGCCCGAGATCCTCGTCGCGGGGGACAACGCCGGGTATCTCACCGAAGAGGGCGCGAAGCTGCTCGACCCTTCCGGCAACCTGCAGCCGGGCGTGCCGTTCTGCCCGCCCGAAGGCGATGCGGGCACGGGCATGGTCGCCACGAACAGCATCCGCCCGCGCACGGGCAACGTATCCGCGGGCACGTCGGTGTTCGCGATGATCGTGCTCGAAAAGGCGCTCTCCCGCCCGTACGACGCGATAGATCTCGTCACCACCCCCGTGGGCGACCCCGTCGGCATGGTGCACTGCAACAACTGCACCTCCGACCTGAACGCATGGGTCGACCTCTTCGGCGAATTCGCCCGCCTCGTCGGCAAAGACCTTACCCGTCCGCAGCTGTACGACGCGCTCTACCGCCTCTCCGAAGAAGGGGACAAAGACTGCGGCGGGCTGCTCGCGTATAACTATGTTTCCAACGAACATATTACCAAAGTGGAAGAGGGCAGGCCGCTGTTCGTGCGCACTTCGGAGAGCAACTTCAACCTCGCCAATTTCATGCGCGCCCATCTGTTCGCCTCTCTCGGCGCGCTCAAAGTGGGGTGCGACATCATGCTCAAAGAGGAGGGCGTGCGGCTGGACGCCATCACCGGGCACGGCGGGCTGTTCAAGACCGAACACGTCGGGCAGAGCTATCTCGCCGCGGCGATCGGCGCGCCCGTCACCGTCATGAAGACGGCGGGGGAGGGCGGCGCCTGGGGCATCGCCATCCTTGCAAACTATTCGGTGCGCAAAAAAGAGGGGCAGCCTCTCGCCGGATACCTCGACGAAGAGGTGTTCAGGGGCATGGAAGGGGTCACGCTCGCGCCCGACCCCGCAGACGTGGCGGGCTTCGAGGCGTTCGCAAAGCGGTATGTGGCGGGCCTTCCCGTCGTGCGCGAAGCCGTCCGCTGCATGAAAGAATAAAAGGAGGATAAGCCGATGTTGGAAGAACTCAAAAAAAAGGTATTGCAGGCAAATCTCGACCTCGTAAAGCACAAACTCGTGCTCTTTACCTGGGGGAACGTCAGCCAGATCGACCGCGAAAGCGGGCTGGTCGTCATCAAGCCCAGCGGCGTGTCTTATGACGACATGACGGCGGACGACATGGTCGTCGTCGACCTGAACGGAAAGGTCGTGGACGGCAAATTGCGTCCTTCCAGCGATACTCCCACCCATATCGAGTTTTACAAGGCGTTCCCCGATGTGGGCGGGGTCACGCACACGCACTCCACCTTCGCCACGAGCTGGGCGCAGGCGGGCAGGGATATCCCGTTCTACGGCACCACCCACGCCGATTATTTCTACGGCGACATTCCCTGCGCGCGTTCCCTCACGCAGGAGGAGATCGAAGGGGAGTACGAGAAAAACACGGGGCTGGTCATCATCGAGCGGTTCAGAAAGGACAACATCAAGCCCCTCGAAGTGCCGGGCGTGCTCATCAAGAGCCACGGCGTGTTCGCCTTCGGGAAAGACGCCGACGCTTCCGTCTACAATGCGACCGTCATCGAAGAAGTCGCCAAAATGGCGTTCATCACCGAACAGGTCAACCCGCAGGTACAGCGCGCGGACAAGTTCATGATGGACAAGCACTATCTGCGCAAGCACGGCAAAAACGCCTATTACGGGCAAAGCCGCGGCTGACGGCATCGCCCGCGTTTCCGCGGGAAAAGAAATTTATACTTTACCGTTGAAAATGGGCGGGCGCCCGCGCCCGGCCGCGCCGCGTTCGTCATCCCTTTCCGTTGAAGGCGGCACTCTCCGCTCCGGCGGAGTTCACTATAAAAAATTTTTCGAGGTAGAAAAAATGAAAGAAAAGATCGTTTATTGGATCACCGGTTCCCAGACGCTGTACGGCGACGACGTTCTCGCGCACGTCGCGCAGCATTCGCAGGAGATGGCGGATTACGTCAACGCGCACGTCCCCGTCACCGTGAAGTATCTCACCACCTGCAAGAGCAGCGACGAGATCGAGGCTGCGGTCAAAAAGGTCAACGAAGACGAGAACTGCATCGGCATCATCACCTGGTGCCACACCTTCTCTCCGGCAAAGATGTGGATCCGCGGCTTCACCAAGCTGCAAAAGCCCATGTGCCACTTTGCCACGCAGTACAACGAAAAGCTGCCCTACGACACCATCGACATGGACTTCATGAACGAGAACCAGGCCGCCCACGGCGACCGCGAGTTCGGCTACATCGTCGCGCGCCTGCGCATGGACAACAAGGTCGTCGTCGGCTATTATAAAGACGAAAAGGCGCTCAAAGAGATCGCTGACTGGTGCAAGGTCGCGGCGGGCTATGCGTTCTCCAAAAAGGTGAAGGTGTGCCGCTTCTCCGACAATATGCGCGACGTCGCCGTCACCGAGGGCGACAAGGTAGAGGCGCACATCGGTTTCGGCTGGCAGGTGGACTACTATCCCATCGGCGACCTCGTCGAGTACATCGAAAAGGTGACCGAGAAAGAAGTGGACGCCATGATGGCGGAATACGCGAAAAAATACACGATGGGCACCAAGCGCATCGAGGTCGTCCGCGAGCAGGCGAAGTATGAGATCGCCATCGACCGCTTCTGCAAAGAGAAGGGCGGCTACATCGGCATCGTCGATCACTTCGGCGCGCTGCACGGGCTGAACCAGCTGCCCGGCCTCGCCATTCAGGATCTGCAGAGCAAGGGCTACGGCTTCGGCGCGGAGGGCGACTGGAAGATCGCCGCGCTGGGCGCCGTCATGCAGTATATGGCGGATCAGAAGGGCACCGGCCTGATGGAAGACTACACCTACGACCTCGTGGACGGGCTCTGCCTCGGCGCGCATATGCTCGAAGTATCTCCGCAGTTCGCGGCGACCAAACCCGAGATCCAGGTGCACCCGCTGGGCATCGGCGGCAAGTCCGACCCCGCCCGCCTCGTGTTCGAGGGCATTTCCGCGCCCGAGGCCGTCGCCGTTTCGATGGTGGACATGGGCGACCGCATGCGCCTCATCGTGCAGAAGATCGAGCTGGTCAAGTATCCGCACAAGATGCCCAACCTGCCCGTCGGCGGGCTGATGTGGAAGTACAAGCCCAACTTCAAAGAGGGCGTCGCCGCATGGATCTATGCGGGCGGCGCGCACCACACCGTCGTTTCTTCGCAGGTGACGGTGCAGCAGATGCGCGACCTCGCGGATATGTGGGGCATCGAATGCGTCGTCATCGACGAAAACACGAAGATCGAAGAGTTCAAAAAGGAACTCATGTGGTCTGACGTCATCTGGAAGAACAAGCGCTGACGCCGCGCCGCTGAAAAGGCGATAAAAAGACTGAATACGGCAGGGGCGGCGCTTGTTCGCAGCGCCGCCCGTATTATTCCGCGGCTATCGTGATAAGGCCCGCAAGGAGCGGAAAAAATGACCTGTAAAAAGTATATCTTCGGCGATACCGCCGTCTGTTACATCGAAACGCCCGATTTCGGCGCGGGGCTGGCGCTGCTGCCCGCCTCGCTGCCCGTGCCCGACCCCGCGCAGCTCTGCTGCGACGGCATGGTGCAGGCCGCGCTGCGCGGCTCGCGCACCCTCGTCGATTATACGCAGGGCGTCACCATGCGCAACCGCGAGAGCTCCGTCCTGCATATCGCCGAACAGCGCAAGGTGAAAAACGGCGTGCGCACGCTGCTTTCGGACGGGCAGGGGAACGAATATCTCCACCTGCTCGAACACGACGAGGCAACGGGCGTGCTTTCCGTATGCGTGGAGTACCGCAACAACACGGGCAGGCCGCAGGTGCTGGAAAGCCTGCAAAGTTTTTCGGTGAGCGGCATCTTCAACCCCTCCGCGGGGCGCGTCTGCGACGAAGGGCTGACCCTCGTGCGCATGACCAGCGCATGGAGCCGCGAGTGCCGCCTGAAAGAGGAGGAGTTCTGCACGCTGGGGCTGGACGCGAGCTGGGGCCGTTTCGGGCCGAAGTGCGAACGGTTCGGGCAGTGCGGCAGTATGCCGAACAGGGGATATTTCCCCTTCGCCGCCCTGCGCGACAGGGAGAGCGGGTTCATCCTCGCCGCCATGCTCGAAGCCCCGTACAGCTGGCAGATGGAGGTCTACAAAGAGAAGGACACCTGCGCCCTCTCCGGCGGGCTTGCCGACTACGAGTCCGGGCACTGGTGCAAGGAGATAGAGGCGGGCGGCAGCTTCCGCACGCACAGGGTATACCTGCGCGTGCGTTACGGCAGCGTGAACGACGTCTGCAACGATTTCGTGCATTTTCAGGACGGACGCCTCCGCGTGCCCGAAAGCGAAGAGAGCATGCCCGTTCTGTTCAACGAGTACTGCACGACGTGGGGCGTTCCGAGCGAGAAAAACATCTCCGAAATCCTCGACAGCATCGCGGGCATCCCGTTCGGCGCCTTCGTGATAGATGCGGGCTGGTACAAGCCGGACGATCGCGGCTGGGGCAACGCCACGGGGGATTGGAACGAGAGCAAAACGCTCTTCCCGCACGGCATAAAGTCGGTCGCGGAAAGCATCCGCGCCCGCGGCATGGTGCCGGGCGTATGGTTCGAGTTTGAAAACGCGGGCTGCGACAGCGGGATCTTTTCCCGCGAGGAATGGATGCTGCGCCGCGACGGCGCCGTCCTCCGCTGCAAAAACAGGCGGTTTTTCGATCTCCGCCGCGAAGACGTGCGCGCCTATCTCCGCAAAAAAGTGTGCGCGTTCCTGCGCAAAAACGGTTTTTCGTACATAAAGATCGACTATAACGACACCTTCGGCATCGGCTGCGACGGCGCGGAAAGCTGCGGCGAGGGCGGGCGGCAGGTAACGGAAGAGAGCCTCGCCTTCCTCAACGAGCTGAAAAAGTCCGTGCCGGATATCGTCATCGAAAACTGCTCTTCGGGCGGCTCGCGCATAGAGCCGCTGCGCATGGGCATGGTATCCATGTGTTCCTTTTCCGACGCGCACGAATGCGCCGAGATACCGCTGGTGGCGGCGAACGTCTCCCGCGTCGTCCCCGCGCGGCAGAATCAGATCTGGGCGGTCATCCGCGAAAACGACACCATAGACCGCATCGTCTGGTCGATGACGGCGGCGATGATCGGGCGTATCTGCGTTTCCGGCGACGTGCACAAAATAGAGGGCGGGCAGCGCGCGAAGATCGCCGAGGGCATCGGCTTCTACAACGCCGTGAAAGACGTCGTGCGCGACGGCGACATCGCGGAGATAAGCTGCAACATCCGCTATTACCGCGACCCGAAGGGCTGCCAGATCTATAAAAAGATCTCGCGGGATAAGTCTCGCCTCCTGATCCTCGCGCACTATTTCGAACGCCCGCACGAACTGTTCGAGGCAGACGTTTCCGGCTATAAGCTCGCCGCGTCGTATACGACCATTCCCTTCGACGTGTCGGAGGGCAGGCTGCGCCTGCGCCCGGAACGGGAGTACCGGGCGGGTGCGTTCCTGTTCGAAAAGGTGTAAACGTTAAAAAAATACAGCATTATGTCAAAAATTATGTATACCGCAGCGTTTTTTTGCGGTATACTTTTTCCATAATACCGACGCATCGGAGGAAACAAATGCAGACGGTCGATTTCAAAAAAGTGAAGCTCGGCGAAGGCTTTTTCAAAAACCTGCAAAAGCTGAACGCGGAGGTCTCGCTGTACAACATCCACAGGCGTTTCGAGGAGACGGGCAGGTTCCGCGCGCTGAAATGTATCCGCGACGACGCACACAAGCCGCATATCTTTTGGGACAGCGACGTCGCCAAATGGCTGGAAAGCGTCGCTTACGTCCTCGCGAAAAAGCGCGACGCGCAGCTGAAAGCGTGGGCGGACGAGGCGATCGCCGACATCTGCGCGAGCCAGCTTCCCTGCGGCTATTTCAACAGCTACTTTCAGGTATACGAGCCGGAAAACATCTTTACGAAGCGTCCCGAGCACGAGCTGTACTGCGCGGGGCACCTCATCGAGGCGGCGGTCGCCCTGCACGAGTGCGGCGCCGACGAAAAGCTGCTCGCCGCGATGATACGGTATGCCGATTATATTTACGAGCGCTTCTATGTGAAGAAGGACGCGGGCTTCTGCACCTGCGGGCATCCCGAAATAGAGCTCGCCCTCGTGCGGCTGTACGGCGCCACGGGGCAGAAGAAGTATCTCGACCTCGCCGCATATTTCCTCGAGGAGAGGGGAAAGCACAACGAGGAGATGTACGCCTTCACCCATCCCGTCTATCATCAGGATCACGCGCCCGTGCGCGAACAGACAACGGCGGAAGGCCACGCCGTGCGCGCGCTCTACCTGTATACCGCGATGGCAGACGTCGCCCGCCTCAACGGCGACGCGCAGCTCGCAGGAACCTGCAAGGCGCTGTTCGACGACATCGTCAGCAAAAAAATGTACATCACGGGAGGCACGGGCTCCACATACCACGGCGAGGCGTTCACCTTCGCGTACGATCTCCCCAATTTCTATGCGTACAGCGAAACGTGCGCGGCGATCGCGCTCGCCTTCTTCTGCGACCGCCTCGCGAAGGCGGAGAACAGGGCGGTCTATCACGAAATTTTCGAGCGCGCCCTGTACAACAACATCCTCGCGGGCGAGAGCGCGGACGGCAAGGGCTTTTTCTATGTCAACCCGCTCGAATTCCACGAGAACGTTTACGAATACAACGAGGGGCTGAAAACCAAGCTGTTCTGCCCCATCCCCGAGCGCGTCGAGGTGTTCGACTGCTCCTGCTGCCCGCCCAACCTCACGCGCTTCATCGAGAGCATCGGCGGCTATATCTACGGCACGGAAGGGGAGCGCGTCTGTATCAATCAGTATATTTCTTCGGAGACGGAGATCGGCGGGGCGAAGCTCTCGCTGCGCAGCTGTATGCCGTACGGCGGCAGCGTCCGCCTGCGCGTTTCGGGCGCGTGCGAACTTGCGCTGCGCGTGCCCGCATGGCAGTGCGGCATCCGCATGAAGGTGAACGGGCAGGCGGTCTCTCCCCGCACGGAGGAAGGGTATATCCTCCTTTCCTGCGCGGGGGATACGCATATCGCGCTCGATTTCGCGATGAAGCCGCGCTTCGTGTACGCGAACGAGAACGTCTGGCACGACAGCGGCCGCAAGGCGGTCGAATACGGCCCGCTCGTGCTGTGCGCCGAAAGCTGCGACAACGGCGGCAACCTGCGCGGCGTGCGCATCAGGAGCCTTGCGGGGGCGAAGAGATCGGTCGGGGAGTATTTCACGCTGGAAGTGCCCGCCGAGCGGTTGCGCACTTCGGGGGCGCTGTATTCCTACGAGGCGCCAGCCGCCGAAAAGTTTACGCTGAAACTCATCCCTTATTTTGCGTGGGCGAACCGCGGAAAGGGGGATATGCAGATATGGTTTCTGTAAACCGAAAAAGGAGGGGAGAGGGGCGCGGCCTGCCCCTCTCTTTCGCGTTTCGGTAAAAAATCGCGGTTTTTGTTAAGCCGCCGCATAATATTTTGTTTCAAATGTTTGACAAAGCGCCCGCAAAATGCTAAAATAGTCCTTGCGACTGTGGGCGCATATCTTTTTGCGCGCCTAAAAACGCCCGAAACCGGCAGGTGAAATATCCGGCGGCGGGTCGTCTTTCAAGCCAAGCGTTTTTTTTCGGCCCGTTTTGAAAGAAAACGCGCGAAGATCAGCTTTCTTAAATTGCGTAAGGGCAATTTTAAGATAAATTTCCATTCTTACAAGGAGGTCAAAATGCCTACTATCAACCAGCTCATCAAGCACGGCAGAGAGCAGCGTGCGGAAAAGAGCAAGACCCCTATCATGGGTGCCTGCCCGCAGAAGAGGGGTGTATGCCTCTCCGTTTCCACCACGTCGCCCAAAAAGCCGAACTCCGCGCTCCGCAAGATCGCGAGAGTACGCCTGACGAACAAGCAGGAAGGTACCGTGTACATTCCCGGCGAGGGTCATAACCTGAACGAGCACAGCTCCGTTCTGATCCGCGGCGGCCGCGTGCGCGATCTCCCCGGCGTTCGTTACCACATCATCCGCGGCGCGCTCGATACCGCAGGCGTCGCCAAGAGAAAGCAGGCCCGTTCCAAGTACGGCGCAAAGCGCCCTAAATAAGGCAGCCGCTTTCCGCAAAGCCGCCTTCGGGCGGAGAAGCATCCTACTTGTCGGAAATTTATCTTTGAAGAGATACCCGATGTAAAGTAGGCAGTATGCCGCAAGGCAGAAGGTTCGCTACTTCTTTATTATATGTGTAAGGGAGCAAGCGATAGCTGTACTAATAAGGGTATTTCACCCTTACGGACAACGCCTTCCCCTCATGCGGGGAGGCATCGGCACGGAGAGATCGCTTTCCGTGGAAAATTTTCAATTTAAGGAGGACAAACATCATGCCCAGGAGAGGCAGTGTTCCGAAGAGAGACGTCCTGCCCGATCCCGTATACGGGAGCAAGGTCGTCACCAAACTCATCAATCAGATCATGCTCGACGGCAACAAGGCGACGGCGCAGAAGATCGTTTACGACGCTTTCGCCATGATGCAGGAAAAACTCGGCAAAGACGCCCTCGAGATCTTCAATCAGGCGATGGCAAACGTCATGCCCGTGCTCGAGGTCAAGGCGCGCCGCGTCGGCGGTGCGAACTACCAGGTCCCTATCGAGATCCGTCCCGAGCGCCGTCAGACCCTCGCCATCCGCTGGATCGTCATCAACACGAGAAAGCGCAGCGAGCGCGAAATGAGCAAAAAGCTCGCGGCCGAACTCATGGACGCCTTCAACAATACCGGCGGCTCCGTCAAGAAGAAGGAGGATACCCACCGTATGGCGGAGGCGAACAAGGCGTTCGCGCATTTCAGGTTTTAATGCAAGGAGTACACTATGCCCAGACAATTTGGTCTTGACGTAACAAGAAATATCGGTATCATGGCGCATATCGACGCGGGTAAGACCACCACGACCGAGCGCATCCTGTTCTACACAGGCAAGACGCACAAGTTGGGTGAAACGCACGAAGGCGCCGCCACGATGGACTGGATGGTACAGGAACAGGAGCGCGGCATCACCATTACCTCCGCCGCTACGACCTGCACATGGAAGGGCCACCGCATCAACATCATTGATACCCCGGGCCACGTCGACTTCACCGTCGAAGTGGAGCGTTCCCTGCGCGTCCTCGACGGCGCCGTCGCCACGTTCTGCGCAAAGGGCGGCGTCGAACCGCAGTCCGAAACGGTGTGGCGCCAGGCGGACAAGTATAAAGTTCCCCGCATCGCATACGTCAACAAAATGGACATCAACGGCGCCAACTTCGACAACGCCGTCAAGATGATGCGCGAACGCCTCGGCACCCGCGCCATCCGCATCCAGCTCCCCATCGGCAAGGAAGATTCCTTCAAAGGGATCGTCGACCTCGTCAACATGAATGCGGAGATCTACAAAGACGACCTCGGCACGCAGTTTGAAAAGACGGAGATCCCCGCCGACATGATGGAAGACGCGAAGAAGTACCGCGCCGAACTCGTCGAAGCCGTCGCCGAACAGAGCGACGAACTCATGGAAAAATACTTCGAGGAAGGGGATCTTTCCCTCGAAGACCTCAAAAAGGGACTGCGCAAGGCGACGATCAATATGTCTGTCACGCCCGTCCTCTGCGGATCTTCTTACCGCAACAAGGGCGTTCAGTTCCTGCTCGACGCCATCATCGACTACCTTCCTTCCCCGCTCGACGTCGACCACGTCAAGGGCATCAACCCCGAAACGGGAGAAGAAGAGGAGCGCAAGACGGACGACGACGAGCCGTTCGCCGGCCTCGCGTTCAAGATCGCGGCCGACCCGTTCGTCGGCAAGCTCGCGTTCTTCCGCGCCTATTCGGGCGTGCTGGAATCCGGCTCCTACGTCTATAACAGCACCAAGCAGAAAAAAGAGCGCGTAGGGCGCCTCCTGCAGATGCACGCGAACCACCGCGAAGAGATCCCCATGATCTATTCGGGCGATATCTGCGCCATCGTCGGTCTGAAAGAGACGACCACGGGCGACACGCTCTGCGACGAAAAGCACCCCATCGTGCTCGAGCAGATGGAGTTCCCCGAGCCGGTCATCAAGGTCGCCATCGAGCCGAAAACAAAGGCAGGGCAGGAGAAGATGACCCTCGCCCTCGTCAAGCTCGCAGAAGAAGATCCTACCTTCAAGACCTATACCGATACCGAAACGGGGCAGACCATCATCGCCGGCATGGGCGAGCTGCACCTCGAGATCATCGTCGACCGCCTGCTGCGCGAGTTCAAAGTAGAAGCGAACGTCGGCAAACCGCAGGTCGCTTACCGCGAGACCTTCCGCAAGGCAGTGGAGGCAGAAGGCAAGTATGTCCGTCAGTCGGGCGGTAAAGGTCAGTACGGTCACTGCAAACTGCGTCTCGAACCTCTGGAACCCGGGCAGGGCTACGAGTTCGTCGACGAAACGGTCGGCGGCTCCATTCCGAAGGAATATATCCCCGCCATCGACAAAGGTATTCAGGAGGCTGCGAAGAACGGCTTCCTCGCCGGTTACGAAGTGGTGGACTTCCGCGCGGTCGTCTATGACGGCTCTTACCACGAAGTCGACTCCTCCGAAATGGCGTTCAAGATCGCCGGTTCGATGGGCTTCAAAGAGGGCCTGAAAAAGGCGAATCCCGTCCTTCTCGAACCCATCATGAAGGTCGAGATCGTGACGCCCGAAGATTATTTCGGCGACCTCATGGGCAACGTTTCCTCCCGCCGCGGCACCATCACGGGCACGGAAGACAGGAACGGCGCCAAAGTCATCGACGCGCAGATCCCTCTGTCCGAGATGTTCGGCTACGCGACAGACCTGCGTTCCCGCACGCAGGGACGCGGCCAGTTCACGATGCAGTTCTCTCATTATTCCGAGGTTCCCCGCTCCATCGCGGAAAAGATCATCGGCGAACGCGGCAAAAAGGCAGAGTAACTGCCTTTCCTGCCGGGGGCTGAAAAATTTTTTCAAAAAAAGTCGCAAAAAGATTGATATTCTTTTTGATTTACGGTATAATTGTAGTTGCTTGCGAAAGCTGCTTATCTTGTTTAATGATAGATAGCTGCAAGAGCCGTTCGCACGGCGCACAAGTTATCATTAAAAAATAGAATTTTTATTGGAGGAACGAAAATGGCTAAGGCTAAATTCGACAGAAGCAAACCCCACGTCAACGTCGGCACGATCGGCCACGTCGACCACGGCAAAACGACTCTGACCGCAGCTATCACGATGGTTATGGCTGCCAAAG
>ERZ1643249.1807-NODE-1807-length-20827-cov-7.806952_pt1 | contig 20827 bp, 23 predicted proteins | sample MGYA00579263_ERZ1643249 | MGnify/ENA primary metagenome ERZ1643249 (study PRJEB29033, sample SAMEA4952264) | chicken gut metagenome | biome: Broiler Chicken; feature: Gastrointestinal Tract; material: Caecum | place: Ireland | collected 2018 | study: Broiler... | reverse complement strand
AAAAATTATAATTTTAAATAATCATAAAAGGAGGAAAACAATTGGAAAATTTAGTTTTAATAGATGGTAATAGCATATTAAATAGAGCATTCTATGGCACAATGGCTACAAAAATGTTAATGACAGAAGATGGAACATATACAAATGCAATATATGGCTTTTTGAATATAATGTTCAAAATAATAGAAGATATAAAACCAGAGTATATGGTAGTAACATTTGATTTAAAAGCTCCAACATATAGGCATAAATTATATAGTGAGTATAAGGCCAACAGAAAAGGTATGCCCAATGAATTAGCAAGCCAAATGCCAATACTAAAAGAAATATTAAAAGCAATGAATGTGAAAGTAATAGAAAAAGAAGGATATGAAGCAGACGATATAATAGGAACACTTGCAAAATGGGGACAACGCAAGAACTTAGAAGTAACAATATTAACAGGAGATAGAGATAGTTTCCAACTAATAGATGAGCATATAAAGGTAAGAATACCACATACAACTCAAGGAAAAACAGAAACAGAAGACTATAATGTGGAAAAAGTATTAGAAAAATATGGACTTCCGCCGAAAAGTCTAATAGAAATAAAAGGATTAGCAGGAGATGCTTCAGACAATATTCCAGGAGTTCCAGGAGTAGGAGAAAAGACTGCAATAACTTTAATAAAAGATTATAAAAACATAGAAGGGGTATATAAGCATATAGATAAATTAAAAGGCAAACTAAAAGAAAAAATGCAACAAAATGAGGAACAAGCGTATTTATCAAGAACACTAGGAACAATTAATACAAAAGCTCCTATTGAAAAAAAACTATCAGACATGAAGATAGTAGAATGGGACAAACAAAAAGTAGTAGAAATATTTACAAGATTAAAACTTAATAGATTTATAGAAAGATTTGGACTAGAAAAGCAACAAGTGGAAAGCCAAACATTAGATATACAATGTGAAGAAATAACTGAAGAAAATATATTAACATTGCAAAAAGAAATAGAAGACAGTAAAAAAATATACTATTATATAATAGAAAAACAAGAAGAAGGCTATGGGATATTAAATAAAGCAATAGAAGGAATAACAATATATTCAGAAAAAGAAGACAAAGTATATTTAGTAAAAGATATGACAAAATTAAAAAACATATTTGAAAACAAAGATATAGTAAAAATAGGCTATAAACAAAAGAAAGATTATATATTGTTAAAACAAATAGGGATACAAACAAAAAACCTTATGTTTGATATAGAAATAGCAGGATATTTATTAAATTCAAATATAAACAAATATACATTAGAATATCTATCAGAAGAATATTTAAAATTAGATGTAACAACATATCTAAAAAATACTGAGCCAGAGCAAAAACAATTAACATTATTTGAACAATATGAAAATCAAGAAAATACTATAAGCAAAAAGAATTATATATATGCATATTTAATATATAAACTATATAGCATATTAACATCTAAAATGGAAGAAACAGATACTTTACAATTATTTAATCAAATAGAAATGCCATTAATAGAAGTTTTAGCAGATATGCAATATCAAGGAATAAATGTAGACAAGAAAAAGCTATTAGAATTTGGAGATGAATTAAAAACTAGATTAAATGAACTAACAAAAGAAATATATGAACTTGCAGGGGAAGAATTTAACATCAATTCTCCTAAACAATTAGGAGAAGTCCTATTTGAAAAATTAAAATTACCAATGGCAAAAAAGAATAAAACAGGATATTCAACAGGAGTAGAAATATTAGAAAAATTAAAAACAACTCATCCAATAATAGAAAAATTATTGGAATACAGACAAATAGGAAGGCTAAATTCTACCTATGTAGAAGGACTAGTACCATATATAAATAATAAAACACATAAAATACATTCGAGTTTCCATCAAACAGTAACTGCAACAGGCAGAATAAGCTCAACAGATCCAAATTTACAAAACATACCAACAAGATATGAATTAGGCAAAAATTTAAGAAAAGTATTTAAGCCAGGAAGAGGAAAAATATTTATAGATGCAGACTATTCACAAATAGAATTAAGAGTTTTAGCACATATTTCAAATGATGAACATATGATAGAAGCTTTCAACCATGATGAAGATATACACAAACAAGTAGCATCAAAAGTATTCAATGTACCAATTGAAAAAGTAACAAAAAAACAAAGAACAAGAGCAAAAGCTGTAAATTTTGGAATTGTATATGGGATTACAGACTTTGGACTAGCAGAACAAATCGGAATACCAAGAAAAGAAGCAAAACAATATATAGAACAATACTTAGAAAAATATAAGGGCATAAAACAATTCATGGAAAATATCGTAGAAAAAGCTAAAAAAGAAAATTATGTTGAAACATTATTTCATAGAAGAAGATATGTTCCGGAAATAAATTCAAATAATTATATGGTAAGGCAATTTGGCAATAGAATAGCAATGAATACACCAATTCAAGGTACAGCAGCAGATATAATGAAATTAGCAATGATAAATATATATAATAGATTAAATGAAAAAAATCTAGAATCAAAAATAATATTACAAGTACATGATGAATTATTAATAGAAGCAAAACCAGAAGAAAAACAAGAAGTAGAAGAAATTTTAAAACAAGAAATGGAAAATGTAATATCGTTAAAAGTACCTTTAAAAATAGATATAGAAGAAGGTAAAAGCCTATATGATGCCAAATAACCTTAATCAAATAAAAAATCAAAGGAGAAAATATTGAAAAAGTTCATAATAATACTTATAATAATAATAGCAATATTTGTACTTTTAAGAGTACAAGTATTACAAATAATCTATCCACAAAAATATAGTGAATATGTGGAGAAATATGCAATGGAATATGAATTAGATCCACTGTTAGTATATAGCATTATAAAAGCAGAGAGCAATTTTAAAAGCACAGCAAAATCTAATAGTGGTGCCATAGGCTTAATGCAAGTAATGCTCTCGACAGCACAAGAAATTGGAACCAAACTAGAAATAGAGGACATTACGGAGGAAAAATTGTATGAGCCAGAAATAAATATAAGAATTGGAATATGCTATTTTAAAAATTTGTTAGAAAAATATAATAATTATAATTTAGCAATAATAGCATATAATGCTGGAATGGGGAATTTGGACAATTGGTTAGACCAAGGAATTATAGACGACCAAGGAGAAAATATAGACAATATACCATTTTCAGAAACTAAAAATTATGTAAAAAAGATATTGCAAAACTATCAGATATATCAGGAGATATATTAGATGAGAAGTGAGATATGAGAAGTGAGAGGTGAGAGGTTTATGAGTAGGATTTTGGTTACTGGGGGAGCTGGATTTATAGGCAGTCATGCGGTTGTGGAACTATTAAATAGTGGAGAAGATGTAGTTGTTGTAGATAATTTTGTGAATAGTTCTCCAGAGGCTTTAGAAAGAGTAAAAAGGATAACTAATAGAGAGTTTGGGTTTTATGAGGTAGATTTATTAGATGAGAAAAAGCTGGAAAAAGTTTTTGAGGAGAATGAGATAGAATCAGTTATTCATTTTGCTGGGTTGAAAGCAGTAGGAGAATCTGTACAAAAACCAATAGAATATTATCATAATAATATAACAGGGACATTGATATTATTAAAAGTTATGAAAAAATATGGGTGTAAAAAAATTGTGTTTAGTTCATCTGCAACAGTGTATGGCAATCCAAAAGAATTACCAATAAAAGAAAATTTTCCATTATCAACAACAAATCCATATGGAAGTACAAAATTAATGATAGAGCAAATATTACAAGATGTAGTAGTTTCTGATAAAGATTTTAGTGTAGCAATTTTAAGATATTTTAATCCAATAGGAGCACATGAAAGTGGACTTATAGGGGAAGTACCAAATGGAATACCTAATAATATAATGCCATATATAATGGGTGTAGCAACTGGCAAATATGAAGAATTGACTGTATTTGGAGGAGATTATCCAACACCAGATGGAACAGGAGTGAGAGACTATATACATGTTGTTGATCTAGCAAAAGGACACCTAAAAGCTTTAGACAAAATAAGAAATGAAAAAGGTGTACAAATATATAATTTAGGAACAGGAAAAGGTTATTCAGTACTAGAGTTAATAAAAACATTTGAAAAAGTAAATGATATAAAAGTAAAATATAAAATAGGAGCAAGAAGGCCAGGAGATATACCAGCATGTTATGCAGACCCAAGTAAGGCAGAAAAAGAATTAAATTGGAAAGCAGAAAAAGGTGTTGAAGAAATGTGCAGAGATAGTTGGAATTTTGCAGTAAAAAATAATAAAATGGAGGAGCCATGAAAAAAGTATTATTAGGGATGAGTGGGGGAGTTGATAGTAGTGTTGCAGCAATTGTATTACAAGAACAAGGATATGAAGTAATTGGTGCTACAATGCAACTATGGACACCAGAAAATGAAAAATTACAAGATAAGAATTGTACTAATGATATTATAAACGATGCTAAAAAATTATGTGATAAATTGGGAATACCTCATCATACATTAAATTTTGAAGAAGAATTTAAAAAATGTGTGATAGACAATTTTATAGAGTCATATGCTAATGCAATAACACCAAACCCATGTATAGAATGTAATAAATTCTTGAAATTCAATTATTTTTTTAAAAAAGCAATAGAATTAGAATGTGATTATATAGCAACAGGCCATTATGCAAAAACAGAATTTAGTGAAAAATATAATCAATATGTTTTAAAAAAATCGAATGCAGGGAAAAAGGACCAAAGTTATGTGTTATATAACATTCCAAAAGAAATAATATCAAAAGTATTATTTCCTTTAGGTAATTTTGAAAACAAGGAACAGATAAGAAAAATTGCAGAGAAACATGGATTACTTACTGCAAAAAAACCAGATAGTCAAGAAATATGTTTTATACCAGATAATGATTATGCAAGTTTTTTGACAAAAAGCGGAAAAGTAAAATCAGAAAAAGGCAATATCATAAATAAAGATGGGAAAATATTAGGCACACATAAGGGCCTAATTCATTATACAATAGGTCAAAGAAAAGGTTTAGGAATATCAAACGAAACACCATTATATGTAATAGATTTAGATGTGAAAAATAATAATTTAATAGTTGGAGAAGAAAAAGACATATATTCAAAAACTCTTTATGCAAATAATTTAAATTATGCCGTAAATATAGATATGAGTAAGCCAGTAGAAGTTGAAGCAAAAATAAGATATAGTGCAAAAGAAGCAACTGCAATATTATATCCAGAAAAAAATGGTGTTGTAAAACTTGAATTCATTGAGCCGCAAAGAGCAATAACAAGAGGACAATCAGTAGTATTTTATATAGATGATGTTTTAATAGGCGGTGGAAAAATTATATAAATAGTCATAAATATACTTATCCTAAATATAATGTTTTAGGTGATAATTTATGATAATGTATGTAAGACAGTCAGAAGAGATTAAATTTTTACATAAAATTTTTAATATATTTAGAGTGGAAAAGCTAGATGATAAAACAATAATAAATTTGCCAATAAATAAAAAAAGCAAGAATAAAAAAATTGAAAAAGTTATTCAAAAACTAAGCCAATATTTCAATAATAACAATATAAAAATTGTTGTACTAGAGCAAACATTAATGGAAAACGCAAACATAAAAAATATTATCTATAGTAATAACATAAATATATTAGATGGAACAAGATTAGATAAGTTTTTAGTATACAATCTAGTCCAAAAAATATATCAATATAAAAAAACAAATATACAAGCAGGAGAAATTACATTATTAATAAATGAAAATGATGATATAAATGTAGAAACAATAATAATGCTTGCGAAAGAAATCAAAAGACTAAACATAATAACAAATGACATTAAAAAATTTAGAAAAATAGTAGATTATTTGTACAAAGAACTAGGAATACTAATAAAACTATCAAATAATGTTAAGACAAACTTAAGAAGTTCAGATATAATTGTGAATATAGACTTTCCAGAAGAAATAGTAAACAAACTAGAAATTCCTAATAATGCTGTTGTTCTAAACATGCCAAAGAATATCAATATAAAATCAAAAAAGTTCTCTGGCATAAATATAAAAGCATGGGAAATAGAAGTACCAGATAAATATATATTAGAAAGGTTTAATACATCTATTATGTATGAAGCAAGTTTATATACAAAACCAGTAATGAAAGTATTTGAGCAGATACAAAATGATGATATAAAAATAAAAAAATTAATAGGTGTAAATGGAGTAATAAATGCGAAAGAATTTATTTAAATTTTATAGAATTTTACTTGACAAAATGTATTTTCTAGAGTAAGATTAAGAAACTATGATATATAAATAAAGGGGTAATGAGAAATGGAAGAAAAAGAAATTTTATTAACACAAGAAGGATATGATAATTTAGAAAAACAATTAGAATATCTAAAAACAGAAAAAAGAGCTGAAATTTCAGAACGTATCAAAGTTGCATTAGGATTTGGAGATTTATCAGAAAACTCAGAATATGATGAAGCCAAAAATGCACAGGCAGAAAATGAAATAAAAATAGTAGATTTAGAAAATAAATTAAGATATGCAAGAATTATAGATGAATCAGAAATAAATACAAAAACAGTACAAGTAGGAAATACTGTAAAAATTTTAGACATTGAATTCAATGAAGAACTAGAATATACTATAGTTGGTTCAACAGAAGTGGACTTAAGTAAAAATAGAATTTCGAATGTATCACCAATAGGAGCAGCCCTTATCGGAGCTAAAAAAGATGAAATAGTAGAGGCAAATACTCCAGGTGGAATAGCTAAATATAAAGTTTTAGAAATAAAAAAATAGTGACTACACAAGAAAAATATGATAAAAATAACAAAAATTGACATAATTTTACCATTTTATGTAGACAAATTCAAAAAAACGTAGTATAATAGAAGATGTCTGACAAAAGACTAGTCTAAAAGGGTAAATATAGAATAACTTATAGACGAAAAAAAGGAGGAAATAAAATTGGTTACAAATTATTCACAAAACAACTATATATTATTAGTTGGTAAAGTTACAAGCGAGAAAAAATTCAGTCACGAAATCTACGGAGAAAGTTTTTATACTTTCAATTTAGAAATACCACGTTTAAGTGGAGTATCAGATATTATACCAATCACAATATCTGAAAGATTAATTGCAAACTTTGATTTAAACATAGGTAAACAAGTTGTAATAGAAGGACAGTTTAGATCATACAATACTTACGAAGATACAAAGAGCAGATTGATATTAACAGTTTTCGTAAAAGAAATAAGAGAAAAAGGAGAAGAAGAAGACATAAAAGTTCCTAATGAAGTAAGATTAGTAGGACATATATGTAGAAAACCAATCTACAGAAAAACACCTTTTGGTAGAGAAATTGCAGACATATTAGTAGCTGTAAACAGAGCTTATAATAAATCAGATTACATACCATGCATAACATGGGGAAGAAATGCAAGATTCTGTGAGGATATGCCAATAGGAACAGAACTTAAACTAGTAGGAAGAGTTCAATCAAGACCATATGAAAAGAAACATGAAGATGGTACAGTAGAATCAAGAGTAGCCTACGAAGTATCTATTAGTAGCTTAGAATTTGTAAATAAAGAAGAAAATAATAATGAAGAGGAAATAACAACTACAGAAGAAGCAATGTAAAGGAGTAAAAAATGGATTATTTGTATATTTTACAACAAGCACTATTAGGAATAATTACAATATTTTGGTTATACAATATTGCAATAAGTGTTTGTTCATTAATAAAATTCAAAGAAAAACCATTACTAATAAATAAGACACACAAATTTATGGCGATAATTCCTGCACATAATGAAGAAAAAGTTGTAAGAAATTTAATAGAAAGTCTAAAAGAACAAAATTATCCTAAAGAATATTTGGATATATATGTAATAGCAGATAATTGTACAGATAATACTGCAAAAATTGCTAAAGAAGCAGGTGCTATTGTATATGAAAGAAATGATCCAGAAAAGAAAACAAAAGGCTATGCAATGCAATGGTTCCTAGCAAAAATGAAAGAAAAAAATGTCGATTATGATGCATTATGTGTTTTTGATGCAGATAACATTGTTGACAAAGAATTCATGAATGCAATGAATAAAAAACTTTGCCAAGGAGAAGAAGTAGTACAAGGATATAGAGACATAAAAAATCCAGATGACACATGGATAACAGCTGGATATGCACTTTTCTATTGGACAATGCACAGATTCTATCATTTAGCAAGATACAATGTAGGACTATCTCCATTACTAAACGGAACAGGCTTTATGGTAAAATATGATTTAATTAAAGAAGAAGGCTGGAACACAAAAACACTAACAGAAGATATAGAATTTTCATTAATAAATATAGCTAAAGGAAGAGCCCTAGGATGGGCAACAGATGCTAAAGTTTATGATGAACAGCCATTAGGGTTTAAACAATCATGGACACAAAGAACTAGATGGTCTGTAGGACATATACAATGCTTCAAATATTATTTAAAAGATTTAGCAGCAGGAGTGGTAAGAAACCGTAAAATAATGAATTTTGATGGATTACTATATCTTATGGGAATGCCAATATTAATAGTAACATTGGCTATACTAGTAATAAACCTTATAATTTATATTGGTGATGGAATGACACTAGCAGGACTAATCTGGAACTATGCAAAATATATGGTAGCAACATTTATAATACCACCACTTACAGCAATACTTACATTGCTATTAGATAAAAGACCAATAAAGCCAATGCTAAAAGGAATAATATGTTATCCATTATTCTTAGGTTCATGGATATTAATAAATATAAAAGCATTAATAAAACCAAACACAAAATGGGAAAAAATAGAACATGTAAGAGATATAAAATTAAAAGAAAACTAAAAAATGATTGTCAATGAGATGTTTCATTGGCAATCATTTTTTAGCTAAGTTGATAAATAGTAAAAAATACTATATATAAGCTATATACTAAATGGTAACGAAAAAAATAAAAAAATATTCAAATAAACTTGCTATTTTTCCCAGAATATTGTATGATATTATAAGTGAAAAAAGTAACTTGAATGGAGGTATGAAATGAAGAAAACAATTGCAATAATATTAATAATTTTATGCATATTATCAATAAATACAGTATTTGCAACAAATAATACAATAGAAGAGACAACTCAAAATGGCGTGTTAGAAGTAAAAGACGACATGGAGCAAAAAAAACAAGAATATACTGAAAAATATGGAGATGAGGCATACTGGTTTGCAGGATATGTAATTGAAGAAATTGTACAACCATACAGTATACCTTTGTGCTTTTTAGGTATTGCAGTAGGACTAGTTTTTCAATATGTAATGGGAACTAGAAGAATGGACTATAAACACAGAGGATTTGGATTAGTAATAGTTTTTGTAACAATTTTAGTAATATGTCAATTATTACCATTTATTTATGCACTTGTAGTAACAGGTTGGAGGGGTTAAACATATGAAAATCTTATTTGCAGTAAATAATGATAATGTTTCAGAAGCAATTGTAAAAAAATATCAAAAAGATTATAAAGAAATATTATCTTACAAAAATGTATATTATTTTAATGCAATATATAGAGAATTACAAAAGGATAAAAGTTATAGTAGAATAGTAATAAGCGAAGATTTAGAGCCATTTGCTAATAATAACTATAATTCAATAGACAATTTTTTATTAGAAAAATATAACAATATTAGTGAGGAAGCTAAAACTCCTAATAATGAACCAATAGATATAATTTTAGTTTGTGCAGATAGAAGAAAAAAAACAGATGATCTTTTGGCAAAAATATACAAGAAGGGAATATATAATGCAATAATTGGACAAGACAGAAGCATAGACGAAATATGCAGATTAATAAATCAACCAAGAGATAAGGAAGAAGCAAAAAGGTATTATGGTATATATGAAAGTGAATTAGGAGATACAGAAAGTGAAACTAGTGTTAGCGAAGCAGAAGTAGAAAATATTCGAGCACATTATGCAAGACTTGGAAAAAATGAAGATAAATATATAGATAGTTTTAATAATATAGTTGCACAATACACAGATACACAACTTAGAATAATTATAAAATATTTACCAATGAATGTTAAAGCAGTATTAGAAGAACGCTCACCAAAATATCAACAACTAGTGATGAATTCTTCTTCTGTTAATGATATAGATGTTAAGAAAAAAACAGCTAGTTATAAGGAACAAATACGAAATAAACCAGATATTGAAGATGATAATGAGCCAGATGTTATAGAACAATTAATTAAACCAAAAAAAATAAAATCTGTTGTTATACCATCAAATATTACTGTTAATAATGTTCAAAAAGTTGTAGTCCCAAAAATAAATAAACCTGAAATAGATACAAGTAATTTAATAAATCCTATTATTATGAATGAACAAAAAAAAGATGATGAAATGTTACCAGAAGTAACAAATATATCTTCAGAGAACAATATTTTTGAACAATCAGCAACAAAAATAGAGGAAATAGGAGAACCACCAATAGAGGCACAACCACAGAAAAAAGGAAGAGGAAGACCAAGAAAAAATCCATTACCTGATGAACAGGAACAAAAACCAAAACGTGGAAGAGGAAGACCAAAGAAAAATCCAGTAGAAAACCAAACAATACAAGAAAGTGAAAATAATAACAGCAATAATAATACCGAAGTTAATTTATTTGACATGGAAGAAGAAATTAATAAACCAGAACCAGAGCCAGAACAAGAAGTAGATTTATTCAACATGGAAGAAGAACCGGAAGTAGATTTGTTCAACATGGCTGAGGACGATACACCAGTAAAACCAAATCCAGTAGAAGTACAAAACACAATACAACCAACAGTATACTTCAATCAACAAAACACACAAACATACCAATCACCAACAGTTCAAAGAGAGATTCCACAAGACAATATAGGAAGTAATAACTATATAGCAAACACAAACAGCAATCCAAATTCAAACTTCAATACATTACTTACAAGTGATAAAAAAATAGTAGCATTTGTAGGAACAACAAAAAATGGAACATCATTTATAGTAAATAATACAGCAGAAATGCTAGCATCAATGGGAATAGAAACAGCAATATTAGATATGACAAAGACTAAAAATGCATACTATATATATACAAATAATGAAGAAAGTTTAAGAATTACAGCAAAAAAATGTATGGAAAATCTACAAAATGGAGTAACTGAAGGAATAAAAGTAAAAAGAAATCTAACAGTTTATACAGAAATGCCAGGAGATGAAAAACCTTATCAAATAGAAACAATTTTATCAACATTACTAAAACAATATTCAGCAATACTTATTGATACAGATTTTGACACATCACCAGAAATATTTGAAAAAGCACAGGAAATATATTTAGTACAATCAATGGATGTTTTAACAATACAACCATTAACTGCTTTTTTAAGAGACTTAAAATCAAAAAATATTTTAAAACCAGAAAAGTTGAAAATTGTAATTAACAAAGCAGAAAAAGTAAGAAGCTTAAGCATAAAGACATTGATTGGTGGAATGTCATGTTATAATGCACCAAGTATGACATATATGACAGAACTATTTAATAAGGACAATATACGATACTGTGAAATCCCATTTGAGGTTCAAAATTATGTGAAATACTTAGATTCTTTAGTAAACTGTTCAATATCTTTAAATGGTTATACTAAGCAATTTATGATGGCACTAAGAGAATTAGTTAATATGGTATATCCATTAGTAAGTAGACAAGCATATTCCCCTACTTCAGAAAAAAGAGAAAGAAGAGATCTTTTTTCAAGCCAAGTAAATGACACATTAAACAAAATGAAAAGTAAATACTAAAAAGAGGTGAAAAAAATGAGCGCAGGATTAATAGCTGTTATAATAGTTCTAGTAATAGTTGTTATTTGCTTAATAATATATAATTTTTCAATATATAAAAAAGTAAAAGGTCTAAGTAATACTAACGAAAAAATAGCAAATTTAAGAGTGTTGCAAGATTTTATGGATACAATTGGAAAAGACACTTCAGCGGAGAATAAAATAAAAATCATTAATGATATTCTTATAGAAAAATATAGTATTAAATATTCAAGTATTGTAGTATTTAATGGGGCAGAATATGTTTTAAAAGCATCAAATGTAGATGAAAGATTGTGGGATACAATCACAAATCTCCATACAGATGAATTGTTTAAAGATAGTATAGCAAATGCAATACCTAAATATGTAACTGTAAATAATAGCAATGAAAAATTAAGCTATCAGAAAACAGATATGACAAGGGCTAAATCTGCAATGTTCTTCCCACTATATATTGATAATATATATATTGGATATTGGATTATAGAAAGTGATTTAGCACATGCATTTGATAGAATGGATACAGGAATACTAGAAGTAATAAGAGAAAATATTATATCAGTATTAAAAACAATATCATATCAAAACACTATTGAAAATATATATAGAACAGATAAATTTACAGGATTAAATTCAGCAGAATATTTATATGGAAAAGGTAAAAGAACAATTGATAAGTATGCAAAAAGTACAATATGCATGTTTTCAATAAACAACATTGAAGAAATAAATGAAAACTTTGGACGAAAGATAGGAACACAAATGATAGTGCAAGTAGCTAATACAGTAAAATCAAATATTTCTTCAGAATATGTATTTGTTAGATATATGGGACCAAAATTTGCTATAGCATTTTCAGGAATAGAAGTTGAAGAAACAATAGAATTTGTATCAAAAATAAAGCAAAGCATTGAAAATATAACAATAACTCTAAACAATAAGAAAAATAAAAATGAAACAAAAATACAGCCAAATACTAACTTTATTTTAGGAACATATTATAAAGGTACAGGAATTGAAGAAGTTACAAAAAAACTTGAAGAATATTTAGACAATGCAGAAAAGACAGAAAGTGAAATAAATTGTATTTAAGGAGGTAAAAAAATGGCAAGTGATAAGACGATGAGTTTTAGAGTAGAAAAAGACAAAAACTTAAAAACAAAAGAAATATTAAAAGAGGTGTATAAAGCACTAGAAGAAAAAGGATATAATCCAGTAAACCAAATAGTTGGATATATATTATCAGGAGATCCAACATATATAACTAGCCATAAAGAAGCTAGAAATATAATAAGAATGATTGAAAGAGACGAACTTTTAGAAAAGATGGTAAAAAATTATATAGGAATAGAAGAATAATATGAGGATATTAGGAATAGATTATGGAGATACAAGAGTAGGTACAGCAATAACAGATGAACTAGGTATTACAGCACAAGGACTAGAAACTATTATAAATAATGGAAATGATAAGTCTGTACTAGCAAGGCTAGACGATATTATGAAAGAATATGAGATTTCCATTATAGTTGTTGGTATGCCATTAAACATGGATGGTTCAAAATCAGAAAGAATAGAAAAAACTGAAAAATTCATTCATAAACTAAAGTGCAAATATAATAAAGTAAAAATAGAAACTGTTGATGAAAGACTAACAACAGTTCAAGCTCATAAAACTATGAATGAACTTAGAATAAAACCTAAAAACAAAAAAAATCTTGTAGATACTATATCTGCTGTTTATATATTAGAAACATACATAAATAAATAATACCCCTGCAATATAAATGTGTGGGGGCACATTATTATAGAACACAATAATGGAGGAACCATGAAATTATACCCAAACCTTTATTTAAATAATTTAAAAGAAATAACAATAGAATTATTAAGAAAAAACAATATAAAAGGCTTAATATTAGATATAGATAATACATTAATAGATTTTGACAAAAAATTATTAGAAGGATGCGAAGAATGGTGTGATAATTTAAAAGCACAAGGAATAAAAATGTGTATACTATCTAATACAAATAAACAATATAAAGTAAAAAAAGTAGCAGAGATATTAAACTTAGAATATCTATATTTTGCACATAAACCGAACAAAAAAGGATTTAAAAAAGCAAAGGAACTACTAAATTTAGAACCACAAAATATAGCAGTAGTAGGAGACCAAATTTTCACAGATGTACTAGGTGGAAATAGAAGTAAAATGTTTACAATACTTACTAAACCAATAGATACTAGAGACATATGGCTTACAAGACTTAAAAGACCATTTGAAAAACCCATATTAAAAAGATATTTAAGGAAAAAGGAGAACAATAATGAATATATGGCATGATATTAGCGAAGATAGAATAAAACAAGATGATTTTATATCAGTGATTGAAATAACAAAAGGCGGAAAAAACAAATACGAACTAGATAAAGAAACAGGAATGTTAAAATTAGATAGAGTTCTTTATACAGCAACACATTATCCAGCTAATTATGGATTTATACCAAGAACATATGCTGATGATAATGACCCATTAGATGTTCTTGTTTTATGTCAAGAAAATATAGCTTCCATGACACTGGTAGAAACTTATCCAATAGGAGTTTTAATAATGATTGATTCTGATCAAAAAGATGAGAAAATAATAGCAGTAGCTAAAAAAGATCCATTTTTAAATATGTATAAAGATGTATCAGAATTACCAAATCATATATCGTGTGAAATTAAACATTTCTTTGAAGTATATAAACAATTAGAATATAGAGAAACTGTTGTAGAAAAAATATTAGGAAGACAGGAAGCAGAAAAAATAATAAAAAAAGCAAAAGAAAACTATGAAAAAAAATTTGGGAACAAGAAATAGATAATTACTACGAAGAAAGGGATGATAGCTCTAATGATAGGTCAAATCATATTCACAATAGTTGCTTTTGTGTTCTTTATATGTATTCTATTATTAAAACTAATAAAGAAAAATGACACAACATATTTAATAATATTAGGTATACAAGCAATAGGAATATTACTAAATTTAATAAAAATAACATTTGATATTTTCGACCGGAATATTTAGTACTATAATATTATATTTATTTTGCATAATTGTGCCAATTGCAGTATTTGTGCTAGAAGCAAAAAATATAAATGTATCCGAAATATTAAGTGTTATGATGGCACAGATTCATATATGGATGGGAAATCTAAAAAAAGCAAAAAAGATACTAATCAACCTTGTAAGTAAATATAAAGGAAGTTACATAGGACATAAAATGTTAGCACATATGTATGAAAAAGAAGGCGGAATGAGAAAAGCAATAGATGAATATGTTCAAGTATTAGATATAAAGAAAAATGATTATGACTCATACTATAGAATATCAGTTCTACTAAATGAATTAGGTAAAAAATCAGAAGCAGCAGAAATGTTAAGAACATTACTTAAAAACAGACCACAAACATATGGAGCTGTGAAATTATTAGGAGAAATATATTTAAAGCAAAAAGAATTTAAAAAAGCAATAGAAGTATATACAAATGCAATAAAATATTTCCCAGAAAAATATGAAATATATTATAATTTAGGAGTATGCTATTCAAGAATAAATGTATTTGATATTGCAAGAAAATGTTTTCAAAAAACAGTAGAAATAAATGATGATATCTATTTAGCTTACTATAGACTAGGGCAAATTGCATTATTATATAGAGATTTTGAAGCAGCAGAAGAAAACTTTGCCAAGAGTTTATATAATGAAAAAGAAGCAAAAGCATATTTTGAATTAGCAAAAATACATGTTATGAAGAACAAAAAAGAAAAAGCAGTCTTAGATATAAACAATGCAATGAAAATTGACTCTAGTTATTACGAACTTTCACAAAAAGAGCCAGTACTATTTCCAATAAAACAATTAATAGTAAAACCTCAAAATGAAATAAAACCTGAGTATAAAGAAACAGAAGAAGAAAAGGAAATAGAAGCATATCTAAATGATACTTATAATTTAACAAAAATATTAAATAGCCAAAAAGAAGGGAAAAAAGGTATAGCTAGGAAAAAAAGAACATAAATTTATTATGAAAGGGGAAAACAATGCAAATATACCAATCTATAGTTTTAGGAATTGTACAGGGACTAACAGAACTATTACCAATATCAAGTTCTGCACATTTATTTTTAATACCATGGTTCTTCAATTGGCAAATACCAGAATCATTTGATGTTGCTTTACATTTTGGTACATTATTAGCAATAGGGATATTCTTTTTTAAAGATTGGATAGAACTTATAAAAGGTGGATTAAAAACAATTACAAAAAAAGAAAAAAGTACAGCGGGAAGATTATTTTGGTACATAGTAATTGCAACAATACCAGGAGGAATAATAGGATTTATATTAGATAAATATGCAGAAGGAATACTTACACAGCCATTAATAATAGCAATTGCATTAATAGTAATGGGAATTATTCTATATATTGTAGACAAAAATGCAAAAAACAAAACAGATTATGAAAATTTAAGTTTTAAACAAACTTTTATAATAGGCTTATCTCAAGCATTGGCATTCATACCAGGAGTATCAAGATCAGGAATAACAATGACTACAGGAAGACTAATGGGAGTAAAAAGAGAAGCTGCTGCAAAATATTCATTCATGCTATCTGCTCCAATAGTGCTTGCAGCAACAGTATTTAAACTAAACGAATTTATAGAATACTTTGCAATAGCAAATATTACTGGAATAATAGCATTTATTATGGGAGTTTTAGCAAGTTTTATAGTTGGAATACTTGTAATAAAATTCTTATTAGAATTTTTAAGAAACAGGAGCTTTAAAGTCTTTGCAATATACAGAATAGTTATAGGGATACTAGTAATTGTTGCTTTTGTTTTAAGATAGTGAAGACAACATAAAACCGTAACAAAAATGTAACAAATTTGTAATATAAATGTAATATAAAAACTATTGTACTTTGTAAAAAAAAAATGTATAATAATATAAGAAGGTTAAAATACACATAAGCAAAGGGAGGGGAGTTTACAATGCTATTTTTTAACAAACAAAAACGAGGCATAGTAAACGTAAAAATGATAATAACAGAAGAGAAAATTTTATCGAATATAGATAAAGTAGAAAAGCTAATAAATCCAAACAGCAAAAAACAGATTGTCCAATTAGAAGAAGATGCATATTTCAAAGACTTAATCGATTCAATAAAAGTATATTTAATTGAATATCCAAATAAAAAGAATTTCCCAGGAAGTGTTTATAAAGCAGCTCATGAACTAGTAGAATATGCAACAAATCAATTTGAATATAATACAAAACAAATAGAAGTACTAATTAGACAAAGAGAAAATAATATAAATGTGGCAAATGAATTGAAATTAGTATTAGAAGCTGTTCAAAATAAAGACAAAGAATGGAAGAATAAAGTAAGAGGAATATCTGAATTAGTTTCAGAAGATATAATAGAAGCACTAACAATAATAGGAAAAACAAAAACCAGAATACCAGAAAATTATGAAGATGCTGTAAAATTAGTAAATGCAAGAATAAATAATTTAGAAACGAATTTACATATAGAAATAGACATGGAAAGAATTGAAGATAGGTCTAAAGCTCTAAGTTACATAGGAATTGAGATAGCAGAAGCATTAAGAGGAATACCAACACCAATATTTGAAGAAAAAGAAGAAAAAGTATCAAAAGCAGAGGTAGCAAGCACTGAAGAAGAAAAACTTTCTGAATTTGTTGAAGAAACTAGATTTGAAATAAAACCATCATTATGGGAAAGAATAAAACAAAGTAAATTTGTACAAGCAATAAAACGAATAACAAAAATAAGAATAGTACTAGATGTACCAGCACTTCCAGAAGGCAGAAATAAATAATAAAAATAATAAAGTGGACACAAGTACAAAGTGTCTACTTTTTTGGAAATTTAAATATAAAAGTATAGAAAGGATATCATATATGAGAATAGTAGAACCAGTTGTTGAAATTGAAAAAGTAGATTATAATAAAATAATGAAAAATTTAGAAAGAGCATGTAGAACATGTTATCGTTCAGAAGATAAAATAACAGAAGAAAGCTATAAAACATTATTGAAAAATTGTATAAATAGAGGTCATGAATCAATTTTAGAACATGAAAAAATTACAATAAGAATGGTTTGTGATATCGGCGTATATAAAGATTTAACAAGACATAGACACGCATCTTTTTCAATAGAAAGTACAAGATATTGTAATTACGGAAAAGATAAATTTGATAATGAAATTAAATTTATAGCACCTGTAAATATAGAAAAAGGAACAAAACTATATCAAGAGTGGCAAACTAGTTGTGAAGAAATAGAAAAACATTATATAAAAATGGTAGAACTTGGTGCAACACCAGATCAAATGAGAATGATATTGCCACATTCAACAGCTGCTGTAGTTACAATGACAGCCAATATAAGAGAATGGAAACACATATTGAGTCTAAGATGTACAAAACATGCACATCCAGCAGTAGAACAAGTAATGATACCATTATTACTTCACTTTAAAGAAAATATGCCAGAAATATTTGGAAACATAGAATATGATGAAGAATTTATAAAAAATAGATATGCAAAAATAGTAGAAATGGAATAGAAAAAATTTACTTTTTTTCGACATTATGTTATAATAATAAGAGAGAACAGAGAATAAGGATGTGAGATTAGTATGTTTAAAAGTAAATATAGTACAGTCTTAACTATTTTTTTAGTAATTCTTATAATTGCAATAATAATTATTATAACAATCATAGGCATAAATGCATATAAAAATTACAAAGATGAAAAAGAAAGAAGTAAGATAATAGCGGATTTACAAGGAGAAAATATAACGGATGAGAACGAAATAGATAATAACAACATATCTGATGAAAATATACTTACAGGAGAGATAGATGGCAATAATACTGGAGGAAATACAACAGGTGGAGGCTCAAGTTCAAGGCCTAAAACAAAATTCTATAAAGAATATCCAATGATTGGAACAATTGAAATAGAAAAAACAGGAATAGAATATCCGATATTATTAGATATATCACCAAAAGCATTAGAAACATCAGTTGGAGTAATGTATCCAAGTAATCCAACTTTAAATGAGCCAGGAAATGTCGTAATAATAGGACATAACTATAGAAATGGAAAATTCTTTTCAGACAATAAAAAATTAGTAATAGGCGATGAAATAAAAATAACAGATTTAACAGGAAAAACATTAACATATACAATATATGAAATAAATCAAACATCTGAAACAGATACAGAATATATAACAAGACCAAGGGGAGACAACATTGAAATTTCTTTATCTACATGTACAGATGACGGAAAAGCAAGATTAGTAATATTAGCAAGAGTAGAATAAATATGAAAAAATGCTACAAAAAGTAGCATTTTTTTTTGCTCTATTGTAAAGAAGGAATGTATGTAATTATAAAATATATTCCAAATACAATAAGAGCTAAAATAAATAGAACTAAAAGAAAAAGATTATGTTTTGGTTCTTTTGGTTTGGAATTATTAGTTTCTTTTTTAGATACTTCATTATTTTTCATTGGCTAAAAATCTCCTTTCAATTTAATTATATATATTCTATTATATTTATAATAGAAAATCAAGTATAAAAATAATAAAATCTATTGTAAAAAAATATAAAGTAATGGTATAATATTTATGACGAAATAATTTGGTAAACACTGAATAATGCAAAAAGCGGAAATCAACATAGCAAACTAAAGCAATATACAATGAACCAAAGAATATATTATTAGATGGACAAAATTAAATTGCAGATATAATAAAATTTATGAGGAGGTTGTATTATGTTTAAGTATGAAGACTATGAGAAAAGTGCAAATTATTTAAAAGAAAGGATGAATGGATTAAACCCTAAAATCGCAATTGTATTAGGTTCAGGACTAGGAGTATTGAGTGAAGAGATTAAAGACAAAATTGTTATAAAATATAACGAAATACCAAACTTCCCAGTTTCAACTGTTGCAGGACATGCAGGAGAATTAATTATAGGAAAAATAGGGGAAAAAACAATAATTGCAATGAATGGAAGATTCCATTTTTATGAAGGATATGATTTAAAAGAAGTTACATTTCCAATAAGAGTATTTAAACTATTAGGAGTAGAAACATTAATACTTACAAATGCAGCAGGAGGAATAAATGTAGAATACAAACCAGGAGATTTTATGGTAGTAAATGATTACTTAAGCTTCTTCACAGAATCAGTATTAAGAGGAAAAAACTTAGATGAATTTGGAGAAAGATTCATAGATATGAGTGAAACTTTTAATAAAGAGCTAACTCAAAAATTGAAGAAAATAATAGATAAACATACAGGGAGAGCTCAAGAAGGAGTATATGCATATATGAAAGGACCTACATATGAAACACCAGCAGAAATTAGAGCTTTGAGAGTATTAGGTGCAAATGCAGTAGGAATGTCTACTGTTCCAGAAGCTATAATAGCACATCATTGTAATATAAATACAGTTGCAGTAGCATGTATTACAAATATGGCAGCAGGAGTATTAGATGAAAAATTATCACATGAAGAAGTTAAAAATACAGCAGAAAAAGTTAAATACACATTTAAAGAAATAATAAAAGATTTTATAGAAGAAATTTAAATACGGAGGTCAGAAGTCGGAAATCGGAGGTCAGACCTCCGATTTCCATTTTCCGACCTCCGACCTCTGACTTCCGACCTCTGACTTCCGACCTCTGACTTCCGACCTCCGACTTCTGACCTCCGACTTCCGTCAAATAATACTTCTTATTTTTTCAATAATCATATTAAGTGCAACAT
>ERZ1643249.1806-NODE-1806-length-20841-cov-6.135861_pt1 | contig 20841 bp, 18 predicted proteins | sample MGYA00579263_ERZ1643249 | MGnify/ENA primary metagenome ERZ1643249 (study PRJEB29033, sample SAMEA4952264) | chicken gut metagenome | biome: Broiler Chicken; feature: Gastrointestinal Tract; material: Caecum | place: Ireland | collected 2018 | study: Broiler... | reverse complement strand
TCCGTTCAGCCTTCTGACCAGGTCCACAGCCCGCAGAATTTTCTCCGGATCTTTCTGCCCGTCCGTCTCCAGGCTGCTGCTCAGATCCACCGCCCAGGGTCTCACCTGCCGGATGGCCCGTTCCAGATTCTCCTCTCCCAGGCCTCCCGCCAGAAAAAAGGGCCTGTTTATCTCCGGAAGCAGAGACCAGTCAAACGTCTGTCCCGTTCCTCCTCTGCCCTGATCCAGCAGCAGATAATCTGCCCTGCTCTCAAGCGCCTGTTCCGCGTCTTGTCCTGTCTGTATGGAAAACGCCTGAATCAGCGGCTTTTCTGTCAGCCGCCGTAGCTCTGCCATATAGATTTCGTCTTCCTGTCCATGCAGCTGGGCCAGATCGAGGGTTCCTTCCTCCAGAAGCTCTGCCACAAGCTCCGGCGGAGCATTCACAAAGACTCCTACAGACAGAATCCCCTCTTCCAGCCTGCCCGCCAGCTCCCGCAGCTCTCTTTTGTCCACCGAACGCCGGCTTCCCGGAACCTCCACCACAAAGCCCGCGAAATCCGGCCTGGCCGCGTTCACAGCTTCGATATCCTGCGGCCTTCTCAGGCCGCAGATTTTTATTTTCGTCATTCTGTTCTCCTTCCGGCGGCCCCAGGCAGGCACCCCGTCCTGCTTCCGAAGCCCTCAAGAGGTCCCCCATTCAGTCTCTCGAGCGCGGCCTGCTTATCCGGGCTCCGCATGAGCGTTTCTCCGATCAGCACCGCGTCCACGCCGTTTTCCCTCAGAATCCTGATGTCCTCCGGTTCCCGGATTCCGCTCTCCGACACGAAAAGCACCTCTTTGGGCGCCAGCTTCCGCAGCCGGACGCTGTTCTGCATGTCCACCTCAAAGGTCCTCAGATCCCGGTTGTTGACGCCGACGATGCGGGCTCCGGCCTTCAGAGCCTGCTCCACCTCGCCCTCATCATGGGCTTCCACCAGGGCGTCCATTCCAAGCTCCTCCGCCAGTTCACGGCAGGCTTTCAGCTCCCCGGCGTCCAGAAGCGCGCAGATCAGGAGCACCGCCGAGGCCCCCAGAGCCCTGGCCTGATAAACCATATATTCCTCTGTCACAAAATCCTTCCTGAGAACCGGGATCTCCACCGTTTCCGCTATCTCCTTCAGATACTGCCCGCTTCCCTGAAAATAGCAGGGTTCCGTCAGGCAGGAAATGGCGGAAGCTCCCGCCTGCTCATATTCCCGCGCGATTTCAAGATAAGGAAAATCCGGGGCAATCAGTCCTTTGGACGGCGAGGCCTTTTTCACCTCGCAGATGTAGGACATGCCGGGAGCAGCCAGAGCCTTTCGAAAGGGAAATGCCTCTGGCTCCGGCTGCCTTCTCTGCTGATGTTCCAGCTCCCGTATCCGGGCTTTCAGCTCTGCCAGAGGAAGCCCCCGCTTTTCCTCTGCAATCCGTTCCCTGGTCTTTTCCGCAATTTCATTTAAAATATTCATGCTGTTTACTCCTGACTGCTCTCCCGAATGAATTCCTCCAGCTTGGCAAGGGCCGCCCCGCTGTCGATCAGTCTTTCCGCCATGCGGACTCCCTGTTCCATGGTTTCTGTCTTTCCCGCAATATAAAGGGCCGCCCCCGCGTTCAGGCAGACTGCGCAGCGCTTCGCTCCCCTGTCACTGCCGTCCAGAACCGCGCGCGTAATAGCCGCGTTTTCCTCCGGCAGTCCCCCCTTAAGCTCTTCCTTCCCACAGCGGGTATAGCCGAACTGCTCCGGCGTCAATTCGTAGGACTGGAACCACCCGTCGCGGATTTCGCACACGGAGGTGGGCGCGCACATGGAGATCTCATCCAGGCTGTCCTGTCCGTAGACCACCATGCCCCGCTTTACGCCAAGCTTCATCATGACCTGGGCCAGGGGCTCCACCAGCGTATCGTCAAAGACGCCCATCAGCTCCATATTGGCTCCGGCCGGATTGCTCAGGGGACCCAGGATATTAAATACCGTGCGGATGCCCAGTTCTTTTCGGATCGGCGCCACATACTTCATCGCGATATGGTAGTTCTGCGCGAACAGAAAACAGATATTGATTTTTTTCAGCAGCTCTGCGCTCTTTTCCGGGGAAATGGTAATCTTCACACCCAGAGCTTCCAGCACGTCCGCGGCCCCGCTTTTGGAGGAAGCGGCCCGGTTTCCGTGCTTCGCCACCGGCACGCCGCCTGCCGCAATCACCATGGAGGCCGTCGTGGAGATGTTGAAGGAATTGGAGCCGTCCCCGCCTGTTCCCACAATCTCCAGCACGTCCATATCGTGGAGCAGCTTTACGCAGTGGGCTCTCATTCCCGCCGCTGAGGCCGTAATCTCATCAATGGTCTCTCCTTTCAGGGAGAGGGCCGTCAGATAAGACGCCATCTGCACCGGGGTCGCTCCGCCGCTCATAATCTCATTCATAACCGCTTCTGCTTCCTGATAGGTCAGGTCTTCCTTTTTTGCCAGTTTTAAAATCGCTTCTTTAATCATGCTTCACTGCCTCCATAAAATTTTTTATGATTATTTCTCCGTCCGGCGGCCGGCCCGCTCACGGCTTACGTGAAAAAGAAAACGCCCGTCCTGACAGATAGATCTCTATCTGCCAAGGACGAGCGTATCAATTCATCCACCCGCGGTGCCACCTTGATTCACGGCATGACCCGTGCGCTTAGCGGAATACCTTCATATTCCCGGCAACTGACGTATGCCCCACGTCGCAGAATACTCGGCTTTCCGGTGCCGCGCCTCACGCATCCGCGTGCCACGCCTTTCCTCTTAAGTCCTTTGACTGCGCCCTCAGCGGTCCATTTGACAATCTGCATCTCGATCCGGCTTCCACCTGTCCCGGACTCTCTGTGCGCGCATAACTGCCGTTATCTCCGCTTCATCGGTTTAACTGTTTACCATGTTAAATTTTCTATAAATTATCACAGATTTTTTGCTTTGTCAAGAAAAATTTGAACACTCCTGCTTTCCAGAAATTTGGATGGTCCGGCTCTCCCTGCGCCGGAAGCGGAAAGCAGACCGTTACTGATAATCCTTCCAGACAGCCTCTTCGCTCTTATAATTAAGCACGGCCGCGGAGTAGGGAGGCATAAAGATCTCTATCTCTCCGTTCCAGACCAGATAGTAGGCCTTTTCCAGCGTAAATCCATCCTCCACCGACATGATCTGCCGGTTCATCAGCACGCCGTCCGGCGTCTCCAGGCGCCAGACCGGAAGTACCAGCCTGCGGCCTTCCTCTGTATTATTCAAAACCGTAACCACATAATTCCCGTCCAGGAATCTTCCGAAAGAAATACAGCCTCCGTCCGCCAGCAGCCATACGCTGCAGCCCCTGCGGCAGGCCGGGTTTTCCTTGCGGATGCGGATCAGCTCCTTGTGGAAACGGATCAGTTCCTGATCCTCATGACCCCAGGGATAGGTCCTGCGGCTGTCCGGATCGGTAAAACCGCAGACACCGGCCTCGTCTCCGTAGTAAATCGTAGGAGCGCCATGCCAGGTCAGCATAAAGGTAACTGCTTCCCGGAAGACAGACCTGGATACGCCTTCCTCCGCCGCATGGCTCCCCAGCTCACCCACACGTCCTACCTTATGATTGGTTCTGGTCAGGAAACGGGAGTGATCGTGGTTGGAAAGCTGATTCATCGCCACCTGATAGGACTGTCCATAGAAGGCCGGCGTCTTATCCTTCAACAGGTTCAGGAAAAAGTCCGCATTGTTCATAAGCTCCGGATGGTAGGCGTCGCTGTGCTTCTCCATTCCGGTGAGATACCAGGTCACCGGCTCCATAAAGGTGTCGTAATTCATAACGGAATCCCACTCGTCGCCCTGAAGCCAGGCGGAAGCGTCCCCGTAATGCTCCGCGAAAATCACCGCGTCCGGATTGGCCTCTTTCACGTTTTTCCGGAAATCCTTCCAGAACTTGTGGTTAAATTCCTCGGACCAGCCCAGATCCGCAGCCACATCCAGCCTCCAGCCGTCCACGTTGTAGGGCGGAGAGACCCATTTCCGGGCGATGCCCATAATATAGTCATACAGCTCCTGAGAAGTCTCATAACTGAGCTTGGGCAGCGTGTCGTGCCCCCACCAGCCGTCATAATATTTATTATACGGCCAGTCGTGCTTGTTGTTGAATTTAAAAAACTTCCGGTAAGGGCTGTCTGCGGAAATATAGGCGCCCTTTTCGTAGTCGCTGTCGCCTTCGTAAAGTCTTTCTCTGTCCAGCCATTTGTTAAAGGAGCCGCAGTGGTTGAACACGCCATCCAGGAGGACGCGCATCCCCCTCTTGTGAACTTCCTCCACAAAATGAATGAAAAATTCGTTGCTGGCTTCCAGATTCTCCTTACAGACTACGCGCTTCATGTATTTGGTCGCTTTGGTATTGTCCAGCTCTCCCGGAGGAAGAACCTCTCCGCCGTCATTTTTAATCACTGTAAAATGGGGATCGATGTAATCATAATCCTGGGTATCGTACTTGTGGTTCGAGGGAGATACGAAAATCGGGTTCATGTAAATGACCTCAATTCCCAGATCCTGCAGGTAGTCCAGTTTATCCAGAATTCCCTGCAGGTCGCCGCCGTAAAAGCAGCGGACATCCATCGCCTTGGGATATTCGTCCCAGTTCTCCACACGCTCTACCTGCTCGCCAATGTAGCTGTACTCTCCGGTCAGCACATCATTGGAGGGATCGCCGTTGCAGAAACGGTCCACGTAAATCTGATACATGACCGCGCCCTTGGCCCACTCCGGCGTGGAAAAACCCGGAACGATACCGAAGGCATAACAGCTCTGCAGATCGTCCGTCACGTTCTGCTTATTATAGAAAAGCCTTTCATCCCCGGAACGGACCTCAAAAAAGTAAGGAACCAGCTCTGTTCCCACGTCTATCTGTGTCTCATAGTAATCAAAATATCCTTTGGAAGTGACCTTTTCCATGGCCCAGCGAGATTCTCCGCTGATGACATACACCTTATCCACGTTGTCCTTCCCTGTACGGAATCTCAAGGTCACTCTGTCGCCAGGCTTCGCTTCCAGCGGAATCCGGTAAACGCTGGATTCGTCCGCGTAAAGCGCCTGCTGATTAATTTTTCCCATATATTCACTCTTTCTACTATGCTTTTCCCTGTTATTTCATTGTATACCACCCCATTCTCAATTACAACCTTTTTCCTGATATTAAAAACGGCGCAGGTCCTTTTCCGCTTCTCTGCAGACAGATGAGAGGGACTTGCGCCGCTTTGTTCCCGCAGGCAGCTCACGGCGAAGCCGTTCGCCTGCCGGGCATATCGCGTATAAAAGTGAAACAGACAGCTTACGCTGTCTGTTTCAGGAGAAGGTATTTCTTTTACTTATGGGGTGTAGCAAAAACTATATAATGTATTGGGGGTTTTACGAGTATTATTATAACACGGTTCGGGAATAAGTGTGCACAAACTTCACAAAAATCAAATTATGTTTTTGTGAAAAATTCACATATCATTTCCGGCATAATGACGAAATAACCAAAAAGGCGCCCCGGCACAGATACAAAACGGTGAATCTGCTCCGGAGCTTCCTTCCTGGTGTTCTTTTTCTTTTTTTCCTCAAATCCGGCATACCAGGGCCACTGCGGCCGCCAGCCCGCCGGCTCCGCATTTCAATCAGAATCCTCAGCCTGCCTTCTCTTCAAACAGCGCTTCAAACTCCTCCCTTGAAATCTTTTCCTTTTCCAGAAGCAGCTCTGCTGCCGCATCCAGAACCTTTCTGTTTTCCAGGATAATGGCTTTTGCCTTCTCGTAGCACTCGTCTACAATCCGCTTGATCTCCGCGTCGATTTTCCCTGCCACGTCCTCGCCGTAGCTCTTCGTATGACCGAAATCCCGTCCGATGAAAACCTCCTCATCGGAATCGTAGGACACAAGGCCCAGCTCGTCAGACATGCCATACTTGGTCACCATGGCTCTGGCCACACGGGTAGCCTGCTTGATATCCTGAGAGGCACCCGTCGTAATATCATCAAAGACGAGCTCCTCCGCGATACGGCCGCCTAGAGACACCTCGATATCCTGAAGCATCCTGCCCCTGGTATTAAACAGCTCATCCTTCTCCGGCAGAGGCATCGTATAACCCGCAGCGCCGATTCCCGTAGGAATGATAGATACGCTGTAGACCGGTCCCACGTCGGGCAGCACATGGAAGAGAATCGCATGGCCCGCCTCGTGGTAAGCCGTAATCCGCTTCTCTTTTTCCGATACCACGCGGCTCTTCTTCTCCGCGCCGATTCCCACCTTCACAAAGGATTTCCTGATATCTTCCTGGATGATATAAGGGCGGTCCTCCTTTGCCGCGTAAATCGCGGCCTCGTTCAGAAGATTTTCCAGATCCGCGCCGGTCATGCCCGCCGTGGTCTGGGCGATCTGCTTCAGATCCACATCCTCTGCCAGAGGCTTGTTTTTGGCATGTACCTGCAGAATCTCCTCTCTGCCGCGCACATCCGGCCGCCCCACCACGATCTTCCGGTCAAAACGGCCGGGACGTAAGATAGCCGGGTCCAGAATATCCACCCGGTTCGTGGCAGCCATCACGATAATACCCTCGTTGACGCCGAAACCGTCCATCTCTACCAGCAGCTGGTTCAGCGTCTGCTCCCGCTCATCGTGGCCGCCGCCCATGCCGCTGCCGCGGCGTCTCGCCACCGCGTCAATCTCATCAATAAATACAATACAGGGATGGTTCCGCTTGGCATCCGCGAACAGATCACGGACACGGGAAGCGCCCACACCCACGAACATTTCCACAAAATCAGAACCGGAGATACTGAAGAAAGGCACGCCGGCCTCTCCTGCCACCGCCTTCGCAAGCAGAGTCTTACCGGTTCCGGGAGGTCCCTCCAGCAGCACGCCCTTGGGAATCCTTGCTCCCACGCGGACATATTTCTGGGGCAGCTTAAGGAAATCCACGATCTCCCGCAGCTCCTCCTTCTCTTCCTGAAGACCTGCCACATCTTTAAAAGTGGTATGGATCTGCTCCTGGGTGGTCATTCTGGCCCGGCTTCTGCCGAAATCCATCATCTTTCCGCCCCCGCCGCCATTCTGGCGGTTCAGGAACATCATCATAAGCACAACCGTCACCACTGCTGCCAGGAGCGAAATCCCCACAGCGCCAAACAAATTCTGCTCCCTTACCTCCCGGAAGGACACGGATACCTGATTATTCTGAAGCAGATCCCGCGCCTCGATTGTATCCGGCACGTTGACCTGCCTCTCTGAGCCGTCTCTCAGCGTCAGGCGGACCGTGCCTGTGGGCACCGCCTGCGACTGCTCGATCACGGCGCTCACTACCTGTTCGTTTTCCACGGCTGTTTCAAACTGTTTATAGGTATAGGTGTTTTCCATATCCATATTCGCAATCCACTGCACAAAAAGCAGGATCACAATCATCAGGATTACCATGGAAAACCCCGATACCCGAAATTGTCTGCTGTTCAAATTCTTTCCTCCTTGCGGACCGCGGCGTCTTTCGTCGTCTCTGCTTCCGCTGCCCAAGACAGCCTTTTCCCGCAGCCCGTTCTGCTCTCCTTTTCGTCAGTCTACAAATTCCAGCACGCCGATATAGGGAAGATTCCGGTATCTCTGATCGTAATCCAGTCCGTATCCCACCACAAATTCGTCAGGGATCTGGAAGCCTGTAAACTCCACATCCACATCCACGACTCTCCGGGACGGCTTATCCAGAAGCGTGCAGAGGGTCATGGTCTTCGGATTTCTCTGTCCCAGAAGCTTAACCAGATGGCTCAGCGTTCTTCCGGAATCAATAATGTCTTCCACGATAATTACGTTCTTGCCCTGGAGCGGCTCATCCAGGTCCTTGCTCAGGCGTACTACGCCGCTGGACTTGGTCTCCGCGCCGTAACTGGACACCTGCATGAAATCTATTGTCACAGGCAGCGTGATTCTCTTTGCCAGCTCGCAGACAAAGAATACGCTTCCCTTCAGGATACAGATCAGATGTACTTCCTCTCCCGCGAACTTCTCACTGATCTTCTCTCCCAGCTCCCTGATCTTTGCGTCTACCTCTTCCTCTGAAATCATGACTCTGATTTTCTCAGCCATCGTTCTCTCCTCCATCGATTTGTACTTTCAGGATTCTCTCTGTATCTTGCGTCACCTTATATCCTTCGCTGATTCGGTATCCCGGAACCCAGAGGATATGAGGACCGTCGGCAAGCAGCCACAGCTTTTCTCTTTCCGCGGCCGGCACCTTTTCATCTACCAGATAAGCCTTCAGCTTTTTCCGGCCATGGTCTCTGTTGATCTCCAGATAATCCCCCGGCTGTCTTTTCCGGATTACCAGACATTGTTTTATTTTATCATAGTCAAACCATTTCGTATATGTTTTTTGCGGAATAATTTTATCTTTTTGCGCATTTTCCAGCGAAAAAGACCAGATCCGGCCGCCGATCCGGAGACTTTCCGGAAATTTCACCGGCGCGGGAATTCCTGCTGCCCCGGCCCCCGTGAGACTTTCCGGCATTTCCAAAGCTTCTGCCCCGGCCCGGGAGTCCGGCGCTTCTCCCTTCCCGCCGCCACGGCTCTGCGGGTCCGCAGCCCTCTTCAGACTGATTCCCCGGTATTCCCTCCGGGCCTGCCTGCCGCCCGGCAGATCTGCCCTGCTTCCCGTCTGCTTCTCCATCAGTTCCAGGAGAATCTGGATGTGAACCCGCTCCACATCCTTCAGGCCTCCCGTTCTCTCCATGCAGAGGCGCAGCAGCCGCCTCTGCAGGACCGGATCAAGCTTTTCAAAACCTGCCTCAAACAGAAAACAGCCTTCCTCTTCCTCCCGGACGCACAGGCGGAAAGCCTCCTCCGTCCTCTTTTCCAGAAAACGCTCGATTTCCGAAAGCTCCCCTGCCGCTTCCGCGATGTGGGGGACCGCCTGGGCATTGATATGAGCCGCGGCGCAGGGAAGAATCTCACTGCGAATCCGGTTCCTTGTGTACTCCACGCTTTCATTGGTGCTGTCTGTGCGCCAGTCCAGCCCCCGGCTTTCCAGCCATTCCAGAATCTCCTGCCTGCGGACGCCAAGAAGGGGACGGATAATGTCATCATGCACCGGCTCCATTCCGCACAGTCCCCGGATTCCTGTTCCCCGGAACAGGTGAAAGAGCACAGTCTCCGCCTGATCATCCGCGTGATGCGCCACGGCAATGCGGGCTCCTCCAAGCTCTGCCGCTGTCTCCCGGAAAGCTTCATAACGGCAGAGCCGTCCGGCTTCCTCCAGAGACAGTTTCTCCCGGGCCGCCCGTTCTCTCACATCAAAAGAGAAGACCCGAAGGGGTATCCCCTCCCGGGCGCAGAGCTCCCGGACAAAGGCTTCATCTTCATCGGCCTCCTCTCCCCGCAGGCCATGGTGGACATGAACCGCGCACAGGCAGGCCTCCAGTTCCCGGCAGAGCTCTTTCAGCAGCAAAAGCAGGCATATGGAATCCGGGCCTCCTGATACGCCCGCCGCCACCTTTCCGCCCGGCTCAATCATCTGATGTTCCTTTACGTAAGCCCGTACCCGATCCAGCATCTTCCCGGCTCCTTTCTCTTTCACAGGGTCTCCGGCTTCTACAGTTTTCTCCGGCCGCCCCGCCTCTCCGGCAGCCGCTCTTTTTCTTCTCTGCCGAAAGCTTTTCATTCAGTATACAGGCTTTTCTTTCCGGAAGTCAATACTTTACAAGGCCCATCACCAGCACCGTCATATCATCCGAGGGCTCCTTTTCCCGGTACTGGCGGACCCGTCCCAGAATGTAGGACGCCAGTTCGGCGGGATTTCCCGTATCATGCTCCATGATAATATCTTTCATCAGACTTTCCTGATGGGCGGCAGGCAGAGCGTCCATCACCCCGTCCGTCACCATGATCACCATGTCTCCGTCGTAAAGCTTCTTTCCGGTACAGTCCGGCTCCAGCTTGTGGAAGACTCCCGCCGGCAGGCTTGTGGACGAGATCGTCTCCACCCAGTTTTCCCGCCGGATAAACGTGGTGGAAGCCCCTACCTTCAGGAAATCGCACACCCCTGTATACAGATCCAGAGACGCAATGTCGATGGTGGAAAATACCTGCGCGTCCGAGCGCAGAATCAGCGCGGAATTGATCATCCGCACTGCCGTCTCCTTGGAAAATCCAGCCTCCAGAAACTGTTCCAGCAGATCGATCACCAGCTCGCTCTCCCGGTATGCCGTAAGGCCTGAGCCCATGCCGTCCGACAGAGCTCCGATAAACTGCCCCTCCCGGCAGTAACGCAGAGAAAAATTATCGCCGGAAACCCTTTCCTTTCCCTTCACAGCCTTTTCTACCCCGTAAAGCACCTGAAAGTTCGTGCGTTCCACAAAGAGCACTGTCACTCTTTCGCCGCCCACAAATGCCCGGCTGTCTCTGGCCGGCATCATGGCCTTTTTCATCAGCTTTGTCAGCGCTGCCGCAATATCCTTTACCGCCACGCATCTGCGCCTTCGTGTGCTCATAGTCAGATAGACCTCCTGGCGCCTGTGTTCCTCGCAGTAGACCAGTACCGCATGAACAGACAGGCCCATGGCTCTCAGCTTTTTCCTCAGATGTTCTTCCAGTTCCTCATCACTGTGGGTATCCCAGGCGTGTGCCACCGTGGCGGTCATAATCTGCGCCATCTCATTCAGCTGTACAGCCATGGCTTCCCGGTTTTCCTCCAGTTTTGTATTCCATAAAAGATTCATTTTCGCCGGAGCATCCAGCACGGCCGCCCCATCCTCCGAAAGAAGCTCTCCCTTTATCCCATCTCCACCTTCCATGGCTTTTTGGGCCGAAAGACCCGAAAAGCTCTGCGCCAGGCTTCTGAAGGCCGTCTCGTATTCCCGGACCCGGGCGCGGACCGGCCCCAGGCTGCTTCCCGGCTCTCCATTTTCCGCCGGCAGCGGGCGCAGCAGCCATTCCATAATACTTCCGCAGATCACGGTCAGCGAGCAGACCAGCAGTCCCTGAGCCGCTCCCAGAATCACTGCGTAATCCTGTTCCATCTGAAGCATTCCCACTCCAATCTGCATAGCCGCCACGCAGACCCCGGCTGTAATGCCGTAGAGCCAGCTCCAGCTCCTGTTCTTTTGCTGTTCCTCTTCCCTTTTCATTTCCTGATCCTCCTAATCTTCTGTGTGTGTCTGTGTGTTTGGGTATTATAGAGGACGGAAAACAAATAATTTGTCAAACTACGGAAGCAGAAATTGGAAATTTTAGACATTTTAGGACATAGAATCTGTCTTAAGAAATTAAAAGCTGCCATGACATATCACATCTGAACCTTTCGGCTTCACACCTGATATCTCACAGCAGCTCTCTCATCCGCTCTCCGAATCGTCGGAATCCCATATTCCAAAATATTATATTCTGACAGAGACTATTCCTCTGCCTTAAAGAGGATCTCATCCTCATAGACCAGCCCAAGCCGCTCCTTGGCCACTTCTTCCACATACTTCTTGGTCTGGACGTATTTCTTAAGCTCTTCGATTTCCTGAGTTCTCTCCTGCTCTTCAGAAATCTGAGCCAGAAGCTCCTCTTCCTGTTTCTGGTACGCTTCATTCTTCTGCTGCAGCCGGAGCTTCCCGAAAGAAGCCACTAGCAGTAAGCAGAGAACAGCCGCGAAAACCAGCTTGAATTCCATACGCCGTTTGCGCTTCATCACGCGCCTGGTCTTCGTCGTCATGACTTCTTTCCTCCCTGGGTAGACTTTGAGGACATTATACCGCTTTTAACTGAATTATGCAATTTCTTTCTTACTTTTTTTAATAATTTTTCTAATTGCAAACACAATAACATCCCCAGGATTACAGCCGCAATCGCAAATCCCCGGATCGCGCCGCTGTTCTCCTCATACAGCATTCGAAATATCAGAATTCCGCAGGTCAGCCAGTACAAAATATCCTCCACTGCCAGCGCCAGCGTCCCGTGGCGGACCAGGCAGCGGAAAAGGCGGATGAAATCATAGAGGAGGGCGAGGAACACTCCCCACAGAAACGCCCTGGCAAAGAACTGCAGCTCCAGCAAAATTCCCTCGCTCATATCTATTTAAACAGGCGGCCCAGAAGCGACGCTCCCGCCTTGTGGAAATCTGTCACTTCCGAATAGGCCATGCTGTCAATACGCCCTTCGATGTCCACCTCGCCCTTTTCCAGTGTCAGGCGGTTCACATGCAGATCCGCGCCTTTTATGGTCAGCATTCCCTGCTCCGTCTCCAGCAGAATCTCCGCAATGTCAAAGGAAATGACGTCTGTCACGCCGCTCACAGTACCTGTCCTTCTATTGTTCAGCAAAAGCTTATGCGCCTTTGCATACTGCTTTTCCTCCACAAAAAGACCTCCTAACATACTTAATCTCTTGTTAAATATATTAGAAGGTCTTCCGTTTTATTCCATATTTTCATTTAAAGATAACGGTACAGCTCTTTGGCATCCTCTTTACGCACAGTCTCCTGTACGTCCAGAACCTCCACCTTCACGGCTTTGCTTCCAAACTGTATCTCTATCACGTCGCCCGCCTTGACATTCACTGACGCCTTCGCGGTCTTGCCGTTCACCAGAACACGGCCCGCGTCGCAGGCCTCGTTCGCCACGGTTCTCCGCTTAATAAGGCGGGAAATCTTTAAATATTTATCCAGGCGCATAATATATTAGTTCAGAGCGTCCTTCAGTGCTTTTCCAGCTGTGAACTTCGGAGACTTGGAAGCCTTAATCTGCATGGTCTCGCCAGTCTGCGGATTTCTTCCCTCTCTTGCTGCTCTCTCAGATACCTTGAAAGTACCGAATCCAACCAGCTGAATCTGCTCGCCCTTCTTCAGTTCCTCAGCTACTACATCAGTGAAAGCCTTCAGAGCCTTCTCTGCATCTTTCTTGGATAACTCACTCTTCTCTGCAATCGCAGCAACCAATTCCATTCTGTTCATTCGGATAATTCCTCCTATCAATAATACTTCTTCTTGATTTCGATGATATGTCTGTGTGTGCGTTCTCCATATCTTCTTTCCTATTTATACCCGTTTCCAGTATATTTGTCAAGGAGTTTCCCTTATTTTATATTTTTTCACAGCCGGCCCGGCTGGCGGAACCTCCGCTCTTCCGACGTTCCCGCTCTTCCTTCTCCATCCGCTTTACGGCTTCCCAGCTTGCCAGGCCTTCTTCCGCGGTCAAAGCCTTCTGATCCCCGAAGACATGAGGATGGCGGCGCACCAGTTTCTTCGCCAGCATGTCCACCACATCCTCTATGGTAAACCGGTTCTCTTCCGCCGCGATCTGGCTGTGCATCAGCACCTGCAGCATCACGTCGCCCAGCTCTTCGCAGAGGTTTTCATCATCCTTATGTTCAATGGCCTGCACGACTTCTTCACATTCCTCCCGCAGACACTTGATCATACTCTCATGGGTCTGCTTCCGGTCCCAGGGGCAGCCATGGTCGCTGCGAAGCTCCGCCACAATATCCAGGAGCTCTTCATAGGTATATCGTTTTTCCTGTTCCATATTCCGTCTCTCCCTTAACGCCGGTGTGCCGGGAACCAACATCTCCCCGGCACACCGTACTGCTGCTTTTTCTGTATAGTTTTTGTACTTTTATGCCAGTATTGGCTTCAGGGCCGCCGCCAGCTTCTCTTTCTGCTCCTCTGCCTCTTTCAGATCCTTTCCAAGCGTCGTGAAATAGGTCTTGATCTTCGGCTCGGTGCCGGACGGGCGGACGATAACCTCGGCTCCGCCTTCCAGCTTGTACATCAGCACATTGGCTGCGGGAAGACCGGTCTCCTCTGTATTTTTGAAATCTGTCACCTTCACCACCGCATAGCCGCCGATCTCCGCGGGCGGATTCTTGCGCAGGCTTTCCATGATTCCAGCCATCTTGTCCATACCGGACAGGCCCGGGAACTCAAAGCTGTCCACCTTATTCAGGTAGCGGCCGTATTTGTCATAAATCTCTTCCAGTCTCTGCTTGATGGAAGAACCGATGCTTCTGTAGTAAGCAGCCATCTCGCAGATCAGCATGGAGCCGATGATGGCGTCCTTGTCACGCACATAGGGGCCTGCAAGGTAACCATAGCTCTCCTCGAAACCGAAGATGAAGCGGTCCACCTCTCCTGCTGCCTCAAGCTGGGCGATCTGGTCTCCAATCCATTTGAAGCCTGTCAGAACACTCCTGAGCTCTACGCCGTAATTCTTCGCCACCGCGTCAGCCAGGGGCGTGGAAACGATGGATTTCACCGCAACCGGATTCTCCGGCATGGTGCCGCTCTCGATTCTTCCGGCACAGATGTAGTCCAGAAGCAGAACGCCCATCTCATTTCCGGATACCAGCTCATAGCTTCCGTCCGGACACTTCATGGCGATTCCCACACGGTCCGCGTCCGGATCTGTAGCCAGCATCAGGTCTGCGCCGCTCTTCTCTGCCAGCTCAAGGCCGAGCCGCAGCGCCTCGAAAATCTCCGGGTTCGGATAAGGGCAGGTGGGGAAATTGCCGTCCGGATACTGCTGCTCCGGCACAATTGTAATATCAGTAATACCGATATCCTTCAGCACCCGGGTAACCGGAACCAGGCCGGAACCATTCAGCGGAGAGTACACCAGCTTCAGTCCCGCCGTCCTGCAGATGCCCGGACGCACGCTGCGGGCCTCAATCGCCGCATAGAGAGCTTCCTTGCAGTCGTCTCCCACGTATTCAATCAGACCGGCTGCCTGTCCCTCCTCGAAGGTCATCATCTTTGCTCCGGTCAGGATATCTGTCTTCTGAATCTCGGCATATACAATGTCCGCCGCCTCGTCTGTCATCTGGCAGCCGTCCGGACCATATGCCTTATAACCGTTATATTTCGCAGGATTATGGGACGCCGTCACCATGATTCCCGCGTTCGCCTGATAATAGCGGGTCGCAAAGCTCAGCGCCGGAACCGGCATCAGCGCGTCGTAAATGCGGACCTTGATTCCATTGGCAGCCAGCACGCAGGCTGCTGTCTTCGCAAATACATCGCTGTTGATACGGCTGTCGAAGCTGATGGCCACCAGCTGATTTCCGCCCTGGGTCTTTACCCAGTTGGCCAGTCCCTGAGTCGCCTGGCGCACCACATAAATATTCATGCGGTTTGTTCCTGCTCCCAGCACGCCCCGGAGCCCTGCGGTACCGAATTTCAACGCCACCGCAAAGCGGTCCTTGATCTCATCTTCCTTGCCCTGAATCGCTTCCAGCTCTTCCTTCAGAGCCGGGTCCTCCAGGTCTGCTTCCATCCAACGCTTGTAATCATCCATGTACATAGCTTTTGCACCTCACCCTTGATTTCTGAAAACTGCCGGGCCGGAAGACCACCGGCCCTTTTTTCTCTATAATTGTAAAATGTTTGGGTATAAAAGTCAATGAATATCCATGGTTTTGCAGAATTTATACAGCAATTTATACGGCAGTCCGCCGGCGCCCGAAAGGGCTTTCCCCCAGGGAAACGCCCCCGGCCGCCGGCTCCGGCGGCTCGGTCAGAAGCCAACGGAAAACAGTTCTCTTATCATTCTCTTCCGCCTTTCATCCTGTTCCAGGAAAACCCGCAGTTTTTCCGTACTCTTTTCCGGCACCCAGGCCTTGTTCGAATTGTAATAGTGATGGATCAGCTTCCAGACCTTTTCCGGATAGTACAGGCTCACGGCCAGGTAAAACCGTTCCTGTTCCGACAGCGCCAGCTCCCGCTCGTAAGCCTCCAGCATCCGGGCGGCCAGCCTTCCGTTCCAGTTCTGCTTCTCCATGATTTTCCGCAGAAAAAGACAGATATCATTCACCTGCACATTGATTTCAAAGTGCTGAAAATTAACCACCGCCGTCTCCTGGCGGCTGATCAGAATATTATGGTGGATATATTCTCCATGGCAGACATGCTCTTCCCGGAGCGCGCGCTCATAGAGCTCCCCGCAGCCTGATGCCTCCAGCTTTTCCAGCGCCAGGCGCCCGTCCCGGAAGACGGCTTCCGCGCACTGAAGAAACAGCAGTTCAAAGCTTCCCTTTTTATGCCTGTTCCGGATAAAGCTCTGCGCGCGCTTCAATTCCCGGTTGTGCTTTTCCAGCTCCCGCAGGCGCTCTGTACCCGCGCACTTTCGCTTTTCTTCCTCTCCAAGCTGCCACACGCCCCTGGCTTCCCTGTGAATCCGGGCCAGAGTACGCATACTTCTCTGAAGCTCTTCTTCATTTCTCGGATCACATTCCCGGCCTGGCGGCCAGTTTTTCAGGATGTACGGCGTATCATAATCTCCTGTAGACACCAGGTTTCCGCTCCGGTTGGGAACAATCCGATCCACTCCGCAGACTCTGCGCTCTTCCAGACGTTCCAGCAGCGCCTGCTCACAGGGAAGTTTTGTCTGAGAGCCTGCAAATTCTTTCAATAATTTTAATCCCTGGTCTGTCTCAAGCATCAGGCTTCCGCGCCCGCCGAAACTTCTCTGAAGCCGGATATCATACTGCTCTAAAACCTGCAGTCCTTTTTCGTTCACACAAATCCCCCCGTTCCTTTCAAATCTATGAAGAAACGGGGGGTATTATTCTTTTTAAAAGCGATTCTTTTGTATTATATTCCGGATGCTCGATGACCAGCTCCAGAAGCTCGTTTAAGGTCTGTCCAAGCTGAGGTCCGGGCTTCATTCCCGCGTCAATCAGATCCCTGCCCGTCACAGCCAGCTCCTTCAGGGACAGGCACTCCTGCTCCTCCAGAATTTTCTTATACAGCCGTTCTATTTCCGCCAGGGCTTCCAGCTTTTCTTCCTGAAGCGCCGGATTCTGCGCCAGAATGTCAGCCCGGCGCACCTTCAGGTAATCCGGAAAAATATCCGCTCCTATCCGGTGCACCGCCCGGCGCACGCCTCTCTGGGTGGCCGGGATCTGCAGATCATCGTGAACCAGCACCAGCTTCACTGCCTTCTTCCGGGTATCGTTGTCAAATTTCAGCCGGCGAAGAATCTGATTGGCAAGCTCCGCGCCCTTCTGGGCATGATTGTAGAAATGATCGATTCCCTGCTCATCTGTGGTCCGGGTCAGAGGTTTTCCAATGTCATGAAGCAGAACCGCCAGACGCAGCGTCTTATCCGCCTCCACAAAGGGCAGCGCATGCAGAATATGCTCTCCCGCGGACCAGCAGTGATGCGGATGATTCTGAGGCGTCTCCATGCAGGCGTCAAATTCCGGAAGAATCACAGCCGAAATCCCCGTCTCCCACAGAACCCGAAATGTCTCCGGATGGGGGGAGGTAAGAAGCTTGACCAGCTCGGTCTGAATCCGTTCCGCGCTGACTTTGGACAGACGGGGCGCGAATTCGGAGAGGGCCGCCTTCGTCTTTTCCTCTATGGCAAAATCCAGCTGGGCGGAAAAGCGCACTGCCCTTAAGATGCGCAGCGCGTCCTCCGTAAACCGCTCTCTCGGATCGCCCACACAGCGGATCTGGCCCCGCTTCAGATCGCCGAGGCCGTCAAAGGCATCCACAAGCCCTTCCCTGTCATTGTATGCCATGGCGTTAACCGTAAAGTCCCGCCTTTTCAAATCCTCCAGCAGACTGGGCGTGAACGTCACCTTTTCCGGATGGCGGCCGTCCAAATACTCCCCGTCGATCCGGTAGGTGGTGACCTCAAAGCCCTCTCTCCCCTGCATGACCGTCACCGTCCCGTGCTGAAGCCCCGTATCCAGCGTCCTGGGAAAGAGCGCCTTCACCTGCTCCGGCCGGGCGTTCGTCGTGATATCCCAGTCCGCCGCGTTCCGCCCCAGAATGGCGTCGCGGACGCAGCCGCCCACCACGTAAGCCTCGAAGCCGGCTTCTGTGAGAACTGATATGATATGATTTGCTTTTTCCGGGATCTGGATTCGTATCATGAGGTCTTCCTTTCCACCTGTGAATTTCCTTGATTTACAGGTTATTATAGCCCAGACCGGAATTTGTTTCAACTCATGAAAACAAAAATGGCAGCGTCGGTGTACCAAGGGGCAATACGCCCTTGGTACACCGACGCTAAACAGGCCGCAAAAAAAGCTGCTCAGATTTCCCCGAACAGCTTTTTTCTTATTATAATTTATAATGTGATAATGGTTTTTGGTTTATGATTCCTTTATTATTCCGTACGCCTTCCCTTAGTACGCCTTGCCCCAGTATACGAGCGCGTTCGCGGGCTTTCCGCTGCAGACGCACTCATCGGAAAGCTTCTCCTGCTTGAACGGCATGCAGCGGGCCGTAGCAGTCGTATCTTCCTTAATCTTATCCTCGCAGGCCTGATCGCCGCACCACATGGCGCGCACAAAGCCCGGTTTCTCATTGATAGTCTTTACAAACTCCTCATAGGTCTGTACGTCATAGGTGTGGGAGTCTCTGTGAGCTCTCGCGCGCTCCAGCATCTCCTTCTGCATGGTATCCAGGACCTGAGCCAGCTTCGCGGAAAGATTCTCCAGAGCTGTCACAATCTTCTCGCGGGTATCGCGGCGTACAATGACTGCCTGTCCCGCCTCAATATCCTTGGGCCCAATCTCGATACGCACCGGAATTCCCTTCATCTCCTGCTCGGAAAACTTCCAGCCGGGACTCTTGTCAGAGTCATCCACCTTGACCTTGAAGCCTGCCTGAATCAACTCGTCACGGATGGCATATGCCTTGTCCAGCACGCCTTCCTTGTGCTGCGCAATCGGGATCACCATCACCTGGGTCGGCGCGATCCGCGGCGGCAGCACCAGGCCGCTGTTGTCTCCGTGCACCATAATGATCGCTCCGATCATACGCGTGGTCATTCCCCAGGAGGTCTGATGCACGTACTGAAGCGTATTGTCCTTTGCCGTATACTGAATTCCGAAGGCCTTTGCAAAGCCGTCGCCGAAATTATGGCTGGTGCCTGACTGAAGAGCTTTTCCGTCATGCATCAGGGATTCGATGGTGTAGGTCGCCTCCGCTCCCGCGAATTTCTCCTTGTCCGTCTTGCGTCCGCGGATAACGGGAATGGCCAGCACCTCCTCGCAGAAGTCCGCATATACATTCAGCATCTGCTGGGTTCTCTCTTCGGCTTCCTCCGCAGTAGCGTGTGCCGTATGGCCTTCCTGCCACAGGAACTCCCTGGAACGCAGGAAAGGACGCGTGGTCTTTTCCCAGCGCCCTACAGAACACCACTGATTGTACCCCTTCGGCAGATCCCGGTAAGACTGGATCTCCTTCGCATAAAAATCACAGAACAGGGTCTCGGAGGTCGGACGTACGCACAGGCGCTCCTGCAGCTCTTCCATTCCGCCATGGGTTACCCAGGCCACCTCCGGCGCAAAGCCTTCTACATGATCCTTTTCCTTCTGAAGCAGGCTCTCCGGAATGAACATGGGCAGGTACACATTCTCTACTCCCACCGCCTTGAACCGAGCGTCCAGCTCCTTCTGAATATTTTCCCAAATCGCGTAGCCTGCCGGCTTGATGACCATGCAGCCCTTCACGCTCGTATAATCCGTAAGCTCCGCTTTCTTTACAACGTCCGTATACCACTGGGCAAAATCCACATCCATCGATGTGATCTCTTCTACCAGCTTCTTCTCCTTTGCCATTTGCTCTCTCCTCTCGCCGCCCCGGGGCAGATATTCTATATCCAGACTGCCCGTGAACAGGGCGTATCTTCTAGTTATTCTATCGCCCCGGGACAGTCTTTGTCAAGCCTTCTCTGCGAGTTTCAGGGCGGCGCCGGCATCGAAAGTGGCTTTCAGCGCGCATACCCTTGTACTCCGCCCCGTCCTAAAGCTCCGGCGCCCCGCTTAAGCTCTTCGCCTCTGCCGCGTCCACCTGCCTCCACAGTTCCTGTATCAGAAGCACGGACAACGGTCCCAGAAGAATTCCCCCGAAACCGTAAAGCTTTACTCCCGCATACACGCTGGCCAGAATCACCACGGGCAGGATTCCCAGCTTTCCGCCGATCAGCTTTGGCTCCAGAATCTCTCTGGCCAGCACGCAGACTCCGTAAGTAACCGCCAGAATCAGGGCCGCCGAATAATTTTTCTGAAAGACGAGGACCAGCGCCCAGGGCAGGAAGACCGTCCCCGTCCCGAATACCGGCAGAGCATCCAGAAACCCGATTCCAATTCCGGCCAGTATGGGATTGGAAACTGTGCCGGATATCCAGATTCCGGCTGTGCAAAGCAGCATGACGATGCCCATGATAATGCACTGCGCCCGCAGGTATCCGCCCACAGAGCGCAAAATTCCCCGAATGACAGAAGACACAGCCTCATAGAGGGGCCACTTTCTTCCCATTTCCCGAATCTTTTCAAAATCCGCCGCAATCAGAAGAAGGGCCACGCCCGTCACCAGGAGAGCCGCTCCCCAGGCGCCCGCGCCTTTGAGAAATTCCCAGGAGCCGCCGAAGGCGCCGGGCAGAATATTCTGTCTGGCGTGATCCCGAAATACGTTCAACTGCTCTGTCACGAAGACGCGGACATCCTCCGATTCCAGATGCATCAGCTCGCTGAGTCCATCGCAGCATTCATAAAGAATGTTCTCAGCCGTTCCCGGTTTTGTAAACATCTCCGCCAGGCGCCGGGCCAGCTCTCCGATGCTTTTCCCCAGCCAGATTCCCAATCCCGCCAGGAGGGCCGCCGCCAGAATCAGAAGAACTGCCATTACGAAGGCCGGTTTTATGCGAAGCCGCCTCTGGGCCCACTGAAGCAGAGGCCAGCACCAGCACACCAGCAGAGCCGCAATAAAAAAAGGAATCAAAAGAGGCACCAGATATTTCATACCCAGATAGACGCCTGCTGTGATTCCGATTTTTTTCCATATGATATGATTTTTTCTGATCCAGTCCATGGGCCGCCTCTCCTTTTGCAACTCTTTCCGAC
>ERZ1643249.1805-NODE-1805-length-20848-cov-5.155822_pt1 | contig 20848 bp, 15 predicted proteins | sample MGYA00579263_ERZ1643249 | MGnify/ENA primary metagenome ERZ1643249 (study PRJEB29033, sample SAMEA4952264) | chicken gut metagenome | biome: Broiler Chicken; feature: Gastrointestinal Tract; material: Caecum | place: Ireland | collected 2018 | study: Broiler... | reverse complement strand
GCTGCCGGAGCGTATAGAATACGATGCAAACCGGAATCAGATTGAGCAGGTAGAGTATGCCGCCTATGCAATGGAGAAATTAAAAAAGCCGGTTTGTTTTGCTGATATTGCCTATTCAAATGGCGGTGATCCGGAGTTGTATACGCTTTTGAGGGAAAAAGGAATTCTGTGGCGCATCGCAGGCTATGCAGGCTGGAATACGTCGTCGAATACGCTGGGGATTGCGCTCCCAATGGCGATGCTTTATTTGTTATATGGGCCGCGAAAAGGCCACACGGATTTTTTGGCTGCGCGCTACGTAGAGGATATTGGATATATGGCATTTGTTCGCCGGGACGTATGTCAAAATGATTTGCCGCCGCGGGGGCTTAATTACTTTACCGTGGACGGGGAGCATGGTGTAATTGCGGAGATTATTCACAAGAAATTACAGGAATTTGCCGATCAATATATTTCTAACAAGGATCTGCGCGTTGTAGTTGACGAGGTGTGGATGCCGTGGACGCGTATTTTTAACAATGGCATCCATGTGCATACGGAGCCTGTCGTTCCACACGATGAATAAAGGAGACGTATTGATGAAAAAGAAAATTTTGATTATCCCGCTGGATGAGCGTCCATGCAATTACGAATATCAGGCATTGATGGCGAAAGACACGGACTTAGAGGTGATTTTACCGCCAAAAGGGATTCTTGCAGACAAGAAAAATCCCGGAGATCCTGAACATATCTTTTCGTGGTTGAAAAATAACGCGGAGGGATGCGCAGGTGTTATCGTTTCGATCGATGCATTGGTTTATTCCAGTATTTTGGCATCAAGGCTGCACAATGAAGAGCTAAATACCTTGAAAACGCGCCTTTTGCACCTGCGTGAATTTAAAAAAGAATATCCGGATATTCCCTTATACGCTTTTTCACTTGTTATGCGCAATCCCCGTTATTCAAGTAGTGATGAAGAACCCGATTATTATGCAGATTGGGGAAGAGAAATCCATCGCTATGGCTATATTGGCCATAAAAAAGAATTGGGTATAGCGGACAGCGCGGAATGTGCAGAATATGATGGGATTGTTTCCCGTCTGCCGAGAAAATATTTGGACGATTATCTTGAGCGAAGGGAAAAAAATATTGAGATTAATAAATTAGCGGTGGATTTGGCTGCGGAAGGGACTATTGATTTTCTGATAATACCGCAGGACGATTCAAGCCCGTATGGATTGACAGCCAAGGATCAGCAGACTGTACGCCGCCATATCCTCGAAACAAAAACCCAGCTTACAGTATATATGTATCCGGATGCAGATGCAGTTGAAAACACGCTTTTGGCCCGCATGGCCAACAAGCTTGCTAAAAGACGCCCGTTAATTTATGTTAAATATGCCAGTGCAGCAGGAGATATAGTCACCCCACCTTACGAGGATCGGATAGTAAGCGAAACGATAAAATATCAGGTGTTAGCAGCTGGGGGACTGGTTGCATCCTGCGTTTTAGAAGCGGATTTGATCCTGATGGTGAATACGCCGGGCGGCGATCCGATTGAACATGATACGCAAAATCCGCTCCCGTCCCGCATCGAATACGATGCAAATCGTAATCAGATAGAACAGATCGAATATGCCGCTTATGCTATGGAGGTTTTAAAAAAACCAGTCTGCTTTGGCGATAACGCATATGGCAATGGCGGTGATCCGGAATTATTGGCGCTTTTACGTGAAAAAGGGCTTTTATGGAGTATTGCAGGCTACGCAGGCTGGAATACCTCATCCAATACGCTCGGCACGGTGATTCCAATGGCAATGCTGTATTTATTGTACGGCGCGCGTAAGGGCCACACGGATTTTTTAGCCGCACGTTATGTGGAGGATATAGGATATATGGCCTTTGTCCGCCGTGAGATCTGTGTAAACGAATTGGAAGCACGCGGTTTGGACTACTTCAATGTAGACGGCGAATACGGAGAAATCGCAGCTTCTGTAAAGCGGCGGCTTCAGCGTTTTGCAGATGAAAGGCTGTCTGACAATATGCATCGCGTCATAGTCGATGACTGCCGTATGCCATGGCGGCGTATGTTTGAAGTTGGTATCCGGGTACATGTGGAAGAAGGAAGCGAAGCTGTTGTAACAGAATAAAAGTATGTTTCAATACCGGATATATGATTGTTGGAAAACTGCCGGTGCTGTTTGATCGATTCAAAGAAGCAAAATGGCAGTATAGAGCTATTTTCGCCAAAGCTAAAGAATCGGTGCGGGGGAAGCTTTTATATCATACAGAAGAATGCATGATCGCTCGTATTATATGAACGTCAAAGGGTTTGGCGCAATAATGTGCTGATTACAACGATAAAGCACGGCATAATAGTAAAAGGAGGAACCGTTTTGGCCACAATCAAAGATGTTGCGGCACGGGCTGGGGTGTCAGTATCTCTTGTATCCCACTATTTAAACGGAAGGAAAGGGGTAGGGCCTGAATCTCGACGAAGGATCGAAGAGGCAATTGAAGCGCTCCATTATCGCCCCAATGAATTGGCGCGCTCACTGGTGCGCCAGAGGACAAATACGATAGGCGTGGTAGTAAGCCATCTGTCAAACCCATTTTTGTTTGACTTGTTTGACGGGATAGAACAGGGGGCAAAAGATTACAATATTGTGTATTGCAGTGCTTCTGCAGATGTTCATAAGCGCAGACGCTATTTTGATTTCTTTTTGCATGGGCGTGCAGACGCGTTAATTGTCTACGGAAGCGGGACAGCCGACAAGGAATTGGTTGAGGAATTGACGAGAGCAAAATTCCCTGTAGTATTGGTAGAACATGACTTGCCGAATGAGGCGGCGGGCCGGATTTTGATTGATAACTTTACAGCCGGACGGGAAGCAACCGATTACTTGATCGCATTAGGACATCGGAACTTGCTTTTCCTTGGGGGGATGGAACAGATTGACGCCGTGAGAAACCGGCGGGAAGGGTTTGAAGCGGCATGTCATGCTGCATTGGACAAAGGGGTGCACCCGATTGTTTTGAATCCTGGCTATGCCAATGGCGGCGTGGTTTCACGGCGTACGTTATTTGACAGCGCGTATCGGGCGATGCGCGATTATCTTTATCAGCATGATGTCCCAGATGCCATATTTTCTTCAGGAGATATTTTGGCTTACGGCGCAATTCAAGCACTTCAGGAGAAGGGGATTGAAATTCCAAAAGATGTGTCTGTTATTGGATTTGATGATGAATCCGGATTTGAATTTGGCGTCGCTTTTCCGCGTTTGACAACAATGCGCCAGCCGCTTTCAGAGATTGGAAAATTGGCTGTGGAGACTGCAATTGCCCAGATCGGCGGTGCAAAGCCAGCCAAAATTGTAGTATCTACAGAAATGATCGACCGTGGGACGTGTATCAAACGGCAAGTATAGAAAATAAAAAGGTACGGAGTACAAAGCCTTTGTACTCCGTACCTTTTTTATTTTTGTGTAACGCGATAACCGGTTTTAAAATCAACTAAATTGAAGAGTTCTTCTCCATTTAAAAAGCGGGAAAAATTTTTCAGGCAAATTTCTATAATGCGGTCATAGGTCTTCATTACGGTATATCCGCCTGAAATATGAGGCGTAATGATAGCGTTTGGAAGGCGCCAAAGCCTGTGATCGGGCGGAAGCGGTTCCGGATCTGTTACGTCAAGTGCAGCACCTCGCAGATGTCCGTTCTCAAGTGCATCGCATAAGGCTTCGGTGTCTATTGCCGATCCTCTTCCAACATTGATTAAAACAGCATCTTTTTTAATTTTTTCAATGCGATCACGGGAAAAAAGCCCCTGTGTTTGAGGACTTTGCGGTAAACTTAATGCGATAATATCAGATATTTTAAGTAAATCCTCCAGCTTGTCCATTTGGAAAAGTCCGTCGATATAATCCGGTTTAAGCGCTTTCGTTCGGCGAATCCCATATACTGTGCAGCCAAGTGATTTCATTTTTCTCGCATAAGAGCCGCCGATATCTCCCATGCCAACAGATAATACCGTAGAACCTTCTACACATTTTGCCGACCCCCAGCTTTTCCATTGCCCCGCTTGCTGATTATCGCGATATAAAGGCAGATTATAAAGCAGTGAGAAGGTTACGGCCACCATATATTCGGATATGGCGGGGCCATATGCGCCGCTGGCATTTGTCAAAGCTGCATAGGGCGGGAAAACGTTATTTTGCGTATAAACATCTGATCCGGCGCTGCCAAGCTGTACCCATTTAAGGTGTTTGCAGTGGGAAAGATTTTCTTTTGATGGATTGCCAAAAATAATGGATGCATTTTCAAACTGCTCCGGTTGAATCGGTGCATCATCTTCGTAGAAGAAGGTCCATTCTGGAGCAAGTTCTTCAAAGCGCCTGCGATCCTCCGGACGTTTCAATGGAAGCAGGACGACGGCGCTTTTTGTGATGCTTTCAGACACAACAATCATCCTTTCTTTGATGTACATAATGAAAAAGAGGGACGTCGTCAATGTGGCGTCCCTCTTTTTTAGTTTTCAAATTTCTTTTTTAGTTTTCAAATTTCTTTTTTAGATTTTCAAAAAATCCTTTGCGCTTTACGTACTGCTTTTCTTCTGTCAAGGTTGCATCAAATTTTTTCAGTGCTTCCTTTTGAGATTTAGACAACCCTTTCGGAATTTCGACTGTTACCTCAACATATTGATCGCCGCGTCCGCGCCCGTTTAAATTTTGTACGCCTTTGCCCCGTAAACGGAATACAGTACCTGGCTGTGTCCCTTCGGGGATTGTATATTTTACTTTCCCGTCGATGGTAGGGACGATAAGTTCATCGCCCAACGCCGCTTGCTTAAAGGTTAAAGGCATTTCACACCAAATATCGTAGCCGTCACGCTTAAACAAAGGATCCGGCCGTACAGTGACGGTGACATTCAAATCGCCCGCAGGTCCACCGTTTAGGCCGCTGTCTCCCTGTCCGCGAACAGCAAGCGTCTGTCCGTCATCAATACCGGCGGGAATCGTAATTTCGATTTTTTTGCTTACGCGTACGCGTCCTGTCCCACTGCACTTCTTACAGGGATTGGTTACAATCCGGCCGCTGCCGCCGCAGCGTGAACAGGTGCGGGTCGTACTCATAGCGCCTAACGGTGTACGCTGTGTCACACGGATTTGGCCACTGCCGCCGCACTCAGGACAGGTCTGTGGGTTATGGCCGGGTTCACTGCCGGTACCATGGCATTCATTGCAGGTCTCCATACGGGAGACATTGATTTCACGTTTAACCCCTTTGCACGCTTCAAAGAAACTGATGGTGCAGCTGGTACGCAGATCTCCGCCCCGTCTTGGTGCATTCGGGTTGGTACGTCTGGATGAACCGCCAAAACCACCACCGAAAAAGCCTTCGAAGATGTCGCCGAGATCGCCCATATCAAACCCGCCGAATCCGCCAAATCCACCGGTTCCGCCTGCACCGGCGGCATAGTTTGGATCTACACCGGCATGACCGAACTGATCATACCGTGCGCGCTTATCTTTATCCGATAGGACTTCATAAGCCTCATTTACTTCTTTGAATTTCTTTTCAGCTTCAGCATTTCCTGGATTTAGATCGGGATGGTATTTTTTTGCAAGTACGCGGTAAGCCTTTTTTAATTCGTCTTCACTTGCCGTTTTTGCGACGCCGAGCACCTCATAGTAATCGCGTTTTTCTTCTGCCAAGCCGTAAGCCCTCCTCTATTCTGCCATAAAATGCCCAAACGGGACGGAACGTTTGCCGGTTCCGTCCCGCACAGACATTTTTCAAGATGCTAAGTTTTTATTTCTGATCGTCATTAACTTCGGTAAAGTCCGCGTCAACTACACCATCCGGGCCGTTGCCGTTTGAAGACGGGGCTGCACCGCCGGGAGCGGCTCCCTGCGCAGCCTGCGCCTGCTGTGCAGCAGCTTCATACATCTTCTGCGAAACAGCATAGAAAGATTTTTCCAAATCCTCTTGCTTTGCTTTGATGGTTTCGGTTGTACCGGATTTCAGTTCGTTTTTGAGTGCTTCAATTTTTGCGTTAATGTCTGTTTTTTCAGAATCAGAAATTTTGCCTTCCATATCTTTCATTGCTTTTTCACATTGGAAGATCATTTGGTCAGCGCCGTTTCTGACATCGATTTCTTCTTTCTTCTTTTTATCTTCCGCGGCGAAAGCTTCTGCCTCTTTTACCGCACGGTCAATGTCTTCTTTTGACATATTAGTAGAAGAAGTAATCGTGATATTCTGCTCTTTTCCAGTACCAAGGTCTTTTGCAGAGACATGAACAATACCATTTGCGTCAATATCATAGGTAACTTCAATCTGCGGGATACCGCGCGGAGCGGGAGCAATACCGTCCAGCTTAAAGATACCAAGAGTCTTGTTGTCTTTTGCAAATTCACGTTCGCCCTGCAATACGTGGATTTCAACCGCCGTCTGATTGTCGGCAGCTGTCGAGAAGATTTGGGATTTCTTTGTCGGGATAGTGGTGTTGCGCTCGATCAATTTTGTAGAAACACCACCCAATGTCTCAATACCCAAAGACAGCGGCGTTACGTCCAGCAGCAGGAGGCCTTTTACCTCGCCGCCTAAGACACCACCCTGAATAGCAGCACCAATGGCAACGCATTCATCCGGGTTGATGCCTTTAAATGGTTCTTTGCCAATTATATTCTTTACCGCATCCTGTACAGCCGGAATACGGGAAGAACCGCCGACCATCAATACTTTGTCAAGCTGAGAAGCGGACAACCCAGAATCAGAAAGCGCCTGACGAACCGGACCCATTGTAGCTTCCACCAAATCAGCAGTCAACTCGTTGAATTTTGCACGGGTAAGCGTCATATCAAGATGCTTCGGGCCGTTTGCATCTGCGGTAATAAACGGAAGATTGATTTGCGTTTGTGTCATACCAGAAAGATCGATTTTGGCTTTCTCCGCAGCTTCTTTCAGACGTTGCAGCGCCATTTTATCATTTCTTAAATCAATGCCGTCGGATTTTTTAAATTCCTCAGCCATCCAGTTGATGACGCGCTCATCAAAATCGTCACCGCCCAAATGGTTGTTGCCGGCAGTTGCGAGAACTTCTTGAACACCGTCGCCCATTTCAATGATTGATACATCGAACGTTCCGCCGCCTAAGTCATATACCATAATTTTTTGGTCATTCTCTTTGTCAACACCATAAGCAAGTGCTGCCGCAGTCGGCTCGTTGATGATTCGTTTTACGTCAAGCCCAGCGATCTTGCCTGCATCTTTGGTTGCCTGACGCTGTGCATCCGTAAAATATGCTGGTACGGTAATGACGGCTTCGGAAACGCTTTCGCCCAAATATGCTTCTGCGTCGGATTTCAGCTTCTGCAAAATCATTGCAGAAATTTCCTGCGGTGTATAGGCCTTTCCGTCGATATTAACTTTATAATCGCTGCCCATATGGCGCTTAATTGAGCTAATAGTACGGTCAGCATTGGTAACGGCCTGACGCTTTGCAGTTGCCCCAACAATACGTTCGCCTGTCTTGGAAAAAGCGACGACGCTTGGTGTGGTTCTTGCACCTTCCGGATTTGCAATAACGACTGGCTCGCCGCCTTCCATAACGGCAACACAGGAGTTTGTTGTGCCAAGATCAATACCAATAATTTTTCCCATAATAAATTCCTCCAAAGTTTTCAATTTATTTGTATGCAAAAAGAATGGAATTTGCTTTTTTACTGATTATCCTTCTACGGATTTGCTACCACAACCATGGCGTGACGAATGACGTGTCCATCTAACGTATATCCTTTCTGGAGTACCTGACAAACAACATTTTCGCCAAAAGAGTCGTCTTCCACTTGCTTGATCGCATGATGGAATTCCGGATCGAAAGGAGCGTTTAACGCTTCAATTTCTGTCACACCAAGCCGTGTGAATACATCCTGCATTTGTTTTAAAATCATTTCCATGCCCTTAAAGAAATCGGCATCTTTACATTCTGTATCAAGCGCGCGTTCAAAATTATCTGCTACGCTCAAAAGCTCTTTAATACAAGCGCCTTTTGCGAAAGAGCCAATTTCCTGTTTTTCTTTAGCAGTTCGCTTTTTGAAATTATCAAACTCTGCCATTGTACGCATAAGACGGTCGGATAGCTCATCGTTTTTTTTCTGGAGAGCTACCAGTGCGTCTTCTGCTGCGTCTTTTTTGTCATCTGTAGGATCCGGCTTAGAAGTTTCTGATTTAGAGGAATCAGAACACCCCGCCTGTTCTACTTGGGGCGCTTTCTCTTCTGTAAGCATTTCCTCTTTTGCTGCCTTCTCCTTTTTGTCTTTATTCAAACCGATCTTCCTTTCCCGTCATCTTCATCACTGGGATCCATTACGGCCTCCAGCAACCGATTGACGCTGTCTGTGATATATTGAATATGGGGAATTACGCTTGCATAATCTACACGGACCGGACCAATTACGCCAAATGAACCAATCTGCCTTTTTCTTGCTTTAAGCGGTGAAAGGATCATACTTGAGTTGGTAACGGCAAAACTCTCTTCTTCTTGTCCGAAAACCACGGAAATCCCATCAAATGCATTAGATAAAAGTGAATCCAATTCATTTTTGTGGGTCAGCAGCCTAACTACTTCATCAGCGCGCAAAAGGCTGTTTTGCAGAAGATTCTGTTCACCGTGCAGATTTACATTTACTTGGCCGAGTTCCTCAGAAAGCTCGTATACTGCATTTAAAAGCGGGGAAAGAGATACCATGTAACTGCCGAGCGCTACAGCTAATTCGGTCAGACGACTTTGCGTAAGCATCTCAATATTCAGTCCCTGCAAATGATCGTTGATAAAGCGCTCAAAAAAAGCAATTTGCTCATTGGTCAGGTCAAATTCAATCCTACAAATTTTGTTTTTGATAGTACCCGATGAAGTGATCATCAAAAGCGCATAAACACGGCGGCCTGCCGGGATGACTTCGACACGGGTGATTACCGAGAACGACGGCATACTGCTTTTTGCTACGACCGCCATATTGGTAAGCTCCGACATGACCGAAACTGCATTTTCTACAACAGCGTCTACTGTAATTGCATTATGTTCAAGAAGCCCGTCAATCAACCGGCGTTCTTCTTGTGTCAACGGTTTGGGAGACATCAAATTGTCAATATAGTAACGATATCCCTCATAAGTTGGAATCCTTCCCGCTGAAGTATGAGGCTGTTCCAAAAGTCCCGCACGTTCAAGATAAGCCATATCGTTGCGGATAGTGGCGGAGGATACATTCATGCCGATACATCCGAGCACTGCCTTTGAACCAACTGGCTCACCTGTGCGGATATATTCGTCCACAATGGTGCCGAGGATCAGCCGCTTTCGCTCGTCGATCTGCATGTTTTTCGCCTCCTTTATTTATAGATCATATTCCTTAGCACTCATATATCCTGAGTGCTAAATATAATGTACCACTCTCTTCTCCCATTGTCAAGTGTGGACGTATAAAATTTTGTAAATATACTCTGAACAAACACACACAAATTCATGACGATCAAAGGGATGCAATTTCGCTCCTACTTGACGAATATGGTATACTATAAACTGTCTTGAAAAAAGGCATAAGAACCAGCTTTGGAAATACGCTTATAAGTAAAAGGAGGCCCGATATGCAGATAGTACAGACTTCCGGACAGATACATGCTGGCCATGATCATGGGATACTCGGGAAATGGATTGAGACGCTGACGGAAAATTTGCCGGTTTCTGAACAGGTCCATGAATTTATTACACATTTCATTACAGATTCACTCAATATTTTTCTTCTGCTGTTTGTTGTCATGACTGCGGTATATTTTTTGAGCAGCTATATCAATATGGATAAACTGCATCATAGACTGGCACACTTGAACAGCGTACCGGGATATCTTTTGGCTGCGGCTGCGGGAATCCTTTCGCCGTTTTGCAGCTGTAGCATTCTTCCGGTTTTGATCGGCTTGATTTCCGTTGGTGTACCTGTAAGCGTCTGCCTATGTTATCTTACGGCCTCCTCTCTGATCAATCTAACGGCCATTGTTTCTGTTTTTGCCGTGGCAGGTGTGAATTTTGGAATTGCTTATTTAGTCGGGGCGGTTGTCGTTTTACTTATCTTATCTGTTTTGTTGGCGTCTTTTAAGCTGGAAAACGGCGTAAAGCATTATGAATGCGAACATCATCATGATCATGCCCACGAGCCTAAAACGCTGGGCGGAAGGCTAAAGCATGCACTGCTTGATACGTTAAATATGGTGAAAAAGTGCTGGCTGTTTATTTTGTTCGGCGTAGCGTTATCCTCTGCTATTATGTCCTTCTTTTCTCTGGATGCCATTACGCAGATTGTGAACAGCAACGAAATGTTATCTTCATTGATTGTCTCAATTGTTGGAATCCCGATCCATTCAGATATGTTTACAATTGCACCGGTATTACAGCTTCTTTTAAAAATATCACCTGCGGTAGCGTTGAGTTTTGCACTTTCTTCCATGGTTGTTTCTATTCCTTCTGCAATTTTACTAACAAGGGCGCTGCGTGTGAAAACAGTCGTAATATACTGTGTAGCCGCCGCAGGTGTTACAATATTGGTTGGGCTATTAAGCTGCCTGCTTTTTTAATATAGTACAAGACGAGCAAACAAACGGCTCCTGGTCTATGGACTGGGAGCTGTTTGCTTACAAAAAATTATTGTGATCTTTAAAGCGTATTTTATTTGCAGAAAATAGAAGAAAGAAAGAGGGAAAACCCTATAAAACGATTGACAAGCGATGATATGGATGGTTATACTGATGGTATGTTATCCGTAAAGTGCGAAGCCTAAAAATGCTGGCCTTATTATATCATGATACGATTAGATAATAGACGCATAGAGAGGTGTGAAAATGGGATATCAGAAGCTGCTTGACCATTTCTCTGCGTTTACTCAGGAATGTTTTGGAGATCAACTGACAGGGATATATCTGCACGGTTCTATGGCGATGGGCTGTTTTTATGCCGGGAAAAGCGATATTGATTTAATTGTTATAATAGAACGCGATATTCCTGTCTTGCAGAAAATAGCGTTTCTGAATCAAATGATACAGTTTAATGGGATAGCTCCTGCTAAGGGGCTGGAGCTTAGTGTTGTAAAGCGGAAGTATTGCAGACCATTTTTATATCCGACGCCATTTGAACTGCATTTTTCACCGATGCATTTGCCTTGGATTCAGAAAGATCCGCTTCGATATGTTAACAGTATGGTTGGAACAGATAAGGATCTGGCTGCGCACTTTATGATGATAAATCAATATGGAAAAGTGCTGTTTGGCGAAAGAATAACTAACGTGTTCGGTGAAGTGCCGGAGGAAGACTATGCGGATAGTATTTGGGCTGACATTGAAGCCGCTGAAATAGATATCGTGACAAAGCCGTTGGATGTGATCCTAAATTTGTGCAGGAGTTTTGCCTTTTTTAAAGATAGGGTGTATCTTTCCAAGTTGGAGGGTGGTCGCTGGGGGCTTTTGCATGTACCGTCAAAATACCGATCCCTTATCTCACAGGCATTGAGGGCGTATTGCTCTGATGATCTGCTGCAAATTGAAAGCCGGACAGCAAAATGTTTTGCTGCAGAATTGCTGGCCGAGATTCGGCAAGAAATCAGAGGCAGGCATTTTCGTTTTATGGAGAAAAAAGATGTATAGGGCATTTTGGTTGAATGAGCTTGTGTTATACATCTAAAAATATGGATCAACAAATATTAAAGGAGGATGATTATGGGAACGTCGAGCATTGCAGAGGGATATATCGCCGGGATCAGTTTTGGCTACGACCTAAAACGCGATGACTATTTTACAGACGCACCGCTTCGTTCGCTGGAGCTTTTAAAAGAATGCACGGGGGCCAATACCGTTGTTTTTGCTTTTCATGCATTGCAGGATGATCCGCAGTCTACGAAAATCGACTATATCGGTACAGAAACGCCGACAGAAGAGGGCTTGGCGCGAGTCGTTTCAAAAGCGCGTGAATTAGGGCTTCATGTTATTTTAAAGCCTATGTTGGATTGCCGTAACGGAACGTGGCGCGGACACATTAATTTTTTTGATAAAGATGTGCCGTGTGAGCCGAAATGGAGTGACTGGTTTTCTGCATATACGGCGTATCAGACCTATTTTGCAGATATTGCCGAGCGGCTGCGGGTGGATATGCTTTGCATCGCCTGTGAAATGGTGCAAACACAGCGGCGTGATGCGCAATGGCGCGCCTGTATATCAGAGATTAGAAAACATTATCATGGCCCGATTACTTGGAATGCGGATAAATATCAAGAAGATGAAGTGACGTTTTGGGATGCGCTTGACGTAATATCGTCGAGCGGATATTATCCGATAGATGATTGGGATAATCAGCTTAAACGTATTGAAAAAGTAGTTGAGCAATTTCAAAAACCATTTTTCTTTATTGAATGCGGATGTATGACCTGTAAAAGTTCACCTGCTGTTCCCAACAGCTGGATCCGCTTTCGGAATGAAGTCGATGCATTGGCAAAAGCCCGCGGAATTCAGCTTGATCTTGATCGAACCGTGGATGGATTGTATCGAGGGATCGACTTCGCAGCTTTACCCGAACAAGTTCGCGCAGTTTATCGTGATACAGTGGACTTTAAGGCGCAGGCTGATTTTTACCGTACGGTTTTTGATGCATGCGACAAATATAATTTTGTGAAAGGATTTGGGCTTTGGGACTGGAATGGAAATTTGCATGTAACACCGGAAACGGTCTGTTATGACGGCGGATACGGCCTCTATTTAAAGCCGTCTGCCGCAGTGGTAAAAGATTATTTTACAAAAAAGATTGGTTAAAAAGGCTTTGGAAAAAATAAAAGAAAGCGATTGTGAATAAACAAGAGCGCTGTGCATTAGCACAGCGCTCTCGTCTATTCTTTTTTTATTTTCTCAATCGTTACGATGGGAAGATATTTTATCTGCCTTTCGAAGTTCTTTTGTTTTTAACAGCATAATGGCCGACAGGATACCAGCTAAAACAGAAGTCCCTGCAAAATTCAGCCATATGGCAAGGCGGCAAATACAGAAAATTAAGATAGAGCGAAAACGGCTGAAAGAAATTCAACAGCTGTTTGAGCAGGTCTACGCCAAAACCAAAGATGCGGAGACGGCGATAAAGGAACAAGTTGCAATCTGCGAGTTGCCGGAAGAGCGTTTTATTTACAGCCGGCAAAGCTATGATGGCATTGAACTATCTGAGCAAAAGTGGTGGGATATTTATGGCGCTTTTTTGCAGGAAACGGGAATGACAGGCGTTTCTTATATTGGTTCCGTTATTTCTCTTTCCCGCTTGTTATCCGGGCATTTTGGACAGATTGACCGTCTTTTTGCAAAAGTGGCGGGCCGTCGAGGAAAAAAACGTGCGGCAGGATTATATGCCGTTTTTTATCATAAGGGAAACTATGGAACGCTTTCGGAAATGTATACGTCTATTTTGAAACAAATTTCGCATTTGGGCTATCATGCTGTGGGAGATGCCTATGAAGAATACCTGATTGATGAGACGGCTGCAAAAAGTGAGGATGCATTTGTTACAAAATGCATTATTAAAGTCGAAGCGAATGAATTCCTTCAAAAATAAAAATGGGCAACGCTGCCTTAACAGCATTGCCCATAGCCTGTATCATATTTGAATGTTGTCAGTGAACGGAAACAAAGCTTTTATCAAGATCAATAACACACGCATACCGCGGATCGATTTGCTTCATGAGGACACCAATTTGGCTGATGATACGGTCGCAGTCCTTTTGATGGTAGGAAAAGGGGATTTCCAAATCAAAAATCAGGTTAATGCGTTCCTTTCCTCTAACGACACGAAAATCATGGAAAGACAAAGCAGGATCCAATGCAGCAATTACATTCCGCAGTTTTTCTTTCGTTGCCAAAACCTGCTCGTCACGCGTCTCTACAGGATCCATATGGATGACCAGTAAAATATTCAGTTTCGCACCAACCTCCCGTTCGATTTTATCAATAATCTCGTGGGATATCTCAATATCGACATCCCGAGGGACTTCTGCGTGAATGGATGCGATGCTTCTTCCGGGACCATAGTTGTGCACGATCAGATCATGCGTCCCTACGATTCCGTCATATGCTTTGATTTCTTCTGTTATCCTTTTGTACAAATCCGGCTCTGCACCTTGCCCGATCAACGGTTCTAAGGTATCTTTGGCAATACTGATACCAGCCCATATGACGGCTAAAGAGACAAGCAACCCGGCAAAGGCATCTACATTGACGGAAGTGAACCGGCAGATCAATATGGAAACAACAGTTGCACTGGTGGTGATTACATCACCCAGCGAATCGGCAGCAGTAGCGGTCATAACCTTTGATTGGATACGCCTTCCGAGTTTCCGATTGAAAAGCGACATCCACAATTTCACCAAAATCGAAACAATAAGGAATACGAAAGGGAGCCATTGAAATGTGATTTCCTGCGGGTTCCTGATTTTTTCAACTGAACTTTTAAAAAAAGAAAAGCCAACCTCAATAACCAAAAACGCGACAATTAAAGCGGATATATATTCAATTCTTCCATGTCCGAAGGGATGCTCCTTATCAGCTGGTTTGTTTGCCATTTTGACGCCGACAAAGCTAATGACAGAAGAAGCGGCGTCTGAGAGGTTGTTAAAAGCATCGGCCATTATAGCAAGGGACCGCATAAACAGACCGATAACCAATTTGACTGCAAAAAGCAAAACATTGCAGATGATACCGACAACACTGGACAATACACCGTATTGTGTGCGGACGTCTGTATCAGATGTATTTTGATAGTCCTTTATAAAAGTCTTAACAAGAAAATCTGTCATGTGCTTGATCCTTTCCTCAAATCTTTGCTTTGCCGTTAGCAAAATAAAACGCCTTTTTCTTTTGAATAAAATCGGAAATAGGGCTGCGGGGCCTCTGAAAATCCATCAAAGCGTTATCTCCTATTCTATGCAGCCCGATGGATAAAGTCAATCCTAACCGTATTTGATATATCATAACGTTTGAAAGATAGCCGGGAGTAGGGCAAAGGGATAAGTTTTGCGATAAAGTGGTACATGGAGCTTTGGTTTTAGCACTCTAGCTTTTAGAGTGCTAAAATTAACAGTTTGCTCATACTTAATCAAATACTAAAACATAAATACCAGATAAAATTAACCTGTACTCAGAAAAGAGGGGTATTATAGAAAGGCAGGTATGAAAAATGAATGCTCAAAAATTTACACAAAAATCCTTGGAAGCAATCCAGTCGGCACAAGAGCTTGCAATTGAAAGACAGACCTTGAGCTTGGACGAGGAGCATCTTCTGCTTGCGCTTTTAAATCAGGATCAGGGGCTTATACCGCAGCTTCTTACTTCGATGCAGATAGATGTAAACGCTTTTCGAAATGATACGCAGAAACTGTGCGATCAGCTTCCTGCGGTTAGCGGCCCTGGGCGCGAAGCAGGAAAAATTTATGTTTCGCAGGAGCTTGACCGGATGTTGACAGCTTCGGAGCGTATCGCCGATAGTATGAAAGACGAATATGTTTCTGTTGAACATCTGTTCCTTGCAATGCTGGATCATCCAAATGATTCTGTCAAGCGCTTGCTGCAACGTTACCATATTGAAAAGAACGCCTTTTTGAAAACGCTTTCTTCCGTGCGGGGGAACCAGCGCGTTACTTCAGATTCGCCAGAGGGAACATATGACGCACTAAAAAAATATGGGACAGATCTTGTGGAGCGTGCCCGCAGCCAGCAGCTGGACCCGGTTATCGGCCGTGACGACGAAATCCGCAATGTGATCCGGATACTTTCCCGTAAAACAAAAAACAATCCGGTTTTGATTGGCGAACCCGGTGTCGGTAAAACGGCAATTGCGGAAGGGTTGGCGCAGCGTATTGTCCGTGGAGATGTTCCGAACAGCCTTCAGGATAAGACGATTTTCTCTTTGGATATGGGATCGTTGATTGCGGGTGCAAAATTCCGCGGGGAATTTGAAGAGCGCTTAAAAGCTGTTTTAAACGAAGTCAAAAAGTCAGAGGGAAGAATTATCCTGTTTATTGACGAGCTGCACACGATCGTCGGGGCAGGTAAAACCGAGGGGGCAATGGATGCGGGCAACCTGCTCAAACCGATGCTTGCACGGGGTGAGCTTCACTGTATCGGTGCGACAACACTGGATGAGTATCGGCAGTACATTGAAAAAGACCCTGCGCTTGAACGGCGCTTCCAGCCGGTTATGGTGAACGAACCGACTGTTGAGGATACCATTGCAATTCTTCGCGGATTAAAAGAACGTTATGAAGTTTATCACGGCGTCAAAATTCAGGATCAGGCCATCATTGCAGCGGCTACCCTTTCGAACCGCTATATTACGGATCGTTTTCTTCCGGATAAAGCAATTGATCTGATCGACGAAGCATGCGCAATGATCCGTACAGAGATCGATTCCATGCCGACGGAACTCGACGTGATCCAGCGCCGCATTATCCAGCATGAAATTGAGGAAGCAGCATTGCAAAAAGAAAACGATGCACTTTCAAAAGAGCATCTTGCGGAAATACAGAAAGAGCTTGCGGAAATGCGTGCGCAATTCAATGAAATGAAAGCAAAATGGGAAAATGAGAAAGATTCTATTGGAAAGGTGCAGAATCTTCGCGCTGAAATTGAATCTGTCAATGCGCAGATTGAGCGTGCGCAACAGGAATATGATCTCAATAAAGCAGCGGAATTAAAATATGGAAGACTGCCGCAGCTACAAAAAGAACTGGCCGAGGAAGAGAAAAAGACGGAACAATCTGTCAATCGGCATTCCTTGCTCCGAGATAAGGTGACGGAAGAAGAAATTGCGCGTATTATCGAACGGTGGACGGGAATCCCTGTAGCCAAGCTGATGGAAGGGGAGCGGGACAAACTGCTGCATTTAGACGATGCATTGCATAAACGTATTGTCGGTCAGGATGAAGCGGTTACAAAAGTATCCGAGGCAATCCTTCGTTCGCGTGCGGGTATTCAAGACCCCAACCGGCCGATAGGTTCGTTTTTGTTCTTAGGGCCTACGGGTGTAGGCAAAACAGAACTCGCCAAAGCGTTGGCCGAGTTGTTGTTTGACGATGAGCATAACATCGTCCGGATTGATATGAGCGAATATATGGAAAAATATTCTGTCTCGCGCCTGATCGGCGCTCCGCCCGGATATGTTGGATATGAAGAGGGCGGGCAGCTGACAGAGGCAGTCCGGCGGAAACCTTATTCGGTTGTGTTGTTTGACGAAATCGAAAAGGCGCATCCTGATGTGTTCAATGTACTGCTTCAAGTGCTGGACGATGGCCGGATTACAGATTCGCAGGGCCGTACGGTGGATTTCAAAAATACGATTCTGATTTTAACTTCAAATCTTGGATCGAATTTTCTGCTTGAAGGGATCGATAGCGCCGGGAACATTACAGAAGAAGCGCAAAAGCAAGTCAGTGAACTGTTAAAGCGTTCCTTCCGTCCAGAGTTTTTGAACCGTCTGGATGAAATTGTAATGTATAAACCGCTGACCAAAGACGATATTACGAAAATTGTCGATCTGATGATTGCGGATCTGAATCGCCGTTTGGCGGAGAAGCAATTATCCTGTGTGATTACGCCGGAAGCGAAAGACTTTATTATCGAAAACGGCTATGATCCAATGTATGGTGCACGTCCGCTGCGGCGCTTCATCCAGCGGTATGTGGAGACCCTAATCGCCAAAACAATCATTGCAGGAGAGCTTCAAATGGACAGTCGGCTGATAGTGGACTGTCAAAACGGAGAGCTGAATGTCTCTGTTACCGATCCGGTTGTAGTAAAGCAATAATCAAAACAACAAAAAAACAGGACTTTTAAAGTCCTGTTTTTTTGTTGTTTGAATCAGTTGGAATCTGGGCTGCGCCATAGAGAATCGAGGCGCTTTTCATTATAGCATCACCCCGTACGCCTGAAATACTCACTTCTTAAAATATTGCAGGAAATCGTTTTTTGTTATGACATGCTGTTTTCCGCTCGTTTTTTATAGTGACAGCAATCCATCATAACGGTACTGACAGGCGCACCGCCTTCTAACTGGCAATAGCCGTCCTCTTGGTAGATACAATCAGCAGAACAGGTGATCAGCGTCAAGGTGTTCACTCCTTTGTTCGGTTAATACGTTTTCTTTGCATAGTATAAAACCGTTTTGGCAAAAGATACGCTTGGATTTTCGTAATAAATCAGATGCTTTCTGCCACAATAAAACGGAGACAAAGAAAAGGCGTGATGCGAGTGAAAAAATATTGGATTTTGACGGCAGCGGCTGTCTTGCTTTCCGCTGTATTTTTATTTTTGCCGGCTATTGCAGATCAGTTTGTGACACGTGTTGTGCTGACAAAGGCGGCGTCGATATCAGATGCAACAGATGTGTTGGTAAATGGTGTCGTAGAACAGCAGGTACAGACAGAGGTCTATCCGGAAATCCCTCTTGTAGTAAATGAGGTTTTGGTAGAAGTAGGGGATGAGATCTCCGCAGGGCAGCCGCTTGCCACAGTTGATTTAAATGCGACAAAGAAAGCCCTTTTATCCCTTTTAAAGGCAACGGATATTATACCGGAAGAGTATTTAGACGCTTTCTCCGATATTAGAGTAGACGAAAACGTGCTTTCTGCCGTAATACCGGAAACCATTACTGCACCGGCTTCCGGCGTTTTATTAAGCTCTTCCCTTACACCGGGCGGCCTGGTTACAACTGCAAGTGCTGCCGCAGTCGTAGGAAAAGGGAATATCTTGCGTGTAAAGCTGACAGTACCGGAAGAATCGATTGCGGAAGTAAGCGCAGGGGATCTTGTCGTGTTCAAAACCGAAGCAACCGGTACAAAGCGATATGGCGCGATTGTAACACAGGTTTCCCCGTCCGCAGAGCAGACAGTATCCGGAACATCGCAGCAAACTGTTGTATACGTCTATGCGACGGTGGGGACAGATATTGACGGGCTTCGCCCGGGATATACAGTTACTGCATCTATTAAAAATGCAGAGGAGCAAAAAAAAACAGTTTTAGTTGTACCGTATGAAGCAGTACTACAGGATGACGAAGGACAGGAATACGTATATATTTATGAAAACAATCGCGCGGTACGCCGCAATATCGTAACAGGAGAGGAATATGAGACAGGCGTAGCTGTTTCATATGGATTGAATGGAGACGAAATGATTGTTCAAGACGCATCGCAGATTACAAGAGATGGAGCCGTTATTGCATGGAAGGAGGGAGCGTAGTGGAAAGTCTCCTTTTTGCCGTACGCCATATGAAAAGGAAACGTCTGCGTTCTCTTTTAACGGTAACGGGGATTGCGATCGGCGTACTTTCCGTCGTAATTGTTTCTATTATCGGAGAGGTTGGAAAAAGCGCGGTAAACCGGGAACTTGACAGCATGGGAATAGGCGGGCTGTGTTTGCGTGCAACAGAAGAAAACACAGATAAGTACTTTACCCAAAATATGATGCAGGCAATTTCTGGTGATGAAAACGTATTAGAAGTCTCTCCTCTTCTAACGAAAGTGGCAACAATCCGTGTCTGTGCTACAGACTCCCAAGCAGTCGTTTGGGGTGTTGATGACAACGCGGCAAATATCATGTCAATGGAGCTGCTACACGGCCGGTTGATCAGCAGCAATGATGTACAGCGCGGCGCCCCCGTCTGTATAGTGGATGAAAGCTTTGCTATGACACACTATAAGAGAACCAATATTGTAGGGAAAACCATCGCCTTTTCGTCAGACAGCAGCCGCGAATCCTTTACAGTAATTGGCGTCGTACGGTCAGGCGGTGCAATTTTACAGGGATTGAGAGAACGTCTGCCGGGCAGCGTGTAACACAGGTTATTGCGAAACTGGCGGATAATGCAGACGAAGAGGAGGCAACGGCCTCCGTTTTACGTACGTTGGACCGTGTAACGGGAGCCTCCGGCGGATATCGCGCACAAAACCTCAATCAGCAAAAAGATGAACTGAACGGGATTATGGATATTGTTGCATTGATTTTATCTGTAATTGGCGGCATTTCACTTCTGGTCGCAGGGCTTTCGATTATGACGGTCATGCTTGTGACGGTGCATGAACGCACACGGGAAATCGGAATAAAAAAAGCAATCGGCGCGACAAGAAGGGTTATTATGTTCGAATTTCTGGCGGAGTCTGCCCTCCTTTCGTTCATTGGCGGAGTTTCTGGGCTTTTATTAGGGATGGGGGCTGGATTTACGGGCTGCGTTTTGTTGGATCTGCCTTTTTCAGTGGATGGGCAAGCTTTGCTGTTTTGCGTGCTCTTTTCTGTTGTGATTGGGATCTTATTTGGGGTATATCCTGCTGCAAAGGCTGCGGCGCTTTCACCGGCGCGTTCCCTGCGGAGTGAATAGAAGGAAAAACAAAGTGAATAGAAGGAAAAACAATCGGGTGCGTCGGCTGCGCCCGATTGTTTTGATTTTATCATTTAAATCGAAAAAATAAATTATTTTTTTGTCGAAACGATTGACAGTGTGCTATGCTATTGTTATAATTTATAACATAAGATATGTTTTTGAAACAGCAAAATCATATTAAAAACAGGCAGAAAATACGATGCTTTTGCATGGAATGCTGCCGGACAAAGGAGGTTGAAAAGACATTTATGTGCTTGGGTATTCAGAAAACGCAGCATTGCGGTCTGGTGTTTTGCTGAATATGACAAAAACGGAGTTTGGAAAAAAGGAGAATGTGTGATGAAAAAGAAAAGCATGGCAAAAAGAATGCTTTCCGTTCTGATTGCTTGCCTGCTGGTCATGTCGTTTGGTACAAATGTATTT
>ERZ1643249.1804-NODE-1804-length-20849-cov-48.507935_pt1 | contig 20849 bp, 27 predicted proteins | sample MGYA00579263_ERZ1643249 | MGnify/ENA primary metagenome ERZ1643249 (study PRJEB29033, sample SAMEA4952264) | chicken gut metagenome | biome: Broiler Chicken; feature: Gastrointestinal Tract; material: Caecum | place: Ireland | collected 2018 | study: Broiler... | reverse complement strand
GGGAAAATGTCAGCTGGCTGGTGCAGAACCATCGTTGGGATTTTGATACGGTGGTCATTGATGAACTTTCCAGTTTCAAATCGAATAAAGCTGAACGGTTCAAAGCCATGAAAAAGGTGCGTCCTCTGGTGAACCGGGTGATTGGTCTGACCGGGACACCGGCTCCCAACTCTCTTCTGGATCTCTGGCCACAGATGTATCTTCTGGATATGGGACAGCGGCTGGGACGGTTTATCACCGGGTACCGGGGGCGGTTCTTTACACCGGACAAACGGAACCGGGAGATTATTTACAGTTACAAACCCCGTGAGGGAGCAGAAAAGACGATCTATTCCTTGATCTCGGATATCTGTATCTCGATGAAGGCTGTGGATTATCTGGATATGCCGGAATGTATTTATAACCGTGTGGAAGTGGAGATGAGCTGGAAAGAGAGAAGAATCTATGAGGATTTCTGCCGGGATATGGTGGTACAGATTGGAGAGGAAGAACTGGATGCGGTCAGCGCGGGCGCTCTTTCCAATAAACTTCTGCAGATGGCGAACGGCGCTGTGTATAACAGTGAACGGACAGTCCTTCCGATCCATGACCGGAAACTGGATGCTCTGGAGGATCTGGTGGAAGCAGCGAATGGGAAACCGCTTCTGGTGGCTTACTGGTACAAGCATGATCTCTCCCGTATCCGGGAGCGGTTCCCACAGGCACGGCGCATTGACACTTCTAAGGATATCACAGACTGGAATGCTGGGAAGATCCCGTTGGCGTTGATCCATCCCGCTTCTGCCGGACACGGATTGAACCTGCAGGATGGCGGCTGCACCATCGTATGGTTTGGGCTGACATGGTCGCTGGAGTTATACCAACAGCTGAACGCTAGACTTTGGAGACAGGGCCAGAAACACACCGTGGTGATCCACCACATTATCACCAAAGATACCCATGACGAGGATGTGATGAAGGCTTTGGAGAATAAAGATATGCGGCAGTCCAGCTTGATCGAAGCTGTCCGTGCGAGGATTGGAGGGTAGAGGATGAGTGAAAGGATAGAAAAAATCATAAAAGGATATCACCGGATGAAGAAGGAGCGGAACTGTCTGGAGCATCAGATCCGGAATTTCAGAGGGATTTCCGAGAAAGAGATGATTGACTCCATGAACTTCCATTCCCCGGAAGGAGAACGGGTGCAGAACAGCAATATTTCCAATAAGCCCGCTTCGATTGCGCTGAATTATCATGAACGTATGGAGCGGATCAATCAGGAGTGGTATGAACATCTGGAAAAGCAGTATCTGATACTGGATGAGGAGATCCGCTTTTTTGAAGCGGCCTTGTCTTCTCTCAGTGGCTATCTGCCGGAATTCATGACAGATATGGTGATCAAAGGCTGTACTTGGGATTATCTGTGTGAGCATTACCACATTTCCCGAACGATGGTGGCGAAAAACCGCCGGAAAGCAATCCGGGAGTTGGAGGAACTGTATGAGAAGCGGGATAATGAGATGGTGTCCTATATGCTGAGTTAAGGAGGCGGATGATATGGAATGTAAACGAGGCGATATTTATTTTGTCGACTTCGGCAGAGATACAGAGAGCAATCTGCAGTGCGGCATCCGTCCGGCTCTTGTGGTCAGTAACAATCGAGCCAATGAGAATTCCCCTGTGATTACAGTGATACCGCTGACTGCACGAACATACAAAAGGCCCCACTTTCCCACTCATGTGCTGATCCCGAAGACTTGCGGTACCGGACTTGCCAGAAACAGTATGGCTCTGGCCGAGCAGGTCAGTACCATTGATAAATCTTGTTTGATGGAGAAAAAAGGTGCTGTTACTGATCTGAGAATTATGGAAGCGGTCACGAAGGCGTTACAGATACAGATCGGTGTCTATGAAAAATACAACTAATTAAGTTTTTAGTATTGAGTATTTGTGCTATAATTCTTCAATGTAGATGGAAATAAAATCAGTATTTAGCATTGGAGGAATGATCATAATGAAAACTATTGTGTTAAATGCAAGCCCAAGAAAAAACTGGAATACGGCACAATTATTGAAATCAGCAATGGAAGGTGCTGCATCCACTGGTGCCGAGACAAAATATATTGATTTATATGATTTGAATTTTACGGGATGCAGGAGCTGTATGGCGTGTAAAAGAAAAGATGCAGAAAGATGCCATTGTTACTGGAAAGATGACTTGTCCTCTCTCATCGATGAGATTTATTCCGCAAATACATTGCTGATAGGAACCCCCATTTATTTTGGCAGGCCAACCAGTCAGTTCTATGCCGTTCTTGAAAGACTCCATTTTCCTGCACTTTCCTATGATGATTACAGCAATTATTTTAAAGGCCATGTCAATGTTGGATTGTTCGTAACAATGAATACTACAAAGGATTTTTATGATAAGGCATACAAAGAAGCCTTTGAAGGATACGCAAAAGAATTTAGCTTCTTGAATGGTGAAGTTTGCCTTTATCCTGCCTGCAATACACTTCAAGTTAATGATTATTCAAAATTTGCGATGAATGGATTTAATGAAGCTGATAAGAAGAAATCACGGGAAGAGTGTTTCCCTGTAGATTTGAAAAATGCATATGATTTGGGGGCAAAGTTAAGCAAATAGACATATTTAGATTAGATGAGCCGATATTGTATCGTTCTATTTGTTATATGAATCCTGCCTTACATCAAAGGGGTAGGTTACGCAAAACTGGTTTACTAAAGGTGTACTGTTTTTTCAGATCCACTGTGCTAATATTATAATTGCCAAAATAAGACGTGGGCTTGGAGTGAGAACTTCAGGCCCTTTTTTCGTGGCCGGACGGGGCTTTATCCTTTCACCCGTCTGTACATAGAAGGGAGTGGAAGCGTATGGATATAGAGAAGATGCAGGCAGCACTGTCGTATCTGAAGAAAAAGAAGCCGGAACTAACCGTGCAGCAGTACCGCACGATCAAGGGACAGATTCTGGCTGGCGATGAAGACGGTGCGATCCGTGGTATTGACCGGGTGGTGGAACGGAACCGGAGAGGACGTGGATACCATGCCACGTAGACCGAACACCCCATGCAAGCATCCGGGTTGTGGCAGACTGGTTCCCTACGGCACCATGTACTGTGAGGAACACAAACCCCTCCACCAGCACGACAGGAAGTCCACCAGTGAGAAAGGATACGGGAGCCGCTGGCAGAAGGCAAGGGCTGTGTACCTGCAGTCCCATCCCCTTTGTGTGAGGTGCCTTGCCAAAGGACGTTATGTGAAGGCAACGGTTGTGGATCATATCATTCCTCATCGGGGAGATCGGAAATTGTTCTGGGATCGGGACAATTGGCAGGCTCTCTGCAAATCCTGCCACGATTCCAAAACCATGACAGAGGACAGATACGAGGAATTTCGCTACCCCGAGGGGCGGTCGAAATCTCTGTGACTCCGCTGCCAAAAGACCGGCGCCCCCTCAAACGTGAATTTCTGCGAAATTAAAGAGGGGGGATACCTGCCGGGGCGAAGAAAATACGAAAAATTTTTGACAGGCGGCGAGAAAAGATGCGGATTTCCTGCATCTGAGCTGCCTGACAAACAAAATATCATTTGCCAAAAAGTTAAATTTTAGGCTGGGAAACTTATCCGCAAAGGTGGGTTTTCCGGCTTTTTCTTTTGGAACCATTTAGCGAAAGGATGTGAAGCAATGACGGATTTTCAGGCAAAACAGATACGGGAATTACGGCTCCGGGGCGCTGGATATAAATCCATTGCTTCCGCTGTTGGGCTGTCCAGAGATACTGTCCGGAATTATTGTAAGAGCCACGGACTGGATGGATACGCCTCCGCTCTTGTTTTGAATGTGAAAGAACAGATGAAAAGCGGAACGGCGTGTCTTTGCTGCGGCAAGGAACTGATCCAGCCTTCTACTGGAAGAAAGCGGAAATTTTGCTCAGACAAATGCAGGCGGGAGTGGTGGTCAGCCCATCCGGAAGCCATCAAGCGGAAGGAAAGCGCATACTATGAAGCCACCTGCGTTTACTGTGGAAAAACTTTCCGGTCATATGGAAATAAGAACCGCCGGTACTGTTCCCATGAATGTTATGTGAGGGATCGGTTCTGGCGAAAAGAAGAAGGACGGGAGCCTTATGTCGGCCCCGCTGATCGTAAGGAGGTACAGGCATGAGTGCGATGGAATGGAAAACCCTGTCCGTGGACGCTTTGCGTCCGGCGGCATACAATCCCCGTAAAAAACTGAAAGCCGGGGATAAGGAATATGAGAAGATCAAAAATTCTATTTTGGAGTTTGGTTATGTGGAGCCGATCATTGTCAATTATGATATGACAGTTATTGGCGGTCACCAGCGTCTGACGGTTCTGAAAGACTTGGGATATACAGAAGTCCAGTGTGTTGTGGTTCATATTGAAGATGAGCATAAGGTGAAGGCGCTGAACATTGCGCTGAATAAGATCACGGGTGCATGGAATGAGCAGCTGCTGGCTGACCTGCTGGTGGATCTGCAGAGTGTGGATTTCAATACTGACCTGACGGGTTTTGAGGCTCCGGAGATTGAGCAGCTTTTCTCCAAAGTCCATAACAAGGACATCAAAGAAGATGATTTTGATGTAGAGGAAGAATTAAAAAATCCACCGATCTCACGGAAAGGTGATATCTGGCTCTTGGGCAGACACCGTGTGATTTGTGGAGACTCCACCCTTCCGGAGACACACACAAAACTCATGGAAGGTCGGAGAGCCAATCTGGTTCTGACCGATCCTCCTTATAACGTGAACGTGGAAGAGACGGCTGGGAAGATCCAGAACGATAACATGCCCGATGAGGATTTCTATAAATTCCTGTTCGCCGCTTTCGTAAATATGGAACAGAACATGGAGAATGATGCGTCCATCTATGTGTTCCATGCGGACTCCAAAGGGCTGATCTTCCGGCAGGCGTTCCATGATGCCGGATTTTATCTGTCCGGCTGCTGTATCTGGAAGAAGAACGCTCTGGTACTGGGTCGTTCCCCCTACCAATGGCAGCACGAGCCGTGTCTGTTCGGATGGAAGGTCGGCGGGAAACATCAGTGGTATTCTGATCGGAAGCAGACCACCATCTGGGAATATGACCGGCCGAAGTCCAGCAAGGATCATCCGACCATGAAGCCAGTGGCGCTGATGGCTTATCCGATCCAGAATTCCTGCATGAGCAACTGTATCGTTTTAGACCCCTTCCTCGGATCAGGCTCTACCTTGATTGCCTGTGAGGAAACCGGGCGGATCTGCTATGGAGTGGAGTTGGATGAAAAGTTCTGTGATGTGATTGTGAAAAGATATGTAGAGAAAACGGAGTCTGGCGATCAGGTATTTGTTCTTCGGGATGGTGAGAAGATCCCCTATGCACAGATTTTTCTGGATGAGGAAGAAATCCCTCGGTTTTAATATCTTCGCAAAATGGAAAATAGGACTTGCTATTTTTGCCTTTTAGAGTGATTAATGTACTACCAAAACAAAGGAGGCAAAATCAATGAGGATTGAAACCAAAACTGACAACCGCAGAAAGATGGTACAGGACATTGCAGAATATATCGGAGAAGAACTGCACTATGTGGGGCCGCCCACCTTTTCCTACACAGTGGGCCGCCTTACCATTGACCGGGACGGCGTGATCACAAGCGAGACAGAGGAAGGAGAAGATCTTCTGACACAGTTTTTGCAGGAGAAAGGCTATCTGGAAGCCCCGGTGGATGAAGTGAAAATTGAGATCCCGGCGGATACCGGAGATGGGAAATTTTTGCAAAACTTACTCGCCATGATTCACTCACGGGCATACCTGCTCAACCGGATCACAAGGTACGAGACCTTTGCGGTCAGCGATTCCCTGATGGAAAAGCTGGAGCAGCTTTCAGGGGAGAACGTCTATGAAACTTTCCAGACACTTCTGACAGCGGACAGCGAGGGCTTGAAGGGCCTTACGGTGGAAGATGGAAAAGTAACCTTTGCCTTTCCCCTTTCGCCTGACAGTGCGAAGAATAAAGCATACGCTGAACTGGCAGCGAAGATCATTAAGAGAGCGAAAGAAGCCAAGAGAGTCAGCGCCACTCCAGTAGTAGAAGAAAATGAAAAATATTATCTCCGCATCTGGCTGGTACAGCTGGGAATGGCCGGTGCAGCGAATAAGGAATCGAGAAAGGCGCTGCTGGCTGGCCTGAAAGGCCACACGGCTTTCCGGACAAAGGAAGATGCAGAGAAGTTCAGCATCGCCCAGAAGGAAAAACGTGCGGCCGTGAAAGCTGCGCAGATGGCTGAGCAGGAAAGAGAGGCCGTTTGAGATGGAAGAAGATATTATTGACCAGTTGTATTTTGGACGGATTGTTCCTTGGGAAAGACAGGTGGAGAAGCCACCGGAGATCGAAAAGTACAGTGATCAGGTATGTGAAGATATTGAATATCTTCAAAAGCGGCTGGACGAAGTTGGTAAAACTGTTTTGGAGCGGTTTCTGGATAACCAATCTGAATTAGAACGCTTTCAGGTCAAGGAGAGTTTTAAATATGGATTCCGACTTGGGATGCAACTTGCGGCAGCGGGTTTGGATGACAAAGATCTGCTGTAAAATACACAAATTCTCCCGCTAAAAATTGTGCAGGATATCCCTCAGAATTGACTTGCTATTATCGGCCTTCAGAGCGAATATGTGTACTACCGAAAGGGAAAACACACAAAACGAAACGGAGGATTCTACGATGAATGAGAAAGTTGCAAGGCAGATTGAGGAAATGAAGAAACAGGCCATCGGGGTTGAGGTGGAGATGAACAATCTCACCAGAGAAAAAGCCGCAAAGGTGGCAGCCAGATATTTTGGAACTCACCGGTATGAAAATACAGCGGGCCGGAACGGGTACAGCACCTGGTCAGCCTGGGATACACAGGGACGGGAATGGAAATTCCAGAAGGATGTTAGCATTGAAGGCCCGGAAAATGAGAAATGCGAAATGGTTACCCCAATCCTGACTTACTCGGATATGGAAACATTGCAGGAACTGATTCGGCAGCTTCGCCACGCAGGCGCAAAGAGCGATGCCACAAGAGGCTGCGGTGTTCACATTCACATTGGAGCCAAGGGCCATACACCGCAGACGCTCCGCAACTTGGCCAATATCATGGCGAGCCATGAGAGCCTGATCGCAGATGCCTTGAATCTTGACCGGGGCAGGATGAGACGCTACTGTCGGACAGTTGACCCACGTTTTCTGGAGCAGGTCAACCGGAGAAAGCCTACCACGATGACACAACTTGCAGATATCTGGTACAGCAGTCACGATGCCAATTACGGAAGAAGCCATCATTACAATGACAGCCGCTACCATATGCTGAATTATCATGCGACCTTTACCAAGGGGACTGTCGAATTCCGGCTCTTCCAATTCGATGCTCCAAATGGAGATCGCAGGGGCGGCCTTCATGCCGGACAGCTGAAAAGCTACATTCAACTATGCCTTGCACTGAGCCAGATGGCTAAGACGGTAAAAACCGCCAGCCCCAAGCCACAGCAGAACGAAAATCCGAAATACGCCATGAGGACTTGGCTTCTTCGGCTGGGATTTATCGGGGATGAATTTAAAACCGCAAGGGAGATTCTGACAAAGAGACTTGCTGGAGACACGGCCTTTAGAAATGGCAGGGCCGCCGCTTGAAGGAACCGCAGGAGTTAGCCTCCTGCCACCTTACATCCGACCGCTTCGGCGGTCTTAAGGTGGTAGAAGGGTAACCCCTTCGGAAAGGACGGATACCAAAATGAAGAAACGATACTACATTGCTTATGGCAGCAACCTGAACATCTGGCAGATGCGGATGCGCTGCCCATCCGCACGGATCATTGGAACTTCCGAGATCCCGGATTATGAATTGCTTTTCAAGGGAAGCAAGACAGGATCTTATCTGACGATTGAGCCAAAGACAGGCAGCCGGGTTCCGGTTGCAGCATGGGAAGTAAGCGCTGAGGACGAGTTGGCGCTGGATCGCTATGAAGGATTTCCCACCTTTTATTACAAAAAAGAGATGCTGCTTCCAATCAAGGGAATCCGGAGTGGTAAAATCCGATTGCGAAATACTTTCGTGTACATCATGCACGAGGACAGGCCCTTTGGGGTGCCGAGCAATTTTTATATGCAAACGTGTCTGAGTGGCTATAAGAGTTTCCAGTTTGATCCTCAATTCCTGCAGGAAGCCTATGATAGAAGCCGGGAGGTGGAAGGATGATCGGATCAAAAAGAAGGACAAAGCAAAGTTGGCGCAGAGGCCGGGGGTCATATAGTCTGCGAGGAGAATTAAAATTTTCTATAAAGAAGAACAAGAGATATTTTAACCGGCAGGTGCGCCGTTACACGAAAGACCTTCCGAATGGGAAAGCCTATCGGAAACTGGCTGGAGAAAAAGTATGGGATTATGTTGTGTGACAGGAGGAGAAGGGATCATGAAAGAAATAGATGTTACACAGATTAAAATCTGCCCACGTTGCGGAAAGGCTTATTACGAGCCACCCGCCATTTCCAGAACGGATAACCAGACGCTGATCTGCCCGGACTGTGGAACCAGAGAAGCGCTGGAAAGCATTGATGTGAATAAAGAGGAGCAGGAGGAGATCCTTGCGATTATCCATCGGGAAAGGAGAAGCTTATGAAGCGAAAGGATTTAAAAGGAACGTGGAAAGAAGCTGTGGAGCGGTTTGAAAATTGCTGGGCACCGGATATTCTGGGGTGGTGGTATTCCCGCCACTGCCTCGGCGAAAAGCTGGATCTGGATATGGTGTTGAGGGACGCAAGAGAGGAATGCCCTTTGATTTCTGAGGTTGAACTGGAGCCGCATTTTGAAGTGATCTTGGGCACAGATGCCGGGAGGCTGCGGATCAGATACAGAAGCCAGCAGATCATGATCGGGCATTCCTATTTTATTGAAAAAGCTGTATAAAACAGACGATAAAATCTTTGGAATATTGTGACATTTATTCTTCGGAATTAACTTGATAATATCGCTGTTTAGAGCAAATATGTGTAATACCGAAAGGGAAAACACACAAAATGGAGGACATGAGATGAAAAAAACAGCCGTAACAAGATACGAAGAATACACTGAAAACTTTGCAACTCGATATTGGTTGCCGAACACCAGCACGATGGAGAATCTTTCGATGAAGGTTACCGCCGGTGAGGGTGCGGTGTTGAGGATGGGAGACAAGGTACTGGTCACTGACCACGCTTGGAAGGGATTTATTGCAGCCGTCTATGAATTTATTGAAACACCAGAAGAGACCGGATACGGATACATTGAATGCCGCTTGAACCTTATCATCATGAGTGAAGAATTATTTGAAGATGGTGGGCATGCCATTGCATGGGCGATGCAGCAGTAGAAAATTAAACTTGGATGGGAGCCGCAAGGCTCCTATTTTTGTGCCATGGATTGGAGGTGGGAGCGATGGCGCAGAGAGGCAGGAAACCGAAGCCGACTGCCCTGAAAGAGCTGGAGGGCAATCCGGGTGGTCGGCCTTTAAATAAAAAAGAACCTAAGCCAGCGAAGAAGGCTCCCCGCTGCCCTTCCTGGCTGGAGGAGGAAGCGAAAAAAGAGTGGAAACGAATGGCAAAAGTGTTGGAACAGATGGGGCTTCTAACAGAAATGGATATGGCGGCTTTTGCGGGTTACTGCCAAGCCTATGCCCGCTGGAAGGAGGCGGAGGAATTCCTGACCCAGCACGGCTCGATGGTGCGGACGCCCAATGGCTATCTGCAGCAGGTGCCGCAGGTATCCATTGCTCAGACCAATATGAAAATTATGCTGAAGTTTTGCGAGCAGTTTGGCTTAACGCCATCGGCCAGGAGCAGGATCGTTGGCGGAGAAAACAGCGATGAAGAAGATGAGATGGAGAAACTTTTGGAAGGAGGCGGATGCTGATGGATTTTCAATACACACCCTCCCCTTTTATGCTTTCTACTTCCCATTACGATGTGAAGCGGGCGGATCATGCGGTTGCTTTTATTCAGAACCTGAAACACACGAAAGGCAAATGGGATGGGAAACCATTTTTGCTGCTCCCGTGGCAGGAGCAGATTGTCCGGGATCTTTTTGGAATCGTAAAAGATAATGGGAAGCGTCAATTCCGAAGCGCCTATGTGGAGATACCGAAGAAAAACGGGAAATCAGAACTGGCAGCGGCCATCGCACTGTATCTTCTTTATGGGGATGGCGAAGCCAGTGCGGAGGTGTATGGCTGCGCCAATGATCGGAGCCAGGCTTCCATTGTATTTGATGTGGCTAAAAGAATGGTAGAGAAGTGTCCGGCGCTACTAAAGCGGTCAAAGATTGCTGCCGCTACAAAGCGGATTGTCAATTACCGGAATGCCGGGTTCTATCAGGTGCTGTCCGCAGAGACCGGCACGAAGCATGGCCTGAATATTTCCGGCCTCGTCTTTGACGAGATCCATGCCCAGCCGAACCGGAAACTTTATGATGTTATGACCAAAGGCTCCGGTGACGCCCGTGAGCAGCCGCTATTTTTTATCATCACCACGGCCGGGACGGATAAGGAAAGTATTTGCTATGAACTGCATACCAAAGCACTGGATATCATGAATGGCAGGAAAGCCGACCATTCTTTTTATCCGGTAATTTATGGGCTGAGTGATGAAGATGACTGGAACGAAGAGAAAAACTGGTATAAGGCGAATCCGTCTTTGGGATACACCATCAGCATTGACCGTGTCCGTGACGCCTACCGGGAGGCTTTAGATAATCCAGCAGAGGAAAATGTGTTCAAGCAGCTGCGGCTGAACATCTGGACAAACTCAGCAGTGGCATGGATACCAGAGCATATCTACGACCGGGGCAATCAGAAGATCGATTATACCTCCCTTTTGGGACGGGACTGTTTTGCAGGGCTTGACCTTTCCTCCACCTCGGATATTACGGCATTGGTGCTGGTCTTTCCACCGAGGACGGAAGAAGAAAAATACATTGTTCTTCCGTTCTTCTGGTTGCCGGAGGAAACGCTGGAACTGCGCTGCCGCCGGGATCATGTTCTCTATGATGTGTGGGAACGGCAGGGATACATCCTTACCACGGAAGGAAACGTGATCCATTACGGTTTTATTGAACGGTTTATTGAGCAGCTGGGAGAAAAGTACCACATCATTGAGATTGCCTACGACCGTTGGAATGCCACGCAGATGGTGCAGAACTTGGAGGATATGGGCTTTACGATGGTTCCCTTTGGACAGGGATTTAAGGATATGTCTCCTCCATCCAAGGAACTGTATAAGCTGCTGATGGAAGGGAATATCGTTCACGGTGGGAATCCGGTTCTCAAATGGATGGCACAGAACGTGGTGATGCGCCAAGATCCGGCCGGGAATATCAAGCCGGATAAAGAAAGGTCGGTGGAGAAAATTGACGGTATTGTGGCCCTGATCATGGGGCTTGACCGTTGTATTCGATGTACCCCGCCAACCAGTGTATATGACGAGAGAGGAATTCTTTTTATATAGAAGGGAGCGTGATCCTAATGGGTATTTTGTCAGGGCTGTTCCGTTCAAGGGATAAGCCGAAGGACAGTACGTCCGGCAGTGCCTACCGCTTTTTCTTTGGCGGCAGCACCTCCGGGAAGAATGTGAATGAGCGGTCGGCCATGCAGATGACAGCGGTGTACGCCTGTGTTCGGATTCTATCTGAGTCCATTGCTGGATTGCCAGTCCATTTGTATCAATATCGGGATGATGGCAGTAAGGAAAAGGCGATTAGCCACCCTCTTTATCGGATTCTGCATGATGAGCCAAATCCGGAAATGACTTCTTTTATTTTCCGGGAAACGCTGATGACACACCTACTCCTTTGGGGAAACGCCTATGCACAGATCATCCGAAATGGGAAAGGGCAAGTGCTGGGGCTGTATCCCCTGATGCCAAACCGAATGACGGTGGATCGGGATGAGAAAGGGCATTTGTATTATAGCTATATGGTGTCGGATTCTGATGCTCCTACGATGAAGAGCGGGACGGTAATTTTAAAGCCTACTGATGTGCTGCATATTCCAGGCCTGGGATTTGATGGCCTTGTAGGATATAGTCCGATTGCGATGGCAAAGAATGCTATTGGCATGGCCATCGCCTGTGAGGAGTACGGGGCGAAATTCTTTGCTAACGGCGCAACACCCGGAGGAATCTTGGAGCATCCCGGAACGGTAAAAGATCCGGCCAAGGTACGGGATAGTTGGAATGAAGCCTTTGGAGGCAGCCGGAATTCTAACAAGGTAGCTGTTCTGGAGGAAGGAATGAAATACACACCGATTTCTATCTCACCGGAGCAGGCACAGTTTTTGGAAACAAGAAAATTTCAGATTGATGAGATCGCTCGGATTTTCAGGGTGCCGCCGCATATGGTCGGCGATCTTGAAAAGTCGAGCTTTTCTAATATTGAGCAGCAGTCTTTGGAGTTCGTGAAATACACACTGGAACCGTGGATTGTCCGTTGGGAACAGTCCATCAACCGTGTATTACTCACAGAATCAGAGAAGGCTGCTTATTTTGTCAAGTTCAATGTGGATGGTCTGCTACGTGGCGATTACCAGAGCAGGATGAATGGCTATGCCACGGCCCGCCAGAACGGTTGGATGAGCGCCAATGACATCCGGGAACTTGAAAATCTTGACCGTATCCCGGCTGAGCAGGGCGGTGACCTGTACCTGATCAATGGAAACATGACGAAGCTGGAGGATGCGGGAATATTCGCTGCCGATGGCGGCGGGAAGGAGGAAGAATCCGATGAAGAAGTTCTGGAAGTGGAAGAACCGGACGGTTCGCAATCAGGAGACACAGGAGCCGATACAGGAGAGGACGCTGTTCCTAAACGGCACCATCGCAGAGGAAAGCTGGTTTGACGATGACGTTACGCCGCAGGTCTTTAAAGAAGAACTGTGTTCCGGCAGCGGAGATATCACAGTGTGGATCAACTCGCCGGGCGGAGACTGTGTGGCAGCGGCCCAGATCTATAACATGCTGATGGACTATCCCGGAAACGTGACGGTGAAGATTGACGGCATTGCGGCTTCTGCGGCCAGTGTGATCGCTATGGCCGGGACTAGGGTGCTGGTCTCCCCTGTTTCCATGATGATGATTCACAATCCGGCCACGGTTGCCTTTGGCGATACCGCTGAGATGGAAAAGGCGATCAGCATGCTCTCGGAGGTAAAGGAGAGCATCATCAACGCCTATGAGATCAAGACGGGACTGTCCCGTGCCAAACTTTCCCATCTGATGGATGCGGAAACGTGGATGGACGCCCACAGCGCTGTGGAACTGGGCTTTGCCGATGACATCTTGAAGCGGACAGCTGAGGATGCCGAGGCGGAAGAGGACTTGGCCGTGGCAGGAGCGCCTATGATGTTCTCCCGTGCAGCGGTCACCAATTCCCTGATGGACAAGTTAGCGGCGAAATGCCGTATTCAGAAGCAACCGGAAGAAACCGGACGCTCAGTCGATTCCCTGATGGATCGGCTTAACCTGATCAAACAACATTTGTAATGGAGGTAAACGATTATGACTATTTTAGAACTGCGTGAAAAGCGGAACAAGGCGTGGGAGGCAGCAAAAGCCTTTCTGGAATCCCACCGAACGGAAAAAGGGACATTGACGGCAGAAGATGATGCCACCTATACCCAGATGGAGAAGGAGATCAACGACCTTGGGAAAGAGATTGCCCGTCTGGAGAGGCAGGAGGCACTGGAAGCGGAACTGAACCGCCCAGTGAACCAGCCCCTGACGACTAAACCGGGCAGTGGCCGGGGTGAGGAGCCAAAGACCGGACGTGCTTCCGATGAATACCGGAAAGCTATGCTGGATGCGTTCCGCTCTAACTTTAAGCGTGTGTCCAATATCCTGCAGGAAGGCGTGGACGCAGATGGCGGGTATCTGGTGCCGGAAGAGTATGACCACAGGCTGATCGATACTCTGTCGGAAGAGAATATCATGCGCCGTCTGGCTACGACCATCACGACCTCCGGGGAACACAAAATCAATATCGCTGCTACGAAACCCGCCGCCAGCTGGATTGAAGAGGGCGGCGCTCTTACGTTTGGGGACGCAACCTTTAGCCAGATCCTGCTGGATGCCCATAAACTCCATGTAGCGATCAAGGTAACCGAGGAACTGCTCTATGATAACGCCTTTAATCTGGAAGGTTATATTCTGGATCAGTTCGGAAAAGCGCTGGCTAATGCGGAAGAGGACGCTTTCCTCAACGGTGACGGCACTGGCAAGCCTCTGGGCCTTTTTGCAGCGACAGGTGGTGGCACAGTGGCAGGAACCTTAACGGCGGCAATCAAGTCGGACGATATGCTGGATTTGGTGTATGCCCTGAAGCGTCCGTACCGTAAGACGGCATCCTTTATCATGAATGATAAAACGCTCTCTTCCCTGCGAAAGCTGAAGGATAATAACGGGGCCTATATCTGGCAGCCGTCCTATCAGGCCGGGGAGCCGGATCGGGTACTGGGCTATGCGGTACACACCTCTGCCTATGCTCCGGAGGCTGCGATTGCCTTTGGCGATTATAAATACTACAACATTGGTGACCGTGGCACCCGTTCTTTCTCTGAACTGCGGGAACTATTTGCAGGAAACGGCATGATCGGCTATGTGGCGAAGGAACGTGTGGATGGCAAGTTGATCCTGCCGGAAGCAGTACAGATCCTGAAGCTGAAGACAAGCACGCCTTCCAGCGGTGGAACCGAGTAATCTTGATTTTATAGAAAGGGGGCATTCCTGTGATCGTTACATTGGAAGAGATGAAGCAGTATCTCCGAGCGGACTACGAAGACGATGACCAGCTGATTGCCAGCTTTATCACTACGGCGGAGCAGCTTTGCAGGGATGTCCTCCGTATGGATGAAGAAGATGATTTCAGTAATGATGAGAAAGTCAAAACAGCAGTCATGTACACAGTCGCATATTTCTATGAACACCGGGAGGAGGCGGATCATCATGATTTAGTCCTGACGCTTCGCTCCCTTCTGTTTGGTTCGAGGAAGGAGGCTTTCTGATGAACATCGAACTTTTGAATGTACGGATTTTCATATCCAAGAATACGGTGGTTACGGACGATATCGGAAATCGCCGGAATGAATGGCAGCCTTTCTATACCTGCTATGCGACCGTCAGCGGTGAGGCCGGGAAAGAACAGACCGATGCAGGGCTGGTGGTGGATGACTCCAGCATTGATTTTACGATCCGCTGGTGTAAAAAGGCGGCTGAGATTGACTCCACCCATTTCCGTGTGGAGTTCAACGGGGAACTTTACAATATCGCCGCTGTGGATCATATGAATTTCAGGCGCAAGAGTATCAAACTGTCCTGTGAGAAAGTGAGGCGGTAGCGATGGGAAGGAAAATTCCGATCAGCCAGCTTTCCGCTGCTGTGATGGAACAATTGACGGAGTACGCGGAGTTGGCTACAGAGGATATGAAGGAAGCGGTGAAAAAGGTGGGCACGACCGTCCGGAACGATATTGAAGCCAGCGCACCGAGGGATATCGGAGATTATGCGAAAAGCTGGGCGGTGAAGACCACAAAGGAAAGCGCCAACGCTCTGCAGGTGACGGTACATTCCCGGAACCGATATCAGATCGCTCACCTGCTGGAGCATGGCCATGCAAAGCGTGGAGGTGGCCGGGTAGCTGCAAGGCCCCATATCGCCGCTGCAGAAGAAGCAGGTATCGAACAGCTGGAGCGTGAGATTGAAAGGAGCCTGACGAATGGATGAATTGGTGAAACTTTTGGAGGAGACAGGTATTCCGTTTGCTTATGATCACTTTGCGGAAGGGGAATCTCCCTATCCTCCATTTATTTGCTACCTTCTGCCCCAGAGCGACAACTTTTCTGCAGACGGAAAAGTTTATTTGAAGGTTAGCAATGTGAATATTGAACTGTACACAGACAGCAAGGATCTGGCTGTGGAACAGAAGCTGGAAACCGTGTTGGATATACACGGTATTTTTTATGACAAAACAGAGGTCTGGATCGAGAGCGAAAAACTCTATGAAGTCCTTTACTCATTTGAATTGGAGGTATGATATTCATGGGAAACAAGGTGAAATATAACTTGAAAAATGTCCACGCTGCAAAACTGACAGAGACAGATTCCGATGGTACGACTACTTTTTCGTATGCGGAGCCAAAAGCAATCCCCGGCGCAGTGAGTATCAGCCTGGATGCGGAGGGTGAAACCAGTCCGTTCTATGCGGACGGCATTGTGTATTTCCGCAGTGTGACCAACAACGGTTACAGCGGCGATCTGGAGATCGCCCTGATCCCAGAATGGTTCCGCACGGAGATCCTGCAGGAGAAGCTGGATGCGAAAGGAGTGCTGATCGAAAATAGCGGTGTCGGGGAGAGTGTGAAATTTGCCCTGCTCTTTGAATTTGACGGGGACGTGAATGCCATCCGACATGTGCTGTATAACTGTTCTGCCTCCCGTCCGTCTATCGAGTCGGAGACGAAGGAGGATACGATTGAGCCGGGTACGGAGACGCTGTCGATTACGGCCGATCCCCGTTCCGATGGTCTGGTGAAGGCCAGAACTGGGGATACCACGGATGCCGGAACTTATGCGAACTGGTATAAGACGGTGTATATTCCTACCGAGGAGGAACCGGAGGAAACAAGTGGTCAGGGAGGTAGCGTATGATTAAGCGTGAGATAGAAATCAGCGGGAAAAAGGTGCCGTTCCGTTCCTCTGCCACGATCCCCCGTCTGTACCGGGCAAAGTTCAAGAGGGATATTTTCAAGGATCTGTCCAAGCTGGAAAAATCCTATAAAGGTAAGACGGAAAACGGCGAGGAGCTGCAGATCGAGGATCTGGAGATCTTCGAGAACGTGGCCTATGTGATGGCCTACCATGCGGACAACAGCATTCCGGCGAGCATAGAGGACTGGCTGGATCAGTTCGATATGTTCTCTATTTATGAGGTGCTGCCACAGATTCTGGAACTGTGGGGTGAGAACCTTGTAACGGATGTATCGTCAAAAAAAAGATTGGCAGAAGTGAGCGGGAAATGACCACGCCGCTGTTCCTTCTGCGAAGCGTGGAACTGGGGATTTCCATCCGGGATCTGGATCTGCTCACGATTGGGCTGGTTCTGGATATGTGGACGGAAAAATCCAATGACGGCGTGAAATATAGGAGAGTGGCAACACAGGAGGACTTTGATAAGTTCTGATCTTCGTTGAATTCACAGCCTTTTTTTGATATAATGAAATACAGAAAAGGCTGTGGATTTTTACCCCTAAATAGAGAATTTGTAGAACATAGTATAGTATGGGAGATGAATAAATATGAAGTATTCAAAATACAACTATGTTTATTCTGACAAAGGAAATGTTGTTCTAATAAATACATTTTCTAATTGCATTGTTATTTTATCGGAAACTGAATATGAGAATTTTTTGGATAAAAATACTCTTCCTCAAGATCTAAAACAGTTATATAAAAGTCAAGGCTTTATTATTGAAGATGATGTTGATGAATTAGAGATTATGAAGTTTGATAACTCATATTATACATCTCATAATATGCCCAGATTTAGGATATTGACAACCACTGGTTGTAACGCAAAATGTCCATATTGCTATGAAGACGGTGCGCCTGTAATCGTAATGGATGATTTGACTGCGACTAAAGTGGCATCATTCATCAAGCAACATAGTGATGGAAAAAAGAGTGTCTATTTGGAATGGTTTGGGGGCGAACCACTTACTAACTATAAAGTTATAAAAATAATTTGTGAAAATTTAACATTAAATCATTATAAATTTATTTCGTCAGTAGTGACGAATGGACTTTTAATGTCCAGAAATTTAATTGGTATGCTAAAAGATGTTGCAAATGTTGAAAAAGTTCAAGTAACATTAGATGGAGTAGAGGAAAAGTATGAAAAAATTAAAGGCGTTGCGAGAGGATCATTTCAAAATGTTATTGAGAATATTTTGAATGCGGCAAATAGTGATATTACAGTCTATGTTAGAATGAATTTAGGAGATAATTATGAAGAATTATGTGAACTAATAGAATATTTATCAAAAAGAATAGGTTTTCATTATAGGATTTTTTATTATGTGTATCCACTGTTTGAAAAAACATATGCGTTTGATCGTAATACTATATTGCAAACTATAAAATTGAATGATAAGTTGGTTGAATGTAATTTGATGAAATTTTCGGATTTATATAAGTTTTCTTATAGAAAGACTAGGTGTTTTGCAACAAATTATAATGGATATACTATCGGCCCCGATGGACAATTATATAATTGTACTCATTTAATGAAAAGTGAAGGAGCAATTGGTACAATTGATTCCTATAGTATGTATAATACTAAACGATTAAGATTTACTGCCCTTGATGTTTCGGATGAATGTCAGTCTTGTGTTTTGTATCCAATTTGTAAAGGAGGATGTCGAGCGGCTGAACTTGGTTTAGCAGATCTTAATCAATGCAATATGTATAAAACTTGTTTAGATGTAGTTGCTCAAAAACTATTATCATATTATATAGGAAAGGAGGTTGAAAACAATGAAAATCATACGCGAGAGTTCTGAAGTGCAAACCGCTAAAGCTAATGGTGAATTGCAGAATATTTTGCTTTCTCAAGAATCAAATGCTTGTACGGGAGAATGTTGGGATTGTGACAGTTGCGGTGGTTCTGCAACACATTAGTTCCTACAAAATAGTTCTGGGGATTTTCAAAAAGCTTTTGGAATACTCAGAACTATTTTTATCTAAATAATAGAGTACTATATAAAGATTTCGCATCGGTTAGCAATGATCGGTGCTTTTTTCATGCTCGGAGATGATCCGAGCTTTTTTTACGCCCATTTTTAAGGAGGTGAAAGCTGTGGCAAATCGTATCAAGGGCATTACGGTGGAGATCGGTGGCGATACCACTGGTCTTGATAAAGCACTAAAGAACGTCAATTCTTCCATCACGAAAACGCAGTCTGCCTTAAATGATGTGAACCGCCTCCTGAAACTCGATCCTTCTAATACGGTGCTGGTGGCACAGAAGCAGGAACTGCTGGCCCAGGCAGTCAGCCAGACGGAAGAAAAACTGTCGGCGCTGGAAGCCGCACAGGAGCAGGTGGCTGCAGCCTTTGCCCGTGGGGATATCGGGGCGGACAAGTATCAGGCTTTTCAGCGGGAGATCGAGGAAACCCGTGGGAAGTTGAACAGATATAAGGCTGACCTTTCCGATTTGCAGACGGAGCAGGACAGTCTCTCCACCAATACGGCACGGCTGGAGAAACTCTTTGACGCAACTGGCACGGAAGTAGATGACTATGCGGATGTCCTTGGCAGCAGGCTGACTTCTGCGATTAAAAATGGCACGGCGAATTCCGACCAGCTTCGGTCGGCTCTTGAGAAGATCGGGAAGTCTGCCACAGGTGGCAAAGCGGATATCCGCCAGCTGACAGACGCTCTGGATACCGTGGATGACGGGCAGGCCATCCAAAACCTGATCCAGCAGCTGAACGAGGCTGGGGACGCTGCGGAAAATACAGCGGACGATGTGGGCCAGATTGCGGAAAATACGAAAGGCGCTGCGCTCATGCAGGCGGCGGATCAGCTGTCCGCTGTGGGCGATAAGATTCAGGAGATTGGGGATAAGGCGCTGGACGCCTATACCGATACCGAGAACGCTGTGACCAAGGTGAACGCTTACTTTGGCGAGACTGGGCAGGCTGCGGAGCAGTCCGCCAACGTGATTAAAAACGTGTATTCCTCCGGTGTCGGGGAAAGCATGGATGCTGTGGCCAATGCGGTTTTGATGGTCAAAAAGAACCTTGGCGATTTGAGCGAAACGGATCTGACCAACCTGACTCAGCAGGCGATTACGCTGGAGGAACTGTACGGCATCGACATGAATGAGACCCTTCGGGGTGTCAATTCCCTGATGCAGCAGTACGGCCTGACGGCGCAGGAAGCGATGGACTATATCGTGGTGGGTACCCAGAACGGTCTGGATAAGACCAATGAGCTGGGCGATAACCTTTCTGAGTACGCAGGCAAGTTTGCCCAAGCCGGATATTCTGCTTCTGAATACTTTCAGCTGTTGGATAATGGATTGAAAAATGGCGCTTACAACCTGGACAAGGTCAACGATGCCATCAACGAAGTCACCACCCGTCTGGTGGACGGCACCATCGGAGAGTCCATCGGGATGTTCTCCACGAAAACACAGGAGTTGTTTGCCTCATGGCAGAATGGCGGTGCGACCCAGAAGCAGGTCATTGACTCTATCGTGGCGGATATCGCCGGGTGTACGAACCAGCAGGAAGCCTTAAACCTTGCGGCGTTGGCCTTTGGTACGATGGCCGAGGACGGGAACCTGAAATTTATCACTTCCCTGACTTCGGTGGGCAGTACTTATGACAGTGTAAAAGGTTCCGCACAGGGCTTGTTTGATGCCACGACCACACCCATGCAGGAGATGGAATCCAATACCCGGAAGCTGCAGCAGTCCCTTGTCCCTCTGGGAGAGAAACTGGCGGAAATCGCCAATACGATCCTGCCGCCACTGGTCAGTGTGATCCAGACGGTGAGCAGCTGGTTCCAGCAGCTGCCGGGGCCTGCGCAGAACTTTATCGTCATCCTCGGCGCTTTGCTGGTAGCCTTTACGGCACTGACTCCGGTCATTGCGGCTTTGGCGGTGTCAGTTGGGGCGCTGAATATCTCCCTCCTTCCGATCATCGCCGTGATTGCGGCGGTAGCGGCAGCCATTGCCGGGATCATCGCCATCATCCAGAACTGGGGTGCCATCACGGAGTGGT
>ERZ1643249.1803-NODE-1803-length-20850-cov-5.235537_pt1 | contig 20850 bp, 19 predicted proteins | sample MGYA00579263_ERZ1643249 | MGnify/ENA primary metagenome ERZ1643249 (study PRJEB29033, sample SAMEA4952264) | chicken gut metagenome | biome: Broiler Chicken; feature: Gastrointestinal Tract; material: Caecum | place: Ireland | collected 2018 | study: Broiler... | reverse complement strand
ATCTGCTTTGTGATGTGAAAAAAAGGAAAACAACCCGTTAGCAGCAGCCCGTGAAAGAGAGCATACTGCCTTTAAAAGGCATAAAAGCTGGCAGATTTTATCTGCCAGCTTTTATGCAATAGGAAAAGAACGCTTTATACAAGTTCTTGCCGGGATGCCTGCTGCTTTACCTTTTCAGCCAGCGCCTTTAAGTCGTCATAGGCGGAGAGGCTGCTGCATAAAAAGCGGAACTGCGCCGCGCCGCGTATCCCTTTTAGATACCAGCCTGCAACGCGCCTTGCTTCCATCATGGCGGTGTGCTCTCCTTTGTCGGCAACGGCAAGCGAGACGTGCTCTAACATGATGTCGAGTTTTTCGGGAAGCGTCGGCTCGGCGGGGATTGTGCCGTCTTTAAGATAGGAGCGGATCTCGGAGAAAATCCATGGACGGCCGTATGAGCCTTGCGCCACCATGACAAGATCGCATCCAGTTTCGTTGTACATTGTTTCCGCAGAGAAAGCATCCGTGATCCCGCCGTTGCCGATGACGGGCACCGATACGTTTTCTTTAACCAGCCGGATTATCTCCCGGTCAACCGGCGGGCGGTACATCTGCTGTCTGGTACGGCCGTGTACAGCGACAGCCGCCGCGCCGGACTGTTCCATCAGGCGGGCGAAGGCCGGGGCGTTGACGCTGTTTTCATCCCAGCCTTTCCGGATCTTGACCGTCACCGGAATGGGGACAGCTTCCGCGACGGCGGCGGTAATCGCCGATGCCCTGGATGGGTCTTTCATCAAAGCGCTGCCGCTGCCGTTCCCGGCCACCTTCGGGACGGGACATCCCATATTTAAATCGATCATTTGCGGGGCATACGGCAGGAGCAGTTTTGCCGCCTTTGCCATATGTGCGGGGTCGTCGCCGAACAGCTGGATGGAAAAAGGAATGTCCAATGTACAGCGGCGCAGCAATGCCAGCGATTTTTGGTCGCCATAGCAAAGCGCTTTGGCGCTCACCATTTCGCTTACGGTATAAACCGCGCCATAGCGGGCGCACATCTCCCGATAGGCGAAATCTGCGACAGACGCCATAGGCGCCAATGCAGCCGACTGTTCAATTTCGACATTGCCGATACGTATCTGATTCAAAGGGACTCTCCTCTTTTTTTCATTGATATTATGGGGGGAACATGCTAAAATAAAAGCAAGATGCCTTTTGCCGCAGAACAGGCGGCAGGTATCTCTATTTTACAGAAAAAAAACGGCTTTGGCAACCGGCGGAGGATGGAATCTTGAAACTGATGGCAATTGACGGGAACAGTATTTTAAACCGTGCTTTTTACGGCGTGCGCCTGTTATCAAATAAGGACGGCGTGTTTACAAATGCGGTTTTCGGTTTTCTCAATATTTTCCTGAAACTTTTAAAAGAGCATAAGCCGGATGCGGTTGCGGTTGCATTCGACGTTTCGCGCACGACCTTCCGGCATGAGCAGTACAGCGAGTACAAGGCAAACCGGCACGGCATGCCGGAAGAACTGCGGATGCAGCTGCCGCTGATCAAGGAAATCCTGACGGCGCTCGGCTACGCAGTCGTAGGGTGCGAGGGCTTCGAGGGCGACGATATTCTCGGGACGCTTGCGGCCGCTTGTGAGAAAAACGGCGGGGAATGTGTGGTGGTCTCCGGCGACCGCGACTGTTTGCAGCTTGTGACGGACAGCGTTTCCGTAGAGCTTGTGCGAACCAAAGACAATACGCTGTATACACCGGAGGTGTTTTTGGAAGAGTACGGGTTCCCGTCTGAACGCATGGTTGATTTAAAAGGGCTGATGGGCGACAGCTCGGACAATATTCCGGGTGTAAAGGGGATCGGCGAAAAAACGGCTAAGTCGCTGCTGCAGCAGTATGGCAGTGTCGGCGCGCTGTACGCGCTGCCGCAGGAGGAGTGGAAGGTTACGCCGTCCGTACGCAAAAAGCTATCAGAAGGAAAAGAACAAGCGATGCTTTCCATGCGTTTGGCAACGATTGTAAAGGATGCGCCGGTCGAGACCTCGCTTACTGCCTATATCCCAAAGGAATGTGATCAGACGGAGGCGGCGAGGCTGTTTCAGGCTTTGGAGCTCAACAGCTTTTATTCGAAATTTGGGATTGACCCCGATAAAGGTACAGAGGCTTCAGAAGCAGAAACAGAGGCAGAGCACACTTCGCTTGAGGAAGGAACACTCCCAGCCGTTTTAAAGGCAGAGCGCCTTTATCTGCTGGCAGACAAGGCGGACGGCGTGTATTTTTCGGATGGTCGGCAATATGTCCATATAGGGAAAGAAGAGGCAGACACCGCGCTTTCGGACGTCTTCTCCTCCGGCGCTGCGCTTTTTACCTTCGGGGCAAAGCCCTTTTACAAGGCTGCAAGACGTCTTGGCTTTGCCAAGACACAGACCCTGTTTGATGCGGAACTTGCCGCTTACCTTTTAAAGCCGGATGCGAAAACGTACGATGTGGCGGCGCTTGCACGCTCCTATGTATCAGGCGCTACGATAGAAGGCCCGGAAGATTTGGCAGCCCTTGCCGTGCTCCCGCGGCTTTGCAGCGAGTTGTATGAACAGCTCTGCGCGCAGGAGATGGATACGCTGTTTAATGAGATTGAACTTCCTTTGTGCGAAGTGCTTGCCGACATGGAGTATGAGGGATTTGCCGTCGACCGCGCGGGAGTCGAGGAATTCGGCCGGATGCTCGACGAAGGGATTGCAGAAGTGACAGAGGAAATTTACCGTTTAGCCGGCCGGCATTTTAATATCAATTCCACACGGGAACTTGGAGAAGTATTGTTTGAGGAGCTAAAGCTTCCTGCTGGGAAAAAGACCAAAACCGGCTATTCGACCAGCGCAGAGGTGTTAGAAAGCATCGCCGCCCTTCATGAGATTGTGCCGGCGGTGCTGGAATACCGTAAGCTTTCAAAGCTTGCGTCCACTTATGTGACCGGGCTTTTAAAGGTGGTTGGGGAAGATGGGCGTGTGCACTCCACTTTTAACCAGACGGAGACACGTACCGGGCGGATCAGCTCCTCTGAGCCGAACGTCCAGAACATTCCCGTCAGGACGAAGCTTGGAAGCGAGATGCGGCGCTTTTTTGTCGCACGGGAGGGATATGTTTTGGTGGACGCCGACTATTCCCAGATTGAATTGCGCATCCTTGCGCACATTGCAGAGGATCAGAACATGCTCCGCGCCTTTAATGAGAAAGCGGATATCCATACTGAGACGGCGGCGCAGGTATTCGGCCTTTCCGCAGATATGGTCCCGCCGGAACTGCGCAGCCGCGCCAAAGCGATCAATTTCGGTATCGTATACGGTATCGGCGCCTTTTCGCTTTCAAAGCAGATCAACGTCCCGGTCTATGAGGCGAAAGAGTATATTCAGTCCTATTTGAAAACGTACAGCGGTGTTGCCGCTTATCAGCATGATATTGTGGAGGCGGCGCGGCGCGACGGCTATGTCAAAACCATGTTTGGACGCCGCCGCGAAGTGCTCGACATCTATTCCAAGAACAAAAACGTGCGGGCGTTTGCCGAACGTGTCGCGCTCAATACGCCGGTGCAGGGGACGGCGGCGGATATCATTAAGCTGGCCATGATTCGTGTGCACCGCCGGATTCGGGAGGAAGGCCTTCATGCAAAGCTTGTTTTGCAGGTGCACGACGAACTGATTGTAGAGGCGCGCGAGGATGAGGCAGAGCGCGCGGCAGTGATTGTTTCAGAGGAAATGGAGCATGCGGCACAGCTGCGTGTAAAACTGGTCGCCGACGTACACACCGGGAAGAACTGGTACGAAGCGAAACAGTAGACAGCGGGGGATAAAGGACAGAAGGGAGAATGGCGATGAACCGGATCTTAGTTGTTTGTTCACAAAATGTGTGCAGAAGCCCGATGGCGGAGGGGATTATCCGTAAAATTATTGCGGATTTTAAGATTCCGGATACACAGGTGCAAAGCGCGGGCCTTTCGTGCTATGACGGCGAGCCGCCCAGTGAGTATGCGGTAGAAGCGCTTGCAGAAATCGGGATCGATATCAGCGGACACCGTTCGCATCATGTGCTGCGCGAAGATATTGAAGCGGCGGACAGCATCTATGTGATGACGCAGCAGCACTGTGACGTCATTCTCGACGCCGTGCCGGAGGCTGCCGCCAAAATCCGCGTGATGGAGATCTCAGATCCTTTTGGGCAGCCTCTTGCACGCTATCGTCTGTGCTGTTCACAGCTGATCGACTATTTTAAACGGGAACTGGCGGTGGACGAGCTGTGACGATCTGCCCAATGGACCAAAGCCATGTGGCGGCGGTTGCAGAAATCGGCAGGCTGTGCTTTTCTGAGCCGTGGAGCGAAGCCGCCGTGCGCGGCGAGCTGCAAAACCCGCATGGGGAAATCTATGTCTGCTGTGAAGAAGGGGCTGTTTTAGGCTATGCCAGCATTGCTTTTGTCTTGGATGAAGGCAGCATCAACAATATTGCGGTTTTGCCGCAATTTAGGCGAAGGGGAATTGCGGATGCACTGCTGTACTTCCTGGACGGGCAGGCGGATAGGCTCAGCCTTTCCTTTTTTACGCTGGAAGTTCGGGCGTCGAACCAAGCGGCGCTTGCGCTGTATGAAAAACACGGCTACCGTCCGGTGGGGAGAAGGCGCGGTTTCTATACTAAGCCGGCAGAAGATGCTGTCCTTATGACAAAGTATTATCAGATGAGAAAGGAAACAGAGGAATGAAAATATTGGCGATAGAGTCCTCCTGCGACGAAACGGCAGCCGCAGTGGTGGAAGACGGCAGGCATGTGCTGTCCAATATCGTTGCGACGCAGATTGAGGAACATCGGCTTTACGGCGGCGTAGTGCCCGAAATTGCATCACGGCGGCATTGTGAGGCGATTGTCGGCGTAACGGAAGAGGCGCTTGCTCGAGCGGGGGTGTCTCTCTCCGAAATCGATGCCGTTGCGGTTACATACGCACCTGGGCTGATCGGTGCGCTTTTAGTAGGGGTCAACTTTGCCAAAGGGCTGGCGCTTTCCACAGGGAAACCGCTCATCCCGGTGCATCATCTGCGCGGTCATATCGCGGCGAACTATCTGGCATATCCGGATTTGGAGCCGCCCTTCCTCTGCCTTGTGATTTCCGGCGGGCACAGCCATATTGTAGAGGTCAGAAGCTATACGGATTTCCATGTTGTCGGACGCACCCGGGACGATGCGGCTGGCGAGGCCTACGACAAAGCGGCGCGTGCGATGGGATTCCCTTATCCAGGCGGAATTGAAATAGACCGGGCCGCGCAAAAGGGGCGTCCTTCTTATAAGCTGCCGCGCCCCTCTGTAGAGGACCATCCGTATGATATGAGCTTTTCCGGATTGAAGACGGCTGTACTCAACCTGCTCAATCAGACGAAACAAAAAGGTGAAACGCTGAACAGGGAGGATCTTTGCACAAGTTTCCAGCTTGCAGTATGCGATATTTTAAGCGACCGGCTGATGCTTGTGCAGGAGGCGGTGGGAAGCCGCTGCATTGTATTGGCGGGCGGTGTTTCTGCAAACAGCGGGATCCGCGCGCGGATACAGGCGGAGTGCGGCGAACGCGGCCTTCCCCTCTACATGCCGCCGCTGTGTTATTGCGGGGACAATGCCGCTATGATCGCAAGCCAGGCTTTTTATGAATATCAAGCCGGGAATATTGCGGGGCTGGATTTAAATGCGCATGCCTCCCGTGCGATTGATTTAGGATGACGTATAGACGGAAAGAAAGACGGTTTTGCAGAAAAGCAGCTGCGGATAAGCGGGACGATGGTTTTGGACAACGGAAAGGGACGCGGAGATGACGGAGAAAGTAGAGAGGACGAAGGCGTTTCTGCTGCAAAAGTTTGAAGAGAGCGGATATTATGCCGGTCGGGAGACAGAAAAAGCATATCGGCTGGAGCACACCATGCGGGTGGCGAACCTTGGAAAGCAGATTGCAGAAGCGGAAGGAATGGATGCCGAGGCGCTGACCATTGCCTGCCTGCTCCACGATGTGAGCTATTGCGAAGGGTTTGCGGACAGCGATGCGTGGCGCGGGCATGGCCGGCGTGCGGCGCAGATAGCCCGCCCTTTTTTGACGTCATTGGGGCTTGCGCCGCAGAAAACGGCGGAAATCTGCTATGGCATTGCGATCCATGTCGACGATCAGGCGGATTTCGAAGGGGAGAAAACGCCTTTTGCACGCTCTGTCGGGGATGCAGACAATCTGGACCGGTTTGACGCCTATCGTATTTATGAGACGTTGGAGAGTAAGGGCTACAGTACGATGCCGCTGTATGATAAAAGGAAGATGGTAAACAGTATGCTGGCCCGGCTTGACGCGCTTTCGGGGATGGAACTTGCAACCGGTTTTGCCGCTGTGCTGTGGAAGGAACGGATGGCATTTTACCGCGCATTTTATGAAAGGCTTGCAGGACAGCTTGCAGCAAGCGTATTCCCCGCATGTATGTAAATCTGCCGTCTGTTCCGGCAGTATCTGTCCTATCGGAAAGAAGGTTTTGCTGTTATGCTGTCTCTGATACCCGTGAAACTGGAGGACTGCCTCCCTGCATACTGCCGCTATGCCGCCTCACTGCGGCTGGTGGACACCTTTTGGGATGATATGATTTTACAGGCTGAACTTTTCCGCATTGCAGAGGACGGGAAAGAACTGGGGTTTGTATCACGCAAGCGTCCTGAAGACCTGCTAACTTCGTTTTTTCTGCATAATAATGCCGTTTTCCGTCTGGCGGAGGTGTTTTCCTATGTAAAAGGCATCCTCCATCCCACTGGTGCAAGGGTAGTCACCGGGGATGAGACGTTTTTGTCGGCTGCGCTTGACCACGCGCGGCATGTGGAGCCGCAGGCGTTCTTTTTTGATCTGACGGATCAAAAGGCGGCGCCCCCGGCATTCCCGCGTGCATGGTTTTATGAGGCGCAGGAAGCGGATCTTCCGGAGCTTCAGGAAACGGGGTTTTATCATCCGGCGGTGATCGGTAATCCGGAAAACCGGATTTTCGTCATGCGCCGTCCCGACGGGATGTTTATGGGAACCGGCCATATTGCGCGTTCCCCCTTTAACCGAAGCTGGGGCGCCGTGGGGATGTATACGGCGCCGGGCTTTAGGCGTACGGGCGTAGGACGCAGCATGATCCTGTTTTTGACGGAAATAACGAAGGAGATGGGGCTTACCCCGATCTGCGGCTGTTATTGCCAAAACCACGCAAGCCGCCGAACACTTGAAAGCTGCGGCTATGCCAGCCGTACGCGGTATTTAAACTTGTATTTTGAGGAAAAGCTATGAATCCAAATCTCAACCGGCTCAGCGAAAAGGCACGCAATCTGACACATGACCCCGGCGTCTATCTCATGAAGGATAAAAAAGGGGAAATCATATATATCGGCAAGGCCAAAAACCTCAAAAACCGTGTCAGCCAATATTTCCAGCCGAACAATCCGAGCCATACCGAAAAAGTGCGCCGCATGGTAGAAAATGTCGAGGATTTTGACTATATCGTGGTGGGAAGCGAGTTTGAGGCGCTTGTTCTGGAATGCAGCCTCATTAAGCAGAACGCCCCAAAATACAATATCCTGTTGAAAGACGATAAGGGCTATCACTATATCCGTGTGGAAAAAGGGCCGTATCCGCGCATTACGGCACAGAAGCAGCTGATAAAAGACGACGGCGCGGATTATCTCGGGCCGTATACCAGTTCCTATTCGGTGACGCAGACGGTGGACGAGGTGAACAAGATATTCGGCCTGCCGACCTGCGGCAAAAAATTCCCGCAGGAATTCCGTAAAACACGCCCCTGCTTAAATTATCATATCAAGCAATGTATGGGCGTGTGCCGCGGCCGTATCAGCGAAGAGGAGTACCGCGCCGTGTTTGACGAGGCTTTGGCCTATATCAAAAAGGGCGGCGGATCCCTGCTCGAACGCCTGCAAAAGCAGATGGAGGCGGCGGCGGAGTCTCTCGATTTTGAACGGGCCGCAAGACTTCGCGACCGGATCCGCGCAATCCGGCACATTGCCGATACGCAGAAGGTATTCCTGATTAACAGCAAGGAACAGGATGTTATCGCGTTTGCGCAGAATATGAACCATGCCGCAGTGGCGGTTTTGAAATTCCGCAATTACCGCCTTTCGGATAAGGACGATTATGTGTTCCCCGATGTATACGATCTGCCAACCGTACGGCAGGAGTTTTTAAATCAGTATTATCTGCAAAACAGCGATATCCCGCCGCGCATCCTGATTGACGAGCCGTTTGACGGGGATGCGCTGCTGGCTGAGTATTTAAGCGAAAAGCTCGGAAGAAAGGTGTCCATCCTGGTTCCACAGCGCGGGGATTCTAAAAAAATGGTGGAGATGGCTTTCCAGAATGCGACGGAGAAGCTATCGAAACAGGTGCTCCGCACCGGCCGGGAAGTTGCGGCGCTGGATGAACTCGGAAAACTGCTGGGCTTAAAAAAACCGCCTGTTTATATTGAGGCCTACGATATCTCGAACATAGGGGAATCGGCAAAGGTCGGCGGTATGGTGGTGTTCGAAAACGGCCGCCCGCTTAAAAAGGCATATAAAAAGTTTAAGATCCGTGAAGTAGAAGGACAGGATGACTATTCGAGCATGCGGGAGGTTCTCACCCGCCGCCTTTCGCATTATGTTGAGGAACAAGGCAGCGGGGAGGGCTTCGGGCGGCTGCCCGACCTGATCCTGCTTGACGGAGGAAAAGGGCACGTCTCGGCCATCCTGCCGGTTATTGCACAATTTGGCCTCGATATTCCGGTATTCGGCATGGTTAAGGACTCGCGCCACCGCACGCGTGCGATTGCCAAAGACGGCGGGGAGATTGCCATATCCGGGAACCGGGCGGCTTTCTCTTTTGTCACCACAGTGCAGGACGAGGTGCATCGCTATTCGATCAACTATCAGAAGACCGTGCACAAGCAGTCTGCGCTTGAAATCACGATAACGCGTGTGCCGGGCATCGGCAAGAAAAAAGCAGAAGCGCTTTTAAAAGCGTATAAAACGCGTGCCGAGCTCCTTGCCGCTTCGCCGGAGGCGCTTCAGAAAACGGCAAAGGTGAAGATAGAAACGGCAAACGAACTGTATGATTTCCTGCACGCGCTGGAATAGTGCGAAAGCGCGGGCAGATATGCGCCGGATTCAAGAAAGATCGTATAAAAAGGGGAATATCCGAATGGTCGTTACCTTCGATGAGATCAAACACAACCAGACAATACGCTGTTATATCGACGAGGCGGACCGTGCGCTGAAGGCGCTTGGCTTTACCGAACATTCCTATGCGCATGTAACAAAGGCGGCCACAACCGCTGAAAAGATTTTGACGGAACTCGGTTATTCCGAGCGTGAAGCGGAGCTTGCCAAGATTGCAGGCTATATGCACGATATCGGAAATGTCGTAAACCGTATCGATCATGCGCAAAGCGGCGCGGTTATGGCATTTCGCCTTTTAGACAAGATTGGAATGGATCCCAATGAGATTGCGCTGGTCATCAGTGCAATCGGGAACCATGACGAAAGCACAGCCGCGCCGGTCAACGCGGTTGCGGCAGCTCTGATTTTGGCGGATAAGACCGACGTGCGACGTTCGCGTGTGCGGAACCGCAACCATACAGCGTTTGATATCCATGACCGCGTAAACTATGCAGTAGAGGAATCTAAAACGTATTTTAACAGCGATCGGACGGCTTTTGTATTAGAGCTGACCATTGATACCTCGATGTGCCCGGTTATGGATTACTTTGAAATCTTTTTGGGCCGCATGTCGCTTTGCCGCCGTGCCGCCGAATTTTTAAAGATCCGTTTTGAGCTGATTATCAACGGGCAGCGGATCTTATAAAGGGAGGAAAGACGATATGCGGATTGCAGCGATTGATATCGGCGGAACCGCAATCAAATTCGGCGCCGCAGATGGATGCGGAAACGTTGCGGAGCTTGGCGAGTGCCCTACAGAGGCAAAGCGGGATGGGGGCCAAGGCGTAGTGCGGAAAGTTTTGGATATCCTTTCTTCCCTTGCGCCGTTTGATCGGGTCGGCATTTCCACCGGCGGAGTGGTTAATGCAGCGGACGGTTCCATTTTTTATGCCAACGAAAATATCCCCGGCTATACCGGTACACAGCTGCGCACATTGGTGCAGGAGCAGTATCCTGTTCCGGTTGCAGTCTTAAATGATGTGCATGCCGCAGCATTGGGGGAAGCGCAGTTTGGCGCCGGGCGCGGCGTTTCCGATTTCCTGTGCCTGACCTATGGAACGGGTGTTGGCGGGGCGGTATTTGCCCATGGAGGCCTTGTAACCGGAAAGCACGGTGCTTCCGGACATCTTGGACATATCATCATCCACGACGGCGGAAAGCTGTGCGGCTGCGGCGGACACGGCTGCTATGAGGCGTATGCTTCAGTAACGGCGCTGTGTGCGCTGGTGCAGGAGCGGGTCGGGGAAACCCTTGACGGCCGGCAGATCTTTGCCCGTATGGACGGGGAGCCGGAGCTTGCCCATGCCGTTTCAGATTGGACAGATGAAGTGGTGACGGGCCTTGTGTCCCTGATACAGGCCTTTGATCCGGAACGGGTAATTTTAGGCGGCGGCATTTTCAATGAAAGCCGCCTGATGGAGGATCTGCTTATCCGTCTCCGGGGGCGGGTGATGCCGTTGTTCCGGGACATACAGGTTGTGCGCGCCGCATTGGGAAACCGTGCAGGGCTTTTGGGCGCCGCTTACGCGGCATCCATTGTAAAGTGAAATCGTACCTGCGGACGTTGACTTTTTTTCTTCCATCTATTATAATAATGATAAAAAAGTGGGGAGGCCGAGAGGCTTCCCCGTCGTTTTGTACGGTGCAGATATAAAAGAGGGATCAAGCGGAATGGAAAATCATGCAATCTGTTATATTGCGGGCGCCGGTTCATGGTACGGCGGCCCCTTTATGCCGAAGGACGGCGACTGTGTCATTGCGGCGGACGGCGGATACCGGTATCTGCTGGAGCACAATATCCGTGTAGATCTGGTCATGGGGGACTTTGACTCCATAGAACGGCCGGATGCGGGAAACGTCCGCGCATATCAGAGGGAAAAGGACGATACCGACCTGCTGATTGCGGTAAAAGAGGGATATGCACGGGGGTATCGCCGTTTTGTCATTTACGGCGGAACAGGCGGAGATCGGTTTGATCATACAATCGGGAATCTTCAAGTTCTGGTTTGGCTTTCCAAACGCGGCGCGGAAGCCTGTATGATCGGGAAAAATACTTTGATTTTTGCTTTATATAACCGCAGCGTTACGCTCCCGCCGGAGCTTGGCGGTTATATCTCTGTCTTTTCCATGACGGAAAGGGCGGAAGGTGTTTCGATCCATGGGTTGAAATATACGATGGAAAACGGCGTTTTGACAAATGACTATCCAATCGGCGTCAGCAATGAATTTATCGGACATACCGCACGGATTTCCGTAGAAAACGGCACGCTTTTGATTGTGGCGGAACTTTCGGATGCACAGGGGATTTTTGCATGAGAGACACTCGATTGCCCGATTTCCGCGGCGCCGTTTTCGATCTGGATGGAACATTGCTGGACTCTATGCATGTTTGGTCGGATATCGACAGCGCCTTTCTCCGTGCCCGCGGCCTTCCGGAGGAACCGGCATATTTCGAGCGGATCAAGCAGATCAGCATCCGTGAGGCTGCGGATTATACCATTGCGCGCTACGGTCTTTCCGATACGCCGCAGGAGCTGATCGCATGGTGGATGGAAATGGCGCGCCGTGCTTATCACGACGCCGTGCCTTTAAAGACGGGGGCGCGGGAATATCTTGCCTGCTTAAAAAAACGCGGCGTGCGTCTCAGTGTGGCAACTGCCTGCGCGCCGGAGCTTTATATTCCTGCGCTCAAGCGTTTAGGCATTTATGGCTGGTTTGACGCGTATGCATCCCTGCACGAAGTGGCGCACGGCAAAAGTGAGCCGGACGTCTATCTTTTGGCGGCGTCCCGGATGGGAATTGCGCCCGGAGAGTGCGCTGTTTTTGACGATATTATAGATGGGATCCGCGGTGCAAAAAAAGGCGGCCTTTTAACAGTGGGCGTGTACGATGAATCCTCACGTGCCGAACGGCCGGAGATTGAAAAATGTGCAGATTATTATATTGAAAGTTTTACCGAACTTTTGGACAGGGAAAATGGATGAAATGAATGCAAAAGAAGCAAGACAACGGATGGAAGAAGGCCGCCTTTATCCGCCAGGTGATGAGGAAATTATGGAAAGGCAGTTTGCCTGTCTTGAAAAACTCTATGATTTTAACGACACAAGGCCCTCTGAGCTTGCAAAGCGGCAGGAGCTGCTGCGTGAAATGTTCGGTGCGATAGGGGAAGGTTGTTATATCGAACCGCCCCTTCATTCAAACTGGGGCGGGCGGCATGTACATTTTGGCAAGAACGTCTATGCCAATTTCAATCTTACCCTGGTGGATGACGGGCATATCTATGTTGGCGACGCCGTGATGTTCGGGCCGAATGTCACAGTAGCTACGGCGGGCCATCCGGTCGAGCCGCAGCTTAGGAGCCGCGGCGTGCAGTATAACCTTGACGTGCATATTGGAAACAATGTATGGATTGGTGCGGGTGCAGTAATCCTTCCGGGCGTCACCATTGGGGACAACACGGTTATCGGCGCCGGCAGTGTTGTGACAAAGGACATCCCATCAGATTCTGTAGCGGTGGGGAATCCATGCCGGGTTTTGCGGGCAATCGACGCCCGTGACCGTCAATTCTATTATAGGGATCGGCCGATAGATCTGACCCTTGCGGATTTAGACGGGGAGTAACGCTTTTACAGGCGCTGCTGTCCTTTGTGTGTCCGGCTTCCGTGAAACCGGGGATATACGGCTCCTTGCCGTCTGCATTTTGCAAAGGCCTTTCTTTGATAGGAAGGACTGCGCGGCAAGACGCTTGGATTAAGGCCCGATCCCCTTTCCAGTCCTGCGGCTGGAAAGGGGATCGGTTTTTTGCCATCTGCTAAAGTAGAGATCGGACTTGCAGGAAGGCGGCCGCGCCCGTGTGGATCGGTCAAAAAAGCGGAAAAGAAAATCAAAAAAATTTCTTGTATATTTCCCGCCGTATGCTATAATAAACCTCTGTACGGCGGCTCCGGCTGTTTTGAACGTGCCGGGACTGCTTTTTTACAATCTGAAAGCGGGAGTGTTTTTCTTGTCTTCTTTTCTTCTTTTTTTCAAACGGCTGGGCCGTGCGATAGCCAACGCCTTTGGTGCCGACCGCATCAATCCGGAGTTTAAAAAATTCACTTTGATGCACGAAGTTTATATATTAGCTACGGTCGTAACGCCGACCTTTGTCAATACGCTTTTGATGCGCGTTTCCGGGACCGAGGATATTGCGCTGTATTATAATTTTGTCCATTACATTTTTATCGCCCTTTCCATGCTGATTGCTGCAAAGCTATTGCATCATGTTACGCGGAAAACGGTAATTTTGATCGGTGTAGCGCTTTCTATGGTGGTTTATGTGATCGTACTGACCTGCATGGATTTTGTCGATTCCGTTTACGCCGTCGTTGCGGCGGTCCATGGGATTGCAACCGGGCTTTACTGGATTACATACTCCGATGCGCTTTTGCAGTACAGTACAGACGATACCCGTGATATCTGCATCAATTTTGTCGGGATTTTTTCCGGTATGATTTCCTTGTTCCTCCCGCTTCTGTCCGGCTATCTGCTGGACCTTTTTACCGATTTGACTGGATATTATATCCTTTTTGGAGCCTGCGGAGCGATGGCGCTGCTTGCCGTATGGCTGGTAACCCGGCTTGAGTCGGAAGAAATCGATCATAAGAAAACACAGTTTATGCTGGTTATGAAAAAAGTCTATACGGAAAAAATGTGGTTTTTCGCCATCCATATGGACTTTTTCCGCGGGATCCGCGACGGCGCGTTCAGCTTCTTTTTAAATGTCCTGCTTTTTTCCATTGTAAGCAGCGAGGCGCTGGTCGGCGTCAATACCTTTTTAGCCGGAGCAGTTTCCATGATTGCCAGCGGGATTGCCGGGCGTATTGCGCGCCCGCATAACCGGATGCGGCTGATGACGGCGGCTGTTGCGCTTTTGCTTGGGGTCACTGCGCTTTTATTTTGGCAGCTCAATCCCTTTACGGTATTGCTGCTGTCTGCGGCCAACTCATTTGTAGGCGTATTTATCAACAATCCGGTCACCACTACGCTGTATACGGTATTCGACCATTTTCCAGATTCTCTTGCATATAAGAGAGAGGTGCTTTCCGTCAGTGAATGCTATAAGGACCTGGGCCGTATTTCGGGCATTGCGCTTATCATGCTGATGCCTTCCGGCGTTATCTGGTCAATTGTAAGCTTGTGTATCTTAGTGTCCCTGCAATTTGTAACCGTTCTGTTTGCCCGGCTCACGCTGCGTACGGTGAGAAAGAACTGTCCGGGTCAGTAATGTCCCGCTTTTTTTAAACGGCTGACACCAAATCCGTACCGGATTATTGCCTGCTGCAAAAGGGGGATTCCCGTTTTCCACTGTCGTGCAAAACCGCTTTGCATTTTGCCATTTTTCTTGGGGATAACCCGGGATCTCCCTTCCTTGGCGAGAAAGGGCACCCATGCCGTGCAGCTCTTATAAAAAGCCGCGGAGCTGAAACGCTAAAAAGCAGGCCTTACCGTTTTTTTTTTGTCAATCCATTCTTTTTTGCTTACCGGCGGCAGACAGGTGTGATTTTGGCATACATAGACGGCTGTTTCACCATTTTGCAATCTGTATTCCGCTGTTTCCTGTTCCACAACTTTGACAGCGGCCCCGGAAGGGATGAGGGGCGGGAGTTCGGATAAATCCTCTCCGTTTGAAACGATGGTAATTGCGGCGGGCGGATCTAAATAGTCGGACAATGCCGTTAAAAACATGGCGTATCCAGCCGGATATCGTTCGGCCTCTCCGGAAAGATAGGCAAGCTGTTTTTGAAGGAGAGTCCCGTTTTCAGGGCTGATGCCCAGCCAATGGAACCGAACCAGATTATAGGCCATTAGGGAATTCCCGCTTGGAGCGGCGCCGTCGTAGCTTTCCTTCGGGCGGAAGAGCAGCTGCTCCTGGCCTTTTCCATAAAGATAAAAACCGCCGTCTTTTTCATCGTAGTACAGACATACAGTCTGTTTTAGGATTTGTTCCGCACGCTGGAGAAAGTGCCGGTCAAACGTTGCGTCATACAGCGCAAGCAGGGCAAAAAGATAGCTTGCATAATCATCTAAAAAGCCCTTTCCGCTGCGCTTCCCCTTGCAAAAACTGACATAGAGCGCCGTGCCGTCGGATAACTGTTTTTCGATAAAGCCGACGGTTTTTTTAGCGGCCTCAAGATAATGTGAAACGTGGGTGCATCTATACAAAGCGCACAGCGCCGCAATCATGAGAGCATTCCAAGCTGTCAGGATTTTGTCATCCGTAAGCAGGCGGCTGCGGCTTTGGCGGTATGCCCGGAGTTTCGGAAGCAGGGACTCAAACGGGCTTTCCGTCAGGTTTTTGGCGGAAAGAAGATTGGGAATGCTTTTTCCTTCAAAGTTCCCATTTGCTGTAATCCCATAATGTTTGTTAAATGCGGCGCCGTCTTTTTGGCCGAAAAGACGGACAATTTCTTCCGGCCGGAATGCGTAGTATTTTCCTTCCTCCCCTTCACTGTCTGCATCCTGCGCGCTGTAAAACCCGCCTTCCGGTGCGGCCATTTCGGTTAAGATATAGGAGGCGGTTTTTTCAGCAATTTGCCGGTACAGCATATTTCCGGTAAGCTCATAGGCCTTGCAGTAGGTTAAGATCAGCAGTGCATTGTCATTCAGCATTTTTTCAAAGTGTGGAATGAGGAAAAAGCGGTCGGTGGAATAGCGGCAAAACCCGTAGCCAATGTGGTCGAACAGCCCTCCGGCATACATATGCCGCAGTGTAGTTTCCGCCATGTCTAACGCTTCTTGGCTACCGTATTTTTCATACTGCTGCAATAAAAACAGGAGATTGTGCGGAGAGGGGAATTTCGGCGCGCTGCCAAAACCGCCGTACGCCGGATCGTAATGTCTTTTGTATAGGGCGAGCGCTTTGCCCGGCAGGAAAGCCTTCGTATCGGAAGAGACGGGATGCCTCCGGTTGAGGGCCGCTGTAATCTCCTCGGCGGAGCGGAGCAGTTCCATGCGGCGGTCTGTCCACTTTTCATGGATGACAGATAAAAGCTCTTTCAAACCGGGGCTTCCGTATTGGGCATTTTTAGGGAAATAGGTGCCGGCAAAGAAAGGCTTTTGCCCGGCGGTCATAAAAATGCTGATAGGCCATCCGCCGCTTCCGGTAAAGGCCTGGCAGACAGCCATGTAGACGTTGTCAATGTCAGGACGTTCTTCTTTGTCTACCTTTATAGATATAAAATACCGGTTTAAGAGATCGGCAATCTCCCGGTCTTCAAAGCTTTCACGCTCCATCACGTGGCACCAATGGCAAGTGCTGTAGCCGATGCTTAGGAAAATCGGCTTATCTTCCTGTTTGGCTTTTTGAAACGCTGCCTCTCCCCATGGATACCAATCCACCGGGTTATCTGCATGCTGTAAAAGGTAAGGGCTCGTTTCGTTTTTTAAGTGGTTACGCAATGCATCACCTCATTTTTTTAAATTTCCCGTTGCCGGATTATCGATCAGCCTGCCGTTTTTTGTGAAGCGTGAGCCGTGACAGGGACAGTCCCATGTGCGCTCGTACGGATTCCATTTTAAGGCGCAGCCCAGATGCGGACAGCGCTTTTTTGCAGGTGTCAGTAAGTTTACAGCTGCTTCCAGCCCGTTTATTGCCAGCTGTGGGCGAAGTATGCTTCTGGACGGGGAAAACACTTCTGCAAATGGGTTTTGCTTTCCCTGAACCATATCGCATAACAGCATTGCGGCGGCCATGGAAGAGGTCATCCCCCACTTGTTAAAACCTGTGGCAACAAACAAGTCTTGTGTCCCTGCGGAATACGGGCCGATATATGGTACGCCGTCCAGTGTCATGCAGTCCTGTGTGGCCCAGTGGTATCGTTCGGTGGAAGCCGGGTAATAGCGGCGCGCAAAGGCCCGCAGTTCCTGCCAGTTCCCGCCCTTTTTCCCGGTTCGGTGGCTGCCGCCGCCAAGCAGGAGCAAATCGCCGCTGTTACGAAAAGACAGCCCTTTTTGTGCGGCGTCGATATACATCCCGCCTGTGTCCTGAGCGTTTTCAAGTGCAAGAACGTAAGAGCGATGCTGGTACATTTTAAGAAAGTAACAGCCGTGCTTATTGATAAATGGGAAATGCGTGGCTATGATTATTTTTTTGGCTTTAATTTTTCCCTTCCTGGTAAATGCGGTTGTACCTGCGAGTTCGTTTACTTTTGTATGCTCATAAATATGCAGGCCCTCTGTGATGGAGAAAACAAATTTCAGAGGATTAAACTGCGCCTGATTTGGAAATTTTACTGCCCCTGCAACCGGAAAAGGAAGCGGAAGGCTGTCGGAAAACGAAGCGGGGAAGCCAAGCTGTACAAGCGCTTCTGCTTCCTTTTCGATTTTTTTGCGGCTGTCCAGAGAATAGACGTATGCATCCTTTTTTTCAAAATCACAGTCGATGCCGCCGCATACTTTCCGATACTGCTCAAGCGCTGCTTCATTGGCCTGCAAGTATTGCTTTGCCCTTTCTGTACCAAGCCTGCGGATTAGTTTACTGTAGATTAGGCCATGCTGTGAGGTGATCTTGGCCGTTGTATTTTTGGTTATCCCGCTGCAAACCGTTTCAGCTTCTACAAGCGCATATGGTACGTCGGCCTGATGCAGCAGGTATGCGCATAAAATGCCTGTTATACCGCCGCCGATGATCAGGACGTCTGTTTTCAAGTCTTGATTGAGACTTTCAAACCGGGAATATTTCGGTATGTTTTCCCATAAAGAATTCATATCTTCCTCCGTCTGTAACCTTTTGTATGATAAAGCGAAAGGGAAGCGGGTGACGCGCCCCCCCTTTTTTGAGCTATTCTCAAAAAAGGGGCCTATGGCGGCAAAGGACAGGAATACTGCGGGCAGTATCCACTGATTTTGGCTTTTTCAACAGCTTCCAATATCCCTATCATTCCGCAAAGAAAAGGAACTATTCCTCATATAGCCACCGCTATTTTTGCATAGATAGTCCGGTAAAAGCGTGATACAGGGAAAATACAAAAAAGCGCGCTTAGCGCGCCTTTTTTATGTGTTTTAATTGTTTTGCTGGTATTGTTGCACTTTTCAAAGCCCGTTGCATTTCCAGTTTCTCTATATCGCCGGATAAGCTGGTTTTAGGATTCAGACTGATTCTCAAAGGAATTCTTAGTAAAATAGATAATCGGGTGATATGGTTAAAACTTTTGAAATTGTATCAATTTCGATATCTGTAACAGCGCACTGTCCGTTTTCAATACGGGAAATTGATTTGCAGTAGGTATATATTGTGAGCCAATCTAATTTTTGAAGAGTTGCTTTTGACTCATTTCTGTACGGATTCTGGCTTCCTTTGATACAGAAACATTATAATTATTGACTTTTTCCGAATCAATCATTCTTTTCATATAAGTGCCTTAATGTTCTGATATAGGAACGGGACAGGGACAACCGATAAAAGAAAGATGGGTTATCGCTGCGGATAACCCATCATAAATCCTTATTTGATTTCTTGTTCCAGCGTCGTAAAAATTTTATCGTTGAAAAATTCGGTGATGGTCATATCCAACCCATCGCAAAGTTTTTTGATAGTTATGATGGACACATCACGCCGTGTTTCATCCATTAAACTATAAACGGTTGACGGGGTAACGCCGGAGCGGGTAGCCAGTTCGTTATATCGAAGGTTGCGTTCCTTGCAAATATTTTGCAATCGAAGAACGACAGCGTCTTTAATCAGCATATTTCTCACCTCGTACAAATGGTACGAGGTTCTTCGCACAAGCGTATACGCACTTGCGTAATTCAAAGAAAATCTGTTATAATTATTTGCGCATGTGCGTAAATAATTCGTAATGGAGAAATATTATGAAAGTTGCGGTCATCGGCTCAAGAAATTTAATTGATTTCAATTTTCCCGTTTACCGCTTCATATTCAGCAACACGCTTTTTCAGATATTGCTCAATTTCTTTGTTCGCCGAGCGACCTTCTGATTCCGCAATATATCGAAATTTTTGAAAAAGTAACCGGTCAACACGCAAGGTGTACCGCAATAATTTATCGTCCATCTATATTTCCTCCGAAAACATATCATTCCCGATCAAATAGGTAATCAAGTGAAACATTTAAAACCTTTGATATAGCATCGATTTCTATATCTGTAATGGCTCGTTGACCATTTTCAATACGGGAAATTGAACCGCGACAAGTATAGACCGCAAGTAATTCCATTTTTTCAGATAATTGCTTTTGACTTAATCCCGCTTTTGTTCTTGCTTCTTTTACCCGGGAACCAATCATATTTAATTTCTCAGAATCGAGTATTCGTTTCATAATAACACCTTAATGTCTTGAATTAGGACGTTTTCAGTGTATACTGATAATCATAAAAATATGTCCTACTGATAGGACATACAAGGAGCAGTTATTATGAAAGTTGCAATTATCGGCTCAAGAAATTTAGCGGTAAAAGATTTGGGGCAGTATCTGCCCGAAGGAACCACAGAAATTGTATCCGGCGGGGCTAAGGGTGTGGACACCTGTGCAAGAGAATATGCTCTCGCAAAGGGGCTAAAGCTCACCGAGTTTCTGCCGGAATATAACCGATACGGCAGAGGAGCGCCGTTCAAGCGCAACCTACAGATCATCGGCTACGCCGACTGCGTGCTGGCGTTTTGGGACGGGCAGTCGAGCGGGACAAAATTTGTGATTGAGCAGTGTAAAGCACAGAACAAGCCCGTCCGTGTCCTTTTCAAAAGGTAAAGCAGATTAATCCATGTTTGCAAACGACTAAATCGCACCATGGAAAGAACAGCCCAAAATCGAGTGATTTTTAGAGCGAACGCAAAAAAAGAAAAATCCAGCAACCCATATGGTTACTGGATTTTTCAATGGGAAGCAGTGGGATTCGAACCCACGGTACCCGAAGGTACAACTGATTTCGAGTTTTATCGCCGTCTGTTATTTACATGGTTTCTTCTGTCAGTTTCAGTCAGCCTTGTACGCCCGCAAACCCGCATGAAATCTAGATTTTTCGAAGGAATCGCCCGAAAATACTGAGAAATCACACATCGGTTCCAATCAGCGATTTTTCCGCTTTTGGAAAGAACTGCGGAAAGAACGGAAAGAACAAAAATCAATAGGCAATACACGGACAGTTCGAATGCCGACAAAGCTTATCAAGATATGAGGTGTATTGTCATGAAAGAAAACGCAATCAACTGGGACGCCGTTCCCGATGTAATCACAAAGGATCAGCTGTATCGCATTTGCCACATCAGCAAATCCACCGCCCTGTACCTGCTCCAAAGTGGGAAAATCCCCTGCGAGTACACGGGCAGGAAAACCCGCTGCTACAAAATCAAAAAGGAGGATGTGATTGCCTATCTGGAAAACCGCAAGGTGTTCCCCGAAAGCTACTCCGCCCCGGCGGGCTGGTACAAAGGGGATTATACTGTCCGGATGGAGGAACAGGTTCCCCCAATCGTGCGGGAGCATTTGCGGCTGTATTATACCGAGCTGCTCTCCGACTATCCCGATGTGCTGACTACGCAGGCGGTTTCCAAAATCACCGGTTACGGAAAAACCGCCATCAACAACTGGTGCAATCAGGGGCACATCAAGTCTTTTCGGAAAAACAATGTCA
>ERZ1643249.1802-NODE-1802-length-20851-cov-5.529188_pt1 | contig 20851 bp, 22 predicted proteins | sample MGYA00579263_ERZ1643249 | MGnify/ENA primary metagenome ERZ1643249 (study PRJEB29033, sample SAMEA4952264) | chicken gut metagenome | biome: Broiler Chicken; feature: Gastrointestinal Tract; material: Caecum | place: Ireland | collected 2018 | study: Broiler... | reverse complement strand
GTTACTAGACATTTTGCGTCAGAGCATAGAAAAAAGGCACCGAAAATAGTGCCTGTTGCATAACAGGTGCTAACCACATTGGGTAGCACTTACATATATAATATACCAAATTTTATATTTTATTACAATATAGAATTGAAAATTTTTTATATAAATTGAAAGTACTAGAGGAATTATGAAATTAGATGAATATCAATTAGAAGCTGTAAAAACACTTAATAATACTTTACTAATCGCTGGGGCAGGAGCTGGTAAAACATTCACTATTGTCAAAAAAATAGAATACTTAATAGATAATAATATCTGTACTGAAGATGAAATATTAGTTATATCATTTACTAATAAAAGTGTTGATGATTTAAAAAAGAAAATAGATAAAAATATAGATATTTATACTTTTCATAAACTAGCTATGCATATATTAGATGATTATAATGTTACTTATAATTTAGTAAGTGATACTTATTTAACATATATAGCTAATGAGTTTTTTTATACATTAAATGATGAAGTGATGCAAATAGAAATACTTAAATATTTTAAAGAATATAACTATAATAAATTTTTAGAAAGTTATAAATATAAGGAATTTATTAGAGTTATTACAAATATAATAAAGATATATAAAACTAATGATTTAAGTAAAGAAGATATAATCAAAAATTATCATAAAGATAAGTTTTTAAGTAAATATATGTATATTATTAAAAATGTTTATGAGAGTGAACTTAAGAGTAATAATTCTTATGATTTTGATGATTTAATAATTAATGCTACAAATATTTTAGATAAATTTTATAAATATAAATTTATTATTGTTGATGAATTTCAAGATACATCTATCATTAGATTTAATTTAGTTAATAAATTAAGAGAACTTAATAACGCTACCATCTTTGTTGTTGGTGATGATTATCAAGCAATATATCATTTCTCCGGGTGTGATATAAATTTATTTTTAGATTTTCCTAAACTTATTCCTAATTCTAGGGTACTATATCTTAAAAATACTTATCGTAATAGTCAAGAACTTATTAATATTGCAGCATCATTTATTATGAAAAATAAAAGGCAATTAAAAAAAGATTTAATAAGTAATAAACACATTGATAAACCGATTGAATTTATTTATTATATTAATCCTAAAAAAGCTTTTAAAAAACTTTATAAAAGAATAAAAAGTATTAACGACAATATCCTTGTTTTAGGAAGAAATAATTTTGATATTAAAAATTTTAGTGAAGATGAGGTAAATTATTTAACTGTGCATTCATCTAAAGGGTTGGAAGCAGAAAATGTGATACTAATTAATATGGTTGATAATGTATATGGTTTTCCTAATAAGATAGTTAATAATAAACTTTTAGAAGGAATGCATCCTAGTGATAAAACTTATGCTTATGCTGAGGAGCGAAGGCTATTTTATGTTGCTTTAACTAGAACTAAAAATAAAGTTTATATAATGGTTCCAATATTTAATAAATCTGTCTTTATTAGAGAATTAAAAAAGATGATTAAAAACTAACCATCTATTTTTTCAAAACGATATTTTTGTAAAACATCAGGATATTTAGTTTTATCAACTAAACTTATAAATTCATTATAGTCTCTGACCCAAATATCTTTAGTTGCCACATTTTGATATACGACTTTTAATGTTTCATCAGTAGTATCTTTAGCTATTGCTATAACTTTATAAATGTGGCCTTTAAAATGTTTATAAAGACTATTTACTTTTACTTGTCTTGGCATCTTTTTTTTCGCGTCTTTCAGGTTTTGGTAAACATTCCTTGCGTGATAAATTAAGCCTACCACGATTATCATAGCCTAAAGATTTAACCATTATTTCATCACCAACAGATACAACATCACTTGGTTTTTCTACGCGTTTATGGTCAAGTTGTGATACATGAACTAAACCTTCGCAACCTGGCCAAAGTTCTACAAATACTCCAAAGTCTTCAACTTTAACTACTTTACCAGTATAAATTTTGTCATCTTCAACAACTCTAACGACATCTTCAATCATCTTACGAGTCTTAGCAATAATATCTTTATCAGTGTGATATATAATTACTCTACCGTCACCTTCAAGGTCTACTTTAACTGCATCCTTATCATTAACACTACTCACTTTCGATGCTTCAAGAATAATTTTAGTAATCATATCTCCACCACGACCAATGACATCTTTAATTTTATCAGGATCAATTTCAAATGTTTCAATCTTTGGTGCATACTTACTAACTTCTTTACGTGGTTCAGCAATGGCTTCATGCATTACATCAAGGATTTCTAAACGAGCCTTTTTAGCTTGAGCTAGAGCTTCACTTAAAATTTCTTTTGTTACACCTTTAATTTTAATATCCATTTGAAGAGCAGTAATACCATCTTTTGTTCCTGCAACTTTAAAGTCCATATCTCCCATATGATCTTCAAGACCTTGAATGTCTGTAAGAATTGTATATTTAGAGCCATCCGGACTAGTAATAAGCCCCATAGCAATACCCGCAACAGGAGCTTTTATTGGCACACCTGCAGCCATTAAGCTTAGGCATCCAGAACAAATTGTTGCTTGGCTTGATGAACCATTACTTTCTAGCACTTCTGATACTACTCTTATAGTATATGGGAATTCTTCTTCACTTGGAATAACTTGGGCAAGAGCTCTTTCACCTAGGGCTCCATGACCGATTTCTCTTCTACCAGGAGAACCATATCTTCCTACTTCTCCAACTGAAAATTGTGGAAAATTATAGTGTAACATAAATCTTTTAGAGTCTTCAATACCTAAACCATCAAGGATTTGATGTTCGCCGATGGCTCCTAAAGTAGTTGTTGCAAGTACTTGAGTTTCACCACGAGAAAATAAAGCTGAACCATGAGTACGAGCAAGCAAGTCAACTTCGGCATGAAGTGGTCTTATTTCATCCATTTTTCTGCCATCTGGACGAATATGTTCATCAGTTATTAATCTTCTTACTTCGCCAGCTTCAATATTTACTAAAACTTTATTTACTTGAGCTATTTTTTTATCTAGTTCTTCGTCTTCGGCATAAACTTCTTTGAAATGTTCAACAGTACTTTCTTTTACTTCATCAATTTTAGCATATTTTTCCAGCTTTTCTTTAATTTGAATAGCAGCCAGCATATCTTTAGTTGCATATTCTTTTACTGCACTTTCTAATTCCGGATCAATTTCCGCTTTTTCAAGTTCAATTTTTGGAACTCCTATTTCATCAATAATTTTTTGTTCAAATTCACATAATACTTTAATATTTTCATGAGCAAACATTAGAGCATCAAGCATAACTTCTTCACTTAATTCTTTGGCTCCTGCTTCAACCATGCATATTGCATCTTTTGTACCCGCAACAGTTAGGTTTAAGTCACTAATTTCCGTTTGTTCGGCAGTTGGATTAATTATAAATTCACCATTAATGCAACCAACAATTACACCAGCAACTGGACCATCAAAGGGAATGTTACTAATTCCAAGACATAATGATGAACCAAAAAGGGCTGTAATTTCTGGTGAATTATCTTGATCAACTGATAAAACAGTATTGATAACTTGAATTTCATTTCTTAAATTTTCATCAAACATTGGTCTGATTGGGCGATCAATTAATCTTGCTGCAAGAGTTGCGGCATCACTAGGACGACCTTCTCTTTTAATAAATCCTCCAGGAATTTTACCTACTGAATATAATCTTTCTTGATATAATACAGTAAGTGGGAAAAAGTCTTGACTTACCATATTTTTTCCCATAACACAAACAGATAAAACTGCAGTATCGCCATAACGAACTAATACTGAACCATTAGTTTGTTTAGCAAGTTCTCCAGTTTCAACAACTAATTTTCTACCATTAAAATCTAATTCATATACTTTCTTCATATTACCTCTTTCCTAAAATAAAAAGACACTAAAAACAAGTGCCTTTTAATTATTTTCTTAAATTTAGTTTTTTAATTACTTCACGATAACTTACAACATCTCTTGTTTTTAAGTAGTCAAGTAATTTCTTACGACGACCAACTTTCATAAGTAGACCTCTTTTAGAATGATAATCATGCTTATGTTCTTGTAAATGTTTTGTTAAGTTATTAATTTCATGAGTTAGTATTGCAATTTGAACTTCTGCACTACCAACATCTTCTTTAGATTTAGCAAATTCTTTTATAATTTTTGCCTTTTCTTCTTTACTTAAAGCCATAATATCCTCCTTACTTTATAATCGGTTTAAACTGAGCTAGTGTTTGGAGTAAACAACTAACTAAGTAAAACTTCTATATCTATTATATTTTAAAACTCAACACTTTTCAAGTAATTATTTTAAAGATGCTAATAATTCATCTTTTTTCATTGTTGAATAACCTTTAATGCCTTTATCTTTAGCTAAAGCTTTTAATTCCGCTAAAGTTTTTTTAGATAAATCTTCAGTTTCTTTAGCTACTTCTTTCTTTTCTTCCTTTTTAACTTCTTTTACTTCAACTTTTGCTTCTACCTTTTTAAGAGCTACAACTTCGCTATTTAAAGCTTTTTTAGCTGTTTCAACTAAAGATGTAAAACTTTTTGGATCATCAATAGCCATTTCTGAAAGCATCTTTCTATTAATAGAAATTCCTGCTTTTGTTAAACCATTGATAAATTTAGAATAACTTATATCGTTTTCACGACATGCAGCATTAATTCTAGTAATCCATAATTTTCTAAAGTTTCTCTTATTTTGTTTTCTATCACGATATGCATAAGCACCACTGTGGAATAATTGTTCTTGAGCAGTCTTATATAATCTATGTTTACTTCCAAAATAACCTTTTGCTTCTTTTAATACTTTTCTTCTTCTATTTTTGGAAACATTTCCACCTTTAACTCTTGCCACTTGCTATTCACCTCAATTCTAGATAACAGATTTTAATCTGTTTCTATCTCCTTTACTTAAAGTACCCTTATTTCTTCTTTGTCTAACTTCTTTTGCTGAATCTTTTCCAGTTTTATGGTTACTTCCACTCTTCATATAGGTAAGTTCGCCATTTTTCTTCTTCATAAATACTTTTGCACTTGATTTATGAGTTTTTTGTTTGCATTTTGCCATAATTATTTCTTCCCTTCTTTATTTTTTGGTGCTAAAATCATAGACATTTGTCTACCATCAAGTTTTGGTTCAAGTTCAATTGTTGAAACATCACTTAAGCTATCTGCAAATCTAAGTAAAACTTCTTGTCCTTGTTCAGGTCTAGCCATTTGACGACCTTTGAATCTAATAAATGCCCTAACTTTATGTCCTTTTTCTAAGTAATCCTTAGCATTTCTTCTTCTAGTTTCAAAGTCATTAACATCAATAGTAACCGACAAACGATATTCCTTCATATCTTTGTTAGCTTCTCTTTGTTTCTTTTGAGTTTCTTTTAGTTTCTTTTGCTTTTCATAACGGTATTTATTATAATCCATTATTTTAGCTACTGCTGGAGTTGAATTTGCACTCATAAGCACTAAATCTAATCCCGCATAGTTAGCTAAAGTTAGAGCATCTTCTAACCGTTTTACTCCCATTTTTTCGCCATTTGGACCAATAACCATCAATTCAGGTATTTTGATGTTTTCATTAATTTGCATTTCAATATTATTTGCTATGTTAAGCACCTCCATACATTAAAAAATGAATACATAATTGTATCCACTTAAAAACCATTTGAAAAATATTTCGGCTTTTTACCCATTACCTTTGGTAATCAGGTGGATACAAATCGCTTTCCTTTTTTAACAACACCATTAGTTTACACTAATATTTTATGTTTGTCAATCATTATTTTACCAATTTTTATTATTTCAGCCTTTTTCTAACTAAATTTTTAGCTTTTTTAGTATTATGGCCATTTCTAATTTTTAATATTTGTTCTTTTAATACCGCTTTAGTATAATAAACAGCTTCATCAAAATCTAGTTCTTTATCAACAAAATCATATTTTATTTGCATTTTCTCCCATATTTCTTCATGTCTTTTAATAAATTTTTTATCTAAAAATTCTGCATCTAAATTTCCTAAATTTTCACCATATATTAAACACATCATTTGAAAATACAAATTAAATTTATCAGCATCATAATCTGTTCCATGTAATTTATAAATATCATAAAAATCCTTTACTCTAGTATTTAATATATCTTCTCTTCTATTATGAGCAATAATATATAATTTTTCGGCAATATGTTCTTCAAAAGAAGGCGTATTTATATAAAATTCTTTATCTCCTTGAAATAATGGTTCGACTTTTTTGAACTGTGGCTCGAAAATTGCAATATTATTAGGTTTAAAATCAATAGGTATCGCAATAATCATTTCTTTATCATTAGGATATTTAACTTTAGCATTAATAACCATCTTATAAATTCCATTTATAGTTTTTCTTGGAATATGACTCATATCAAAAGTTACTACATCATCTAAGGAATTATAAATTGCCGTATAAAAAACTTCTAAAGGGATATTATTTAAATATGTTGAAGATAAATCAATATCGAGTACTGGTCTGCTCAAACTATTTAAATGAACATATTGACTAAAACTTCCCTTTACTAACAAAGTACCATAATTAACTTCAGACATTCTTTCTAAAAGCATTCGCGCATAGTAAGTTGTATAAGCAGCAGTTGGAGAAATCCCTAGCCTTTTTGCTTCACTATTTATAAATGCCTTGTGTTGATTTAAATTCTTAAATTCCATGATGCCCCCTTAAAACAGTGAATATATTATCATAAATAATGAGAAAAAGCAAATTTACTTTTTCTCATTATTTTAAATTTTCGACTAAGTCACTTATATAATCTTCAAATTCTTTTAAAGATACTGTTTTAGTGTCAGTACTACCTAATAAACGATAACTCACTTTGTTATCATCTACTTCTTTTTGACCTAATATTAAAGTTATTGGCACTTTATTAACAACACTTTCTCTTAATTTATAACCTAGTTTTTCTTCTCTATCATCTAGATGAACACGATAATTTAAATTCTTTAATTCTGTATAAATGTTATTTGCATAATCTAAATGATATTCATTATTAACAGGAACAATAGTAATTTGAGTTGGACTTAACCAAAAAGGTAGAGCTCCTTTAGTTTCTTCTAGATAATAGGCAATGAATCTATCTAAACTTCCAAATATAGCTCGGTGTAAAACTACTGGAGTTTTTTTAGAGCCATCGGAATCAATATAAGTTAAATCAAAACGCATTGGAAGACAAAAGTCTAATTGACAAGTGGATAAAGTATATTCATTACCTACCGCTGGTTTAACTTGAACATCAAGTTTAGGTCCATAAAAAGCCGCTTCACCAATTTTTTCAGTATACTCTAGGCCAATATCATCTAATACTTTACGAAGTTTGTCTTCAGCTTTATTCCACATTTCATCATCCGGATAATATTTTTCAGTATCTGCAGGGTCTCTTAAAGATAGTTCAAAACGATAATTAGTAATATTCATATCTTTATATACATCTAGTATTAAATTAACAACATTAGCAAATTCACTTTCAATTTGTTCTGGTGTTACAAAAAGATGAGCATCATTTTGACAGAATGTTCTAACTCTTTCTATTCCTTTTAAGGCTCCACTGGCTTCAAAGCGACAATCTCTAGCAATTTCCCCAATTCTTATTGGCAAATCACGATATGAATGGATTTCATTAGCATAAATCATCATATGATGTGGACAATTCATTGGTCTTAAAACGAATTCTTCGCCTTCAACTTCCATTTTAGGAAACATATTATCTTTATAATGATCCCAATGGCCACTAGTTTTATATAATTCGACATTACCTAAAGGTGGAGTTAAAACATGTAAGTAACCCATTTTTCGTTCTTTAGCTTTAATGTAATTTTCGAGATTTTCCCAAATAATATAGCCATTTGGTAAATACATAGGTAATCCTTTGCCTACTAAATCATTAGTAGTAAATATCTTTAAATCTTTTCCTAATTTTCGATGATCACGAAGTTTTGCTTCTTCTAATTCTTGTAAATAGGCATCCATTTCTTCTTTATTTTCAAAACATACACCATATATTCTTTGAAGCATATGATTATTACTATCATTTTTCCAGTATGCTCCACTTACTTTAAGAAGTTTAAAATTCTTAAGTAGTTTAGTTGACTCAACATGTGGTCCGCGGCATAAATCAGTAAAGTCACCTTGCGTATAACAACTAATAATTGCATCAATTGGCATATTGTTGATTAAATCAATTTTATATGGATCATCCTTAAATTTTTCAAGGGCTTCTTCTCTAGTTAATTCTTGTCTTACGATTCTCTTACCATCTTTAGCAATTTTTTTCATTTCACGCTCTATTTCTGGCAAATCTTCTAGAGTTAGAGTTTTATCCCCTAAATCGATGTCGTAATAAAATCCGTCTTCAATAACTGGACCTACCCAAAATAAAGCATCTGGGTATAAATGTTTGACAGCTTGGGCAAGTAAATGAGCACAACTGTGATTAAGTACACTTAATTTTTCATTTTCTTTAATATTTATCATAATTTATCCTCTCCTTTTATATATTTACGACATAAAGATGTATATATTCACTGTTTTTCTAGCATTTTTTTGTCGTTTAATTAGCTTTTTTAAATAAAAAGAATGGTACCTACAGGAGTGCAATATGCACGGTACCATCCTTATATTTACTTAATTTAAGATAACGGCTTAGACCGGAGTTTATTAACTCTCTTGGAAAGTAGTAATTTTTAATCTATTTATTAGTTTCCACCAGCCACTAACTCTCTATAAACTAGGGTTAAAAATCATGTCTTTCTTCATCGATTTACAAAATATATATTAGCATAATTATTAATTATTTTCAAGCATTTTCTTTTGTATTCTTGTTAAATTTATGTTTTTATCAGTTGGATATAAATTAGGATCTTTTAAATTTTCAATTTTATTTAATAAAGTAACTATTTCTACTAAATCTACTGAAGAATCTCCATTCATTAAACTAGAAATACTACTTTTTAATTCTTGAAGTTCGAAATCATCAGCAATAACTTGGGGATTAACATAAACATTACACCTATGATAAGCATCTTCAACTACAACCAATTTGCCACTAGTTACTAATTTTGAATAGCGATAAGCAAAATGCATTGAAACTGATATAAGATTATCTAAATTACTGAGGTCGTTTTCTTGAATAAATTGTCTAATACTAACTTTATGATTTTCACAAAATTCAATAACTTCTGGTTTTATCATAAGCATTCCCCCGTTACATTATAACACTAAATTCAATTATTTTAATAAAAAATTAATAATATCTTTATAAATAAAATTATGATAACTTTCAAATAGTATTTTATGAAATAAATTAGGATATTCTAATCCTGTAATATCTGTGTATCCTACTTCTTTTAAAATGTTGATTAACATTTGGGTGTTTTCTCTACCGGACTGAATATCTTTAGCCCCATAACACATAAATATTGGCAAACTTAAATTGTTTTTTAGGTAAGCTTTTTTATTACCTAATTCTTTGTTTAAATTAACTAAATTAAATACAGCACCATTAGTATAATAAAAGTTACAAAGAGCATCATTTTTAAATACTTCTCTAGCACTTAAATCTTTAATAGTATCTTCTAAGCGATCAAGGCCAATTTGTTTTTGCATAGATGAATTAGTTTTCCTTGGTCCTTCAACTTTTAGAGTTAAATTAATAATAAATGGATTAGGTCTGCCTATTCTAAAGGGACTACATAAAACTAACTTATTTATCGTAGCATCATACTTTTGTAAATATACTTGAGCAATTTCCGCACCTAAAGAATCACCGAAAAGATAAATTGGCAAGCCCGGATACCTAGATTTTATATAATCATTAATAACTTTTTCATCTTCTATAAGTTTGTGATAGTCATCAATATAGCCAAGAGGATAATTGCCACTGATACTTTTACCATGACCACGCGTATCACTTATAACTACATTAAAACCATTTTTATTAAGTTCCGAGATAAAATCATAATATCTTTCTTTGTGTTCTCTTAAGCCAATAATTATTTTAACTACCGCTTTAGGATTTTGTATTTCAAATAAATTAAGGGATAAATATAATAAATCACTAGATTTTAAACTAACTTCAAGCATTGTCTTCACCATACCATATCTTATTTATTTTTAAACTGGTACTCTCTGGCATTGGATTTGGTAATTCAAAATTAATTAGAATTGGCATTTTAAAACCACTTCCAAAACAAAAGGCTGTACCAGGATTTAGAGATTTAATTTGTTCAATAGTAGATTCTGCAACATTTACACTCATATTACGAACTATTTCTAAATCACGAGGATAAAATAATTTAAAAACTATAAAATTAGAACATTGGGATAAAGCAGTTGTTGATAGTTCACTAGGTCTTTGAGTAATAAATGTTAAAAGAGTTCCATATTTTCTGCCTTCTTTAGTAATTCTATCAAATATATTATAACCGATGATATCGATATCTGAATCATTTTGAACATAACGATGAGCTTCTTCTAAAATTATATTGACTGAAAAAGTTCCACGATTTTGAAGATTAGTTGTATAATTAAATAATAATTTAGAATAAAGTTTAGTAATAATTTTAGCAAAACGATCATCTAGATAACTTAAATCAATGTTGATAAGTTGAGTGTTATTAAACATATTTAAAACAAATTCTTCTTTACCAATATAATTTTTAACATCAAATATGGCTCTTTCATTACCATTAATGATATTTTGTAATCTATTTTTTAGAATATTATTTTGTTTATAAGAGATATCATTATTTAGGGTTCCTTCACTAATAAGAGCAAATTCTAGGGCATAATATAAATCATTTAAACTGTAAGCAAGATTTTCTTCGAAAATAATTGTATCTAAATCAACTTTATTAAATTGTTGTAAGAATTTAGTTACTTCTAAAATAGCATTTATTTTACCTTGCTCATCAATAAGTAAACATTGTCTTAATGTTCTATCATAACCCGGTTGGTGGATTATAGAATCTAAATTTAGAGTGTCGGTATTATAATGGGATAAGACGGCAATTATTTGATCTCGCATTTGACTAGACCTTCTGCCACTAGTTAATATGTCAAGTAAACAAGCAGCAATAATATCATTTTTATATTCTTTCATTCTAGGATCATTACTCATAAATATTCGAACTAGTTTTAGAGTTTTACTTAAAACTGGTATTTGATCAGCAGTTGTTGCTCCAAGTAAAATTGCTAAATCATCGGCATCTAAAAAGTATGCTGGAAGTGTAAGTAAATGTTCAAAAGATTCTGTTACTTTAGCAGTTAGGCAAACAGATTTTAAGCCTGATTCATTCATATTTAGGAAAGTTTTTTTGTATTCTCCATAAGCATCAAACAAAACAATATGAGAATTTATTGGTTTATAATCGCTATTAAATAGATTTTGTAAAATTCTTGCTACTCCACAAGATTTTCCGGAGCCAGTATTTCCAATAATGGCACTATGATTTGCAAAGAAGTCATTCAAAGCAACTGATACATTAAAATTTTTATAAATGGCAGATTTTCCTAGTAATAATCTATTTTTATCAATGTTATTTTTACCAATTATTAATTCTAATTCTTTGGCACTTATTATTCTAATATCAGATGTTCCACTAGGTTTTTGAATAGTTCCAGAAATAAATGCGTTATTTTTAATTTCACCAACAAGTAGAACTCTAGCTATTTCTTTATCAATATAGATGAGTTCACCAACTACTAATCTATCAGGATCAACAAATACTAAATGACAATTCATAATACTAGATAAGGCTTTACCACTGGTATTTTCAATAGTTATTTCGTTATTATCAATCTTAAGTATTTTACCAAACATAATATCACACCCGTACTCTATAATAAGTTTATCATATAACTACCATTTTTTCCATAATAAAAATCTCATTTTATCCTGAGATTCTTAAATTTTTATTTCATTATATGATTTATCTAATATTTCTTCTTTTCTTAATAATATATCTTTAAAATAATATTCTTTTTGAGTTTTAGATAATCCTTCCGTTGATGCAATTATTTTTTTAATTTTTTCCATATCTATTTTAGGTACTATTCTTTTAATTGTTTCTTTTAAATCAACTGGTGGATTTTTAAATATTTCATGATATATTATTTTTTGACCATTCATTTTATAAACTGATGCTAAATTATATGATTTACTTTTAAATTCAACGAGATTTTTCATTAATTCACTTTGAATTTCTTCGGACAATAAAAGATGTAATGAAGAACCACAATCATATACTGGAGCCATGGTTAAACTATCATCTTTTTTTATAAAGCCCCAATTACCAAAATGACGGTCTGTATTACCAATTAGTGCATCAACAACAAACATATCCCAAAAATTTGATATTAATTTATTTTCGTCTAATTTATAATTTACAGACATTTTATTTATTATTTCATATACATCTTCTATTGATATTTTATACTTTTTTTCAGTAGATAAAGACAAAGAAACATTGGATATTTCTATAAGTTCTTCTCCAGGATTCAAAAAATCTTTACAAGCTACTGCGATTTTTTCTTTTCCATCTTTATTTAGTTTTACAAGCATAGTTTTTTGCACTGGAATACCAACAGATTCAAATATATGACAACCAATGTATTCTGAATATTGATTATTCATATAACCTAAATCTAGAGTTTTTTTTCTAATTGGATCTGGCATTTTTACCATATACTTTTCACCATTAATAATATAAGTAGCTTTTAATTCTGAACCTCCATAATTATTTATTTCTTGTTTATAATTTGTTATATCTATCATTCTATCAACTCCCAATAATAATCTAACATTTCTTCAGCTTCAATTTTAGATATTTCTTGTAAAATAACAGCTGATTTCAAACCATTTCTTAATTCATTTATTGATTCTTTTAAAAGTATTAATTTTATATCACTCTTATTTGCTTTAATATAATCATCATACTTATTTTCTATATCTTTTAGATAAAACGCTAAACTTTGATAGTCACTAGGATTATATTTTAATTTCTTTTCCATACACTCACCAATTTCCTTCTCTAAGGAAATTATATCATTTATTCAAGTAATCTAGCAATAGAAATAAGTTCATTCCGTGAGATTTGGTGATTTCATTCCGTGAGATTTTTGATTTTATTTATTATTTTGTTAAATATTCATTATCAACAAGTAATCTTATAGTTCTACATTTATTATCAATAGTAGTTAAATAGCCTTTATTTTTTAAGTTTTCAACATGAGCGAGTACAGTTGATGGACTACTTAAACCAACACCACCACATATTTCTCTTATAGTTGGAGAAATACCATGGGAAGCAATATACTTTTTAATAAAAGTTAGGACTACTTCTTGTTTATTGGTTAATTTTTCTAACATCTCCAAAACCTCCTTCTCAAACACTATATCACAAAATATTTAAAAAATTTGTTGGATTTTGTCGAAGATATGAAAAAAATGCAAAAAAATGCATTTTTAAGTTAAAATTGAATATGAATTATTGAATTCTAAACGGATTACTTTGTGAGCCATCACCTGATTCATATTCTACATCTGAATTCAGGTAAAATGTCGGTCTAACTGCAGTAACACCACCAACACCTGTCATACTAATTGATCCACTTCCATTAATATATAATGCATATTCAGAATAAAGTGATATTCGTGTTAATGTCCACTCGTATAACCCCATACACATCCAATTGTTTGTACAAGCATTAGAATAATTACTTAAATTCGTTGTCCAATAATTTGGACTTGCTGCATATCCATAATCACTTGCATACATTAAACCGACTTTTGCATCATAAGTCAAATCTGAAGCTGGATTTATAAACTCAGAATTATAAACATTTTTAATATTTGTCTGATAAAAGCTTAAAGAATTTCCTCCTCCGACTATCCAAGTATTTAAAGAAATCATTTGACTCCAATTACCGATATTATTTAAATAATTATTATTTAAATTAATATTATTTAAATCACTATCTGCCCAAGAATTAATTCCTGATTTATTCCAATAATATATTGAAACATCTGTTAAATTTATACTTCCTTTATATACACTTGATCCTCCCCAATATGAAGAATATGTAGACGAATTATAGTCCCCATTGGTTCCTAATAGCGATGATATTGTATAATCATTTTTAATTAATTTAACTTTATCATCAAATACTCCTACGATTCGGTATAAATTATCACTTGGACATATTGCCGCATCACTACCAAAGCAGACATAATTATTTGGATTTGCTCCGCTATATCTATATGAATTATCTCCGGCTTCTTGTCCTGCATTTGTATATGTGCCAACACCATCATGAAAATATAATCCATTCACTCCATCATTCGTATATAATATTTTAATATATTCAGCAAATGTAGGAATTGTAGAAGTAGATTGTATGAATTCATATTCGGCTGATTCTTTTCTATTATTGTCAACTACATAAATTAAAAATTTATATTCAGTACTACTATTTAAATCTTCAAATGTATATGAATTATTATAGCTTAATATATAACTATTTCCATTATCTATAGAATAATAGTATCGCTTAATTCCGTTAGATGATAAAGTTTCAACATTTAAAGTAATACTGTTTATCGTAACATTAGAAGCAGTTATATTAGTTATAATTGGGCCGCTTTCATCAGTTGTACTAACTATAATTTCATATATATTGGATTTAGCCCCTGTATTATCTGTTGCATATACTTTAATATTATATTCTGTTAATTTATTTAAATCATTTATTGTTATTGGGTTTGTTGTAGATGATGCATATTCACTATCATTTAGTGAATAGTAATAATTAGTTATGCTACCGTTTTCACTAGTAGCGGATACATCTAATGTAACAGATGATCCTGTTACATTAGTAACACTAACATTATCTATCCAAACTCCATCATATTTATCAAAATACACATAGCATCGATCTGATGAATTACTAAGTAGATTTACAGTATTATTCTCAGAATTATATTCTAGTTCTCCGCCATTTTCACACCCACTTAAATTTTCATTAAAAATATAACCAGATTCTGGCCATGTTGTATCTTTGGTTTCTGCATATTCTCCACTTCCCGGTTCTGTTTCATACATCATGGTTATCATATTACTATTTATTACTTGTTTATTTTTATCTATATTAGATATTATATTATTTTCTTTATTATCCATATTATTAAATGTAACAATGGTTATTATACTCAATGTTAAAACAACGCTAGTTAGCAACAATATTTTTTTCAAACTACATCACTCCATACTATATATGACATTATTGTCATGTATAGTATAACATTTATTTGACTTTTAAGTCAATAACAACTATGTCATTTATGGCATACACAAATTAAACTTGCAATGACATAATTGTCATGGAGGTAATTATGTTTAAAGAATACAGATTAAATAAAGGTTTAACTTTAGAACAAGTTGCGGAAGCTTGTAATATTTCATGGAGAAATTTATTTAGAATTGAAAATGGAAGTTATAAGAATGCTAAATTTGAAACAATTATTAAATTAATTAATGTATTAGGGATTAGTGATAAAGATATTTTAAAATTAGTAAAAGATTTCCAAAAATAGGAATTGCTATATCATTGTATTTGTTTTATAATTTATTTATAAACAAATGTTCGGAGGTAAATTATGGAAAAATTGTATCCTAATAGACATATTATGTGTATTGATTTAAAGAGTTTTTTTGCCTCATGTGAGTGTATTGAGCGAGGCTTAGATCCTTTTAAAGTACCTTTAGTTGTTGCTAATAAAAATCAAGGCAATGGAGCAATTACTCTAGCTGTTACTCCCTATTTAAAGGCTCAAGGAGTAGCTTCTAGAAGTAGACTTTATGATATACCAAAGAATATTAAATATACAATTGTTCCCCCACGAATGAAATTATATATTGAAAAAAGCAAAGAAGTTGTAGGAATTTATTTAGATTATGTAGCACCAGAAGATTTACATGTATACTCTATTGATGAGTGTTTCTTAGATGTTACAGATTATTTAAAATTATATAAAAAAAGTGATTATGAGCTAGCTTTAGAAATAATTCAAAAAGTCTATGACAAAACCGGTCTTACTGTTACCTGTGGCATTGGGCCAAATTTGTTACTTGCTAAAGTTGCTATGGATATTGATGCAAAGCATCATAAAAATAATATAGCTAAGTGGACATATGATGATGTACCTACTAAATTATGGAGTATTACTCCCCTTTCTAAAATGTGGGGAATTGGTTCAAGAATGGAAAAAAACTTAAATATTTTAAATATCTATTCTGTTGGAGATCTCGCCAAATACGATCCATATAAATTAAAAGATAAATTTGGGGTTATGGGCTTAGAACTTTGGAATCACGCAAACGGAATAGATTTAAGTCGTATTAGTGATTTTAAAGTTCAAGCTAAAGATAAAAGTTATAGCCATTCCCAAGTTTTATTTAAAGATTATAATGAATCTAATATTAGAATAATTATTAGTGAAATGGTAGATTTATTATGTGCAAGACTAAGAAGCAATAACAAACAAACTACAGTTATTGGCTTAGGTATTAGTTATTCTAAAGATATTGGTAGTGGTTTTTATCATAGTTTAAAATTAGAATCTCCAACTGATGCAGCAAAAGAAATTGTAAAATATTGTAATATGATATTTGATAGATATTATGAATTTTTACCCATTAGAAAAGTAAGTATATCTTGTGGAGGTTTAGTACCTAAAAAAGGTGTGCAACTTAATTTATTTGAAAATACTGAAACTATAGAAAATGAAGAAAAAATAAATGAAGCTATTGATGAGATTAAAAATAAATTTGGGAAAAATAGTTTAATTAAAGCTAGTAGCTTACTTCCAGATTCAACAGCAATTGAGAGAAACACTAAAATTGGAGGGCATCATGAATAAAGATAGAGGTATGATTAAATGGATGCCTTTTAATTCTTTAATGAATGGAAGAACTATAATAAATAATTTAATGAATGAAAAAAGTAAAGTAAAAATGCCAATTTTATCCGAAGATGAAAAGTTAGAATTAGAAAATAAAATAATTAATGCTTATTATACTCATGATAAACTATTAATAACTTATTATAAAAATGGCTATTTACTTAAAACTAAAAGTCATATTAAAAAAATAGATTATACTTATAAGATAATCTATTTAGAAAACAATATTAATTTGTTATTTAGACAAATTACTAATATTATTCTGGGGTAATAGATACAAAATAATAATTGTTATCATTACCCTTTTTGAATGTCCATTTATAGGTTTTTAAATTAGTTATATCACTATATTCTTTATTGCCAGTAGTGTCAGTATAATTACCAATTAAGTTACTTTCTATAGAATCGTCATATATTTCATAAGTATTATCACTTAAAAGCTTAAAATATCCAAATTTTTCATAAATATATAATTCATCATCTAGGGTTGTGGCATGATCAATTTGTCTTATTAAAAAATTATTAGAACAAGTATTAGGATTCATTAAAGTAACATTAAAGCTTTGAGTTATTTCATCAAAAGTTAATTGATAGTTACCATAAAAGGTAGAATCTGTAGTTATAAAGCTTGTATCATTAAATATAGACATAGCTTGTGTATTTAAATCATTTAAAGTAATAGAAAAAGAATCACTACCATTTGCATAATTATTTAATATAAGAATCATCTTTTCAATATTACCTAAAGAATTTAGCGCTGTTCCACCATAAAACCTATTAAGTAAAATACTAGAATTTAGACAATTATCAATATTTATTTTATTATAAGTATTAGTTACTATGTCAGAATTTATATCTATATCTTCTTCTTCAGTAACAATAATTTCTTCACCAGAACTAGTCTCTTTATCGCCATGAACTTGATCATAATATCTAAAGCCTACATAAAATGGTATAATTATATTTTTCCAAAAAAACCAAAATATAAATATAGCTAAAATAATTGTTATAATTATATTTCTGTCCCATTTAAATGGTGTTTTTTCTTTTTGTTCTTTATTTTCCTTAGTTGGTACTAACTTATTATTCGGCGTAACTGCTAATTTTTCTTCTTCATCTTTAAGTAATGGTTCTTGCATAATATCACACCCTTATTATAAATATAACATAAATTAAAGAAATATTAAAGATGTTTTTTTATTTTCTTCTGTTTTCACTAACTATTTCAATATCTTCAGTTAATTGTTTAATTCTCTCAATGATTCTTCTAGCTTTAACAGTATCTTCACTACCCTTGGCAAGCGATAGATGTCGTTCTAATTCTTCAATTGTTAAATTAGAGGTAAAAAATGTTGTTAATTTATTATTCATCCGATATTGTAAAATTGTTCCCAGGATTTCATCTCTACCCCACACTGTAACATTTTCCGCTCCAATATCATCGATTAGTAAGATATCAACATTTTGTAAGTAATTTAATTTATCTTCCACTAAACTAAAGTCTTCTTTCATATTACGAAGTAATTCTGGAAAATAAACTATTTCCGTATTAGCATGTTTTTTTATTTCAAGTTCATTAAATAAAGCAGCGATAAGGTAAGTTTTACCACTACCAAATGAACCATGTAAGTATAAACCTTTTAGGGTATTAACGGGTTCATATTTATCATAAAACTCTTTTAACCATTTTATAGCTTTTAATCTTTTTTTATCACTTAAATCAATATCTTTCATTCGAGCATTTTTAAGTTCATTTAAAGTAGCTTTTTTCTCTTCTTCTTTTTGCATTAATTCTTTTTGATATTTACATGGCATATAAATAAATTTAAGAGTGTCATTATCTAGCGAAGGATATAAGACATTACCTTCTAGCTTATTTTTGCACATAAATAGTCCTTTACAATTACTACAATTAGCAAGTTCATTTACTGTATCCATTAGTTCAGAATTATGTTTTTTAGTTAATTCTTTATTTAATTTAAGTCTTTTAACTAATTTACAAAATTCCGGGTTTTTGAGTGATTCTTGTAAATTTTTTTCTAATTCTCTTTCTACTTTTTCATTTAATGTTAAATTTAATTTTTCCATCATTTAAACTCCTCAAATAAAGTTTCTAATTCTTTTTGTTCTTCTGCTGATAATTCTTCTTTTTCATTTTTTGTATTAAACCAAACAGGTTCTTTATTACTTGTAACTTTATTATCCATTTTCTTACTCATTCGTTTATTTTCTTTTTCGGCGAAATCCATAGCTTCACCAGCAGTTTTAAGGCCTGCCCGTTTCCATTGTCCCGCGATAGTTTCAATGTATGCTTGCGATAAGCGATTATTGTTTTTCCTTAGAACATAATCTAGTAAAACATTTACTACTGCTGGGGGCATTTCTAAATCAATTACGAGTGTCTCAATTATTTTAATATCCCTATTAGTAGGTTTTACTCCTTTATATTTTTTTCTTAAGAAATCAACAGGATTGATATTTTCAAACATTTGAATAATTTTACCGCGCATGGAATTATCTCCTGCTGGGGTTTTTAAGTATTCTGGTTGCGTTCTATAAATAAGAGTTGGCAATGCCCCACTATGAAATTGATACATTTTTCTGGCAGCAAGTCGTAGATTATTTTTATCAATCATCCCATATTCATTTAGAACACTACGAATTAATTCCACCATTTTTAAAGAATCAATATTATATAGAAATGCTAATTCATTAATTAATTCTTTAGTCTTTTTATTAAAAGCTTTTTCATTAATAATGCCTTTAGGGATACTTGATGCAATTAAATCAAAATCAACTTGATCAGTACAATCTATATTACCAATACTCCGCTCTACACTTTCAAAGTATGGTAAATCTGAACAACTTGTATAAACTTCATTTATTTTTTTGGATATATCTAAATAATCTTTAGTATCTATTTTTAATTTTTGATAAACTTTTTTTAAATAATCATACTCACTAGCTCCGATGTTATTATATAAAACAATATTTAAAATTGGATGATTGAAAAATTCAATTGGGGATAATGGGGAATATAATTCATAGATGTAATTGTTAATATCACCACTTTTAAAGTATGTTTTAAGTAGACCTACGGCCTCTAAAGATTCACGAGCTTCCTTTAATGTTTTTAGAGGACACTTTAAAATACTCATCAAATGATGATGATTAAGGTCTCTAGATATTTGTTTGTTTTCTTCTAAATCATTCCATAAAGTTAGATATAAACTTATTGCTAAATGACCGATGATTGGTTCATAAAATGTTGTAAGTATTTTACGATCAAAATCCGTCAGAATAGTTTTATTATAAATTACATATCTATCTGCTGGTAATAATGTAATCGTGTCCATAATAACCTCCCTTATATTTCTATTCTAAGTGTTTCCTTAAATTTTTGAAATCCCAATTTTTTATATAGTTTTTTTGCTAGTTCATTTTTATCCATTACACTTATTTCAATTAATTTAACTAACTTTTCATCCTTTAGCCAATTAATTGCTAACTCAATTAATTTTGTAGCAATACCTAATCCTCTATATTCTTCTTCTATGTATAAAGCATCTAAAATGCCAATTGATTCATTATTAACATAACAATAAATATAACCCACAATTTTATTATTTTCTTCACAAACAAAAGCATGAGTATTATTATTAATAAGTAAAGTTTGATATAAACCATTAATTTTTCCTATGTTAATGTATTTATCATAATTTATTTTTTCATCCTCAACTAACTTAGTTAATAAATTATCAAGTTGCAAAGAGTCATTTAAATTAGCACTTCTAAAATTCATTTTTATACCTCCAA